>Ga0209007_1000441_pt1 | contig 16813 bp, 16 predicted proteins | sample JacPinW_OM1H0_O2_FD_187961 | JGI IMG/M metagenome (GOLD analysis project Ga0209007, IMG submission 187961) | Forest soil microbial communities from Algoma, Ontario, Canada - Jack Pine, Ontario site 1_JW_OM1H0_O2 (SPAdes) (version 2) | ecosystem: Environmental > Terrestrial > Soil > Boreal... | reverse complement strand
AGACTCAGTGAATCCTATTCCGCTCTCCCGCGATGCGTGGGTCGAAGTCGCGAACCGTGCCCAGGTATCTGCCGTTGAAATCGAGGTCACCTGTTCAGACACCAAAGAACATCAGCGTCGGGTGGAAACACGCGTATCCGACATTCCCAGATCGCGATCCCTTACTTGGCAAGACGTAGTCTCACGAGACTACCGCCGGTGGAACCGCGAGCATATTGTGATTGATACCGCCAACCGGACCGTCGAGCAGGTCGTCACGATACTTCGCGGAGCGATTCCCAAACAGTAGTCAAAATCGCTGCCCGCCTCCGCGTGCCCATCCCCGGTGACGCCCCTTGCGGAAATCACCATGGCAGATCCGCATTTGATTCGGTTCCTGGCTACGATGATGGTGAAAGACTTAAACTCGAATTGCCGTTCGCTCAATCCGCTTTAAGTCCACTTCTGTCCGCGGCGTGGCTGAAAATCTCGTCGCTGTCCAGAGCTCCATGATCGTTTCAGCGCTGCGGACTTACCAGCTCATTTTGGTTCAGCAAGCGTCATGCCCCCTGTCTGGCCTGTTGGCGATTGGACTAGACGCTCGTAACTCCTCAGCGCGAACTGCTCATTTGGCCCCCTTTTCGGACTGAGACCAAATGCCGAACTTCTCACAAGCCTTGTTTAGCGCGATGCCCGGAAATCATGGGTTTCGCGGGTGCGTTGATGAAACACATATACGGGGTGGCCAGTCTTCATCGGAACCATTTCGGCTTCGACCTGAAAAACTTCCCGAATTGTCTCGGGACCAAGGACCTCTTCCTGGGGCCCTTGCGCGATTAAAAGGCCTCCCTGAAGAAGAATGAGTCGAGTCACATGTCGCGTCACGAGATTGAAGTCGTGCGTCGCAACGATAACGGTCTTTCCTTTGTGCGAAAGCGATTCGCACAATTGAAGTACGTCCAGAGCGTGGTGGATGTCGAGATTTGCTGTCGGTTCATCCAGAAGGATAAACTCCGGTTCGACGACAAGACTACGAGCGATCAACACCCGTTGCCGCTCACCACCAGAAAGGGTGTTTATCGCGCGATCGATCAGATGAGTGATGTCGCAATATGCTGCCGCAGAGTTTATGGCAGCGTGATCGACTTGGGACTGTGGCGAAAATTGTCCACGATGAGCGTAACGTCCCATTGCAAGGATCTCGCCCACGGTGAATGCAAAATCGATTTGTATTTCCTGAGGAACAAACGCTACACGGCGGGCTATTTCTTTGCGGGCGAGGCTGTGGATCGCGTTCCCATCAAGTAACATTTCTCCGCCATCTGGGCGCCAAAGACCCGCGAATAACCTTAGAAGGGTACTCTTTCCGCTGCCGTTCGGTCCGATAAGAGCGGTCATTTCTCCGGCCCCTATACGAACCGAAGCTGGTCCGAAAATTGTTCGCCCCCCGCGTTTCACAATCGCGTTTCGCGCTTCGAGAACACTCATCAGTTCGCCACCCCGCGATATTGACGAAGCAGCAGATAGATGAACAGAGGGCCGCCACAAAGTGCCGTCACAATGCCGAGCCGGATCTCCGTCGGAGGGTGAATCGTGCGAGCCAGCAGATCGCAGAGAACTAAGAATGCTCCCCCAGTCAGAGCACTGGCGGGAAGCAGCGTTCGGTTTGACGGACCGAGAATCAGGCGCACAGCATGCGGAACCAAGAGCCCGACAAAACCGATCAGCCCTGCAACTGCAACGGCTGCTCCAGTCAAAATCGCCGCCGTGAGCGTCAACATGCGCTTTGAGGATTCCACATCGACGCCAAATGACGCGGCGGTTTCTTCACCCAATTGAAGAAGATCCAAATCGCGGGTCTGAATTAGGGATGCGACAATGCCGAGCACGACGAACGGGGCACAGAGCCAAACGTGAGTCCAAGTGCGTGCGTCCAAACCGCCCATCATCCAAAAGACAATCTCCTGCGCGATCTGCCAATTCACGATATTCACGGAAAGCAGCAGACTCGCCACCGCGCTCAACAAGGCGCTGGTAGCGACGCCCGCCAACAGTAGTGTAGCCACGGGTGTTACGCCGCCACGAGTCGACATGGCGTAAACAATAAACAAGGCGAGCAGAGCGCCTACCATCGCCATCAGCGGTAAGGAAAGAACAGACGTCGCGCTCCAGCCCGTCACGAATGAAATGACTCCCCCTAACACTGCTCCTTCACCCGCACCGACCAAGCCAGGCTCGGCAAGCGGATTGCGGAAAAGAGCTTGCAATAAAACGCCGGCCGCGGCCAGGCCTGCTCCGACGAAGAAAGCCACTATGACCCGAGGAACGCGAATCAACCATACGATCACTTCGTCTGCCTTCGTGACGGGGACTGATGATGTCCAAGCTTGCGGGAGGAGTTTGAGCTCGGCGACGCGCAAAATCGTAGACCAGGAAATGTGAGTGCTTCCGATTCCCACACCAGCTAGAAGGGACAGACAAACAATCGGCAGAAGAAATCCATAAAAGATGGATAAATGCAGTCGCGACCTGGATGAAACGTTCGCGAGTGGATCGCTCGGAGCGATAGCATTCACTGTTTCCCCCCCGCGTGTTCTCGTCCGTAAATTGCTTCGGCGATAGCCTGAACAAAAATCGAAGTATAAGGCGACATTGGCAGGAATACGCGGTTGTCCAAAACGATGATGTGGCCGTTTCGTGCCGCTTGAGTTAAAGAGATTGCGGGATCGGACATCAAGGTAGCCAGGACTTGCTTCGTATTCCCGGTCTTTGCGCCCGCAACGATCCAGTCCGGATCCCATCGAACGATTTGTTCGAAATTTACCGAGTCATAACCAACAAGGCCGTTCTCGGCTCCGACATTGACACCACCAAGCCTTGTCACAATATCTTGGAATAAAGTTTTCCTGCCGTAGCTGTAGCGCCCACCAAGGGCAAGGATGCGGGGTTTCACCGATCCTGGCGGTTTCATGGACACTGCCTTCTCAATTGCCGCGTGAAACCGGGAAGCTTCCTTGGCGGCGCTTTCATCTTGTCCGGTCATATATCCGACCAGCCGAATATTCTGTTCGATTTGATCGAGAGTTTCGAAGCTTGTCTCGATACGGTAGACCGGTACGCCGGAACTTCGGGCGAGACTCGTGTAGTCGGCTCGACCCTCTCTGGAGACCAACATTAAGTCTGGATCGAGCGCGACGACACGTTCGACATCGGTTGCGACGGCGGGTTTGAATTCTTGTACATTTTGAATAACGTTGCTGATCTCTTCCGCGTAAGCGCTTTGGCTGACCGCAACCACGTCCTGAGGTGGAAGGATTGAATAAACAAACTCGTCAATGGACCAATACTGCGAAACGATGCGGTGTGCGGGACGCGCAATGCTGACCCTGACTTGGTCGCTATCGACCGCTTCTCTCGGATATTGAGACTTTCCCATCCGAACTCGCGCATCGCCCTCTTCTGTTTCCAGCACCGGCAGTTGAAGTCCGCCCGGTGGAGAAGCATAGGTATGTACCGCTCCCGCGATCGCTACTACTAGCAGCATGAGCAGTACTGGAGGAACGATCGTTCGCAGGGGCTGATGCATCTCGTTGTTGGGTTCTATGCTTCCGCTTGAGGCAGCGGCAGATTGGCCGCAGCTTCGAGATTTTCAGGGAGCGATTCATTCAGAAATTGTTCGCGCAGGTGATAGTAGAGAGAAAGTCGGCTCCAGTCAGGCGTTTTGACGTACTGCATGTCATCGGTGAGGTTGGGGTTCGGCAGGAATATGGTGGTCATCTGCTCTCCATAGCCGTTCAACAACCGCATTCCCCAACTTCGTCCGCCGCCGCAGCCTTTGCCGCGCCGTTCAAAGAAAGCAATCTTGTTGACCGGACGCATCTTTCTCAGTTCTTCGGAGGAACTACCTTCATGCGCTCCGATGCATAAATGAAAGTGCCAGGGGCCTAAGTCGACCGTGAGGTAGCCGTCCGAAATACGAATTTCAGGGGCTTGTGTGAACCGGATTTCGAATACTGCTCCTTCAATGCATGGACCAACTGTAAGGTGCGCCCAATTCTTTCCAAATAATTCATCGACGAGTTCTCTGAGCACGGGCTCTGAAGGCGCGAAATAACTGTAGGCGGTCACCGAACCGTCAAGGTCGCTCGTCACGGTATCGAAACGAGGAGGATTCGTAGAAACGGTGGACACAGACGGTATCTCCTTTAGTCAGTTCTCCAGGATAGTTACCAAGCGCGCGACCAGCGGGGACCGGCCTTGCCGTTAGCAGCGCGCAGGGAGCCGCTCACTCCAGCATCGAACTCCAATTTGCGTCCAAACAACCAAAGCAGATCGGACAACCGATTCAAGTAGGCCAAAACATTTGGGTTGACCGCTTCTCCAGATTCGGCGAGGCGAACCACATTTCGCTCAGCCCTGCGACAAACAGTTCTAGCCACGTCGTAAGCAGCGGCGGCGGCGTGCTCTCCTGAAATTGACCAGTCAGAGAGAACCCCTTCGATGGATTCGATCTGATGGACTTGCTCGGTGAGGGCATCCACCAACTCGGGCGTCACCGGCACTTGCACCTTGGCGCTTTCGGCAGGCGTAGCCAGAGCGGAGCCGACGCGAAAAAGTTCCTTTTGAATCGCAGCGGTCCTGGTTCGTAAGTCTTCGTCTTGGCAGAGCGCGCGGGCAAGACCCATCGCGGCATTCAATTCATCGACGGTGCCGTAAGCCTCGACTCTTACACTTGATTTTGAAACTCGGATGCCGCCGGCAAGACCGGTCTGTCCGCCATCACCGCGTTTCGTAGCAATACTCATAGGTCTGCCTCTTGACGTGATATTGGTGGCAGGCTAGATGTACGGAATTTTCTATTGAACGGGAGCGGCGAGAGGGTCGAAAGACGATCCGCACGCTTCCTGTTCTCCGCAGGCAAGTCGCACACCGTTCTCGGCAGGTTTCCTGGCTCCGAGGTCACAGCATCATCGCCGTGAACCGTTTCACCTTCCCCAGCGATCACTGAGTGGGACTACGAAACGGCGTGCCTCGTAACAGTGGCGGGACCGCGCTGGGATTTCACCAGCTTCCCTATTAAGCCCTTTTGGGGCACCTGAGAACACCACGAGGATTACACAGAGCAGAACAGACCGTCAAATGCGCTTTACTGCAAGCAGTACCGCAAGACCGGCCGCTAGTACTCCAGCGGCAACATTGAGCATTGCAGCGCGAGGAAGGTCAGAACCGCTTCCCGCTGGCGGATCCGAAGGATCACCGAGCCAGACATCGGTAACCAGCGAGCCCTTTGCCCAGATTGGACCAAGCAACCTACGTTGAATTCCTCCGGCAGTCGCCGCTTCGCTCCATCCTGAGTTCGGTCCGGGAAGGATCGCGTGCTGCTGCCAGCCGATGCTGAATGCTTTCCGTCCCGAACAGCCAGGAATAACGAACGAGAAAAATGTTAGTAAGAGCCAGGTGATTCGCGCGGGAACGAAATTCATCAGATCGTCTAGCCTGGCGCCGCACCAACCAAACTTCAAGTAACGAGGAGTTTTGTAACCCACCATGGAATCCATCGTGCTTACGACTTTGAAGAGCACAAGGCCCGGCAGTCCCGCCACGACATACCAACAAAGAGGACTCACAAAGCCATCTGTAAGATTTTCGCTCAAGCTCTCTATCGCAGCGCGGCGGCAGGCGGAGATATCCATACGGTCAGTATCTCGGCCGACAAGTTTCGAGATGAATGTGCGCGCCCCATCTAGATCGTTACGGCGGGACGCGGCCTCGACTGCCCAGGCGTGTCGCACGAGATCATGGAGTGCCAGACAGGAGTAAGCCAAGAACAAGTGAAATAACGACGCCGCGTAGTGGTTCCATTTGTGCAACTCCACGAGGATGGCGCTGGTACCTCCAACCCAGACAATGCCCAATAGCAGAAAAAGTACGATTCCTCCCCCATATCCGTCTGCTCTGAGTTTTCGCAGAAGATTCTCGAACCAACTGAGGGTGCGGCCTATCAAGCGAATGGGATGAGCGGAATAAACCGGGTCGCCGATTAAGAAGTCGAGCACTACCGCTCCTGCCAGGAGCGTCGCGTGCGGACGAAGTATATCTATTTCCACTTGGAGGACCAGCCTAGCGCAATCGCCGAAAGAACGGCCCCCATTGGTTGGGCCGGATCTGCTTCAGAAAGTTGTGAATAAAAATACGGCCAATTATCCGGCTTTGCAGCAAGATTTGCGGCAAGGATCGCTACTTGCTGACGAAAGATGTCCTGTACTGCCTTGACCGGAAGCGTTTCGAAACGAATGCGGTCTAAAACGGCTGCGATCGCGAATGCCGCGGCTGCGACCTTTGGCTCGTAGACGACTGACTTGAGATTCTTCTTTAAGAGTTCTAGCTCTCTCTTCGTCATCAAGGGCGCTACGTCGTCTGTGAATTTTGGCTCTTTCAACCCGTAGCGTCCTAATGCAATAAAAATCGAGCGGGTATAACTAGGCTCCAGTCCGTTCTGCCAGCGAAGTGCTTCCCGAGTGGCCTGTTTTACCGCGAGTCCGATGAGTTCTCCGAGTTTGGCGTGTGGACTTGTGCTGGTCAGAGGTTTGCCGGCGTTGAGAGGTGCGCCGACACAGTACTGGTCAGTGCCAGTCCCAGTTGCGAGGTTTTTTGAATACAGGCTGCTGACCGCTAGCTCATAAAGTGCAGCCGTTTTGGCTTCTGTCATGGTTACGACAGCTCGGGCCAAGGCCCCTTCGGTCAGAGAATGGTTGATGAGCAGGATCGTGTTGATCGTCCCACCGATTGTCGGAACTTTTTCCCAACCTGTTTCCGTTTCGCGCCATGACGCTGGATCTCCTGCACAGGCAGCGTTACCCTGCACACCCGCAGTGACCACCGCCGTGACCAGCATCGCGTCATCACGACGTTGCGCGACCGCAGCGTAGTTCATATTTGCCGCAGTTCCCATTACTGCCGCGAGGGTTCCGTCGAGCCCCATCTCGCCGCAGGCTGCGTCGTGGTAGTTGTCGGGTCCGGTTGCAGTAATCTGCGCGTGACGTTCGAGGTGATCGATACCCTCACAACTTTGGTGATTGACGAGATAGCGCAGAGTTTCAGTCTGACCGCCGTTGCGCGTCGAAGTGCTCAGTACACGATGGGGCTTCAATAGCTCGGTGATCAGAAAACGTCCAGTCCGAACCACGCGACACTCGTGCGTCACCATCAACTCTTCGAGATCCGCCGCCAGCACCATACGTTCCTCACCCGTGGTATAACGGATTCTATCTTAGGTGCCCAACTGGGCATAAAAGGGAAGCCGGTGTGAAACCGGCACGGTCCCGCCACTGTGAGTGAGGAACGCCGTTTCTTTGTACCACTCGGGCGTTTGCCGGGGAAGGTGAAACGGTTTGCGGAAACTCTGCTGCCTCCGAGTCAGGAGACCTACCTGAGAAGCAAGAGCTGACTTCTGCGGAGAACCGGAAGTATGCGTAGCTATTCACTTCTCACATCTGCTCCGCTCAGTATTCTTCCTCAGGGTCGGGAAAGCGCCTCCCTGAAATCCCCGGAGGCCGGTCACTCCGAAAAAAGCCGTCACGTCGGATTTACGCGCCTGCCACTTGTTTTTGTAATTGTTGCGCTCCTCTTCGTGTGCAGGGCCGAAGCCCAACCTCAGCGCATCGTCTCAACTTCGCCCAGCATAACGGAGGTTCTGTTTGCTCTCGGTTTACGGCCGCGAGTCGTCGGAGTTTCCAACTATTGCGAATATCCTCCGAGTGTTCTCTCCTTGCCGAAAGTAGGTACGTTCCTCCACCCGGAGCCCGAGCTCATTGCCCGACTCCAACCGAATCTGCTGATCGTGCACAAGCTGCCCAACGAACTCACCAATCGTCTTGCCGCCCTGCACATCCCGTTTGCAGAAGTCGACCGCGGAGCAATTCAGGATACATATTCGGAAATCCTTCAGATGGGAAAGCCACGTCGACTGAGCCGCAAGCGCAAGGTCTTGTCAGTCGTCTCAAGGATCGTATGAATCAGATTCACCGCGAAGCGCAAGGCCAACTTCATCCGAGTGTAGTGATAGTCATCGGACGAACTCCTGGTGCTCTCTCCAATCTGGTCGTGGTTGGTCGCGATTCTTTTTCTGGACGAATTGGTTGAGACTGCGGGCACGTCGTTATCAAAATGAGCGCAGCCCAACTCCTTCGCAAGGTGCTCACCCAGGGTCGTTGTTCCAGACCCGGAAGCTCCCGTTATATGGATTCGTCTGTTCATCGCCGAAGTCGTTCAAGCCCTACAATTTTAGCGAACCATCAACTGCATAGATCAGGATTTGACTAGCGTCTTTCCATCCCGTATAAAGCTTGTGACTTGGTGTTGTATGGGAATCCGGTTCAATTCCGGAGCGGCCCAGCCACTGTAAGCGTAGAGGATCGAGGCGAGCACGCCACTGGTGCATCAGTGCACTGGGAAGGTTGCTTCGATCCAGAGAAGCGCGAGCCAGGAGACCGACTGAGTCCACATCGATTCGAATCGACTCTCTAAGGGAGCGCCGATGACGATTCTTTCTGCGCAGCGAACCAGTGGAAAGGCGTTTATGTCCGAGAGCAGGATTTGTATTTCTGTTTCTGATCTTCGGAGACGCACCGGCGCTCTTTAAATCTTGGAGAGTTGCGGTTCGATGTGAGGTTTTCAACGCATCACAGTGCGACATGCCAGGGAAGATGTTTGCCCGTGGTTGAACCGGCGTAAGGCAAATTCGCTGGTGGGATGTTCGGGAAGCGCGGTGAAAATCCGCCACTGCCCCGCAACTGTAAGCGATCGTTTTCGCGACTGCACGAGCCACTGCCCGTCAAGGGTGGGAAGGCGCAGTCGCTTAGTAGGAGGTCGCGAGTCAGGAGACCGGTCCCGCCAAGCTCATGGTCCGCTCTTTCTAGGGCAAAGGAGGACTTGATGTCTAGGGTATCGTTTTACCGTACCCAGTTGGTGTCTTGCTGGACGATCGTGCTGGTGATGTTTGCCAGCTCTTCCCACGCACAATCCACTCCTAGTCTGCATGGAAAAATTGTGGATCAACTCGGCAGCCGCGTTCCCGACGCAAAAGTTGTCCTTCTTGAGGGCGACAAAGAAATTGTTGCTGGGAAATCCGACGGGCAAGGATCCTTCAGTTTGGCGGCGCCGAAGGAAGGCAGATACGGCCTTCGCGTTGAAGCAACAGGCTTCGCTACGCAGGCCATTCCGGTCGATGTCGGAAAGAACGGGAAAACTGAGGAGTTGACTGTAACACTGGGCATTGGCCCGTTAGCCCAACAGATTGTTGTCTCGGCGACCGGATTTGCCATTCCGGAAGCTCAGGTGGGTGCCTCGGTGAGGGTGATCGATAGCGACCAAATCGACGCGCTCAACAAGTTGGATGTCCTCGAAAATCTGCGACTTGTGGCCGGTGCACAGGTTGTCCAGACGAGCCAGCGGGGAGGAACCACGTCGCTGTTCATCCGCGGCGGCGAACCGGACTTTAACAAAATACTAGTCGATGGTATTCCTGCGAATTACATCGGTGGTTATTTCGATTTCGCCCAGCTTTCCAACACTGGAGTCGGCAGCCTGGAAGTGCTTCGCGGCTCAAATAGCGTTCTTTACGGAAGTGATGCATTAAGCGGCGTCGTGAACGTCACCTCAGCGCGCGGTGCGACGGAAATCCCAGAGCTGAAATATTCCGCGGACGGCGGCAATTTTGGAACGCTGCATCAAGACATACTGCTCAGTGGCTTGGTGCACGGACTTGATTACCTCACCGATTTCTCAGACTTCCAAACGCAAGGCAGTTATCAGAATGACTATTTCCACAACGAGACGGTCGCCACAAACGTGGGTTGGCAAATAAATCCAACGACTGGAATTCGCGCAACGTTTCGGCACGTTGGAAGCAACGTTGGAAGTCCCAATGGAATTCTTTTCTACGGAATTTCGGACGAAGCCTGGCAGACGAACCGGAACACATACGGTAGCGTATCGGCGCAGCAACAAACGACCGAGAAGTGGCACAATTCGGTGCAGCTTAATTTTGCCCAGAATAACGAACTTTACGTCGATCCGTTTCAGGTTGGCGAGCCCTCATTCGGCAACACTTTAGGGAATGTCGTTACCATCCGGGGAGCGAACGGCTACAGCGTAACCGGTCAGGCCATTCTCGACTACGCAGGAACCTACCCGGAAGTATTTCCCGACAACGAGGCGCGGCGTTCCCTTTATGCTCAATCCGACTATCAGTTTCTCAAAGATTGGACTGGAATATTCGGTTTTCGCTATGAGCACGAAGACGGCGAAGGATTCACGCGAGACAACTACAGCACGATGCTACAGGGTCATGGCAGCATCGCGCATCGCCTCTTCACAACATTCGGCGTGGGACTGGAACACAACTCGTTCTTTGGCTTTGCAGCCACGCCACGCGTCTCCCTGGCTTACTACCTTCGAAAAACTACCAATGCCGGCATTTTCGGCGAATCAAAACTCAAATTTAATTTTGGCAAGGGCATCAAGGAAGCCAGCACTTTAGAGCAAGCCGGCGCACTAATCACCATTCTGACTCCGGCTCAGATCCAGCAGTACGACGTGGGACCCATTGGACCGGAGCGAAGCCGCACATTCGACTTCGGACTTGAACAGAGACTGTGGAATGGGCGGTCGCTCCTGGGTGTAACGTTTTTCGACAACAACTTTTATAACTTGATCGCATTTCTTAACCCCGGCGAACTGGAATCGATCGGAGTGCCCCCGGTTATTGCCAACAATCCAGACGGTGGGGCTTATGTGAATGCAACTTCCGAATGGACCAAAGGATTCGAAGTGGAATCCAAAACCGATCTTGGACATGGATTCCTGTTCCAGGGCGAATATACGTACCTCGATGGCTACGTCACGAAAGCCTTTGGCGATCCTTCTTACAATCCTCTATTCCCGACCATTGCAATAGGCGCCTTTGACCCTCTGCAAGGAGCCAGGCCTTTTCACCGTGCACCACACTCCGGAAGCCTCGCTTTGTTTTACAACCACAAAAAAGTTAACGCCGCCCTCACGGGATACCTTGTAGGACGTCGCGACGACAGCACGTTCCTTTCAGATGCGAATTTCGGAAACACCATGTTGCTTCCCAACCGGAATCTGGCGCCGGGTTATCAGAAGTTTGATCTCAGCGTAGGCTACTCGCTGACCCATTACGCGAAGATCTACACAAGCATCGAAAACCTTTTCAGCCAACATTATCAGCCTGCTTTCGGGTTTCCCGCCACACCGTTCGAGATTCGAAGCGGTGTGACGTTCACCATTGGCGGAGAGCGAGGCTGGTGGAGATGACGAGGACCAGTTTCGACTGGTCTTCAGCGAGCCAACGACCGCTCTTCAAAGTGCGCATTTCTGAAGGCACTCTCGTCATTTCTCTCCCGCGCCCCAGCCCGGTGATTAGCTGGGCGGCTGTTCACGGGGGCTCCGCACCCAAGCCGCACACGCTTTTCTGGAAGTACACAAAGTGGGCAAACTGATCGGTAAGACGTGCCTAGAAAGTACTGAAGAAGCCATCAAATCGGCCATCTCCGCGCAAGCGTAAGAACATTCTGAATTTGTGGGTCGAGCGGAAAACATGCCAGCGCTGAGAATTATGGTTCAAGGAACGGGCTCGTATGTAGGGAAGAGCGTCGTTACCGCCGCGCTGTGCCGGCACTTTTTCAAGCAGGGCTATCGAGTTGCGCCATTTAAAGCGCAAACATGTCCAACAATTCCCACGTCACTGCCGATGGCGGCGAGATCCGAAGAGCGCAGGCATTTCAGGCAGCCGCTTGTGGAATTGAAGCGACTGTTGAAATGAATCCGGTACTGCTCAAGCCCTCAAGCGATATGGGCTCCCAAGTTGTCGTGCTTGGAAAGCCCGTGGCAATGATGCGCGCGCGACAGTACCACCAATATCAGTCGCAGCTAATCCCCATTGTGCAACAGTCCTTTGACAGGTTGGCCTCTGAGTATGACGTGGTCGTTATCGAGGGAGCCGGCAGCCCAGCCGAAATCAATCTGCGCCGCTTCGACATCACAAACATGGCGATGGCAAGACTGGCCAAAGCACCCGTACTTTTGGTCGGGGATATCCATGGAGGTGGGGTCTTTGCTTGGCTTGTTGGCACGCTCGAACTGTTGCAGCCCGACGAGCGCGCCCTGGTTAAAGCCTTCGTGATTAATAAATTCCGCGGAGATATTTCTTTGCTCGATGATGGAATTTCCTTCCTCGAAGAGCGCACAGGCAAGAAGACCTTGGGCGTTTTGCCGTTTGTTCCGAATTTGCCCGTTGACGAGGAAGACGGAGTCAAAGAACCGCGATCGCGAGAAGCGCCGAAGTTGGATGACACGCTGAATATTTCAGTGATTCGTCTTCCGCGAATCTCAAATTCAACCGACTTTGAAGCCCTTGGGAACGAGTCCGACGTGACTCTCCAATATATTTCCACCACTCCGGAGCCGAACCAGCTAGTCCCAGATGCGGTGATTCTGCCGGGAACAAAAAGCACGGTGGATGATCTCGCGTTTCTGCGCTCTTCCGGACTCGAAACTTACCTGCGTTGGATTCGAGATATGAAAGTGCCGATCGTAGGCGTCTGCGGCGGCTTCCAAATGTTAGGAACTAGAATCCTTGATCCAGCCAATGTGGAGGCTTCGGAGACCGCAACGAAGGGCCTCGGTTTTCTGCCAGTCGTGACTGAGTTCGAGGCACGCAAACAGACAGTAAGGGTGCGAGGCGTTAGCCTGCGGTCCGGCGCGGAGATAACAGGATATGAAATTCACATGGGCCAGACAAAACATGTCGAAGATCCGCGACCGCTATTCAAAATCAGAGAAGAACGCGGTGATTTAGCAGAACGGTATGAGGGATGTATTTCGGGCGACGGATTAGTCTGGGGAACCTATATTCACGGCCTGTTTGATTCAGCAGCATTCCGGCGCGAATTTCTCAATCATTTGCGAGTGCGTCATGGTTGGCCTCCATTGGCACCCCAAAACACCAGATCGAGGGAGGCCGATCTCGATTCTCTGGCTGCTCTGGTGAGCGAGCATCTTGATTGCGAAATGCTGAACGAGATTCTAACCGGCAAAATCTAGGTGCGGATTCAGTTTCACGTTTGGTCGCGAGGCCTGTTGGGGGCACGACATCCGCCATCGGCTGCGCAGAATTTTCGGTAGAAACAGAAGATGAAGTGTTGCGAAATCGGCGCCATGAGGGTAAGATTGTCTTACCATGCAGACCAAAGTTTCCACGAAGGGACAAGTCGTTCTTCCGGGACCACTTCGGCGCCGCCTCGATATCCGTGCAGGCGATCCGCTGGACGCCAATATAGAGGATGGGAGTATTGTATTGACGCCGCGCAAGAAACGGGCTCATCGAGCAAGACTTGTGACGGATCCGGTTACCGGACTACCGGCTCTAAGCGCGGGCCCAAACGCGCCGACGTTAAGCAGCAAGGAAGTCGAAGAGATCTTGGCAAACTTCCCATGATCTACTTGCTCGATGTGAATGCTCTGGTCGCCCTCGGGTTCATTAATCACGAATTCCACGCTCGCGTTGCTTCCTGGGTCCAATCGAGTAATGCACCGCAGTTGGGGAGTTGCTCGATCACCGAGCTCGGATTTCTGCGTGTGCTAGCCCAAGCCCCGGCCTATGGATTCACCGTTGCTCAAGCGCGCACACTGTTGCTGCGCCTTAAGGAGGGCCGCACCGCTCGCCTCACATTCCTTCCAGACGAACACGATGTTTCTCATCTTCCGGGTTGGGTCAGAGCGCCTAAGCAAATTACCGATGGTCACTTGAGCAAGCTTGCGAGCGCGAAGGGTGCGGTCCTAGCAACGCTAGACGAGAACATTCCTGGATCATATCTGATTCCAAGATAGTGTTTGCTTTGTTGACACGGCATTTGCTGCAGACACCCATACGCCTTTTCCCCATTTCTGGAACTGGGTGAAGTGGGTCGTTAACGAGGCACTCGCGACGCGACGGATTTGTACGCGACCGATGCCTCGCGGCAATAGCGTTCATCTCAAATCTTCTCCCACATAGGCCAACAACGCGGCCGTGTCATACGTACCCGTAGTCATTTGCGGAGGTTCTGTGCGGGGTCAAACAACAGCGCTCTTGTCGCCCTTGTACCCCGCGATCTGATGGACGTTTCTTGCTCCAATTATGGTCCAGTTATCCGCAAGGTCTGGTTCTCGAACGTCCTGCAGCGGTTTTGAAATTCTCTGTGACGGCCATTCGTGTCGCGTGATTTAAAGGCCGGTTGCCGCAGTACTTTCACGGCGGTAGCAAATGCCTGCGATGGCGATTGTGGCGGGGCGCGCTGCATTGTTCGTAGCCCACAAAAAGGCCCACAAAACGGTTGACCTGGGGTGACTATCAATGACTTACGGTGTCGTCCGTGCGTTCCAAGTCATTGTAAACACTCCATAGTCGAGCCCTGAAAGAGCTGGCGTCGGCGGTTCAACTCCGTCCCTGGCCACCATATTCTAATAACTTAGCGGAATCGCGTCTTGCTCTCCCAGTCCGCTCTCAGGAAAGAATGTCACAAGGTAGCGTGGCAAGGAATGGGAATGGCCGTTGTCGGTCAAGTCTTGAAACAGACGGAGGAGCGCGAACGCGGCTTGCTATGGCCGGCTCTGCCCCAGTCGTACTCGCCATTGGACCGCGAAATGAAAAGTGGACTACAGTATTCCTGTGACGGGTGCAACCACGGCGATCAAGGTGTTGATTGTGGATGACCATCCGGTTGTCCGGCTTGGATTGCGGACCATGCTCGAGAGCGAGGAGAATATTTCGGTTACGGGCACGGCGGGGTCGGCGAAGGAAGCGCTGGCGGAAGTGCAGAAGTTGCAACCCGATGTGGTGCTGATGGATCTGCGCATGCCGGAGATGGAAGGAGCAGAGGCAATTGCGGAGTTGCGCCGCATCGAGCCGAACATACGCATCCTGGTTTTAACGAACTACGAAGAGGACGAATATATCTTCCGGGCGCTGCAAGCGGGAGCAATGGGATACCTGCTCAAGAGCACTCCGCAGGAGGAGATTGTGCAGGCGGTAGAGATGGTGCACGCGAACAAGCGCTGCGTTCCGCCGATCATTGCCAAGCGCCTGCTGGAAAGGATTGCGCGGGAAGAGCTGAGCCAGCGCGAGCTCGAAGTGTTGAAGCTGGTGGCCGTTGGATTGACCAACAAGGAGATTGCACAACGACTTTTCATCAGCGCAAAGACGGCGCGGAATCATGTTGCCAGTTGCCTGGTGAAGCTGGGCGCGACCGACAGAACGGAGGCGGCAACGACGGCGGTGCGGCGCGGGCTGATACGGCTATCGGAGTAGTGGAAAGCGCATGAAGTTTCGCGGCTACCCACATGCGGGAAGGCTGACGCGAAGTCAGCGGTTGGCAGCGAATGAAGCAAGGCTCCTGAACCGGTTCTTGACCACAGTCAGCATGCGATTGCGCAGCCTGACCTCGTGCAAATTGGCCTTCACGCGCACCTGCGTGCCTGCGCCAGGAGCGCTGACAATGTCGAGCGTGCTACCCACGTTGCGGGCTCGCTTCTGCATGCCCAGGATGCCGAATCCAGTTGACTCGGGCGAGTATTTGAAGCCGCTGCCGTTGTCTTCCACGGTGAGCTCGACGCTGCCGTCCTGGTAACTCAACCTAATTCTCAGCGCGGTGGGATCGCCGTGTCCGAGCGCGTTGGCAATGGCCTCCTGGCCGATGTGCAACAGCGCGTCAGCCAGGCGCAGATTCAGCGGAGTGGGATTTCCGCGCAGCTCCGCCGTGGTCTTGATCTTGTCTCGAGCGGTCTTATCGGCCGTTTCCGCAAGCGCGCCGAGGAGGTTGTGTTGGATGTGAGGCGATGCTGAGCCAAGCATGGCGATGGTTTTGCTGGCTTCCTCGTGGCAACTGCGGACGAGCTGATAAGCAACACTGAGCTGGTCCGCGATGAGGCGCGAGTCCAGGCTCTCGCCGCGCATGATGCTTTTGCGGATGCCTTGAATCTGGTAGCCGACTCCGGCGAAGCCCTGCGCCATGGTGTCGTGGATGTCGTGCGCAAGGCGCTCGCGCTCGTGGGTGATGGTTTCCGCTTTCCAGTTCTGAAAGCGGAAGTACGAAAGCTGCGTGAGCAACGCTAGGGCCAGCGCACCCGCGAACAGCATGCCCACGTGCCACGGGGTCCACCAGGGAGGGCCGTCGACAACGACGGGGTGCTGCACGAAGGCAGCGTGCTGTTCAAGCGCTTGCAGGTCGCTCCAGGTGGCTGGCTCGACGCGGATGTTGCGCCACTCGGCATTGGCGTTCAGCGTTCGCAATCCGAAGCGTCCGCGCTTGACGCAGAAGTGTTCTTCAAAGGCGATCCATGCGGATTGTTGCGTGGCCAGGTTGGTGACCGACGCGGCGACGTGGCAGCCGTAAGCGGTGACGCGCAAGCGATACGAGTTGAATGGATGAATTCCGCCGGGCATGGTGACAGGAAGCACTTCCGTCCACGAATAGTTCGCGCGACCCATCACCAAAGTCCCGTCCAGACTGCGAATGCCGACGAAGTATCCGCGGTAGGCATCTACGCCTTCGGCTTCATCGTTGGTGCGGATGACGACGCCCATGTCCGCGGCCGGACCTTCGAACCAGATGTCGGAGGTCATGGTGTAGTTTGCCCAATGGCGCAAGCCAGCCAGCTCTTGCCAACGCCGGACGGACCGACCAGGGCGAGATTGTCGTGGGCGTCGATCCAATCGCCCTCGGAGAGCTTTTGGAACAGGGCGCGATCGAGCCCACGGGTGGCGCGATAGTCG
>Ga0209007_1000438_pt1 | contig 16906 bp, 19 predicted proteins | sample JacPinW_OM1H0_O2_FD_187961 | JGI IMG/M metagenome (GOLD analysis project Ga0209007, IMG submission 187961) | Forest soil microbial communities from Algoma, Ontario, Canada - Jack Pine, Ontario site 1_JW_OM1H0_O2 (SPAdes) (version 2) | ecosystem: Environmental > Terrestrial > Soil > Boreal... | reverse complement strand
GATCCGATATGGACACCGGGGAGATCGCCACGTGGCCGACTATCGTACTGTCGGTCTTGGCAACGAGCGACACGGTGAGTTGTCCGGCCTTGCGCAGCGCGTCGACAATGAATTGTTCGGTGTGGCGCGTATGCTGGGCGTGCAGAAACGCAGAAATCGTTACGGCTTGAATTGCTGCAACATCGGCGGCAGTCTCGCAAGTAATCTCGATCATAGATGACGGGATGATCGGCCGATAGTCGATAGACTTCAAGGACGAAGAATACGCAGGAGCTTCGCGATGCTTAGTTACGTCTACTTTGGTACCAACGATCTCGAGAAGGCTACGCTGTTCTATGACGTCGTGGACAGGGGGAGATATGGCCGTTCGTATAGAATACTGGTGCAGCCCAACGGGTGTTCCCGCAATTCTTGAATCTGAAGGATAAGCCATGAGTAAAGGCGTCGCCTTGATTGTCGGGGCTGGCCCTGGAATTAGCGCAGCGTTTGGCGAGGCGCTGGTAACAGACGGCTATCAAGTGGCGCTGGCGTCGCGCGATGTGGCGAAATTGTCGCCCCTTGCGATGAAAATGAATGCCAAGGCGTTTGAGGCGGATGCTGCAGCGCCGGCGAGCTTGGTACGCTTATTTGGCGAGGTTGATCGAGCGTTGGGTGAACCTGAGGTTGTGCTCTTCAACCCGAGTGCGCGTATTCGCGGGGATCTGCTCACCCTCGACATTGCGGCAGCTTCGGCAGCAATACAAACCACGGCTATTGGCGCATTGGTCACGGCGCAAGAGGCGGCGCGGCGGATGCTTCCAAGAGGTCGTGGCAGTATCTTCTTTACGGGTGCAACGGCCGGTGTCAAGGGCTTTGCGCGCTCGTCGGTTTTCGCGATGGGGAAATTTGCGGTGCGGGGACTTGCGCAGAGTCTCGCTCGCGAACTGGGTCCGCAGGGGATTCATGTTGTGCATTTCGTCATCGACGGCGGTGTCGTTCAGGGCAGCCAAGCCCTTGACGTGTTGTCGCCGCGGGCGATCGCGCAGTCCTACATGGCTGCGCTGGCGCAGCCACACGGCGCGTGGAGTTGGGAATTGGAACTGCGCAGTTATACAGAGCCGTTCTGATTGGAGATTTGCTAAAGACCCCTTGAGCTGCTCCGCTGGAGGGCAAACGTGGCAACGTTAACAAGTAGTAACCTGTTCGCCCGGGGTCAACGAGCGATGCGGCGCGGCGTTCTATCTATTGAAGTTCATCACTAGAAGGATCGCCGCCATGAACAAATGGTCATTCGTTGCAGTGAGCGCTGCCGTTGTAGTTGCGGGTGTGGGTGCCAGTGTTTCGGCCGACGCCCATCCCTATCTGACTGTGGGGGTTGATGTTCCGGCTGTTGCAGTGGGTGCTCCATTCGGGCACGCGCCGGTCTATTGCGGTCCTTATTGTTATGAGCATGGCCGCTACTGGCGCCGTGACTATGATCGGTACCGATTCGATCGGTTTCCTCGTGAGCGTTGGTACCGCCGCTAGCTTAGGGCCTCGTCGGGAGACAAGATCGTGACATCGCGAAGAGCCCTGCCAATAACTTGCGTCCTCGTCATCTGAGGTTTGAGATTTTAGGGGTGCCGGGAGCGAATAAGAAGTAAGGCTTAACTGGCGCATGCTGCGATAAAAATAGTCGTGGCGGGTACTGCTATTTGTGCTGCGCAACAGCTCGTCGCGCTTGCCAAGACTGCTTGCGCTCACCTGTGCACCTGCGCAATGATGCGCCATATTGCCATGCGCCAAGGACGATGCGTGAATGGCCGCCCACTTTCTGCCTAGCAAACACCTACTCGGAAGCGATGCCTCGCGCGTAACCTGGGCGGCGGCCTATCGGTCGGGCGCGAGAGGATTACCATGACGGCGCAACTCCAGGCCCTTACACATGGAACGTCAGCTTTGGTAATCGAGTATGCTCTGGTGCTCGTCGCACTGGTGGCAGGTCTCGCTCAGGCGCACGCAGCCGCCCACAAGTATCTGCTCGCGCCGTTGTTGGCCGCGCCGCTGTTGTTGCTCGCGGCTTTGTGCATCTCGCTGCTGGCTGCGGTACTCCACGCGGTCGGCTGGAGTGCGGGATGGATTCAGCCCACGGTCGGGTTCTTAGGTTCGATGACCATCGGCTTTATCGGCGGCCGCGCCCTTGCCCTGGCGCCTGCGATGGGGGAACCGAAGCATCGGCGCGGCGCGGTCGTCGCCAAGGCGCCTATCAAGGAAATCCAAGTACACGCTGCGGTGCCGGTCACGCTGGCCGGCGTCTCGATGCCGCCGGCCGATGAAACCAAGCACTTTAAAATCATCGGCACAACGGGAACCGGAAAAAGCACTGCGATTCACGAGATCTTGAGCGCCGCCCTGTCACGCGGCGATCGGGCGGTCATCGCCGACCCGGACGGGGGATATCTAAATCGCTACTACGATCCTGAACGGGGGGATGTGATTTTAAATCCCTTCGATCCGGACGCACGCAAATGGGACCTGTTTGGCGAAATCACCGAGGACTACGACATCGATCAGCTGGCACGGGCACTCATCCCGGATTCGGGCAATGAGGACCGGGTTTGGAATGAGTATGCACGCACCCTATTTACAGAAGTGGTCCGGCAGTTGAGGACAAGTGATGTGTGCGATGACCGGGAACTCTCGCGAGTTTTGAATAGGGCCAATGATGACGAACTGGGAAGGATGCTGGAAGGCACCGCCGCGGCGCGTTTTTTCAAGCAGGGTAATGAGAAGATGCTGGCATCGACTCAAGCCGTGCTGGCTTCGGCCGTGCGCGTATTCGAATACACCACGAAGCACGAGGCACGACCGTTGTCGGTGCGAGCGTGGGTGCGCGAGGGGCGTGCGGGATTAGGCAAAGGCCGCGGCGGGGTGCTGTTTCTGCCCTATAAGGCGGTTGAAATTGCGGCGCTCCGCCGACTCATTTCGGCCTGGATGCGTCTTAGCATCTTCGAGGCGATGAATGGTGAGGAAGGCAACCAACGTCTGTGGTTTATCGTCGATGAACTCGACGCGCTCGGAGAAATCGATGGCCTCAAGGACGCGCTGGCGCGCCTGCGAAAATTCGGTGGCCGTTGTGTGCTGGGTTTTCAATCTATCGCCCAGGTCTCGGGCCTTTACGGCAAAGGCACGGCAGAGACCATCGTGGAGAATTGCGGTAACACATTGATCTTGCGCTGCTCGGCCAGCGAACGCGGCGGTACGTCGGAATTTGCCTCAAAGCTCATCGGTCAGCGCGAAGTGGTGCACACCACCCTGTCGATCACTCGTCGCTCGGGAGAGTGGCGTTCAGCTACCTCCAAAAGTGAACAGCTCAGGATTGAACCGGCGGTCATGGCCTCGGAGATCGAGCGGTTGCCGGATCTTACCGGGTATCTGAAAATTGCCTCTGTGCCCGACTGGCAGATGGCAACGCTGACCGTTGAGCCTGACGTAAACGTGCCGCGTGCGCGGGCCCGACGGGTCCCCGCGACCGCACTCGCCCCTCTGTCTGCCGCGCCATCGTCGCGCCGAGAATAATCGCACAGTTATAACAATCTCACGCTTCTCGAGGTCAGGCAGGTTTAGACTCGCCAGTGCCGGCGGGAAAAGGTGCTTGATCAAATAGGGAGAACTTAACAATGAAAATTCAAATAGGCGGCGCCTTAATGATTGTTGTGTTGGCCGGCGGCTGCGCTAGCGGCGGGCGACCTGATTCGGCAACGGCTCCGGAAGGCGCTGTGGTTGCAACCGATGCGGCGCCGCCCCCTGCACCAGTCGTTCCGGCGGCATCGACTAAGCGTCTCGTTTTGAACATGACGGGGCCGGCCGTGGTGACGCAAGCAAAGGACTGGTCTGCATTCCAGGAAGAGTGGCGGGCGACTTTTTTAGATCACGCGAAGGCCGCCAACGTGGTGTTCGATGTGCAAAAGGGTGACGCTCGCTCGATTGGCGAAACCGGAACTCTGTTGCAAGTCTACGTAAATGACTATCACATGGTTGGAATCGGGTCGCGCATTTTCTTTGGCGTCATGACCGGCAATGCCTACATCGATGCCAAGGCCAGCTATTCCGATCTGAACGACGGCAAGGCATTTGGCGAGCGCGTATACAACACGACGTCATCCGCGTGGGGGGGGGTTTTTGCAAAAATGACACCCCAACAAGTGGATGTGATTGCATCGAAAGTGTTTGCGGAGTTGGGGGCGCCCACACCTCGGTAAGATTGCCGTCTTTCCGGGCACAGAGCAAACCATCGATGAAAACCATCAAGACATACTCGACCCGAGTCGCAGCTGCTCTGACGGTGCTCGGCGACGCGTAAAATGCGTGAATCGCACGCCGAAAAACAGGTTGCGTTGACCTTCCGTGCGGCCAGCCGGGCAGACGTCGCTGATGCGGTGCCGCTCATCTATAGTTCGGGGCCGGCGGCGTTTGATTATGTTTTCAATAATGGTGGTACGCGGGATGCCCAGTCATTCTTGCGCTTCGCGTACCTACACGGTGGGGGCGAGTTCGGCTGGCGGGCTCATCGTATCGCCGAGATGGGCGGGCAGGTTGTTGCCGTGGGCGCCGCGTTCGATGGTCGCACGGTGACGCGCTTCACGATTGCGGGCGCGCTTCAAATATGGGGATTCTACGGTGCAATTCGCGCGTGGGGTGTCATGGTGCGGGGCCTTCGCGTGGAGGCGATCATCCGGCCGCCACACGCGCAGGAGTATTATTTGTGTCATCTCGGCGTCCGAGAAGAAATGCGTGGGCGCGGCATAGGCGCGCATTTCATCGGGCATCTGCTTGAGGGACTCGACGCAAAACGCCATCGCTGCGCAACCCTCGATGTCGCCGTCACCAACCCGCGCGCGCAGTTGCTTTACGAGAGACTCGGGTTCGAAGTTGAGGCGCTGCGCGCATCTAAACTACAGAACCGGCGCGGGCGCGTCGCGGACCACTACCGGATGAGCCGTCCACTGGGCGACTGAGTACCGTCCATTCATGGACCCTTACGCCGCAGCCCATCCATCAGAATGTCGATGAGTCGCCGCGCGCTCGCCTGCCAGCCAGCGTCGGGATTTCCATAACTCACTCCGACCATCGCGCGCAGCAAGTCCGATGGATCGATATCCTTGCGCACCTCGCCGCTCGCGACGGCGCGTTTCACGAGCGTGGTTATCGCGCGTGTAATCAGTTCGGCAGAGGTTGCATAGAGCGGGGAAGTGCGCGCCGCCGCGGCTCCCAGCGATGGCGCTATCAATCGCTTGGTGGCGATATAGTCGATGAACAAGTGCATCCACTTATGCAGCGCGTCAGCCGCCGGTGAAGTCTCGAGCAGCAGCGGCGCAGCTTCGGCCAGCTGCTCGACCTCGCGGCGGTAAACTGCTTCTACAACGGCCTCTCGGGTTGGAAAATGCCGATACAGCGTGCCGATGCCGACGCCGGCGCGGCGCGCGATTTCTTCCAGGCTCACATTCAGCCCGACTTCCGCGAAGGCCGCCTTGGCAGCGTCGATCAGTGATTGCCGATTCCGGGCACTGTCGGCGCGCGGTTTGCGCGCCGGCGCCGTGGGCTTTCTTTTCACGCTTATCGATGGCTCCTAAACAGGACTTGCAAAACGGAGGATACCTCCGTATATTACCTTAAGTGGAGGTTCCCTCCACTTCCATTAGACCATGTTTACCCGGCGCTGCGTAGAGTGGCGCGTAAAACAGCGAGGACCTGACCATGACCCAATCTTTTGGAGCCACATCAACGACGGATGAGGTGCTGCGAGGCATCAATTTGAGCGGAAAGCGGGTGCTCATAACCGGTGTCTCCGCAGGACTCGGCGTTGAGACTGCGCGGGCATTGGCGGCGCACGGTGCGCAAGTGGTTGGAGCCGCGCGCGACCTGTCGAAGGCGCAGGCCGCGACCGAGCAGGTCCGAGCGCAGGCGGCCAACGGCGGTTCTCTTGCTTTGGTCCAGCTGGACCTGGCATCGCTCGACAGCGTGCGCCGCTGCGCCGATGGGCTGCTCGCCGCGGGCAAGCCTTTCGACCTGATGATTGCCAACGCCGGTGTCATGGCGTGTCCCAAGAGCACCACGGTCGATGGCTTTGAGACGCAGTTCGGCACCAATCACCTCGGACACTTTGTTCTGGTGAACCGCATCGCTTCGTTGCTCAAGGCCGGTTCGCGATTGGTGAACTTGTCTTCCGCCGGCCACCGCTATGCGGACGTTGATCTTGCAGATCCGAACTTTGAGCACACGCCCTACGAGGAGTTCATTGCCTACGGCCGCTCCAAGACCGCCAACGTGCTGTTTGCGGTCGAGTTCGACCGGCGGCACAAGGCGCGTGACGTTCGGGCGACGGCGGTGCACCCGGGAGGTATCCGAACCGAGCTCAGTCGGCACTTGACGCCCGAGGTGTTGAAGAAATTGATTGCGGAGATCAATGCCGGTCAGCCCGAAGGTGCGGCGCCTTTTAGCTATAAAAGCATTCCGCAAGGCGCAGCGACCTCGGTGTGGGCCGCTTGTGTCGCCGATGCCGAGGCGATTGGCGCTCGCTATTGCGAAGACTGTCACGTGGCCGAGGTCGTCTCAACTCCCGGCTTGCGCGCCGGTGTGCGAGCTTACGCCCTCGATCCGCAACGCGCACGAGCACTGTGGCAGAAAAGCGAAGAGATGGTTGGCGAACGTTTTAACTAGAACTGAACCCGCGCAGGCGCGGTACTTGAGGAGAAGACTTATGCATACACGGACATCAAATCTACAGCTCGCTGGGAGCGGAAAGGGCGAGGTGCTCATCCCGCTAATCCGGGCGGCGGCCACCATCGGCTTTGCCATCGCGCCGTGTTCCTTGGGCTTCGTCATCATTGCGGTTTCCGAACACTTGATTCGGTCCATCATGGTGGGGGATGACCCGGAAATGCTGATGAGCGATTTGCAGAATCAGTTTCCCAGCGATGCCTTTGAGATCATCGAGAACGACGATGCGGGACTGGTCACGAAAGTCGTGGACTTGATTGAGCGCCCCGAGCAGGCGTTGCAACTGCCTGTCGACATTCGCGGCACGGATCTCCAGATTCGTGTCTGGGAAGCCTTGCAGAAAGTGCCTGTCGGCACCCCGGTGAATTACACGTTTTTGGCGGAGCAGATCGGGGCGCCGAACGTGCCCTGAAGCATCGACCCACATATAATCATGGCGGCGCGCATCGCCGTGCAGACGTGGAGTCGAGCTTATGCCGCGAACCCTTCTTGTCCCGCCGCAATCCCGGCGGCAGTTTCTCGCCGGCGTCGGCGGCCTTGGCCTAACCGGCTTGTTGGGCGCGCCGGCCTGGAGCGGTACGGAAGAATCTGTCGTCTTTCCCTTCGTCAACGGCGGCCGCAATCTGGTCAAGACCTTTCCGCAGAAGGGTGCGATGGTTTTACAGCGCGCACGACCACCGCTGCTTGAAACGCCCTTTGAGGTATTTGATCAAGGCATCTTTACGCCCAACGATCGTTTCTACGTCCGTTGGCACCTTGCCAATATTCCCACCGTCATTGATCCGGCCACCTTTCGGCTCAAGGTCCGCGGTCACGTAAAGCAGCCGATAAGCTTCACGCTCGATGACCTGGTTCGGAAATTCAAGCCGATCGAGATCGCCGCGGTGAACCAATGTTCAGGTAATTCGCGCGGATTTTTCGCTCCGCGCGTGGCGGGCGGGCAATGGGCGAATGGAGCCATGGGCAATGCCCTATGGAGGGGCGTAAGCCTGAAGGCAGTGTTGGATCGTGCCGGTGTCAAGGCAGGGGCGCTACAGGTCCGCTTCAACGGGCTCGATACCGGGATACTTCCGCAAACACCTGACTTCATGAAGTCGCTCGACGTCGATCACTCACTTGATGGCGAAGTGATGATCGCGTACGCGATGAACGGCAAGCCGCTGCCTCTATTAAATGGCTATCCGCTGCGGTTGGTTGTGCCCGGCTGGTACGCGACCTATTGGGTCAAGATGCTCGATGATATTGAGGTCCTGGACAAACCCGATGACAACTTTTGGATGACACGAGCCTACCTGATTCCCGACACGCCGCTCGCTGACATGGTGCCGGGCCAGCAGGGCGTAAAATTGATTCCGATAAACCGGATGGTGCCGCGTTCATTCTTTACAAACGTCAAGGACCAGGCGAAATTCAAGGTCGGCGAAACAACGACGGTGCGAGGCATCGCGTTCGGCGGCGATACGGGAGTCGCTAAAGTACTGTTTTCGGCGGATGCAGGAAGCCATTGGCAGGAAGCGCGACTGGGGTCCGACCACGGCAAATACAGCTTTCGGCGATGGACCGTGGAATTACGGCATTCCTCGGCGGGACCGCAAACACTCATGGTCAAAGCGCTCAATACGGCTGGCGCGTCTCAGCCCGATGGCGCGAACTGGAATGGCTCGGGCTTTATGCGAAATATCGTTGAATCAGTTTCAGTGCAATCCGTTTAGCGGACCTTGGACATGCTCAAAGAAGTGCGATTCAGTATAGCGGCACTGTTCTGCGCCGCTATCTTGTCTTTGGTGTGCGGCGTCGCGTCGTGGAGCTCTGCGAGAGCAGACTCAACATCCGGCAAGAAGGATCTGGCCTCGCGGCAGTGGGCAATCGTCAGAGTTGCACTACCCGAGAACGATGAGCCTTTTCCCCCTGGCATCGGCGCAGACATTGCGGGCAGCCAATGCCTGATCTGTCACTCGGCAGGAATGGTCTTGACTCAGCCCCCTCTCAAGAAAGACGAGTGGCGCGCCGAGATAATGAAAATGCGTTCTGCTTACGGAGCGCCGATACCTGACGATCAAGTGGATGCCTTGTCGGAATATCTGAAAGATATCAACGGCCGACAATAAAGTCTCTTAAGCGCGGCGTTGCTCCCGCAGCAGGGCTTTGACGTGGCGATGGATCAGCACGGGGACGTAGGTCTTGATCCTTGCCGTTCTCTCTAATTTTGCGCGTTCGCTGGTGTAGATCTTTGCCACGAGTTCGAGCGGCAAATGCGTTTCTTGCGCCAAAAGTTCTATCTCGGTATCGGCATTGGCCGGCCGGATGAACTGTTGCTCGCTAATCGCCGGGGAGTCGTCACTCATACACCCGACTTTACTAGTGACGCAACGTCGTGGCTCTTTTGCAAAGCAAATTTGCCATCTCCAATCAATCGTGGGCCGCAAACCACTGCAACCGCGGCACTAAAAGCGGGAATTTACGCGAATCGTGTCGCAAAAAGGTCGTTGTCTCACGCGTCCGGGTGTCACCCACGGGGACTTAGGAGCGATTTCGCCCGGATCGTGGCTCACAGCTATAATCGCTATGGCAGCACACGGCGGTGTTGCCTGAGTCAACGAGAGCGGCTTTTAATCCATTCTTGAAAGGCGCGGCCGATGTGGTTTCCAAATGCACTGCGGCGGCATGTGGCAGGGTTGCTGCTGTGGGGTATCGCCATACCTTACACAGCTGGTGCCGAGCCGCGGATTGCGGCCACTGAGATCTCCGGCACCGTTACCAGCGCGCATGGCGCGGAAGCCGGCGTCTGGGTCATTGCTGAAACGCATGACTTTCAAACACGCTTCGCCAAGATTGTCGTGACCGACGAGGCCGGCCGGTACCTGATTCCCGAATTGCCCGCGGCGAAGTATCGCGTCTGGGTGCGCGGCTATGGCCTCGTCGACTCGCGTGGCGTCGACGCAACCCCCGGACAGCATCTCGACATTGCCACCACCGTCGCGTCGGATGCGGCGACGGCGGCGAAGTCTTATCCAGCCGCGTATTGGTACGCGATGATGAAAATACCCGAGGAGGAGCAGGTCGCAAAGGTACCCGGCGGCCGCAATGCCTATCTGATGTGGATGAAGAACATGGGTTGCGTCGGCTGTCATCAGCTGGGGAATTTGGCGACGCGGACGATCCCGAAGTCTTTGGGCACCTTCAAATCATCGCAGGAGGCTTGGCTGCGACGCCTTCAGTCGGGGCAGGCCGGCGTGCAAATGATCAACATCGTGCAAGGCGCGCTGGCCGGCATTCCTATTCATTATCTCGCGGACTGGACTGATCGCATCGCGGCCGGCGAACTCCCCGCGGTGCCGCCGTCCCGCCCGAGCGGCATCGAGCGCAACATCGTCGCCACCGTGCGCGATTGGTCGGATGGCAAAGCCTATTTGCACGACCTGTCGGGAACCGATCGCCGCGATCCAACCGTTAATGGCCACGGCTTGCTTTACGGCGCACCGGAACTGAGCACCGATAATTTTCCGGTGCTCGATCCGGTGCACAACGTCGCGACTACGTTCAAGGCGAGCGTACGCGACGCGGCGACACCCACGACCCACGACGATCCGGTACTTGCGCCTTCACCATACTGGGGCGAGGAGCGAATCTGGGATAGCCGGGCGATTGCGCACAATCCCATGCTCGATCAATCCGGCCGCGTGTGGTACACCGCGCGGATTCGCGCCGCGGACAATCCCGCGTTTTGCAAACAGGGTTCGAATCTTCCGTCCGCCAAAGATTTCCCCATCGATGCCAGCGAGCGCCAAGTTGCGGTGTATGAGCCGAAGAGCGGCAAATACACCTTCGTCGATACCTGCTTTAGCACTCACCATCTGCAATTCTCAGCAGACCCCGACAACACCCTGTGGACCAGCGGCGGTCACGAGGTCGTGGGATGGCTCGACACCAAGAAATTCGATCTCACCGGCGATGCCGCAGCTTCTGAAGGGTGGGCCCCTTTCGTGCTCGACAGCAACGGCAACGGCAAACGGGATTCATGGACCGAACCCGGCCAGCCTTCGGACCCGACGCGGGACCAGCGTCTGGCGGTCAGCTTCTACGCGGTCATGCCGAATCCTGCCGACGGCAGCGTCTGGGGCACGGTCGCATTTCGCTATCCAGGCGCCATTGTTCGATTCGACCCGCGCACCCGCCTGAGCGAAATCTACAATGTGCCGGCACCCGGTTTCGGTGTGCGCGGCGGCGACATTGATCGCAATGGCGTGGTGTGGGTTTCCTTGGCGAGCGGACATCTGGGGGAGTTTGATCGTCGCAAGTGTAGGGCTCCGCTCAATGGACCGAACGCGACGGGTGATCACTGTCCGGAAGGTTGGAGCTTCCACCGCTTACCCGGTCCGGGTTTCGTGAACGTGCCGCAAATGAGCGTCGAATCGAGCTATTACACCTGGGTGGACCAACACGACACGTTGGGACTCGGTGCAAACGTGCCGATTGCCACGGGCAATTTGTTTGACGGCGTGCACGCACTGGTCGGCGGAAAATTCGTGACGCTGCGTATTCCCTATCCGCTGGGTTTTTACGCCAAGGGCCTCGAAGGCCGTATTGATGATGCCGCCGCGGGCTGGAAGGGACGCGGCATCTGGATAACGAGCGGCGACCGAACGCCCTGGCACAAGGAAGGAGGCAAGGGCACCAAGCCCGTGGTCGTCCACTTTCAGGTGCGCCCTTCACCTTTGGCCGACTGACGATTGATGGCAGCCTCACTCGAGAATTTCGCGAGATTCAGTGTGAGGCCTTCGGGAACTTGAGGCGCGTCAAAGTCAGGGTTGCCATCGACAGCGCGATGAAGGCCCCAACGCCGATTGCGATGTCGTTCACGGGTGCCTTGAAGAACACGGCCGCTGAGTAGCCACCCACCAGCGCAAGCATGCTTAGGTTCTCGAACATGTTTTGAATCGCAATCGCGGAGCCCGCTCCGACACTGCCCCCACCCTCTCTTTGCAAGAGCGCATCGAGCGGTACGACAAAAAATCCGCTGCACATACCGACGAAAGCCATCACGGCAAATGCGAGCGGCAGCGTGGAGACAAGAGGCAAAAGACAGACCCCCACGCCGATCAGAATGCCGGCTGGGAGTGCTCTGCCAACGTGTTGCAGCCGCACGAAACGAGCCGCGAGCGCGGCGCCCACCACGATTCCCGCCGCGACCATGCCCGTTAGAAAGCCTGGCAATGAATTGTTGGTCACGTGAAGAGCTACCGGCACCCAGGCGATGACGAGGAAGCGAAGGGCCGCTCCTGCGCCCCAGAAGAGGGATGTTCCTATCACGGCCAGTCGCGCGTTTCGACTCTTTAAGAGCGAGCGGGTCCGCATGGCAAAGGACTTAACGATTGGCACAAAGGCAAAGCGCATGGCCCGAACCGCAGGCCGCTCGCTGGGTGGAATGAGAATTGCGCTCAAAGCAGACGCTGCATAGCATGCCGTGATCGCCGTCAGCGCGCCTTCAATGCTCCAATCCGTCAGGGCCCCGCCCGCTACGGCGCCCAATAATATCGCCGCAATCGTCGAAGCTTCCAGCAAGCTATTGGCTTTGACCAGCTGCGTCGGCGTCACCAGTTCGCCCAAGATTCCGTACTTGGCGGGCGAGTTGGCTGCCGCGCCCGCACCCACGAGCGCGTAGCTTACGAACGGATTCAAGTGCAGGCACATACCCAAGGCTCCCGCAAATTTGAGCGCATTTGCATAGAGCATGACGCGTCCTTTGGGACGCGCATCGGCGAAAACACCAACAAAGGGTGCGAGCAGTATGTACGCGCCCACAAAGAAAGCTTGGAGAAGCGGCCCGCTCCAAGCAGGATAGCTCTCGTGCCGGACGAGCGCGAGGGCTGCAAAGAGAAGCGCATTGTCCCCAAAAGCAGAAAGGAACTGGGCTCCCAGCGTTGCGAACATCCCGCGCGACCAAAGGCCCGCGGGTATGAACTTGCGTCGCGCGCGCTTAGAGCGGCGCTGACTATTCGCCGACATCATAAGACCCATTCATCGGCAAATCTGACTCCTCAGGAATGTAAGTGCGCCCCGATTGCCTCAGACATCGAGCAATCCGTAAGGTTCTGCATCGTCCCCACGTGTTCAGCCCCGTGATGCGCGGCGGCGGTGGAGGGGTGACGAGCCGGGGATTAGAATGGTGCCGACCGCAATGATTGGAAACCCGGTGCCACGAATTTGCGCATACGTGCCAAAGTGAACGAGTTATCAAGCGCGGCATTGCTGGCAATGCTGCTTTTCTCCGGCGCCGCGCATTCGGAGTCCATACCCCTTATTCACGCACATGGCACACTGCAGGTGCCTGTCGTTATCAACGGCAAGGTTTCACTTGATTTCACCATTGATAGTGGCGCGACGGACGTCTCCATTCCCGCGAGCGTATTTTCCAATCTGGTGCGCGATGGCATCGTGTCATCCGAGGATCTCCTCGATAAGCGGATGTACAAACTCGCGGACGGATCCGGAGAAATCTCGCAGCGATTTCGCATTCGATCCTTGCGAGTGGGTAAATTGGAAGTTCGGGACGTCATCGCGTCGGTCGGTGACTCTGGGGGATTGCTGTTGTTGGGGCAGAGCTTTCTATCGCGGCTTAAATCTTGGTCAATTGACAACGAACAGCAAGCGCTGCTCATTACGCAGTCAACGACGTCCCGCTCGCCATTGATTGTGCCACACTCAAAAGATGGTCATGGGACCGGCGATTGGGTGCGAATCAGCGCTCCAAATGAGCCCCTGGCGGAGCTCTATGTGAATACCGCGAGCTTCCAGGGCAACGGGAACTTGCGGTCGTTGTGGGAAAAACACGTTTTCCCGCCGCATACCGAAAAGTGGCTGGGCAAGTGGGTGAATTTCGCTGAGGATCATTGGGCATTTGACTGCGACGAAGAGAGAGTCAAATTGGATGCGAGAACTGACTACTACGAGGACGGGACGCGTTGGGTCGCTGATTTGAAGTTGATTGCATCAACCGCGTGGCACCGTGTCCCGCCAGACACCGTCAAGGATGGAGAGATGAAGCTCTTGTGCGATTGGCAGCCGCAATAGGCAGCGCACTGTATTATCGGCACCGGGGTTTGGGCCAGAGAGAATAATATGAAGCGCTCAACGTACGTCCGGTTGATCTTGCTGGGCTCCGCGATGGGTTTATATGCCTGCGATGAAGTCCGCCAGGATCTTGAACAGCAAAGATACGCATCGTTCGATGAGTGCCGTCGTGATTGGGGAGATCCGGCCGATTGCCGGCAATCATTCGCGGTGGCTGGACAGCCTGGCTACTATTACGGACCTCGCTACTATTGGGATCCGAATCTGGCGCGCCCGGTTGCGGTCAGCGCCGACGGCACAACGCGAGTCGTCAACAATGCCCATGTCACCAGTACCGGCTCGGTGTCAGGAATAACCAGCCGTGTCGGCAGCGTCTCTCGCGGGGGCTTTGGCTCCTCAGCGCATGCGTTTGGCGGGAGGGGCGGCTAATGCAGCGCCAGATTGTCGTTCCGCGTGATGATTTTGCGCGGAAGCTGGAGGCGCAGGGGCTCTCGTTTCATGCGCGCGACAAGTATTGGAAGGAAGATGCCTGCTATCAGTTCGACCTGAAGCAAGTCGAGACGGTAGAGGCGGCCACCAATGAACTTCACCAAATGTGCATCGCGGCGCTGGAGAATGCGATCGCCGCGGAGCGCCTGGGCCAGCTGGCAATTCCACAAGCCTTCTGGGATCTCATTGCGGCTTCGTTGAAGCGCAGGGACTTCTCTTTATATGGGCGCTTCGATTTGTCCTATGACGGCAAGAGCGCTCCGAAATTGCTGGAATACAACGCCGACACGCCCACCTCGCTGCTCGAGTCGGCGGTGTGTCAGTGGTATTGGATGGAAGATAAGTTTCCCGGCGCCGATCAGTTCAACTCGATTCACGAGAGGCTGATTGCGCGCTGGCGGCAATTGCCCGGAAGCGCTCCGATCCATCTCGCCAGTCTCGATGGCAACGAGGAGGATTGGGCGTGTACGACCTATCTCATCGACACGGTGGCCCAAGCCGGGCGCAGAGCCGAGCATATCAATATTGAAGATATCGGCTGGGACGCCTCGCGCGGCGCCTTTGTCGATTCCCAGGGCAGCGCGATTGAGAATTTATTCAAGCTTTATCCGTGGGAATGGCTGATGGTAGAGGACTTTGGTGCGCATATTGCGGCGAGCAGCACAAGGTTCATCGAACCGCTGTGGAAAGCCGGGCTTTCGTGCAAGGGGCTGCTGGCCCTGCTCTGGGAACTCTATCCAGAACATCCGAATTTGCTGCCCGCTTACTTCGAGCCGGGGCGCTTGAGCTCCTACGCCAAAAAGCCGCTCTATTCGAGAGAGGGCGCCAACATCGAACTGTATTCGAACAAAGCATGTCTGGAGAAAGCCGATGGACCCTACGGCGAGCAAGGGTACATCTACCAAGCTCTGCAAATCCTCCCCGCCTTCGACGGGCATTATGCGGTAGTCGGGTCGTGGGTAATCGACGGTCAGAGCGCCGGCATGTGCATTCGAGAGGATTCATCTCCCATCACTTCCAATTGCAGCAGCTTCGTTCCCCACTACTTTATTAACTAGGGGTCTTTATGTTCAACGCCATTGCCGCCTTCGCGGAATATCTCGGTACCTCCATCGTGCTGCTGTTACTGTTTGTTTACATATACGCACGGGCAACCCCCTACAAAGAATTCGCGCTCATCGCGCATGACAATGTCGCCGTGGCGATTACGTTTGCCGGCGCCGTTCTTGGATTCACCTTTCCGATGCTCGCTGCGATCTTTTATACTCACTCGCTCGTTGAAATGATCGTTTGGGCCGCGATTACCTGCCTGGTGCAGCTGGGCGTACTGCTGGCGCTTCGCAGTCAGGCGAAGCGTATCGAAGAGGGACATGTGTGCTCGGCGGTGGTGGTCGCGACGTTTTCAGTCGCCATCGGACTTCTGAATGCGGTGAGCATCAGCAATTAAAGTGAATCCATGACCAGGGCATACGATGTCATCGGCGACGTGCACGGTCAGTTCGACAAGCTGGTTGCACTACTCACGCACCTTGGATATCGCGATTACTGCGGGACCTGGCGTCATCCGGACCGATCGGTCATTTTCGTGGGTGACCTGATTGACCGGGGTCCTAAGCAATTGGCAACGGTGGATTTGGTGCGGCGGATGGTGGAGGCGGGTTCCGCGCGCTGTGTCATGGGGAATCATGAGTTCAATGCGATCGCGTGGGCGACGCCGGACCCGGAACATCCGGGGAAATTTTTGAGAGATCACCATAAGCCGGGGAATCGCGAGCAGCATCAGGCGTTCCTCGACGAGGTTGAATGCACGCCCCATCAGAAGGAAATCACGGATTGGTTCAAGACCTTGCCATTGTGGTTGGATTTGGCGGACTTGCGAATTGTGCATGCGTGCTGGCACCAGATGTCGATGGATCGGCTGCAGCCGTTGATGGGGCCGGAACAGAGATTGACGAACGAATTGATTTTGCTGGCGAGCCGCAAAGAGCATTGGGCGTACCAGGCGATCGAGACGATTTGCAAGGGACCGGAAGTGGAGCTGCCCGCGGGGATTTCATTTAAGGACAAGGAAGGCAAGGTCCGCACCGAGGTTCGGGTACGCTGGTGGCAGGCGGATTTGTCGACCTATCGCCAGGCCGCGATCGGGCCGCCGGAGGAAATGCAGATGATTCCCGATGTGCCGATGCCGACGGAACGGGTGGGCCACCCCTATGTGGGTCCGCCGGTATTATTTGGCCACTATTGGTTTACCGGAACGCCGACAGTAATTTCTCCGAGGTTTGCGTGTCTGGATTACAGTGCGGCGAGGCAAGGTCCGCTCGTCGCGTATCGTTGGGATGGAGAAACGGAGCTCAGGTCGGAGAACTTGGCCTGGGTGTAGCCGTTTGATCATCACCGCCAGCGCAGGTCCGGCGGGATCACCTGTTGACTGCGCAACGCCTCGACTTCGGCGCGCTCGCGAAGCGCATTCGCATGGCGCTCTGCAATGACGCGTTGGAATCGTACGTCGCCACGTAATCCATCGAAGGCGGTATCCGCATCGAGCAGCCAGGCATCCGGCGCCCAGCCGGAGCGCGAGAATGCGCCGAGCTCGCCGAGGGCCTCCTCA
>Ga0209007_1000437_pt1 | contig 16925 bp, 17 predicted proteins | sample JacPinW_OM1H0_O2_FD_187961 | JGI IMG/M metagenome (GOLD analysis project Ga0209007, IMG submission 187961) | Forest soil microbial communities from Algoma, Ontario, Canada - Jack Pine, Ontario site 1_JW_OM1H0_O2 (SPAdes) (version 2) | ecosystem: Environmental > Terrestrial > Soil > Boreal... | reverse complement strand
CCGAACTGGGCGACTGAGTTGGGTTCGCTGCCTTCGGTGGCAACGCGATCCGTCAATTCCAGCTGCGCCCCGTTGACACGAAACACCGAAACACTGCCGCTGCCAGCATTGACGGCGAACAGCCACGCGTCATCCGTGCTCAACGTCAGTGAGCCTTGCGACGCCAGCGGATCGACCGTACCACCGCTGCCGCGGCCGTCCGTGCTATAGCTGTGGGGATTTTCCAACGTGCCGTTCGGGCCTCGCTGGAAAGCAACCACCTGATTCGCATCGGCGTTATTCGTCATGACGAACACGGCGTGTGCAGTGTGATCATTATCATTCGTGGCGAAACTGGCTCCCGACCATGCGGCACCGGCGATGGCGCTCATTGCGATAACCGTCTTGATGGACTTCATGAATTAACTCTCCTATTCCCAAAAAGTATTAGTGCGCGCAAGCGTGCGTCCCGAAGCTGGGTCACCGGCGACGCACCCTGAACGGCCGATTTGCATCGGCGCTCCGTTAATTCGTTGGCACGAAGCAAAAAGTTACAGTGGGATTGTTTTCTGGTGATCGCTACCAACGCAGCAGCCGCGGGCCGAGCCACGCGCCGAGTGTCGTCGGGATCAGCATGCCGAGCAGGTACCAAGTAGCGAGAAACGGCGCCGCCAGCTCGGGGCAATGCAGGCTATATACCAGCGCACCGATGGATCCCGCCGCGAACCCGCTCGCGGCGCCCGCCCAACGCAGCCGCGTCGGGGCAAGGCTCCGCATGACCCAAAGGAGCGCTATTAACAGCGGGGCCGCGACGAGCGCGATCAGGAAAGGACAAACAACAGCGGTATGTCCAAGAATCAATTGCGCTCGATTCTGCGGTGAAGCCGCCACCAAGGTGACTACCGCAAGAACCCACATCGCGATCACTGCGACGGGAATGCCCATAGGGGCCAGGCCGAGCCGCAACCCCGGGCGAGCCAATCTAACGACGGTAATAAATCCAAGTACACCTAGTACCGCGCAGTAGCTCTCCCGGACCCAAAACATCGGTTTGTAGGTTTCATGCCAAAGCACTGGATTCAGTTTGAGTAGCGCGGCAGTGAGGAGGAAGGCCATCAATGCGCCACCGGCTAGCGCCAGCAGCCAGCGTCGCGAAGCGCGTCTGAGATCAACCGCCTGGGCGCCGGTTGATAGTAAGGAAACAAGATCTTCAGTTTTCATCCGATTTTCCGAATCTTCTCCGCAAGAGCCTTCAGGCCGCGATGGATCCCCACTTTTACAGCGGACTCCGACATACCCGTGCGTATCGCCGTGTCAGTCACCGATGCGCCCTCAATCTTGACATACAGAATCGGCAGCCGTTGACGATCCGGCAGCCCCCGCAACAGCTTCTCGACGTCATATTTCGCCTCAGTGGCGGCGTTGGCCGTCGTGGCGAATACCTGATCGTCTTCGTCAAGGGGATCAGTGAGAGCATTGCTGCGTGAACGACGGCGTAGCAAATCCACGAGCTTGTAATGCGCGATGGCCTGCACCCAGGACGTCAGCGGTTGTTTCGGGTCGTAGGTATGGCGTTTGTTGTGAACCGCCAACAGCAATTCCTGCAGTAGATCCTCGACCTCGTCCGGCAAGCCTCCGAGCCGTCTTCGCAAATAGGATCGCAAACGCGCCGTCAACTCGTCCAAGAATATGCGGTAGGCCGCCGCGTCCCCGGCGAGACTCTGTAACATCAGACTGCGGAGGCGCTCCTCAATCAATTGCATCTGAACCTTCTATTTATTGCGCAGAAGAGGGGGCGAGTCCGTTTCAACGCCCCGAAGGAGCGCCGTGGAGTTGACCGACCAGCCAGCCCATTTATTGCACGCATTCGGCGCCGCCGCTGAAATGGGCAGCGGATTGAAAACAATCGGCCGGGTGCGACCGCTCAATCCTGCGACGGACGATCGCAGCACTCGTGGCTGTAACCAATCCTTCATCTCCAACGAAATAGCTAGAAGAAGCGATCGCGCGAGAATACAGACGCTTGTATGAGAACAGAGAATCTAACTGCGGTACTAGCGGCGAATCTTGAGCCGATCGACGCCAGGCGGACGACGTGGCGCTATGCGCTGGGAATGACCGCCAGCGCACTTACTGCGCTCATCCTGACTGCCGGAGTCCTCCACGTGAATCCGGCGCTGTCTCATGAAGTATCCGAGTTCGCGTTTTGGGTTCGTGAACTGTATTGCGCGAGCTTGGGTGTGCTCGCGGTCCTCTGCGTCGCACGCTTGGGGCGTCCAGGTACTCGGCTCGGTCTGTTGCCGACAGGGATTGCCGTTGTCGTGCTCATCATTTGGACTTTGGCTGCGATCAGCCTCTTTTCAGCCGATACGCAGGGCCGCATCCACTTGCTCCTGGGTACCACATTCGCCGTGTGTCCGTTCCTGATCGCATTCATCTCTGCGCCGCTTTTCTTCTCCTTCTTGTGGATCCTGAAGGATCTTGCCCCAACACGGCTGCGTTGGGCGGGCGCGGGTGCGGGGTTCGCCGCCGGAGCCATCGGTGCACTCGTTTATACCCTGCATTGCCCGGAGCTTGCCACCCCGTTCATCGCAACATGGTACCTGCTCGGAATGTTGATCCCCACTGCTATTGGTGCGTGGCTCGGTCCACGGCTGTTGCGTTGGTGAATTCGGAGAAACCAATCCACAACCGCCATCACCGGAGGTATCTCATGACCTTGTGCAAACGCGCCGCCCTTCTTGTCCTTATTTGCGTGGGCCTGGAGCTCGGCTCGGCTGAAGATCTGCGGGCGCAATCAAGCTCCCCGCGCGGACCAGCGGTTGTGGAGTTATATACCTCTCAGGGCTGTAGCTCCTGCCCGCCAGCGGATGCATTGTTGGGCGTGCTTTCGCAGATGCCAAATGTACTCGCCCTGGCTTTTCACGTCGACTATTGGGACAGCATCGGGTGGCGCGACCATTTCGCCTTACCGATGGCGCGTGAGCGTCAGCGCCGCTACGTTGAGACGCTGGGCCTGTCGTCGGCATTTACGCCTCAAGTCGTCGTCGATGGGCGTAGCAGTTTCGTGGGATCGGATAAGCCTCGGATCCTTGCGGCAATGGCCGAGCCCCTCATCACGATTCCGATCCTCATCGACGTGGCTCGCGGAGAGCTCATCGTCACCGTGCCTGAACGGCCAGATCAAGAGCGCTACGACGTCAACCTCATCGCTTACCTGCCAGAGGCGGCTACGAACGTTGGGCGAGGAGAGAACTCCGGGAGGACGCTCCGAGAATTCAATATCGTCAGACAATTCCGCACGCTCGGTGTCTGGAACGGACAACAGAGTGAGTTTCGCGCGGCGGTGAATTCGTTCCCCGCTGACGCCACTCGTGTTGCTGTCTTGCTTCAGCGAAATCAACAAGGACCAATTGTTGGAAGCGCGATGGTCCTCTTGCGGTGAGTCGTTCAGCTTCATTGTCCACGCGCCGCTGCTTCGACAGAACCGCTGCAACTCACGAGTGGCGACGGAAGTCGCGGGCGTCCAAATTCGCGCAGCGATTGTCACCGTATCGGGTGACCACTCTGTCGGACGACACTAGCGCACCTGGAGCTGACTTCGAGTCGACGAAGCTGCGGACTAAGGATTATGGACCTGTAACCAATCTCGCTGACGCGTCGAACTACTAGATGTACTGATACTGTCACTCACCATTCTAGGAGTATGTTTTGATGTTTATTCAAAAATCGCACCTGACTCTCGCGTCCGCCGCCGTCCTGTTCGCATTTACGAACGGAGCGATGATGGCTTCCGCCTATGCGGCCGACCAAGGCACCCAAGCAGCTGCGCCCTGCTACGGGGTCAACTCCTGCAAAGGGCAATCGGACTGCAAGTCAGGGAGCCATGCGTGCAAGGGTCAAAATTCGTGCAAGGGCCAGGGCTTTAAGGATCTGACCGCGCAACAGTGCAGCGCCCAGCACGGTTCCACCACGGAAAAGTAAACGCCACCGGGAATTCAGCCGGCGCTCGTGCCGGCTGAATTCGTACCATTTTTGCCTTGTGTGACCTCGGAGATCCGTCAATGCCCGCCACGTCCGTCGCCTCCTTTGCCGGTTTTGGGTTGGGGTTACGGCCGCTCCATTACCAGGATTTTCTCCGCGATGATGTACCCGTCGACTTCGTCGAAGTGATCTCCGAGAACTTCATGGTGAAAGGAGGACGGCCGCTGAACATACTCGCGGCGATCTGCGACCGATATCCGGTTGCCATGCACGGTGTCTCGATGTCCATAGGCTCGGCCGACGGCATTAAGCTCGATTATCTGCTTCGGCTGAAGGCACTTGTCGATCGTGCGCAGCCGCTCTGGGTGTCAGACCACCTTTGCTGGACCGGAATCGAAGGATTCAACTCGCACGATCTTCTGCCACTCCCTTATACCGAGGACGCGATGCAGGTGGTCTGCACGAACATACTGCTTGCGCAGGACGTCCTCGAACGTCCGCTGCTGCTCGAAAATCCCTCGACCTACATGAAGTTTGCCGACGATGAAATGTCCGAATGGGATTTCCTGTCTGAGATGTGCCGTCGAACAGGGTGTTACCTCCTGCTGGACGTCAACAATATCTATGTCAGCGCCTCCAATCACGCCTTCGACCCCCTCGCCTATCTCGCCGGGGTGCCCGCCGAACGCGTACGCCAGATTCACCTCGCCGGACATAGCGACAACGGTCGAGGCTTGCTCATCGATACGCACGATCATCCTGTTTCCGATCCCGTCTGGTCGCTCTACAGAGCGGCGTGTGCTCGCTTCAGAGGGGTCGCCACCATGATTGAGCGCGACGATGATATACCGCCGTTGAGCGAGCTCCTGACGGAACTCGACCTGGCGCGAGCACTGACGGCCGCGTGGCGGCGAGCGGCATGACCCTGCTCTCCCTTCAGCGCAGCATGCGCGAATATCTCCTTCGCGGCGCTGACGAAATCAGAGCGCAGATCCACGGTGATGCGTCTCCGCGCCTCGCCGTGTATCACCATGCCTACCGCGCGCAGCTCATCGACTGCCTGCGCGATACATTCGAGCGAGTCTGGGCCTGGCTCGGCGATGCGGGCTTCGAAGCCGCGGCCCGTAGACACATCGAGTCACACCCGCCACACAGCTGGACTTTGAACGACTATGGAGATAACTTCGATTGCACCCTGAGCGGACTGTATCCCGATGACCGCGAGGTCGCCGAGCTCGCCTGGCTCGACTGGTCGTTACGCCGCACATTCGATGGCCTCGACGCAACACCCATCCCACCCGACGCCCTATCGGGCATCGATTGGGATAGCGCGATCTTGCGAATCCTGCCCACTTTGCGGATGACGTCGATATCGACCAACTGCGCAGCGATCTGGACCGCGCTCTCAGAGAAGAAAGCACCGCCCGCAGCGGCGCATCTGCACGCGCCGCTGGCGTTGCGTGTCTGGCGCAAAGACTTGTCGTCGCATTTTCGGGCCGTCGATTCGATCGAGCAGCAAGCTCTCCTGATGGCCTGTGATGGAGCGAGCTTTGCGGCGATTTGCTCCGTCATCGCGGCTACAATAGAGTCTGCGAAGGCTCCCGAGGTTGCGGGCGCCCTACTCGCGGGTTGGCTGCAGGACGGGCTTATCATCGGCGTCGAGAATCGCTAAGTAAGCCCCGCGCAGCGTGCAACGGATGCACGGAGATAAGCAGCCTTGGCGTCGCCGACTCCAACGGAACGGCTCACCCCGCTACCGCGACCTTGTGCTGGATCTTGGCGTGGAAGTCCGACTTAAAACCAAGACCTACGAATGTTTCCGTACAGATTTCCGTACGGGCAATCTCGCCGCGTTGGGTATTCTCGAGCACGAGGCTGCGCAGCAGGATGAAGCGGTCGACTCGGCCAAGAACACCTTGCGGCTCTTTACCGACCGATACGTCGGCGGACGGGATAACTACCTCCAGGTCATCACGGCCCAGACCGAATATCTCGGCAACGAGCGCAACCAGGTTGAGATCACGCGCCGGCGGATGGAAGCCAGCGTGCTGTTGGTGAAGGCGCTCGGCGGTGGCTGGACTGCGGCGGCTTTAGCGGCGCGCGCTGACATCATCCACTCAACAAGCAAATCCACGACCGAGCGCTAGAGCGCATGATGTGGGACCAACGTCTTCGCGATTGATCATCTCGCGACTTTCAGATGGCGGATTTGATGACCCTGCCCCCGTTGTCGACGAACCAGCGTTCGGTGGGGAAAGGGCGACTCGCAAAACGGGCGGCGATCCAATTTGCGCTGAGGTCGGTGGCGTTGGGACCGAGAAGTGCGGATGAAACGCCGCCGCCGACTGAATGCCGGGATTCCTCGTAGATCACGAGCTGCCTGGGGCCGGTCAGGGTGCGAAACAAATGCTCGGTGTTTTCGATCGGGCTGAGCTCGTCGGCCGCGCCGGCGATGCAGAGGAACGGCATTCGTATCTTTTCTGCGTGGCCCTCCCACGTCAGCGTCTTCATAAAGCCGTCAAATTGCGCCTCGTTGGCGATATTCGCCATAAACATAAAGCGCATCTTGAAGGTAGGCGACGCCTCTTCGAAGATTGTGTGAAACCCGGGCTCAAAGCAGGTGGCGCTGACCGCGATCGACCGGAAGCGCGGCTCACCCGATGCCGCGATGGTCGCCCCAAACGATCCAAAGCTGCGACCACTGATGCTTATCCGACGCGGATCGGCTTCGGGTCGACGAAGCAACCAGTTCATGCACGCCTGACCCGTGACTTCCCAGTTCTCCAACGTCATGTAGACGCCGAGAAGCGGGCATTCGTATTGACCAGGTCCGTCCACCGCGAGCACGGCGATACCTCGGCTCAGGAGCGGATCGCCGTAGAGATTGACGCTCGCCTCCTTGAAGCTGTCCATTCCGGGAATGGCGACAACCACAGGAACGCGGCCGTCGGCGTAGCCGACAGGGAGGTGAAACCAGGCTGGCAGGGCCTTGTCTCCAAACGGAATCCACACAGGCTCGACATGGTGGTCGGCTAGCCCCGCATAGCGTGTGAAGCAATCGCGCTTTCTCTGATTGTATTGCCGGTTCTGGTCATTGGCCTCGTCGATCGGCCATTGAGCGGCGCCCCAGTGAACGGCCGCTATGAAATAGTTTTCCCGCGCTGAGACCAGCTCGCCCGCCGTCTCAGCCGCCCGCGCGCGCTCTTCCCGGACCCGCGCCATGTCGACGAACTCCGGCGCGATGTCCGCATATTTGTGAACGCGTTCGCGAATCCGAGCGAAGTCTGGTCCAGCCTGCAAACCGCAAGCAGCGTTCCAATACTGCGTGCGCGGCTGATCCCAATCCACGCCATTGGCTTGGATCAAGTTATCGAGGGCCCAGCGTTGCTCAGTCCAGCGCCGGGTAGAAGGACGGGCGCACGGAGCGGGCGCTCCCGCGGTGGACGGCGCTGCGACGCTCGCAACGGCGTTTCCGAGCAGGACGAGCGTTCCCGCGGCCCACGGCGCGGCCTGCAAAAGTTCTCGACGATTCATTCGCACCCCCTAGTCAAAATGCACTCCGTCGGCCGGGCTTTGCCCGCGGACCTTGCCTCATTGGCTCCTGCGGCGAGTACCGAGCGGACGACGCGTTTAGTTAGAGCGCGCATGTTTGATGTCCTTGGCGCTGACCTGGCCTTCCCGTCCGCCGAAGTGTGCGATCGTGAAGTTGGCGAGCGCCGCGAGCTCATCATCCGTCATCCCCGCCGCGAACTTCGGCATGGCGACCAGCGGATGCACCGCTCGGGCATCGGCGCCGCTCAGAAGCACCTCGATGATGTTCACACCCTTTGGATCTTGCACGGAGGCGCTGCCTGCGAGCGCCGCGTAGGGGGCCTGGCGTCCGCTACCGTCCATGAGATGACAGCCGATGCAGTTGCCCTCGAAAATCTGTCGGCCGAGGGCGTTTACCGGGACAATCTCTCCACTCACGGGCGCCGAGGACACACGCGCGGCCGCATCGACGGCGGGTTTGACGGTGCGAAGATAGGCTACGAGGTCGCGGAGGTCGTCAGGCGATAGGAATTGCAAACTGTTGACCACCGCCTCGGCCATCGGTCCTGCCGCCGACCCGCGCCCCTCGGCATGGCCTGTGTGCAGATAGTCAATGAGTTCCTGGTCGGACCAACCGCCAACGCCCGAGGTTCTGTCGGACGTGATGTTGTAGGCGCGCCAGCCGTTCACGAGCGTTCCGGCCAGCTGGGCATTGGCTTTCATGGCGAAGCCCAGGTTGCGGGGCGTGTGGCACTCACCGCAATGGCCTAGGGCCGTCGCCAAGTAAGCGCCGCGGTTCTGCTGGTCAGACAGTTTCGTATCGGCGCGAAAGCGGTGCACATCGAGGAAGACAAGGTTCCAAAAGGCCATGGCCCAGCGCTGATTGAACGGGAAGATCAGGTCATTCGGGTGAGCCGGGGCGTGAACTGGCGGAAGGCTAAACAGGTAAGACTTGATCGCCACCGCATCGTCCCGCGTCAGGCGGGTATAGGAGGTGTAGGGGAAGGCGGGATAGAGATGAGCGCCGCCTCTGGCTACGCCGAGATGGAGCGCCCGAACCACATCCTCGTCGCTCCACGCGCCAATCCCAGTATCTCGATCCGCAGTGATGTTGGTCGAGTAGATCACTCCGAACGGCAGTTTGAACGCCAGGCCTCCGCTGAACGGCGCGCGACCAGGCGGGGAGTGACAGGCGGCGCAATCGGCGGCGCGCGTCAAATACTCGCCGCGCGCGATCAGCGCCGGCGTCGGCCGTTGGTCGGGCGCGGTCGGCTCAGGGTCGCGATCTAACAGTCGCCACGTGGCGAAGGCGGCGACGGTGACGGCCACAATGAATGAACCGCCCGCCCCCCATGCGCCCACGCGGCGCCAAACGCGCCCGTGGTTCTCTGTCAGATTCATAATGCCGACGTCCAAGCGTCGTTGACGCGCTCGCTGTGGAAGGGATAGCGGCGCAGGCGAACACCCGTCAGCACGGCCACGGCGTTGGCGATCGCGGGCCCGACCGGCGGGAGTCCAGCTTCGCCGACGCCGCCAGGGGCGTCTGCCGAGGAGCCGACCAGCGCAATCTCGATCGCTGGCGCCTCGTTGAACCGCAGGATCCGGTAGTCGTTGAAATTCGATTCTTGCACAGCGCCTGAGGTGAAGCTGATCTGCTCGTGGAGCGCCTGGCTGAGGCCGTGCAGCGCTCCGCCCATGATCTGCGCCTTGATGTTGGTGGGTTGGATGGGTAGCCCGCAGTCGAAGGCGCACCAGATGTTGCGGACCTTGATGTCACCGGTCCCGCGGTCCAATTCGATTTCCACGACCTGAGCACAATGGCTGCCGAAGGCATCCGAGTAGGCTAAGCCTAAGGCGGTGTTGGGCCGTCGGCGCCCCCAATCCGCCATCCGGGCGGCGACGCGCAGCACGTTCTGCGCCCGCGGTGCGCGGGCTAGGAGATCGAGACGAAGCTTCAGCGGGTCAATCCGCATCGCCGCCGCCGCTTCGTCGAGCGCGCACTCGATGGCAAACTTGGTGTAGCCCGCAGCGATTGCACGATAGAACCCTACGTCGACCACACCGGTCATGGGCCTCCATTCCGAGAGCAGCGCCGGTATGGCGTAGTTCAGGTCAACGCCTTCGGTCACTGCCGGATCTAGGCCGCCGCCCTTTGCGAATCTTTCAGGCGAATAGCGCGCGAGGATCGAAGGCGAGACCACGCGGTGCCGCCAGGCGATGATTTGGCCGCGTCTATCCAGACCGACCCGAATATGTTGTGCCTGCAAGGGCCGATACTTGCCATGGCGGACGTCGTCTTCCCGTGTCCAGGTTACCTTGACGGGACGGCCCTTCACTGCCTGCGCCAGCAAGACTGCGTCGAGGGCAAAGTCGGCCTCGTATTTGCGTCCGAAGCCGCCGCCCAGCCATAGGGTCTCCACAGCGATCTTCGCGGGCGGGATCCCAAGCGCCGCCGCGGCGGCATTCTGCACCACCGTCTGGGCCTGAAATGATCCCCAGAGCTGAGCGCGATCGTCCTGAACCAAAGCGGTCGCCGACAGCGGCTCCATCGTCGCGTGGTGCACGTGCTCGCTTAGATAGGTCGTCTCAATGACCCGAGCAGCACCATTGAGGGCCGTCACGACATCGCCTCGTTGCGCCACGATTTTGCCGCCGCCGTCCGTGCGCGCGGCGATCGCTGCATAGGTGTCGAGCATGCGCGCACTGTCGTAGGCGCGAGCCGGGGATCGGCTCGACCACGTGATCTGCAGTGCATCGCGTGCGCGCCAGGCGGTCCAGGTGGACGTTGCGATCACGCCGACGCCATAGGACACGGGGACGATCGCGATGACGCCGCGCATCGCCCGCGCTGTTGCATCATCGACATGCAGCGGCACTTCGCCCTGCACGGGCGAGCGTGCAACCGCACCAAACAGGAGCCCTTCGGCCTGGAAGTCGATACCGAACCCCGCTTCCCCCCGAACTTTGCCCGGCACGTCGACACGCGGCATGTCCTTGCCGATGTAACGCCAGTCCGCCGGTGGCTTCAGATCCGCAACCGAAACGGTCGGCAGCGGGTCCGGCAGCACAGCGGCGGCGGCCACTTCGCCAAATGAAAGGCGCCGGCCCGTCGGACGGTGAACAAGGACATGGAGTCCGACGCTTACTTCTCGGGGAGCGACGCCCAACAGCCGGGCCGCGCATTCGATCAGAATTGCTCGCGCCTGATTTCCGGCTAGGCGCATGATCTGGCCATAGGCCCGAGTGGTCATGCTGGCACCCGTCGCCTGAAGACCACCGAACGCCGGGTTGCCGTAAGCACTCGCGTCCGACGGAGCCTGGCGTACCCTTACCTTCTCCCAGTCGGCGTCCATCTCTTCGGCCAACATCAGGGGGATCGAGGTCATGACGCCCTGTCCCATCTCCGAGGCCGGCGAAATCAAGGTGACCACGTCGTCCGCGTCGATGGTGATCCAGGCGTTCGGCCGCAAGCGGTGAGAGCGGGATGAGGCCGCAAGCGATGCGGATCCTTGGCCGAAGGCGAGTGCAATCGCGAAGCCGCCTGATGCGATTAAGATACTGCGGCGCGTAAGCGGCTGGAGCGCGAGGACGTCGAGAGGTCGAGCCGCCATGCTTAGCCCCCTCCGCGTTGCGCCGGCTTCAGGCGGTGTTTGGAGAGAGGAAGCGTGCGGATTCGCTGGCCTGTCGCAGCGAAGATCGCGTTGCAGAGCGCGGGCGCCAGAGGCGGGGTGCCCGGTTCACCGACGCCGCCCCACTCTTTGCTGTAGCGCTCGCCAGAGGAGATCAGCGTGACCGCAACCTGTGGCATCTGGTTCATGCGAAGCGCGGGATAGTCGGAGAAGTTGGATTGCTGAACGCGCCCGTCCTGCAAGGTAATTTCGCCGTGAAGCGCTGCCGACAGTGCGTAGACCACACCGCCTTGCATTTGCGCTTCGACGATACTGGGGTTGACGACGTGGACGGGGTCGATGGCGCAGCAAACCCGGTGGACGGTCAGCTCGCCCCTGTCGCTGACGGAAATGTCCACTACTTGAGCTGATATGGAGTTGTAGCACTGAACGACTGCCATGCCCTGGAACAGGCCGTCGCGATGGCGGCTCCACTGGGCCAGAGCAGCGACCGCATCGATGACGGCCAGCGAGCGCGGACTGGCGGCATACAGTTTCCGGCGGAAGCGGTAAGGGTCTTCGCGACGGGCGTGAGCCATCTCGTCGACGAAGCTCTCGCGAAAGAAACCGTTCTGGCTATGGTTGACGCCGCGCCAGAAGCCGACCGGCACTGGCGTATTGCGCATGACGTAGCCGACCTCGAAGTTCGGGACGCGATAAACGAGGTCGTCCGGGTTGAACGCGCCCATCATCTCGAGGTCTTGGCCGTTCTTCAGACGCTCCGGCTGGAGCTGCACTAGGTTCGAGGATCCGGCCAACCGCACCTTCCAGGCGACGAGCTCGCCAGTGTGGTCGAACGCGGCCCATTGACGAGCCACCACCATCGGCCGGTAGAAATCGTGCTGGACGTCTTCCTCCCGCGTCCAGACCATCTTGATCGGCACGCCAGCCGATTGCGCGATCAGGGCTGCGATCATCGCCCAGTCTTGGGCCTGGCCGCGCCGTCCGAATCCTCCGCCCAAGTGATGTTTGTGGACCGTGACGGCCGAAGGCGGGAACGCGAGTATCCTCGCCACCTCCGAGAGGGTGTGTTCGCCATTCTGGGTCGGGGCCCAGATCTCGGCGCGCCCATCGGCGACATGGGCGACGCAAGTCTGCGGTTCCATGGTGGTGTGCGCCAGGTAGGGGACGTCGTAGTCCGCCTTTAGGATCGGACCGAACGACGCTAGCGCTCGGTCCACATCGCCGATGGCTTGTCCGATCGCCACGTCGTTGGCGTCGAGCGCGCTCACGAACCCGGATCGCAGCGCCTCCGTCGAAAGGCCCTTGGCCCGCTCCATGTCCCATTCGATCGCGACCGCATCCATCGCCTTGCGGGCTTGCCACCAGTTTTCCGCCAGCACGGCGACGCCCATGTCGCGCACGGCGACGACCCGGCGCACGCCCGTCATCCGCAGCGCTTGATCGGCATCGAAGCTCTTGAGCCGTCCGCCGTGAGCGGGACACGCCGAGTAGCTTGCGAACAGCATGCCCGGCAGCGTGACGTCGCCAGCGAAGATTGGTGTACCCAGCACCTTGTCCGGCGTGTCGAGCCTTGGCGCGGGCGTGCCGATCAGCCGCCATTGGGAGGGAGACTTGAGCTCCACGTCGACCGGAATGGGTCGGCGCGCCGCGCCCCCCGCGAGTTCGCCATACCGTAACGACCTACTGGTGGCGGGGTGGTCAACCCGACTGGCGGCGGCGTGGCAAGTATCGACCGGCACGCGCCATCGCGAGGCTGCTTCAGCGATGAGCATCGTCCGCGCTTGGGCACCGGCCTTGCGCAGATAACGCTGGGAGGCGCGGATGGCGAGGCTGCCCGCTGTGACCATGTCGCCCCAAGGCCGGCCTCGCACGACGTTCTCGTGGGTATCGACATATTCGGCACGGACGCGCGACCAGTCGCACTCCATATCCTCGGCGACCAGCATCGCCAGAGCGGTGAAACTGCCCTGGCCCATTTCGGACCGCGCAATCCGGATGATCGTCGTATCGTCAGGTTCGATCACAACCCAGATCGTGACCTCGGCGGCAGCATCCACACCGGTGCGCCGCCCAGTAACCAGGGAGGCAGCGAGTAACGGCGCGCCAATCACCAAGCCGCCAATCGCCGCGCTAATCCCGAAGGCGAAGGCGCGGCGGTTGAGCGAGGGGGCCTGAGGCAGCACGGCCGACCATCACTCGCTTCGATTTTCGCCGAACGCCGCCAGCTTGATCGCGGCACGGATTCGAAGGTAGGTGCCGCAGCGACATAGATTCCCCGACATCGCCGCATCGATGTCGGCGTCGGTCGGTTTCGGCGTTCGCGCCAGTAAATCGGCTGCCTGCATGATTTGGCCAGACTGGCAGTAGCCGCATTGCGGCACTTCGAGCTTGATCCATGCCTGCTGCAGCGGGTGCAACCCATTCGCGCTGAGATGCTCTATCGTTGTCACGCGGCGTTGGCCGATGTCGCTGACCGCAATGCTGCACGACCGAATCGCCCGGCCATCCGCATGCACCGTGCAGCAGCCGCAAAGTCCGACGCCGCATCCGAAGCGCGTGCCCCGCAAACCGAGTTCGTCGCGCAAGACCCAAAGCAGCGGCGTGTCGGAGGCGCTCTCGATCTTGCGGAGGGTGCCGTTGACCGTAATTTCAATCATCACTTGACCCCAGGCGGTTTGCCATTGAAGCATCGGGAGATCCGGGTGTGGCCGGCGCTCCACGCCGCGGTAAAAGTAGAAGCGCCACCAGACCCAAGACCGCGACAGCGGCGCTTGTGGGCGCGAGGAAGGCAAGGGACAGGCTCGATATGATCAGTCCACCTGCCGCCGCTCCGATGGACGCTCCCAGATACAGCGCAGAATTGTTCAGGGCGAGTATCAAATTCGACCGCTCGGGATTTACCGCAATGGCCCGCTGCTGCTGGAGCGTGAAGAGCGCCGCCATGCAAACGCCCCAACCGGTCATCGTGACCGCCGCCGCAGCTATCGACGAACTGGCTGGCTGAATGGCGGCGAGGTCACAGATCAACATCCCGAGGCAGAAAATCGTCGGCCGACGAGGGCCGTACCGATCGGACAAACTGCCACCGATGAAATTGCCAGCCATGCAACCCAAGCCGAAGAGCAGCAGCAAGTAAGGAACGGCTGTCGCGGACGGCAGCCGCCCTAGAATCGCGGCGATGAACGTATACAGCCCAAAATTGGCGATGGACCAAATAAGAAATGGCGTCAGAACGATGAGGGTTTCTGGCCGGCGCAAAATCCGCATTTGTACAGAGAGCCTGGGTGCACTCTTGGCGGAGTCAGGCCCCGGAACTCCGGCGCCCAACATGCCAAGCGCTGCGACAGCGCCGAGGATCGCAACGAAGATCAGCGCGCCCCGCCAGCCGGCGTACTTGCTGATGATGACCCCGAGGGGGACGCCTAAGACCATGGCGCTCGTAAATCCGGCACCGACGATCGCCAACATCTTGCCGCGATTGTCAGATCCACCAAGTGTTGAGGCGAGCGCATAACAGGCCGGGGCGACAAGCCCGGCCGCGAGCGCGGCCATAACCCGCATCGCCAGAAGGCAAGCCAATGTGGGTGACAGGGCCGACATCAAATTAGCGGCCGAGAATACCGCCAGGCCTCCGATGAGGACGGTCGGACGGCGCAAGTGCGCGGTTAACGCCGAAACAACGGGCGAGCCTATTGCATAAGATAGAGAAAATACCGACACGACCAGGCCTGTCCGCCCAACGCTGACGGAGAGATCATGCGCGATCCTCGGTAGAATGCCGCCGATGATGAACGCGTCGGTGCCGATTGCGAATGTCCCGAGAGCGAGAATGAGTACACGTAGATCAATCGTGCTCCAGAGCGAAGCGCGGGTCGAAGAACTGCGGCTTCGGTACGTCACGTCCACAATGAGCTTACGTCCGTTGAGCCCGTATTCAAGAGGCGCGGGAACAACCGCAAGGCGTTCCTCCACCACATCCCTGCGCGCGCCGCCTCGTCAAGAAGCGGGCTTTCTTGCAGGGCATGAGCCAACGACACGCAGGCAGAGGCCGGTGTGAAGGGATAGTCGCTACCATAATGAAGATGTCCTGCATCAGCGACCTGCAGCAGCGCGCCTAATTGCTGCGGCACCGGCGCTCCCGCCAGATCGAAATGCAATTTTCGCATCGCTTGTCGAAGTGAGGGCGGAGCATCGCCGGCGCGGGTCGAGAGGAGCGGTAGCAGCAGCTCAACCCGCTCCATCAGTACCGAAAGTGCCGCGCCGGCATGCGGCACGATCACCCGCAGCTGCGGGAAGCGTTCAAGAACGCCGGAGAGAATCATGTCCGACACGGATCGTGTCGAATCAAACATGAATTCCAGCATGGGTTGCGGATAGCGCGCCTCCAGTCGCTCGCAGCAGCGCCCGGACGGTGTGGTGGGATGTACGAGGATCACAGCGTGGCGCTGATCGAGCTCTGCATACAGAGGATCGAGCTTCGGATCGCCCAGGTAAATGCCGTTCGCGTTGGTTTCGAGAACGACGCCGTCCGCGCCGAGAACATCTAACGCATAAATCGCTTCGGCGACTGCGTCCTCCACGTTGGGCAATGGGAGCGATGCAAGGTGACCGAATCGGTCCGGGTACGTGTGACGTAGCCGCTGTGCTTCCTCGTTGACTCGCCGCGCCAGGTGGCTCGCTTGTTTGTCATCACCCAGGTGCACCCCGGGCGAAGATATCGAGAGCATCGCTGTGCCGACCTGCAGCTTGTCCATGGTCTTGAGCGCGGTTTCCGCATCCCAAACTGGGAGCTCCCGAATCCCGTCCGGCGCCCCCAGGCCGGCGTCGATCAACGCCTCCCGATAAAAATCTGGGATGTAATGCGCATGCACGTCGATGCGATCGCCCAGTCGGGGCCCGTAACCATCCGGTTGCGCTTGCTTCACCGTTTCACTCGTCCCGGTCCTAAGAGGGAGTCCTAGATTAGCCCTGGGCGTCCACCCGCTCTTGGAATAGCCGCTGTCTCTTGTACGCGAATGCAGTTGGCATCTCACCAGGGCCGGCGATCAGACTCGGCCAGCCTCGCCGCGGGCGGGATTCGAGCATCCAAGACGATCGGGCTAAGGACCACCATCCCCCCGGTACACGGATTCAGAACCAAAATGCAACTTCGAGAGAACCACCGTCCGCGTAAGGTCCGGTCGCAGGTTCTCCCCGGGCCCCTAGCTAAAGAAAAGGAAGTCATCGGATGCTGATGGACGAGGTCTTCTACCGCGCCCAGGTGATGGCGACAGCAGGTCGCGATATCCGAACGGTGTCCTCCGATGGTGCGCTCGACTTGAAAGTGAAGAGACCACGCAAGCTGGGTGGCACGAATGCGCGCGGGACCAACCCGGAGCAGCTGTTTGCAGCCGCCTATGCGGCCAGCTTTCTCGGAATCATGATGCTCGTTGCCGTTCGCGAAGGCATTGAGTTCCCGAGGAGCGCGGAGGTCGAGGCCGGCGTCGGTGTCGGGCCGGGGCAACAGGCTTTCGGGATTGAAGTCGAGCTGCGGATTCGCCTCCCAAGGCTTCCCCGGGCCGAGGCCGATTCGCTCGTCGAGAAGTCACACGCGCTGTGCCCGTACTCCAACGCTACGCGTGGCAATGTCTCCGTGCGACTGGTGTTTGCTTAAGCCAATCGTGCTGCCGTTTCCAGAACATTAAACATGAGAGTAACCGTTGAGTCCCTGGGTGCGAACCACACGCGCTGCTGCGGTTGCTCCCCTCCATTCAATCGAAGGACGCACATCGCATGAACCCTCCAATCCTATCGGATGCA
>Ga0209007_1000436_pt1 | contig 16942 bp, 15 predicted proteins | sample JacPinW_OM1H0_O2_FD_187961 | JGI IMG/M metagenome (GOLD analysis project Ga0209007, IMG submission 187961) | Forest soil microbial communities from Algoma, Ontario, Canada - Jack Pine, Ontario site 1_JW_OM1H0_O2 (SPAdes) (version 2) | ecosystem: Environmental > Terrestrial > Soil > Boreal... | reverse complement strand
GCCGCTGCCCGCGAATCACGGCCTGCTGCTGCAGCGGCAATCGTTCCTCGAGATTCTGCGCGAGGAGACACACCGACACGGCACTGTCTTGATCTTCGACGAAGTGATCTCGGGCTTTCGCCTCGCGCGTGGCGGCGCGAGCGAGCGTCTGGGCATCGTTCCGGACATGGCGACCTTCGGCAAAGTGATCGGCGGCGGCATGCCGGTCGGCGCATTCGGCGGTGCGCGGCGCATCATGGCGCGCCTCGCGCCCGAGGGCGATACGTACCAGGCCGGTACGCTGTCCGGCAACCCCGTGGCGATGGCGGCGGGCGCCGCGCCGGTGAGCTCGCGCGCCAGCTCCTGCGTCTCGCCGGAGTACTCGCGCATGCGCAGCTCGAGCGCGGCGCGCGACAGCACCACCGCGTCGTTGAGCCCGCGGCGCACCTCGACGGTGAACCAACTGTCGATGCCGCGGTTGAGGAACTCGAGCGACGACAGGTACACGACCAGGAGCGGCGCCACCACCAGCGCCCCGAAGATCCCGACGGTGCGGGCGGTAAGGCGCGAGCCCGGCACGTGCGCGCGGTAGTCGCGCACCAGCCGCCACACCTTGCGCACCACCAGCACGGTGAGCACCGCGACGGCGCCGATGTTGAGCAGCAGGATCCAGCGCTGCAGCCGCTCGAACTCCGCGGAGTTGCGCACGCTCAGGGCGAGCAGCAGGAACGCGGCGGCGGCGATCGCGCCCCACAGCAGCCCGAGCGCCCAGGCGTTGCGCTGCGCCCGCCGCTGCGCGCGCGGCTTTACATCGGCAGCGACCATGTGTACCACTCGCTCACCCGCGCCCAGTCGTTGGTCCAGAACAGCAGCGCCCGCAGCGACGCCGGCAGCGACCCGCGCCGCACGCCGGCGCGCACGCTGATGGTGTAGTTGCCTTCGTCGAGCTGCGGCTCGACCAGGATCGGCCAGTCATTCACCTTGCCGAGGAAATCGAGCGCGTCCTCGAGGGTGGCGAAGCTGTTCTGATCGCCGCTGCGCACGTCGCGCACCACGTAGCGGTCGGTCACCGCGTGGTAGCTCAGATCGCGGCGCAGTGTCACCTCGACGATGTTGGAGTTGAACCAGAGGCGCCGCTCGCGCTCGACGCGCGCCTCGAGGTCGAAGGTGAGCGTCACGCCGTCGCGCAGCGCGATGCCGATCGCGGGGCTGACCGGATACTCCACTCGCGCGTGCAGCAGAAACACCCCCCGATCGATGTTCACGTAGGCGGAGTGCACCTCGAGCACCCCGTCGAGCGCGTCGGCCGGCAGCCCGCTCGCCGCGAGGAGCGCAATGAGGCTGCCCGCTGCGAGGAACCCGGCCCGAATCAAACCGTCCTTTGCTGGATCGCCGCGTAGCATCGATGCAACGGCAGGCCTCGGTTGGAAACTCCGACGACCGGTCGCAAGCGTTCAGGCTCCGGTCGTTGTCTTTTCGAGACAAGCATAATAGAAGCCGTCAGTTCCCGCCTCCGAGCCCGGCAGGAGCTGCACTCCGGGACTCGAGTCGATCGCTCCCGGCGCCAGCTCGCTCCCGCGAGGCATCGCCGCCAGCTGAACCCCCGGCTCGCACTCCAAGAGCCGGCCCACCACCTGCTGGTTCTCCTCCGGCAAGACCGAGCAGGTGCAGTAGAGGAGCCGTCCTCCGACGGCCAGGAGCCCAACGGCCGAGCGCAGGATCCCGAGCTGGAGTGAGCTGAACGCCTCGATGTCGCCCGGACGGCGCAGGAGCTTGATGTCGGGATGACGTCGGATCACGCCGGTGGATGAGCAGGGTGCGTCGACCAGGACGCGCTCGAACGGCTTCCCGTCCCAGAAGGACTCGGGCCGGCGCGCGTCGCCGGCCACGAGCCGCGCCCGACGTTTGAGCCGGGTGAGGTTCTCAGCGATCCGCGCGACCCTCTCGGGCTCGATGTCGACCGCCGTCACTTCCGCCCCCTCGCCCAGCCGCTCGAGGAGGTGTCCGGTCTTGCCGCCGGGTGCCGCGCAAACATCGAGCACGCGCATTCCGGGGCAGGCGTCCAGAAGCGGGGCCGCGAGCTGGGCGCCCGCGTCTTGGACCGATACGAGCCCCTCCGCAAACCCCGGAAGGGCCGAGACGGACGTTGGGCGATCCAAAACAATGGCCGTTGGTAGCCATTGAATCATTTGTGATTCAATCGAGACCCTGGCGAGCGCAGACTGATAGTCCGCGGGGGTGGTCCTCGTGAGGTCGACGCGCAGCGTCATGGGCGGATGCTGATTGTTGGCGGTGAGGATCGCCTCCAGGTCCGGCCACGCACCACCGATGCGGTCGGCGAGCCAGGAGGGATGCGCAGTGCGCCCGGCAAGGGTCGCGTCCACCGCCTCCAAGAGCAGCGCGCGCTCACGGACGAACCGGCGCAGCACCGCGTTGACGAGCCCACCGGCTGGCCCGAGGTCCATGAGGCGCGCGGCATCGACAGCGGTATGCACGACAAGCTCCGGCGCCATGCGCGAGTACTCAACCTGGTGGGCGCCCGCGATGAGAAGCCCGCGCACGAGCGCGGGAGTCTGCGACGGCCGGGCGAGCAGTGCTTCGATCGCGGGCTTCAGGCGCAGGTACCAGCGCAGCGTCCCGAGCGCGATGGCCCGTACCGCCGAGAGCTCGGAACCCCGGTCGGCCGCTGCGAGGGCGGCATCCGCCGACTGCCCCCGCGAGGCGACCGCCTCCACCGCTCGCGCCGCGCCCGCGAGGGCCCTGGCGACCGCGGCGGGCTCGCGCCTAACCAAGGCGCTCGCCCTTGAGCGACTGGCCGTGGGCAAAGTCCCGCACCGCGACCGGCCGGCGTCCAGCTCGCTGGACCTCGTCGATGGCAAGAAGTCCATTTCCGCATAGAACAAGCAGCGAATTTCCTGAAACTTCCTTGATCGTGCCGGGTTCTTGGTCCGAGCGAGCTCCCGAGGGCGAGTCTACGGCCTGTGCGGACAGGATCCGTAGCTGTTCGCCCCCGAGCCGCGCCTCGGCCATGGGCAAGGGATTGAAGGCCCGCACCTGACGCTCGATGTCGCCGGCGTCCCGGCTCCAGTCGATGCGCGCCTCGGCTTTGGTGATCTTGGCGGCGTGGGTGACTCCCTCGGAGGACTGCGCCCGCGGCCTGAGCGTGCCGGCGCTGAGTCCCTCGAGCGCCTCGAGCAGCGCTGTAGCTCCGAGCCTCGAGAGCGCCTGAAGGAGCGACCCCCCGGTGTCGCGGCGGGCGATTGTGTGCCGCCGCTCGAGGAGCACCGGACCTGTGTCCAGGCCCTCGTCCATGAGCATGATGCTGACGCCGGTCTCGGCATCTCCGGCAAGAATGGCGCGCTGCACGGGGGCAGCTCCCCGCCAGCGTGGGAGGAGCGACGCATGGACGTTCACACAGCCGGCGCGCGGAATCTTCAGCAACTCGGGCGGAAGAATCAGGCCATAGGCCACCACGACCAGCGCCTCGGGCGCCCAGGCGGCGAGCTGCGCGCGCACTGCATCGCTGCGCAAAGTCGGCGGCTGCAGGAGCGGTACGCCGCGCGACTGCGCCAGCTCCTTCACCGGACTCGAGGTCAAAAGGCGACCGCGGCCGCTCGGCCGGTCGGGCTGCGTCAGGACTCCCGCAACCGTGTGATGCGCAAGCAGCGCCTCAAGGGCGGGGAGCGCGAACTGCGGTGTGCCGGCGAACGCAACGCGCAACCTCAGGAGCCTCTTATCGATGGCACGAAAAACGGCCGCAGGCCGGTTTTTCCCATGGATCAGTACGCGCGGCGCGCCTGTCCGGCGGGCGCGTTCGGGCCCGAGGCGCGCTCCTTGCGCTCCTTGGCGAGCTTCTTGCGAATGCGCTCGCGCTTGAGGTCCGACAGGTAATCGACGAACAGCTTGCCGTCGAGATGATCCATCTCGTGCTGAATGCAGATCGCGAGCGTGCCGTCGTAGTCTCCCTCGGACACCTCGCCGCTGCGCGTCTGCCAGCGCGCGCGGATCTTCGCCGCGCGCCGTACGTCGTCGAAGATCCCCGGCACCGACAAGCACCCCTCCTCGCTGCTCGCCTCGCCTTCACGGGTGAGGATCTCGGGGTTCACGAGCACCAGCGGTTGGTTGCGCTCCTCGGAGATGTCGAGGACGAGCACCCGCTCATGGACATCCACCTGGGTCGCGGCAAGCCCGATGCCCGGGGCGGCGTACATGGTCTCGAGCAGATCGTCGATGAGGCGCGAAAGCGCAGCGTCAAAGCGCGTGACCGGCTGTGCGCGGGTGCGCAGCCGCGGGTCGGGAAACTCGAGGATCGTACGTACGGCCATGGGTGCTCGGAATGCCTGGGTATTGCCTGATATGGGGGCGCTGCAACCCGTGATCCAGCGCACAAACTTGACATTAATTCGTATGCCCGTGAGCGCCGTGCCAGTATAACAACTAGAATCTTGGGCGCTGCTTGTGTGCCCCACCTCGTGTCGAAGAGGAGCGGAGGATGGTCTCAAATCAATTGGTTGCGGCTCGTCTCGCAGCCGGCCTCGTGGTCGTTTCGATCGCCGCTGCGGGCTGTGCGCACATGCACCAGCCCGCCGCGAGCACGCAGCCCGTGGCCGAGGCCGCAGCGCCCGCCGCGCAAACCGCCCCGGCGCCCGAGATGACGGCCACGGAAGCGGCGATTGCCTCGACAGGCAATGAGGCGCAGCCAGCGGCGGCCCCGGCCGAGGCGCCGGTGGTCAACCCGAGCGCACCGAAGCACTACGTCGTCAAGAAGGGCGACACCCTGTGGGGTATTGCCTCGATGTACCTGCGCGATCCGTGGCTTTGGCCCGAGGTCTGGATCATCAATCCGCAGATCCCCAACCCGCACCTGATCTATCCGGGCGACAAGCTGCTGCTCGCCTACAGCGCCGACGGCCGGCCGCAGGTGTCGGTCGAGGAGGCAGGCGTCGTGCGGCTCGATCCGTGGCTGCGCAGCGAGCCGCTCGAGAACTCCATCCCGACGATTCCGTACGCGGCGATCCAGGGGTTCCTCTCGCATCCGACCGTGGTCACGCGCGAGGAGATCCACCGCGCCCCCTATGTGGTCGCGATCCGCGACATGCACGAGGTGGCGGGCGCCGGCCTCGAAGTCTACGTGAGCAATCTCGAAGCGCAGCAGAACGCGCGTTTCAACATCGTGCACGTCGAGGAGCCGCTGCGTGATCCGGATGACAACGCGCTGCTCGGCTACGAAGGCGTATATACCGCGACCGCGCTGATCGAGCGCCCGGGCCGTCCGGCCAAGGCGGCGCTGATCGACACCGCGCGCGAGACGGTGCGCGGCGACCGGCTGGTGTCCGCCGACGAGGAAACCCCGGTCAACTTCGAGCTGCGCGCCCCGTCGGGCGACATCCACGGCCACATCATCGCCGTGATCGGCGGCACGGATCTCATCGGCCAGTTCCAGGTCGTCGCCATCAACCGCGGCAAACGCCACGGGCTGGTGCCCGGCACCATGCTGGCGATCGACTCCGCCGGCGAAACGGTGCGTGACTTGTACCGCGACGGCGCCACCGGGCAAGGCACCTCCATCGACCGCTCTTTCTCCCCGAAGGTCACTCTGCCCGACGAGCGCGTGGGAACGCTGCTGGTCTTCAAGGTGTTCGATCGCGTCAGCTACGGTCTGGTGGTGGGCGCTTCCGACATCATCGACCGGGGCGCCGTCGTCCGTAACCCGTAAGGGCCCACGCGCAGGGCCCGGCGGCCGCGGCGCCTCGCGGCCGCCGCCGAAAAGCTCCCGCAAAACACGCGATTCTCGCGCTCAGGGCAGCGCCCGCGTTGCCGTATGCTCGCGCGATGGAGCTGGCGCGCATACGCACACGGCTGGCGCGGGCGGAGCTTTCCGCACGCCACCTGCACGCACTCATCGCCGCCGGCGGCGGTCTCGAGCATGCCTGCGACCGGATGGCGCTGCGCGCGGTGCCGCTGCCGCACGCGGCGCACACCTCGCTCGCCACTTGCGACCAGGCGGCGGTCGATGCCGACATCGCCTGGCAGGCGGCGAGCGGCACGCAGCTGCTGCTGTGCACCGATCCCGACTACCCGCCGCTGCTTGCCGCCATCAGCGGTGCGCCCGCTGCGCTCTACGTGCAGGGCGCGGTCGCGACGCTCTGCGCCCCGCAGCTCGCCATGGTCGGCTCGCGCAGTCCGACGCCGGCCGGGCGCGCTACCGCGCGCGAGTTCGCCACCTGCTTCGCTGAGGCCGGGCTCGCCATCACGAGCGGACTGGCGCTCGGCATCGATGCGGCGAGCCACGAGGGCGCGCTGCGCGGTGGCGGGCCGACCATCGCCGTGTGCGGCACCGGCCTGGACCGGGTGTACCCGGCGGAGCACGCAGCGCTGGCCGCGCGCATCCGCGAACGCGGCGCGCTGGTGGCGGAGTTCCCGCCGGGCACGCCGCCGCGGCGCGCGAACTTCCCGCTGCGCAACCGCATCATCGCCGGCCTGTCGCTCGGTACGCTGGTGGTCGAAGCGGGGCGGCTGAGCGGCGCGCTCATCACCGCGCGGCTCGCGCTCGAGGCCGGGCGCGAGGTGTTCGCGATCCCCGGCTCCATCCACAGCCCGCAGTCACGCGGCTGTCACCAACTCATCCGCGACGGGGCCAAGCTCGTCGAGGAGGCCGCGGACGTGTTGACGGAACTGCCGATTTCGATTCCGAAAGAACCACTTAGGGACGCGGTCGCGCCCCAGCAAGGCGCCCCGGAATTGGACAAGGAGTATGAAATGCTGTTAGATGCCCTCGGCTTTGAACCGGCCACCATTGACGCGCTGGTCGCCCGCACGGACCTCCCGAGCGAATCGATCGCCTCGATGCTGCTGATACTCGAGCTCGAGGGGCGCATCCAGGCTGTCCCGGGCGGGCGCTACGGCCGCGTACCTTGAGAACTCGATGACTGGCAGCATGCTCGACATCCTGATCTACGTCTTCGACCGCTACATGCTGGAGGCGGGTCCGGACGTGCCCGAGCGCGCGCAGTTGACCGACGACCTGACACGCGCCGGCTTCAAGCAGGCGAGCGTCGAACGCGCGCTCGACTGGCTCACCGAGCTCGCTTTGCAGCAGGATCGCACCGAGAGCGGCGCGGCGCGCGCGCTCGGACTGCGGGTGTTCAGCGACAGCGAGCTGGCGCGGCTCTCGACCGAGTGCCGCGGGGTGTTGCTGCGGCTCGAGCGCGCCGGGGTTCTCGATGCGCAGCAGCGCGAGATCGTGATCGAGCGGCTGCTGGCGCTCGATGCCGACGAGCCCGATACCGAGCAGTTGAAGTGGGTGGTGTTCATGGTGCTCTCCAGTCAGCCGGGCCAGGCGCCGGCATTCGAGCGGCTCGAGGGGCTGACGTCCGCGGCGCGTGGCCATGCTGCGCACTGACGCGGCGCTCGCAACCCGCTCCTTCCCAAGCTGCGCCGCTCGCCCGCCGTTTTAATGGCAGCCAACCTCGTCATCGTCGAGTCGCCCGCCAAGGCCAGGACCATCAAGAAGTACCTGGGCCGGGCGTTCGACGTGCTCGCCTCCTACGGCCACGTGCGCGACCTGGTGCCGAAAGAGGGCGCGGTCGATCCCGCCAACGGCTACGCCATGAAGTACCAGGTGTTGGAGAAGAACGAGCGCCACGTGGATGCCATCGCGCGCTCGCTGAAGAAATCCGACGCGCTTTACCTCGCCACCGACCCCGACCGCGAGGGCGAGGCGATCGCCTGGCACCTGAAGGAGATCCTCACGCAGCGCGGCGATCTCGACGGCAAGCAGGTGCATCGCGTGGTGTTCTACGAGATCACGCGCAACGCCATCCGCGCCGCCGTGGAGCAGCCGCGCGGCCTGTCGCTCGATCTGGTCAACGCGCAGCAGGCGCGCCGCGCGCTCGACTACCTAGTGGGCTTCAATCTCTCGCCGCTGCTGTGGAAGAAAGTGCGTCGCGGCCTGTCGGCGGGCCGGGTGCAGAGCCCGGCGCTGCGCATGATCTGCGAGCGCGAGGAGGAGATCGACGCCTTCAAGGCGCAGGAGTACTGGACGCTCGATGCCGAGGGCACGCACGGCGGGCAGGCGTTTCCGCTGAAAGTGCTCGAGTACCGCGGCCGCAAGGTCGAGCAGTTCACCTTCACCGACGAGAGCGCGGCGCGCGAGGCCGAAGGCACCCTCAAAGCCGCGGCGCAGGCCGCCGGCCGCGTCGACGGTCACGGCCTCCTCAAGGTCATCGCCATCGACCGCAAGCAGCGCCGCCGCAACCCGGCGCCGCCGTTCACGACCTCGACCCTGCAGCAGGAGGCGGCGCGCAAGCTCGGCTTCAATGCGCGGCGCACCATGCGGCTCGCGCAGCAGCTCTATGAGGGTGTGGACGTCGGCGAGGGCAGCGTCGGCCTCATCACCTACATGCGCACCGACTCGGTGACGCTGGCGGCAGAGGCGGTGCAGGAGATCCGCGAGGTCGCCGCCCGGCTTTACGGAGCGCAGGAGGTGGCCGAGGAGCCGCGCATTTACAAGACCAAGTCGAAGAACGCGCAGGAGGCGCACGAGGCCATCCGCCCGACCTCGGCCGCCATCACGCCTGCCGACGTCGAAGGGAAGATGGAGGACGATCTCTACCGGCTGTACTCGCTCATCTGGAAGCGTGCGGTCGCCTCGCAGATGAGCCATGCGCTGTTCGACACGGTCGCGGTCGACATGCTGGCAGGCGCGGACGGCCCCGAGCGCCACCTGCTGCGCGCCAACGGCTCGACGCTGGTGAAGCCCGGCTACATCGCCGTCTACCAGGAGGGCTCGGACGACGCCAAGGCGGACGATGCCGACCACGTGCTGCCGCCGATGCACGAGGGCGATGCCGTGGCGCTGACCGCACTCAACCCCACGCAGCACTTCACCGAGCCGCCGCCGCGTTACAGCGAGGCGTCGCTCGTCAAGGCGCTCGAGGAACACGGCATCGGCCGGCCCTCGACCTACGCCTCGATCATCTCGACCCTGCAGGACCGCGAGTACGTCGAGATGGACAGCCGGCGGTTCGTGCCGACCGATATCGGCAAGATCGTCAACCGCTTCCTCACCGATCACTTCCATCGCTACGTCGAGTACGGCTTTACCGCCGCGATGGAGGATGAGCTGGACGCGGTGTCGCGCGGCGAGGAACCCTGGACCACGCCGCTTGACAAGTTCTGGAAGCCCTTCATCCGCCAGGTCGAGAAGATCGACAAGACCGTCACGCGCGAGCAGGTGGCGATGGCGCGCGAGCTCGGCCGCGATGTGGCGAGCGGCAAGCCGGTCAGCGTCCGCATGGGACGCTACGGACCGTTCGTGCAGATCGGCACCAAGGACGACGAAGAGAAGCCGCGCTTCGCGGGCCTGCGGCCCGGGCAGAAGATGGACGCCGTCACGCTCGCTGATGCGATGGAGCTCTTCAAGCTGCCGCGTACGCTCGGCAACACCGCGCAGGGCGAGACGATCGTCGCCAACGTCGGGCGCTTCGGCCCCTACGTGAAGTACGGCAGCAAGTACGCCTCGCTCAAGGAGGACGATCCGTACACGGTGACGCTCGAGCGCGCGCTCGAAGTCATCCGCCTGAAGCAGGAAGCGGACCTCCAACGCATCATCCAGGACTTCCCCGCAGCCGCCATCCAGGTGCTGAACGGCCGCTACGGCCCCTACATCACCGACCGGAAAAAGAACGCGCGCGTGCCGAAGGACCGCGACCCCAAGTCGCTCACGCTGGAAGAATGCCGGGAGCTGCTCGCGGCCGCCCCCGAGCGCGGCCGCTGGGGCAAGGGCCGGCGCGCCGCGGCTGCGACGGTGGCCAAGGACGCCGCCCGCGCGGGCAACGGCGCGGGCGCTGCGGCCGGCGGCAACGCCGCGCGTCCGGGCGGTGCCAAGAAGCAGGCCGCCAAGGCCGCGCCCGCCGCCGCCGCGCCCCGCCGTCGCGCCAAGAGTGCGCACGCAGGGCGCAAGCCCCGCAGCGCCGCCAAGACCAGCGCCCGCAAGAGCGCAGCGCGCAAGGTGCGCGCCAAGTCCGCCGCCGCGCCAGCCCGGGCGCGCGCGGCGAAGCCCTAATCCAACCGACCCCTAGGCTGCCGTCGGCAGGAACTCGTCGATCGCCTGGACACACTCCGGCTCATCGAGCAGCGGTGCGTGACCACGGTTGGCGACGGTGAGCGCCCTGAGGTCGGGTTTCTCGCGCTGCATGCGCGCCAGCGTCGCGGCACTCAGAATGTCCGAATGCGCGCCGCGGATCGCGAGCATGGGCACTTTGGCGATCGCCCCCCACAGCGGCCAGAGATCGGGCGCCGCTCGCGAAGCGTCCTTCAGCAGCTCAGCAATCAGCGGGTCGGCATCCGGCTGCAACACCCCATGCGCATCGGCGCGGTAGCTGGCGCGGGCGATCTTCTCCCAGCGCGACGCCTCGAGCCCGGGCCACGCCGCGCCGTACACCGCGCGCACCTGGGCAACGGCACCGGCCCAGTCGCGCACCGGCGCCGACTTACCGGCATAGCCGCGGATGCGCTCGAGCCCGCTGCGATCCACCTCCGGCCCCACGTCGTTCAGCACGATTCCCGCAACCACCCCGGGGTACATGGCCGCGAGCACCATCGCCATGAGGCCCCCCATCGAGGTGCCGATGACTGTCACGCGTGCCGCTCCGAGCCCGGCCAGCAGCGCGAGCAGGTCGCCGACGTAGACCGGAATCTGGTAGTGGTTGAAGTCGGGGTCGCGCGCCGAGAGGCCGCGGCCGCGCACGTCGGGCACGATCACCCGGCAGCGCGCCGCGAGGTGCGCCGCCAGATCCTCGAAGTCGCCCCCGGTGCGCATCAGGCCGTGCAGGCACAGCACCACAGGCGCCGTCGCCGCGGGCGGCGGGTACACGCGGCTGAAAAGCCGCAGGCCATCCTGACTGTCGAACCAGTACTCCGCCGACGCCATTGTCCACTCCCCGCTTCAATACTCGCGCCCGGCGAGCTCGGCCCGCGCCGGGTACACATTGTGGCTGCCCGAGAGGATCATGTCGTCGGCCTCGAGACAGCCGCGCGCCGCCGCCCGTGAAGTACCGTCACAGCTTCCACGCAGGCAACTTCGCCGACGTGCACAAGCACGTGACGCTGCTCGCGCTGCTCACCGCGCTCAAGAAGAAGGATAAAGGCTTCCTGTATCTCGACACGCACGCGGGCCGGGGCAGTTACGATCTCTCGGGCGCGCCGCCCGAAGCCGCGGCCGGCATCGGACGCTTCCTCGAGGCTGCACCGGGAGCCGCGGAGCTCGAGCGCTACGCCGAGGTGGTCGCGGACTTTCGTGAGCGGCATGCCGGGCGAACGCTCTATCCGGGCTCCCCGCTCATCGCGGCGGGCGAGCTGCGCCCGCAGGACCGGGCCGTTTTCGTCGACAAGCAGCCGGCCGAGGCCCACGCGCTCGAGTCGGCGCTCGGGCCCCTTGCCGCCAGCGTACGCATCGAGCGCGGCGACGGCTTCGAGCGGCTGCGGGCGTGGCTGCCGCCGCCGGAGCGGCGCGGGCTCATCTTCCTCGATCCGCCCTACGAGGAGACGCGCGCGGACTTCGCCCGGGTGACCGAGGCGATCGCCGGGGGTTTGCGCCGCTTTGCGACCGGGGTGTTCGCCGCCTGGTACCCGATCAAGGAGGAGCGTGCGAGCGCCGGTTGGCAGGCAGAGCTCGCGCGCTCGGTGTCCGCCCCGGTACTCGCGAGCGAGCTGTGGCTCTATCCACGTGACTCGCGCGTCGCACTGAACGGCTCGGGGCTGCTGATCGTCAACCCGCCGTACCTGACAGCCGAGCGCATGCAGGTCTGGCTGCCCGAGCTGCTGCAGTGCCTCGCGGCCGGACCGTCGGCAGGCAGCAGCGTTAGGATGCTGTCACAATCGGCAACATGAGCGCCCTTGCCGATCAGTACGGCGTCATCGGCCACCCGGTGGGGCACAGCCTCTCGCCATTCATCCACGGGCTGTTCGCCCGCGAGACCGGGCAGCAGATGAGCTACCGCCCGTTCGACGTGCGGCCGGCGGAGTTCGCCGCCCAGGTCCAGGAGTTCTTCGGGCGCGGCGGCCGCGGTCTCAACGTGACCCTGCCGCACAAGATCGCCGCCGTCGAGGTGGCACATGACCTCACCACGCGGGCGGCGCACGCCGCGGCAGTCAACACGCTCGCGCTCGGCGCGGACGGCCGCGTCCTCGGCGACAACACCGACGGCGTCGGTCTGGTGCGCGACCTGTGCGACAACCTGGGCGTGGTGATCACGCAGCGCCGCGTGCTCATCATCGGTGCGGGCGGGGCGACCCGCGGGGTGCTTGGCCCGCTGCTCGGCCTCGAGCCGGCGATCGTGATGATCGCCAACCGCACACCCGAGCGTGCCGCGGCGCTCGCCGCCGCGTTCTCCGATCTCGGCGCCACGCAGGGCGTCGGGTTCGAGGACCTGGGCGACAAGCCCTTCGACGTGGTGATCAACGCGACCTCGGCCAGCCTTTCGGGCGAGATCCCGCCGCTGCCCGCGGCGGTGATCGGCCCCGATACGGTGTGCTACGACCTCGCGTACGGCAAATCCGCGAACGCCTTCGTCGAGTGGGCGCGCGCGCGCGGCTGCGCCCAGGCGCTGCAGGGATGGGGCATGCTGGTGGAGCAGGCGGCGGAATCGTTCCTGGTGTGGCGCGGCATCCGACCGGTCACCGCGCGCGTGCTGGCGGTGTTACGCGAGCGCGCCGGGATCGCCTGATCGGCCGCGCGCACCTGTTGCGCCCTGACCGTGCAGTCAGCGCATCGTGACGAACTCCTCGGCGCTGGTCGGATGGATCGCGACCGTATCGTCGAAGTCGCGCTTGGTCGCGCCCATGCGCACCGCCACCGCAAACCCCTGCAGCATCTCGTCGGCCCCCTCGCCCACGACGTGCAGCCCGACGATGCGCTGCTCGGAGCCTACCGTGACGAGCTTCATCTCCGTGCTGGGCTTGGCCTGGGTGAGCGCGTGGTAGAGCGGCACGAAACGCGAGCGGAACACGCCGACTTCCTCCGCACGGTAGCGCTCGCGCGCCGCCTTCTCCGAGAGGCCGACGCTGCCGATCGGCGGATGCCCGAAGATCACCGTCGGGATGTTCTCGTAGTCGAGATAGCGGTCGCTCTGGCCGCCGAATAGCCGGTCCGCGAGCCGGCGTCCCGCGGCAATCGCCGCGGGCGTGAGCTGCGCGCGCCCGGTTACGTCGCCGATGGCATAGATCCCGGCGGCGCTCGTCGTCTGGTACTTGTCGGTGCGGACGAAGCCCTGGACGTCGAGCTCGACACCCGCCTTGGCGAGCGCGAGATCTCCGACCGATGCCCCGCGGCCGATCGCCCATAGCACACAGTCGTAGGGACCGAGCCGCCGGCCGTCAATCGCCGTGAGCTCGAGCGCCCCGTGCTCGGTGCGCGCCAGCGCCTTGGGCACGGCGCAGGTCACGATCCTCACGCCGTGCTCGCGCAGCATGGCGAGCGTCACCTCGCCGAGCATGTCATCGAAGGTCTTGAGCGCCGTGTCGCCGCGCATCACCAGCGTGGTGTCGGACCCCAGGCCGGCGAGGATGCCGGCGAGCTCGATTGCGATGTAGCTGCTGCCGACGACCGACACGCGCTGTGGCGGCGCCTCGAGCTCGAAGAAACCGTCGGAGGTGATGCCGAGCTCGGCGCCCGGGATCGCCGGCACCCGCGACCGGCCTCCGGTGGCGATGATGGTGTGCTCGGCGCGCAGCACGCGCCCAGCCGCGTCCACGGCGTGTCCGTCGGCGAAGCTCGCCCGGGCCCGCACCAGCTCCACCTTGCGACGCTCGAGATTGGCGGCGTACATGTCATTGAGCCGCTTGATGTAGACGTCGCGCTTGTGCTTGAGCAGCAGCCAGTCGTGCCCCGCCTGGTCGAGCCGGAAGCCGTACTCCGGGGCATCCTCGAGCGCATCGCCCAGCCTGGCGGCGTTCCACATGATCTTCTTCGGTATGCAGCCGACGTTGACGCAGGTGCCGCCGAGCCGGCCCGACTCGATGATCGCCGCCCGCGCGCCGTACTCCGCCGCGCGCTGGGCCGCCGCCAGTCCCCCGCTGCCGCCGCCGATCACCACCAGGTCGAAACGCTCCATACGCTCACCGCCCGCTTTCACAAACGCGCCCGCCGGCCCATGTTATCCCGGGCGGCCGGTACAATGGCGCCCATGGAAAACCCCCTACTCGGCCCGGACCCCCTGCCGCGCTTCGTCGAGATCCGCCCCGAGCACATCGAGCCGGCGGTGCGCGCAGTGCTGGCGCGCAACCGCGCGCGCATCGGCGAGCTGGCGCAGCTCGCCGACCCCACGTTCGCAACCCTGGTGGAGCCGCTCGAGGATTTGCACCACGGCGTATCGCGCACCTGGTCGCCGGTCAGCCATCTGAACGCGGTGGTCAACTCCGAGGCGCTGCGCGAGAGCTATAACGCCTGTCTGCCGCTGCTGTCCGCCTACCACACCGATCTCACTCAGAGCGAGCCGCTGTTTCACGCCTACCGCGCGATCGCCGAGCGCGAGGCAGCCGCGCTCGGGCCTGAGCAGCGCGAGGTGATCGCCCATGCGGTGCGCGATTTTCGCCTCGCCGGCGTGGGGCTCCCGGCCGAGCGCAAGGAGCGCTTCAAGCAGCTGATGCTCGAGCTGAGTCAGCTGCAGGCGAAGTTCGAGGAGAACGTGCTCGATGCCACCAACGGGTGGACCCGGCACGTCACCGACGCCGCCGAGCTGCGCGGCCTCAACGACATGCTGATCGAGCAGGCCGAGCGGCGCGCGCGCGACAGCGGCGCTGCCGGCTGGATTCTCTCGCTCGACCAGCCGACCTATGTGGCGGTGTCGACGGATGCGGAGTCGCCGGCGCTGCGGCGCGATTTCTACCAGGCCTGGCTCACCCGCGCCTCCGACCAGGGACCGAACGCCGGCCGCTGGGACAACTCCGCCGTCATGGAGGAGATCCTCAGCCGCCGGCACGAGGCGGCGCGGCTGCTCGAGTTCGGCAACTTCGCCGAGTACGCGCTCGCCACGCGCATGGCGCGCAGCGTCGAGGAGGTGCTGAAGTTCCTGCGCCAGCTCACCGCGGCGGCGCGCGGCGCGGCGCTCGCCGAGTTCGCCGAGCTCGAGGCATTCGCCGGCCGCAGGCTCGCGCCGTGGGACGTGGGCTTCTACGCCGAGCGGCTGCAGCGCGAGCGCTACTCGGTGTCGCAGGAGGAGCTGCGCCCCTACTTCCCGCTGCCGCGGGTGCTCGCCGGGGCGTTTGCGGTCGCCGAGCGGCTGTTCGCGGTGCGCATCCGCGAGCGCAGCGGCGTGCCGGTGTGGCATCCGGACGTGCGCTTCTTCGAGATCGAGAGCGCTGCCGGCGCCCCGCTCGGCAGCTTCTATCTCGATGCCTACGCGCGGCCCAACAAGCGCAGCGGCGCGTGGATGGACGAGTGCGTCGGCAGGAAGCGCCTCGCCACCGGCAGCGCGCTCCCGGTCGCTTATCTGGTGACCAATTTCCTGCCGCCGGGGAGCGATCGACCGGCGCTGCTGACGCACGACGACGTGGTGACGCTGTTTCACGAGTTTGGGCACGGCCTGCATCACCTGCTCACGCGTGTCGACTACCCGAGCGTCGCCGGCATCAACGGTGTGGCCTGGGATGCGGTGGAGCTGCCGAGTCAGTTCCTGGAGAACTACGCCTGGCATCCGGAAGTGCTGCGGCAGATCTCCGGTCACTTCGCCAGCGGTAACGCGCTGCCGCCCGAGATGCAGTCGCGGCTGATCGCCACGCGCAGCTTCCACGCCGGGCTCGCGATGATGCGCCAGCTCGAGTTCGCGCTGTTCGATTTCCGCATTCACACCGAGTACTCCCCGGAGCGTGGCGGGCGGATCCTGGAAATCCTGCGCGAGGTGCGCGCCGAGGTCGCGGTCGTGCCGGTCCCGGAGTGGAACCGCTTCCCGCACAGCTTCGGGCACATCTTTGCCGGCGGCTATGCGGCCGGCTACTACAGCTACAAGTGGGCCGAGGTGCTGGCGGCGGACGCATTCGCGGCCTTCGAGGAGACCGGCGTGTTCGACCACGCGACCGCGCAGCGCTTTCTGGATGCGATCCTGAGCCGCGGCGGCGCCCGCGATCCGCTCGAGGCGTTCGTCGAGTTCCGCGGCCGCGGTCCGGACGTGCGGGCGCTGCTCAAGCAGCACGGCATCCAGGCCGACGGGCCGGGCGCGTGATGAGCGCGCGGCCGGCGCCCGCGGCGCTGCTCGCCGTGCTCGCCGCCACCCAGCTGGCAGCTCCCGCGGTGATTGCCCAGGCGGCGCCGCCCGCTGCACCGGTCGCGGGCCAGACGCGTTACGTCATCGAGCAGCTCGCCGTTAACGTCAACAGTGCGGCCGACGGCAGCGGCACGCGGGTCGGGACCATCAAGAGCGGCGACAAGGTGGAGCTCCTCGAGAGCGCGGGCGAGGCGGCGCACATCCGCCTCGCCAACGGCCGCGACGGCTGGGTACGCGCCGGCTACCTCGCAGAGGCCGAGCCTTTGCGGGTGCAGCTCGCGGCACGCAGCGCCGAGGTGGTCTCACTGAGGCAGCAGCTGCAGGCCTTGTCCGCGGCACGTGCCCCGGCCCCGGCAGCCGCAGCCTCGCCCGCCGGGGCCGCTGCCGCAGCGCCCGCCGCCGGGCCGAGCTCCGACGAGGCCGTCCCCGAGGATTCCGGCGAGTCGCGTGGAACTCCCTGGGGCTGGCTGATCGGCACCGCGCTCATCTCGCTCGGCGTGGGGTTCGCAGCCGGCTGGCTGGTGCTCGATGCGCGCGTCCGCCGCAGGTACGGCGGGCTGCGTATCTACTAGCCGCGGCCGCCTTGCGCATCGCAACCTGGAATGTGAACTCGCTGCGGGTGCGGCTGCCGCAGGTGCTGTCGTGGCTGGAGCGCGTCCCGGTGGACGTGCTGGCGATGCAGGAGACCAAGCTCATCGATG
>Ga0209007_1000435_pt1 | contig 16973 bp, 14 predicted proteins | sample JacPinW_OM1H0_O2_FD_187961 | JGI IMG/M metagenome (GOLD analysis project Ga0209007, IMG submission 187961) | Forest soil microbial communities from Algoma, Ontario, Canada - Jack Pine, Ontario site 1_JW_OM1H0_O2 (SPAdes) (version 2) | ecosystem: Environmental > Terrestrial > Soil > Boreal... | reverse complement strand
TCGGATTCAAGGTCAATCGGACGAAGTGCGCCGTTGAGTGCACTCATTGCGCCGGTGCTGCCGGCGGCCACCCAACCGTTCGGTAGCGTGAGATTGGTGCCGCTCACCTGATAAGGAGTCGCGCCCGTATCATAGAGTCGGTGCGGCTGACCGTCGTAGCTCACGCGAAGATCGTAGCGTCCCTCGCTCCCGCCTTCCACGTAGCCGTCTCGCGAGGCAAGCCCCAATCGCTCCAGATCGTAGTTGAAATAGGCACCGTCGTCGCCGCGCGCCTGGCCGGCGGCGGCGACGTCCGCGTAGGCGCCGCTATGATCGATGCCGGTATATCGGCCAAAGGTCGCATTGGCGCCGTTCGCATACAAAACACCGCCCTCGGTCTGTGTCTCATAGCCTTGAAGGAAAGGGCACTGCGCGCATTTCCACTGACTCGTGTCAACGCTGCTCTCATCGGCCGCGGCTGTTGCTGAGACAAACATCAGGGTGATGCTTATCAGAGAGCAATGGCGATAAAGCGCAGGCAGGAATTTCATGATTTGTCTAACGCATGAGCGCGCGGCCGGATGGATGGTTCGAGCCGTGAACTTGGGAATGGCAGCTGACACACCCGCCATTTAGGAGATATGCGCTCGGCGTGCCGCCCGGCAATCCTTGGGGCGTATTGACGATGGAAGGATGTCCTGCTCCCTCATGACAGGTCTGGCAGAGAAAAGGGGTGCGGATTTTCAATAGCGCGTTCTGCGCCGATCCATGCGGATCGTGGCAATTCGTGCAGTTCTCCGCAACGGGTTGATGCTCCCACAAAAACGGACCGCGCATTTCCGTATGGCAGCTGGTGCAGGTTTCTGTGATGGTATTTCTAACAAGTTGCGCCGGCGCACTTGAGCCGTGCGGCGTATGACATGAGGTGCACGCCATTTTTCCTTCGAGCAGAGGATGATGCGAGGGTTTCGAGAGGTCGGTGCGCTGACTTTGATGACAGGTGGTGCAAACTCCTATTTGAGCGATCGCGTCTTTCATCGGATCCTTGGGATTGTGGAGGGTGTGGCAACTCGCGCAGGCGACATTGCTCGCCGCGTGCGCACTGGTCGCCCAGTCATGTGCCGCGTTGGACTGGTGGCACCCTAAGCACACGGAGTTCTGAACCGGCGCCGGGCTTGCGGCCTTGGCGCCGAAATCCAGCATGCCGGCCAGCGGACCTCCGCCTGCTTTAACGTGGGCGCCTCCCGGGCCATGACATGCCTCGCACTGCAACTGACCATGACCGAAGGGACCGTGCGGGTCGTTCGGCCTGGCGTGCTTGGTTCGAAAAATTCCTGTGACCGCGGCATCGCTATGGCAGCCGAGGCAAGTATCGGCGCCCTGGGCACTGTAGCCGGAATCCGAGTGGGGAGGCCCGTCTGCCGAGGACGCGTGCATCGCCCCGCTTAGCAACAGCAACACCGCGCCGGCTAGAACCACACGCTGCGGGCGCATTTAGTTTGCCGTGGAAGGAATGTTATGCACGACCTTCACATCCGCGACGCCGCCGGCGCCATGACAAATGCTGCAGGTCTCCACGGCCGCCGGATTGGTGCTCAGGATCGTGCGGCCCTCTGCGTCCTTTGCTACCGCGGTCGAACCTCCGTTTTGCTGCATATGGGTTTGTGTCAGTGCATCCACATGACATGCGGAGCACACCGACATGTTGGCGGAGGTCGAGATGGGCTGTCCAACCGTGGTCGGATTGGGAATTTGCTGGGAGAGTCCGGTGAAGAATGTGGTTGCTTGCACGGCGCTATCCAGGACCGGGTAGTAGCTGGTGCCGGTGTGGCAGGCATCGCATCGATTTATTTGGCCCGGGTACACGACGTCTGTAAAGTCATTGACCGAGCCGCCGAAACCGTAAATCACAAACGGAAATCCTGCCGCGCCGCGAGCGCTGCCATCGTGAACGGCGTGGATCATGTGTTTGAAATCAATTGTCTCTTCCCACAGACCATCGATTCCCGGCGCGGTGAGTGTCTGGCGCATGCCCACATCGGTGGAAGCGGGGTTGTGGCAAGCGACACACGCTTGGGGGTTGTTATTGCGATTGTCGCCGTGCGCCGTGAGCACGTTGTGGCAAACATCGCACTTGGCAATGTCCACAACCATGCGTCTCGGCGTCGCTGCACCTCCCGTGGTGTTTGCGTAGCTCACCACCGTGGTCACGGGGATCGAGGTTGCACCGGGCCCGGTGGTGACGAGGCCGGGATGCCCTTCAATGACCACAGCGACATTGTTGATTACCGGGCACGCCGTGGCAGAGGCGGGAGGGCAGTTCGCGGCAGGCGGCGGCGGAAGCGCGGTGGGTGAGGTCAATGTGAACGATCCGGCCGCATCCGGTCCCGTGATTGCCGACGAAGGCACCGCAGCAGCACATCCGGCGACCGCCAGCGGATTCAGAGAGAGAGGCTGCCCCCAGGCCGCCGGAGTGACTCCGCCGCCCCAGTTAGTGTAGTCACTCGTTTCCCAGGCAATATCGATGGAGAGCCGTGCGGTGCCGCCGTTGGCGCAGACCGGCTTGCCCGTGCCCGGATCGATTCCCGTAAAGGCGGCTGCACTCAAAATGTTGTAGGGCGCATTGCCATTGGTCGGATCGCGCACCGAAAAATTGATCACCGGAAACAGATGATGCGCCGTATCGGTATTGAAGGTCACGCTGTTGACGATGTATTGGAACTTGGCTGCCGCGACCACTTCCGGAATAACGTGGGCTGCGACTACTTGTAGGTTGCCGTTATCGATGGTTGAGGTCGTGCCGTGACAGGTCGTGCACTGCGTATCATTCGCAACGATGGCCGGGCCGTGATTGGCGCCGGTGGAAAAATTCACGTTGTCATGGCAGGCGCCGCAGGCTTCCATCGTGGGTACGGTTTGGAAATTGAGCGCCTCCGTCAGCAGGGGATGATTTTGGACGTGACATGTCGTGCAATTGCGCGTGTCTTGGGGGTACAGCACCGTATTAAAATTGGAGAGCGAGTCGCCGTGTCCGACTATCCAATAGCCTTGTCCCAAGGTAGGGGTGGTATTCGGGGTGGTCGCGGTTTGAATGCTTGGGAGATTGATGCCGGTGTGAATTTTATGAATCATCACCTTCAGATCGAGTGTGTTGCCGCTGTTTGGATCGGTTGTGCCGGGGTTGTGGCACATCACACAGTACTGCGTCTCGACCCGAGCGCCGCCATGTGCGCTCAGCGAGGTGTGACAGGTATCGCAGGTGGCCGTATCGACGATTTCGCGGCTGAAAATTCCGGTGATCGCACCGCTCGAGGGCTGAAATGTGTAGGCGGCGTTATTGGCTTGCGCGAGATTGCGTATCTCGAAGCCGACGCGGTGCGTCAGCATTGCGTTGTAGACCACGTTTGGATCTGCGGTGATGTCCTTCTTAAAGGTGTATTGATAGGTACCATCTCCGTTATCGACCAACGCGCCCGTCGAAGCCGCTTCGACCGTGGCCTGTATCTCGGGGGTCGTGGCGCACGCGACGACGCCGCCAGGACACACGGCTGGCGCAACCGTCCCGTATATATAAGAGTTCCATTGACTGGCTGAGCCGTTAAGGCCGGGGACCAATTGGGCAATCGCAAAACCGATGTCAGCGGCCGGGAGGCCTTGCAAGAAAGCACCATTCTGATCGTTGAGCTGAAACTTGACGACCGGTGGCCCATTAATGGCGACGCTCAAAATTGTACCGGTGATGCTGGTAGCCGATGCAATTTGAAGGGCGGATCCAGTCGTCGTGGGTCCTTGCGGACCGGTGGTGCCCGGAGTTCCTGCCGGGCCCGATGAACCCGTCGTGCCTGAACATGCCGTGAGCCAAGTGCTTAGGAGTAGCATCCAAAAGGCGCTTGACGGAAAACGGCCGCGATCCAATCGGCGCATCCGTTTCGCGCAATCCATAGAACACTCTCCCGAGAAGACCCCAGACAGGCACATCGAACGAGGAGGCGGTCGCATCGCCCCTCCCAAAAAATACCGTGATGGCGCGGTAGGGTCTGTTCGGTAGCGCACTGAGAGGCCAGGTGCGATCACTTAGCATCACGCGATGCCCGCATCCGAACCTCCCGACAAACCTTCGCCGCCGCGCCGAGGTTTCCCCGCGTGGCTGTGGCGACGACCGAAGCGCTGGTTTCTGCTTGGGCTGCCGGCAGGTGCGCTGCTGGCATTCATTGTGGGTGCGGCGGCGTGGGCGAGTTTTACCGGTGGCATGAAATACGCGGAAACCGATCAGTTTTGTACTTCGTGTCACGAGATGAGGCAGCCCTATCAGGAGTTGACGAGCAGTCCGCATTTTTCCAATGAGTTCGGAATCCAGGCGAGCTGCGGCAATTGTCACGTGCCACCGACTTTTTTCGCCGGATTATCGCGTCACATTCAAGCCTACGCCGAGGTGTGGGGCCATATGCGCGGCGAACTCAATACGCCCGCCAAATATGAAGCGCACCGGGCGCAATTGGCGCAAAAGATCTGGACCGAACTCAAGGCCAACGACTCCGCGGAGTGTCGCAGCTGCCACACGCCGAGTCAGATGGCCTTTGCCAAGCAATCGGCGGATGCGGCCAGTGCCCACCAGTCACTGAAGCAAGACGGCACCACCTGCATCGATTGTCATCAGGGGGTTGCGCACCGGCTGCCTCAGGGGGGTTGAGTCATGACGAGAGGCTCATTCGAGCGCCCGCTGAAGTAGCGAACGAGAATCCTAATAATCTCGGATGCTCTAAAATTGAACACCCGGCGGGGCCAGAACAACTCGCGCTTATCGCAGACGGTTGAGACGCTGAAGCGGTTGATCTCACCTTTCAGGTCATCGTCGACTTTGCCGATATCTCCGCGAGCGATGCCCTCGTCAAGCCGAGCCCGCAACGCGCGTGCTGCCGCGATCCCGGCTGCGACACCGCGCCCGCGCCGTTTGGACAATCGCCCGTGTTCCATCTTCAACTCATTCAACCGCTCTGCGGCATCGTATGTCGCATCGACAAGTTCGCGACGCGTCATGCAGTTCGTCTCATAGTTGAGAATGTGCTCCCAAGTGGGCTGAATCAGGAGCTGGCGGTGCTGTTCCAGTGTCTTGGCGAACAGTCGATAGCCGAATCGCTCCGGCTGCTCGAATCCCCTGCTACCAGGATCGATGAACGGGCCCATGGGAGAGATAAAACACGAAAGCCGCTTGTCGCCCAACTTAAAGAGCTGACCGCAGTATTCGACCGTTGCCCTGACCGACGCCAAGGTTTGCGCAGGCAGCCCGATCATGAAAAAGATATCGATCCGCGAGCAGCGCAGGGCGACCGCCTCTTTGATGATATTTTCCATGTCTTGAGTTGTGTAGCCAGCCTCCCCCTCTTGGGCATCACGAACGGCTTGTTCGTGGCTCTCGGGACTGAACTCCATGCTCCAGTTTCGAACGCTACGGTCAATCTCCCCTAAAAAGGATGGCGGCGGCAATGCAAAGAACTCAAACACAATGTTGTTCTGCAGATCCGCAACGCGCAAGCGCTCCAGAACCGCCGCCGCATGCTCGGCGCCCGCCATCAGTAGGTCTCCCACCAGGAGAATCGGGGCATGGGTGAGGCGAGCGATGTCCTTCATGTTGGCCACCAAGCTGGCTGGACTTCGGTATACGGGCTTTTGTCGTTTGGTGAGGTGAAGACAGGTTGTCGCGGAACTTCCGCATGTGACGCACTCAAATGCGCAGCCTTTCACTGTAAAGACCGTGGTAATCGGATTGTTCCACCAGCCGTTGAAGGGCAACGTGCTTTCCAAGTCCCGATAGCGCATGACCATCTCGACCATGAGATCCGGCCGCAGATCGACGTAGTCGAGGCTCATGGGTATGAATCCCAGCGGATTGACATGGACGCCGGCTGCATTCTTCCAAGTCAGGTTTGGAATCGAGTTGAGCGGGGCGCCGCTGTTGAGCGCCAGCAGGAGCTGATGCAGGGGCGGTTCGGTACTGTCGCCACGCAGTACGTAGTCGACTTGCGGGTAATCGATCAGCTCACGATGAAAATAGGTGGAGGACAGACCTCCCATGATAATCGGTACATGAGGATGAAGTTCCTTGGCGATCCGAGCCACTTCGAGCGCACCGTGAGCATGCGGTAGCCAGTGAAGGTCGATGCCAATCGCCTTTGGCCTTTGTTTTTTTAGAAACGCGACGACATCGAATCGACGGCTATTCATCATTCGAAGCGCGAGATTGACGATACGCACTTCAAGCCCTTTATCGTGTAGGTAACTCGCGATGGTCAAGAATCCCAGCGGATACATCTCGAAGACCGTGGAGGAGGGCACCATGTCGCTCACGGGTCCATAGAGAATGGCGCGCTCGCGAAAATCATAAACGCTCGGAGCGTGCAACAACAGCAGGTCAGGCTCGGCGCGCGTGTTTCTCATCCGATTGCCTGCCGCTACTGAATCTTGACTTGGATCAGTTCCTCGCCGTCCGAGTCGAGAACGTGAACCGCACAGGCGAGGCAGGGATCGAAGCTGTGCACGGTGCGAAGAATTTCCAGTGGTTGTTTCGGATCGTGAATGAGGTGCCCCTTGAGTGCCGCCTCGTACGGCCCTTCGGTGCCGGCGGCGTCGCGAGGACCTGCATTCCAAGTCGTCGGAACCACGGCTTGATAGTTGGTGATCTTCCCCTCATCAAGGATGATCCAATGTGCCAAGGCGCCACGCGGGGCTTCCAAGAAGCCCACGCCTTCCGCATGCTTGGGCCAACTTGAAGGCTCCCAGAGCTTCTCGTTGAAAGTCCGAACATCGCCCGCGTTGATGTTCCGCATGAGGCTTTCGTACCACTGCGGCATGGTGTCGCTCAGCAGTTTCGCTTCCAAGGCGCGAGCGGCCGTTCTTCCCATCGTTGAGAACAGGGACTCGACCGGCAAATCGAGTTGTTTCAGCGACTGCTGAACCAAGCTGACGGTGGGTTCGTGGCGGCTCGCGTACAGCATCAGGACTCGAGACAGGGGACCGGTCTCCATGGCATGTCCCTTCCAGCGCGGCGACTTGATCCAGGAATAACTCGCTGAGGTGTCTAGATTGGCGTAGGGCGGCTGGGGACCCGAATAATTCAAGTGCGTTTCACCCTTAAACGGATGCAGTCCTATCTCCTTGCCTTGTTCATAGTCATACCAGGAGTGCGCTACAAACTCTTGGATCTCTCCGTCGGCTTTCAGATCCACCTCTTCAATGTGTGTAAGGTCGCGGCCCAGGATCGCGCCGCGCGGCACGAGAAAGGTTTTGGGGTCCTGGGTCCCGGTCTGCGAGAAATCGCCGTATGTCATGAAATTGCCAACTCCCTCCCCGTAGCCCTTCTTAAACCAATCCTTGTAAAACGAGGCGATGGCGAGCGTGTCGGGCACATACACTTGGTCGACAAAGGATCGAATCTGCTCAATCACGGACGCTACTTTCTGTAGTCCCACCGCATTCACGGCGGTTGATCCGGTGCCGGCGCCGGTATGCACGCTGATGGCTGCCGGCGTTCCGCCTACCAACACATTAGGATGCGGGTTCTTTCCACCGAAGATGGTTTGCAGTTTCACAATCTCGCGTTGCCATTGAAGCGCATCTAGATAATGTGCAACCGCCATCAGATTGGCTTCTGGCGGCAGCGCGTAGCCCGGATGTCCCCAGTAGGCGTTCGCGAAGATTCCCAGCTGTCCGGATTCAACCAACTTCTTAATACGGGTTTGTACGTCGGAAAAATAGCCGGGCGACGATCGAGCGTAGTTGGAGACGGATTGAGCGAGGGCAGAAGCGGCTTTGGGATCCGCCTTCAGCGCGGAGATGACATCCACCCAGTCAAGCGCATGCAGGTGATAAAAATGCATGACATGGTCGTGAACAAATTGCGTCACGATCATCAGATTGCGAATCAGCTGGGCGTTCGCCGGTATTTCGTAGTGCAGCGCATCCTCAACCGCGCGCACCGACGCAATGCCGTGAACCAGGGTGCAGACACCGCAGATGCGTTGCGCAAACGCCCAGGCATCGCGCGGATCGCGGCCTTTGAGAATAATTTCGATGCCGCGCACCATGGTACCGGAGCTGGAGGCCCGGGTGATCATCGACCCATCAAACTCCGCTTCGATCCGAAGGTGTCCCTCGATCCGTGTGACCGGATCGACGACAATCGTTTGCGCGCTCACGGAGTGCTGCCCGCCTCGAGCAGATTGCTCGCGACCAATTCGAGCAAACTCTGGGGCCTCTTATCCCAACTAAAATGGGCTTGGGCGTCATCGAAGGTTCGCCGGCAATCGGAACAACTGGTCAGCAGTGTCTTTGCGCCGGTGGCATCGATTTCCCGCAGTTTCACTTCCATCGTTCGGTAGCGCAGGGGCGCAGCCTGTTTGATGTCGATAACGCCGCCGCCGCCGCCGCAACAGAAACTGAATCCCCCGTGGTTTTCCAGCTCCTCCAATTCTACGTTCATCGCCTTCATGAGTTCCCGTGGCGCTTCGTTGACGCCGCCCTTGCGCACCAATTGACAGGGGTCATGGAAGGTCGCTGTCTCTTGGCTTGCCTTGCCGAGTTTAAGATGGCCGGCCTTGAGCTCATCGGCTAGAAATTCCGTGACGCTCAAGACTCTGAATGGCAGGGCCTTGCCGTAGAGATCCGCCGCCTCCCAACGCAGCGCGGTATAGGCGTGGCCGCATTCCGGCAACAGCAGGGTCTTAGCACCGCAAGCGATCGTTTGTTCGATCAAACGCAGACTGATATCGCGCTGCCAATCCTTGGCGCCGGCAAAGTAGCCGTAGTTCTCGGCGATCAGGCCCTCGCTACGGAAGGTGCAGGAAACGCCAAGGTTGTTCATGACGCGTGCCAAGGCCGCCACGGCGCTCGGATATTGTTCGATATCGGTCCTGGGCACGCACAGCATGACGTCTGCTTGCGGTCTGTCCATTGGAATGTCGACGTCGAAACGGACTCCGATCGCGAGCAGCTGATCGCGATAAGGCTCTGCGCTGACTTCCGGCTGGCCGGTAAGCTGCTGATGAGCGGCCTTGTCGTAGAGCTCTTGGGGCGCCAGTCCCGCTTCGAACATCGCATGGCGAGATTGTTCGATCAAAGCCGCGACATCGATGCCCATAGGGCAGATGAGACTGCATCGTCCACACATATTGCAGCTGTCAAAAAGCAGATGTTGCCAGTGCGCCAATTGATCGGCGGTAACCTCACGCTTGAAGCCGAATAGCCGATAAAGGGGCGCTAACGCGCTGCTCTCGCGCTTATAGGCCTGTTTGAACGGCTCGACTTTCCAGATTGGCGTGTATTGCGGGTCCTCAGTCGCAATGTAGTAGTGACACGCGTCGGCGCAGATGCCGCAATGTATGCAGGACTCGAGCCTGAAGGCACTGAGCGCGCCAATCTCCTGCGCGAATCCCTTCATGGCGCCCGCGACATTTCCCTGAAGTGCAGGCGTCTTATTGGCACTTTCGTTCACGAGGTAGCTCCTTTGCGCGAGAGTAGGGCGCCATTGATCGCGCGGGAGGGGAATATATAAAACGCATGCATGAGCTTACCGAAGGGAAACCAAATGAGCAGAATGTCGACGCTCAGGATATGTACCGCCAGCAGTGTTTCGTAAGGTCCGCCGATGTGCGCGGTAGCAGCCAATCCTGTCACCATCACCAGCATCGTGATGAACCAGCTGAAATAGTCGTCAAAATTCGAAAGCAGCCGCATCACTCGGTTCGTGACGCGTCGAAACAGCACCGCTAAAAAGAGGGTCAATGTGATCACCGAAACGATGGTGATGGCGCTACTGGGTAGGCCCGGCCATGACACTCCGAGCAGGCTTCCGAGAAAGAGAATGTGTGGCGTGAATAGCAACACGACCGCAAACAGCCCAAGGTGGTAGCTGTAGCCCAACGCCTCACCGGCGCCGGTGCGAGCAATGAATTCCCGATGCGGCCAGGAGCGAGAGCCCACTGCAATCAATCCACCGATGAGATACTTCGACACCGATTCACGCGGTTTGCTGTATTCGCGACGGATCCGCAGCAGCGCAAAGGAAACGATGCGCCAAGTTACGCCAAGGAAAAATATGGAAAGCGCGACTTTGAGACCGATGCCACGCGCGAAATGTAAGAGATCCACGATTAGATGTCCTCTGGTTCGGTATCGAGGGGATGCTCGCTGCGGTATTGGCGCAATCTTCCAGAACCGGCAGAGACAACGCCAAGTACAGCGCCCGCGCCGATTCCCGCTGCGGCGATTTCCATGACCTGGCGGGGCGAGGATTCGCCTGCCTTACCCCAGTCCGGCGCCGAGAGCGGAGCGTACAAGCTGCCTTTGTCCCAAAATCCCGGTTCAGAGCATCCGATGCACCCGTGTCCGGACTCAATGGGAAAGCTGGTGCCGCCGTTCCACTTCGTGGTCGCACAGGCGTTGTAGGTTGTCGGGCCCTTACAGCCGAGCTCGTACAGGCACCAGCCGTTGCGCGCTCCCTCATCATCGAAGGTCTTGGCGAACTTTCCTTGATCGTAGAAGGGCCGGCGGTAACAGCGATCATGAATGGTCGTGCCAAAGAAAGCTTTTGGCCGCAGATGCTCATCGAGGTCCGGCACTTTCCCCGTCGTAACGAATTGCAGCATCGTTCCGGTAATCACCTCCGGAATGGGCGGGCAGCCGGAAACATTGATGATCGGCTTGCCGGAAACAATGGCGCTCACCGGCCATGCGTCCGTGGGATTCGGGTCCGCAAACGGGATCCCTCCGAAGGAGGAGCAGGTCCCGACGCAGATGATGGCGGCTGATCCTTTGGCGGCCTCACGCAGCGTATCGACCGCGCTCTTGCCACCCGCGGTGCAGTAGCCTCCGCCGGCCCCGGTCGGTACCGAACCGTCGATGATCAGCACGTATTTTCCGAAATTATCGTGCATCGCTTTCGCCAGGGCGGACTCGGCAGCGTCGCCCGCCGCCGCCATCAGGGTATCGTCGTAATCGAGCGAAATGACGTTGAAAATCAGGTTCTCCATCGTGGGCGCAAAGGAGCGCGTGAAGGACTCGAAGCACCCGGTGCACTCTTGAAATGACAAGTAGATGACGGACGGGCGGAGCGCGCCATGCAGCTGCTGCGCCATGGCGGGGCCCATCCAAGGTGGCAGTGCCATGGCGGAAGCGACGCTGGTGCAGTATTTAATGAATCCGCGGCGGCTAACGCCGTGCCGGCGCAGCATTTCGCCCACGGCAAGATCATCAGTTGCGGGTGGCATGGTCGGTCCTCTCTGAACCGTTGCGGCCAACCGAAAGTCGTTCGCGCAGCGTGCGGGCGCTGGCGGCCACGTCGATGAGGGATGCTGCGAGGATGGCCGGAATTGTGGAGACCTCGATCAATTCCGCGATCAGCTTTCCTTCATGGTCGCGGTGCTCGACCCACCACACGCCACATAGAGCGGTTTCGCGAAGCGTGGATACGCCGTCAGCAGTCAGGTTCGCCTGCACTTCGCCATCGCCGAGCGCGGACTGCAACTCGATGCGATCGTGCGGGCTCATGGGCAGACTGCGTAAATCGATTGTCGCGCACTGTCCGTGGCTCGCCAGAGCTTCGAGCATGCCCACAAGCTCGCTGAGTACCGCTTGCACGCCGCCACCCAGTCCACCGACACGGGTTGGGCCTTCTACGCGAACCGCGATCTCCGATAGTCGACTCATGCGACACACCAACGCGCGAGCAACGCTCGCGCCTGCGCTGAAGCGCCGACCAAGGAGGCTTCGACAGCGGGTGAGAGTGTCTCGCTCCAATCAATAAAGGCAGGCTGGATACACAATAGCGCCCGCCGCCGTGGTAAACAGTTCTGGAGCCTAGCCATGTCCAGAAGATCGACCAGCCCCATTTCATGCACGGTACGTCGGCGGGCACTCTTGAGAAAATTGTCCATCGCTTCGTCTTCAACGAGGATTGTGGTGCCCGGCTCACGGCCAAGTTCGGCGGCATCGATAACCAACATGGCGTTTGCAGTTTCGACATAGGAGAGCAGACTAAAGCTCATCGTGCCCCCGTCGACGAATTCGCAAGCATCCGCGGGCAGTTGCGCGCGCAGTCGTTCGACCAGCTGGACACCGGCGCCGTCATCTCCCAAGAGGATATTGCCGAACCCCAGCACCAATGCACTCGGCGGGTCCGCCGCGCGCCAAGCGTGGTCGAAGTTGGTTCGTCGCGCGATAACGCTATCCACATCCTGCGCAGGGTATAGCGTCACTGGGTGTCCTCGGGAACGAGGAGCGATCTGAACATCTAGCGGATCGGACGGTCTGTACGCTAGCGCACATACAGAGAACGGAGCGGCAGGCTAGCATCAACCCGTGCGGCGAAGCGAGGTCGAGTTGTGCACGAACTATCCGTCTGCCAAGCGCTCCTGTCTCAGGTGGCGGAAATCGCACGCGCACAGGGCGCAGCGGCTGTCGAGCAAATTACGATCGAGTTGGGACCACTTTGCGGCACGGAACCGCGTCTTCTCTGGAACGCCTTCTCAGCCATGCGCTGCGGGGTTGCCGCGAATGCCGAATTGCGGATCAAGCATTGCTCGGTGAGTATCCAGTGTCTTCAGTGCGAAGCGCGCACCGAGACGCGGCCAAACCGCTTGGTTTGCGGCAAGTGTGGCGGATGGCGGACACGAGTCATTGCCGGTGATGAGCTACGTCTCTTGAAAGTTGAAATCCGCATGCCGCCCAGGCTGTCGCAGATCGCTGTCGCAGCTGTCGCAGACAGCTCTGAGAAGGAATGTAATTATGTGTAAGACCTGCGGATGCGCACTTCCCCGCGCCATCGATCAAAACAGTGCGATGCAGCCGGTTGGACCGTTTCGCGCAATCAATGTGGTTCAAGACATCCTGGCGGCGAACGATCGCACCGCAGCTCACAACCGCACACACTTCGATGAGCACGGCGTCTTGGCGATCAATGTGATGTCCTCTCCGGGCGCCGGAAAGACGGCCCTGCTAGAGGCCACCATCCTGGCACTGAAGTCCCGCTATCGGATCGCCGTGATCGAAGGCGACCTGGAAACCGAGAACGATGCAAATCGTATTCGCGCCTGCGGAGTGCCGGCGATTCAAATTACTACCGGTACGGCTTGCCATCTCGATGCGAGTCTGGTGCACCAGGCATTGCATGACATGTCGCTTGACGGGATTGACTTACTGTTCATCGAAAATGTCGGGAATCTGGTCTGTCCGGCCAGTTTCGACTTGGGTCAACACCTCAATGTAACGTTGCTCAGCGTGACGGAGGGCGATGATAAGCCGGCAAAATACCCGGTTATTTTCCGGGCCAGCGATCTTGTTGTCTTGAGTAAGACGGACCTACTCGCTGTGCTCGAGGATTTTGATCCGACGCGCGCGGCCACTTGCCTGCGAAACTTAGGACTGGAAACGACCATGATTCATACCGCGGCGCGCAGGGTGCCATCAATCGGGGCATGGCTCGACTGGTTAACGGCGGCGCTCGAGCACCGACGCGCGCCGCGAAGCGTGGTGTTCAGTGGCGCCACTGCGCATCAAGACGCTTAAGCATGTGCCTGGCTATTCCCGTGCGAGTGGTGGCCCTTTTGGGTGATCAATGGGTGGAGGCCGAGGTGGGAGGCGTGACTACTCGCGTATCCATTGCCCTGCTCGGAGACGTGGCACTCGAGGACTATCTTATCGTCCATGCGGGGTTTGCAATAACTCGCCTGGACGTAGCGGAGGCGGAAAAAACCTTGGCGTTGTTTGCCGAAATTGCCGCCCACTTAAAGGAGACGTCCCGTGCGATACATCCGCGGCTTTCGTGATGGCGGCGCCGCGGCGGCGCTCGCGCAGCTGATCGAGGAGGCTGTCGATTCGGCGCGTGAGTACCATCTAATGGAGTTCTGCGGCGGCCATACCCACGCGATTTTCCGCTACGGGGTAGAAGCGCTGCTTCCCAATAACGTCCATTTGGTGCATGGACCCGGCTGTCCGGTTTGCGTGCTGGCGGTACCTCGGCTGGACGCCGCCATCGAACTCGCGCTGGATCCTTCTATAACGTTCGTGAGCTACGGTGACATGTTGCGCGTTCCCGCCTCTCGCCGGCGAAGTCTGATTAAAGCGCGCGCGCAAGGAGCCGACGTGCGGATGGTGTACTCGGCGCTCGAAGCCCTTGACATTGCGGTCGCTGAACCTGAGAGACAGGTGGTCTTCTTTGCGATCGGCTTCGAAACGACGACACCGGCAACCGCGCATCTGATTGTCGAGGCTCATCGTCAAGGCGTTCGCAATCTCACCATTTACTGCAATCACGTGGTGACACCGGCTGCCATTCAAAGCATCCTTGATTCTCCGGAAGAGCACGAGTGGGATCATGTGCGCATCGACGGGTTCATCGGCCCCTCGCACGTTAGCGCGGTGATCGGCAGTGCGCCTTACGAGAGCTTTTCGCAATCCTATCAAAAGCCGGTTGTCATTTCCGGATTTGAGCCCCTCGATGTGATGCAAGCCGTTCTCATGCTGGTCAAACAACTCAATGAAGGGCGTGCCTGCGTCGAGAATCAATTCACCCGCGGCGTCACGCGCGATGGGAATGGGAGGGCGCAAGCTCTTATTGCGGAAGTGTTTGAACTGCGGCCGAGCTTCGAGTGGCGCGGACTGGGTGAACTCGCGCATGGCGGGATGCGCATTCGGCCGGCGTACGCCGAATTCGACGCGGAGAAGCGCTTCGTCATGAAAGAAAAGGCCGTGCGCGAGAACGCGGCCTGCCAATGCCCTTCGATCATTCGAGGCGTCAAGAAGCCCACGGATTGCACGATCTTTGGGACGGTGTGCACGCCCCGCAGCCCCATTGGCTCATGCATGGTCTCATCGGAAGGAGTTTGCGCCGCGTATTACAAGTATCGCCGCAACCACGGAGCAGGTGACCCCGCTGCGAGCGCGCGTGGTATTTCGGCTTGAACGACGCACAGCGATGGAGCATTGGGGGCGCCGTGCAGGGGGTGGGCTATCGCCCCTATATCTATCGACTGGCCCGCTCTTTCGAACTTACCGGCTGGGTACGTAACAACGCGGGCGACGTCGAGATTCACGCCGAGGGTCCTGCCGATCGACTCGAGGCATTTGCGGACGCCTTGTTCCTTCGGCCGCCGGCTACTGCGCACGCACGCCTGCTGGCGCGACGGCCTGCTGAACTCGAATCAAGGACAGCGTTTAGCATTGTATCGAGCGCGTTCGGAAGTCAGAGCCACGTGAGGGTGCCGCTCGATCTGGCGAGCTGTGAGGATTGCCTTGTCGAACTGAACGACCCCAATGCGCGCCGATATCGCTACCCCTTTATCAACTGCACCCAGTGCGGCCCTCGATACACGATCATTCGCGACTTGCCCTACGATCGGATTAACACAACGTTAGATCGCTTCTCGATGTGCCAGGCGTGCGAGGCTGAGTATTCTGCCCAGAATGACCGCCGATTCCACGCTCAACCCTTGGCGTGCCCGCTGTGTGGGCCGGCGGTTTTTTGGATTGAGCACGGAACAGCGCCAATCCGAGAGGCCGGCGCCTTGAATGCGGCTGTCGCCGCTTTGAGGTCTGGCCGGATCATCGCGGTGCGCGGCATCGGCGGGTACCATCTTCTCTGTGATGCATCTTGCGAGAGCGCCGTTGTGCGCCTTAGGGCCTCCAAAGGACGCCCAGCAAAACCACTCGCGCTGATGATCCCGTGGGCAGGTGCAGACGGTCTGGACTTCGCTCGGCGGTGTGTCGTATTCGATGCGAGCGAAGCGCAGGCGCTACGCGCTCCATCGCGGCCGATCGTCATACTGAGAAAGACCGCCGACGAGAATGTCTGCCACCTCATTGCGCCGGCATTGTCCGAGATCGGCGTGATGCTGCCCTACAGCCCACTGCACCATATGCTGCTCGAGGACTTTGGACGTCCCGTGGTAGCGACTTCTGGCAATTTGCGGGGTGAACCGGTCTTGACGGATTCGGAGGAGGCGCAGCAGCGGCTTGGACACATCGCGGACGGCTTTTTACATCACGATCGCCCGATCGCGCGCCCCGCCGAGGATCCTGTGGTGCGAGTCCTCGCGGGTGTCTGTCGCCCTTTGAGAATGGGTCGCGGAACGGCGCCTGTAGAAATTGAACTGGCCTTTGACATCGAAATACCCACGCTCGCGGTCGGGGCTTATCAAAAAGCTACCATAGCCCTGGCATGGGGGAGGCGTGCGATTATTTCGCCTCATTTGGGGGATCAATCGACGCCGCGTGGCCGGGTGATATTCGAGCAGGCGGTAAGGGATCTTCAAAGACTCCACGGCGTGTCGGCCCAACATATCGTGCACGACGCACATCCGAACTTTCCTTCGACCCACTGGGCGCTCAGCAGCGGATTGCCAGCCACCGCGGTGTGGCACCATCATGCGCATGCGTCCGCCGTGGCGGGTGAGTATCCGTCGCCGGCACCGCTGTTGTGCTTTACTTGGGATGGCGTCGGCCTCGGACCTGATCGCACCTTGTGGGGTGGCGAAGCGCTGCTGGGCGTGCCTGGCAACTGGCGGCGAGTTGCGAGCTTTCGGCCCTTCAAATTGCCGGGCGGCGAGCGGGCGGCGCGTGAATCTTGGCGTGTCGCGCTCGCTTTGTGTTGGGCGTGCGGCACTGTATGGCCCGAGGGGGAGTGTCGAGGCGACGCACTTCTACATCATGCTTTTGATAATGGCTTAAATTCGCCTCTCAGCACCTCCGTCGGGCGTCTCTTTGATGCGGCAGCCGCATTGACGGGTGTCTGCATGGTATCCAGCTACGAAGCCGAGGCCGCGATGCGTCTCGAAGCGCTTGGCAGCCACGTGGCTCCGTCGATCCCGCTACCGCTGGTGCGCGATGAGTTGGGGATTTGGCGCAGCGATTGGACGTCCTTGCTGTCTCCACTGTTGGATGAACGCCAGACATCAGGGTTTAGGGCAGCTCAGTTTCACTCGAGCCTCGCACACGCGCTGCTAGAG
>Ga0209007_1000434_pt1 | contig 17022 bp, 14 predicted proteins | sample JacPinW_OM1H0_O2_FD_187961 | JGI IMG/M metagenome (GOLD analysis project Ga0209007, IMG submission 187961) | Forest soil microbial communities from Algoma, Ontario, Canada - Jack Pine, Ontario site 1_JW_OM1H0_O2 (SPAdes) (version 2) | ecosystem: Environmental > Terrestrial > Soil > Boreal... | reverse complement strand
TCGAGCCTGCACCTTGCCGGTGGCATCATCTACCATGTCCATCAAGCAACCCCGCGGCCCACGCTGCTCCAGCCAATCGTGAAAGCTCCCGTCCAGCTGCACCAGTTCGCCAAAGTGCGATTTGCGCTCTCTTCGTTGGCAGTGTTTTTTCGCCTCCGTTGCCGGCTCCACAATCCTTCCGCCAACATCCAACCGCGCAAGGTTTCGTGATCAATTGCAATCCCGTCTTCTTCCGCCAAGTGCTCCGAAGCCAGCGTCGGCCCGAATCGCTCCTCTTCCGAGCCGGAATATTTTTTCTTGATTAAATTCAGCACCCGTCGCCGTAGTTTCAGCAGCTTACTCCAATTGGAGGGCCGGCCCGCGTTCCCATGCTGCAGCCCCTTGCCCCCCACCTGTCGATAGCGCCGCCACAATCTCTTCACCTGGCGATAACTCAACTCCAGCATGGCAGCTGCATCTTTCAATTGCAGTGCTCCACTGTCGACTCGCCCCATTACCCCCACCCGCTCGAGCTCACGAGTGCTCATTGCCATCCTCTTCAACAAGACCTCCCTGGCTGGAGGTCTTAGTTTAAGGGGACATTTCTAATGAGTTCTGAAGGGGACATTATCAAAGAGTTTCAACATAGAAAAGTCAAACTGTTACCCCCGCAAACAATTGTCAAGTACCATTTCTCTGCAATCCCGCAAACAACGGCACTCCGAACACCGGCGTGCCACCTAATCCGCAGGCAGTCCGGCGAGGTATGCTGCAAATGCTATGGAAGCCACCGTTGAGAGCGTTGTGTAGTTCTCTTAACAGTTGGAGCGCGGAGGATGCAGCCCACGCGAAACAAGACGCCGTGATAGGCGGCCTCGCAGTTACGGTTGCCCCGCCTGTCACTGCCGTGCTCATACCGACTGCTGGAGTCTATGAGTTATCCAGCAAAGTTGAAGATCAGGCCTACAACTCGATCTGCCAATGAAGTGAGGAATTTATGGAAAAGCGAATGTCCGTCCTCATGAGTCTGATTTTCCTAGTCTCCTTCGTGGAGTTTTGCCACTATCTTGCTCACGACTGGCGGAATCTAGGCTCGCAGGTCCGCTTAGACGCAGTTTTTCTGGCCGGCCTTTTCTTGGCGCTGATGGTGCAGTTGTGGAACGAGAAAAGTAAGACTGCATGGATGCTCATGACGACCGCTACCATCGCATTCGCCACGGCGACACATCTGGTGCTTCACTGAAGAGGCTGGGCGGTGGTCCGTTCACGCCAATGCATGTTTCCGGGGCATCTGTATTACTCGGGAGCGTTCGACTACATCCACGCAGACTGGCTAGGAACTGGCCGACTTGCTACCAGCATCCCTGCATCAGGGGACGGGGCTCTCTACTATGACCATTCCTTCTCCCCCTACGGAGAGATGTACGGGAGCACAGGAACCATCTATTCCCAAAGCTTCACCGGGGATACTCAGGATTTGTTCGTCGGTCTGTTTGATACTGATAATCGGGAGTTGAACCAGAGCCAGGGCCGTTGGTTGGACCCCGCTGGTCAAGGCTGGAATCAGTATGCCTATGTGACGAATCCAAACAGTGAGACCGATCCCCTTGGGCTCGGCTGTGCGGGGGATGTCAACTCCCGTTCCCGCTGTCTATCATTTGCTGAGTCAGGGACCTGCGGAGGGGGTGCTGGAGTGGCCACGCCTTGCTCTCCTGTGTATATCGCGAATTGCCAAGCCGAAATTGACGGCGATATGGCTGGACCTTGCGGGCTCGCGTTTGGGTCTACCTTAAGTACGAATTCAGGCAGCATGTACCAGAGCATCGGCCAGATTCTGGGCGCAACGGGGGCCATAAAATGTTCGCAGCAATCGACGCCGCGCAAATTCATTTGAAGTATAGTGACCCTGTGAATCCGGAGCTGAGACTTTCCAAGCTGGCTGCGTTTCTCTTTTGTCTGGCAACCGCAATTGCGGGGCAGACCATGCCACCGGAGGCTGCCCGCGAATACACCGCGGCACATCGGGCGGAACTCCTGCAGCAGTTTGGCGAATTGCTCTCGATACCGAACGTTGCCGCCGATCCCGCAAATCTGAAGCGGAATGCCGACCTGCTCGTCGGAATGCTCCGGAAACGCGGTATCGATTCCCGGCTGCTCACTCTACCTGGCGCACCTTCGGTAGTCTTCGGGCAGATCAATGTGCCGAAAGCAAAGCACACGATTGTCTTCTATGCGCACTACGACGGTCAGCCGGTCACTCCGTCGGAATGGGAGAGCGGATCGCCCTTCACGCCGGTGCTGCGGGAAGTGAACGGCGAGCAGCGCATCTACGCCCGATCGGCCGGCGATGATAAGGCGGCGATCTTCGCGCAGCTTACGGCGTTCGATGCGCTAAAGGCGACCGGGATCCCGTTGCGGGCGAACCTCCGCTTCGTTTGGGAGGGTGAGGAGGAGGCGGGATCTCCGCATCTGGAGCAGATTCTCAATGCCAACCGCGAACTGATCCACGGCGATGTGTGGCTGGTGTGCGACGGCCCCGTGGATCAGAGCGGCCAGCAGACGGTTGTCTTCGGAGCGCGAGGCGATGCGCATTTGGAAATCACAGTTTATGGACCGCACCATGGGTTGCACAGCGGCCATTACGGAAACTGGGCGCCGAACCCAGCGATGATGCTGGCGCAGTTGCTGGCCGGAATGAAAGATGAAGACGGCCGCGTACTGGTGCCGCACTTTTATGACGGGATCGAACCGCTCTCCGCCGTTGAAAAGGAAGCGCTGGCCCACGCGCCGGCAAACGACCGGATGCTGATGGATGCCTTCTGGCTGGGACACGTCGACGGCGCAGGCGCGCATTTGCTTGAGCTGATCAACCAGCCTTCGCTCAACATCAACGGTCTGTCATCGGGGCAAACCGGAGCCAGAGCCGCCAATGTCATTCCACCCACCGCGACCGCCGATCTGGACCTCCGCCTGGTGGTGGGCATCGACTGGCGAGAGCAGCAGCAGCGTGTCATCGACTACATTCGTACCCGCGGTTACTTCGTGGTGGATCGCGAACCCACGCAGCAAATCCTGCTGGAGCATCCGCGGGTTGCGCTGGTTCTGCGCGATGAGGCGAGCTACAACGCCGTGCGTACACCGATGGACCTACCCATTGCCCAGGAGGTGATTGCAGCGGTGAAGAGCGCGCGCGGAGACGTGGTGCTGCTGCCCACCATGGGCGGAAGTGTGCCGCTGGGCGCGATGGAACGGGCCGGCCAGACGCACACCATCACGGTACCGATTGCCAACTATGACGACAATCAACACGCCGCCAATGAGAACCTGCGCTTGCAAAATCTGTGGGATGGAGTGGGAACCATGGCGGCGCTGCTCGAAATGAAATAGGACGAGAGCGTCTGTTAGGCAAGCAGAAATCCGCCGCCTGCCTGCCACGAACCCATCCGGGTCGGCAAAATACTGCCGAACACAACGACCAGGAAATGTGAGGGATGGACCCCCCCCATCATTTCTAGGGCGAGGGCGCCATCAACTCACGCACCATCCAAATCTGGTGTTGCGCATTCGCACACAACGGGGTCGGGCGGTGCACGCTACGGGATTCCGCGGCAAGGTGGCGCGTTCGACACTGGCCGACGCTAACGAGTCGCGTGATTGGAGGATCTTTGCTGATTTCGCGCAGGTATTGAATGCATCGCTCGGCCGCTGTACGTGCACGACCAAATTGGTGTCGATCGCGATCAGAGTTTGTACGCTCTGGATTCGACGACCATCGATCTGTGTCTGTCGCTCTTCCCGTGGGCGAAGTTTCGTCAGCGCAAGGCCGCCGTCAAGATGCATACTCTGCTGGACCTGCACAACATTCCCACGTTCGTTCCCTCAGGAGAGACGATATGCAATCGGAGTTATTTTTGCTCTTAGGACTGTGACGAGTGTGACGCAAATAGCTGCCGAAAATGAGACCTTTGCCCTTGTTGGCAGTCGCGATCGGTTGGACACAAGCAGGTTGCTGAATCGAGGATGGGTTCCTCGCATCATTCCGTCATCTTACGGAATGGGTTGTTAATCGTGACCGGCCCACTCGACCTGCACACTCGGGGGCTGCACTAAGGTTTGCATCACGACGCAATACTGCTCTGTTTTCTCCCGCAATCCGCGCAGTTGTTCCGATGTTGCCTTGGGTGCAGCGACATCAAAATGAAGCTGAATGCTCTCAAATCCCACAGGAACGTCCTTTGCTATGCCGAGGGTACCTCGGAGATCTAATTCTCCCTGCACCGTGACCTCAATGCGTTCGGTCGGTATGCCCATAGCCGCGGCCACCATCTGACACGTGATCTGCGCGCAAGCTGCCAGAGCCCCCAGCAAGAGGTCGCCCGAACAGGCGCCGGCACCCGCCCCTCCAACTCCCTTGTGAGCTTCGGCTTGATAGACGGCACGTCCGATATCGATGGAGCATGCGACAGGCACATCCGTCTGTCCCCCTTTCGCTCGGATTGTGATTTTTGAGGCATTTGGGTCACTGCGGTATTGCTCTTTCAAAGGCTTCTGAAGCGATCGAATATCCATGGCGACCTCATTCCTAGGTTCCTAGCATTTTCGCTAAACGGGGCAGCTTCGGCCAGGTGTCTTGAAGCAGCTCCCTCTGCATGCTAGCATCTCTTCACATCAGGGAGGCCCATGCCCAAGTTCGTCATCGAACGCGAAATCCCGGGAGCCGGATATCTAACGGACGCCCAATTGCGGGACGTTTCCCAAAAATCGGTCGATGTTCTGAAGGGATTGGGTCCCGAGATCCAGTGGCTTCATAGCTACGTAACCGGCGACAAGGTGTACTGCGTCTACCTGGCCCCGGACGAAGCGATCATTCAAGAACACGCGCGGCGCACAGGCATTCCTGCCAACCGCGTCTCCGCTGTGCGCCGACTTATCGACCCGACAATGGCCGGGTAAGTGGTGGCTGAATCTTCCAAGGTGCCGGATCGAGGGTGCCACGGATTTGCTTCGCCATCAGCGCCGGCACGGCACGGCAGCTGCTGCGCTAACACAACGGAGATGAAGTCTCGGACATCAACACCTCTTCAACAGCTTTCTCGACCGGCAAAGCCCAGCCCGCCAACCAAGCCGTCTCGCCCGCCTTGTTGCTCAATGCCCGCCGTGCCGGCTCTAGAGCGGCTTCCAGCTTGGCCTGTTCCGCGGGTGTGAGCGGAGCGCCAATGTTTCGGCGCAACGCAGCTGCAGCGCCCGCCAGCCTCAGCGAACGCTCCGCTTCTCGTTGAGCAGCCGCCGAGCATGCGGAGCATTCCAGCAAGCGCGCAATTCCACGTTTATGGTCTAGTTCCTGAAAGACTTTTATGCTTTCCCGGTACATCGAGTGCGCTGCAGAATAATCGCCCTGCTCCCTCGCCAGGCTTCCCAGATCAGCGAGCGTGCCGGCAATGCCCCAACGGTCATCGACCTCCCGAAAGATTGCCAGGCCCTGTTCGTACAGCGTCCGCGCCGTGGCCGAGTCGCCATGATCGCGCGCAACATCCCCTTGGTAGTTGAGCGACCATGCGACGCCCGTCCGATCTCCTAGTCCTCGGAAGATAGAAAGACACTCCACGTAGAGCGAGCGCGCGCGATCATATTCTCCCTGCAATTTGAGGACATTCGCCAGGTTACTGAGGGCACGGGCAACGGCCTTCTGGTCGCCCAATTCTCTCCACAGGGCCAGGCTCTCTTCGAACAGGGCGCGCGCCAGTGCCACGTCTCCCCGGTCGCGAGCAAAAACCCCCAAGGCGTTTAGGGAGACGGCGACACCCGTTTTGTCCCCCAACTGACGAGCGATGTCTTGACTTTCGCCGATGAGCGCATCCGCCGAGACATAATCCCCCTGCTCGCCGGCCAGCGCGCCTGCGGCAAAAAGGGCACGGGCGCGCGCCTTGGTGGGAACCGCCGCTCCTGCGAGCTTCAATAGCTTTCCCAGCCAGTCTCTACCTTCGGCGAGATACTCGCGCGCCTCCCAAAAGCGAAACAGCGCTGTACCGAGACGCAGGCCCCACTCCGCATCCCCGGTTTCTGTCAGCCACTCCAGGCCCGCCCGAAAATTGTCATGCTCGGAGGTAAGGCGCTCCACCCATTCTGCCCTCTGAGCGCCGCTCTGCTCCGTAGCCTCTTCCTCTGCCAGCACCAGGCAGTAGGCGGCTTGGGCGCGCTTGGTCAAGCCCTCCTCACCGCTTGACTTCAGTTTTTCCAGAGCATACTCACGAATCGTCTCCAGCATCACGAAGCGCGATTCGCCCTTCGCTTGCTCGACCTGCTGTACCAGATTCTTGTCCACCATGGAGGCCATACCGTCGAGCATGTCCAGGTGAAGATCGCCTTTGGTGTCGCATACCGCTTCCGCACCTTCCAGAGTGCATCCGCCCACGAACACGGATAATCTTCGAAAAAGCTTTTGCTCGGCAGCGCTCAGCAGATCGTAGCTCCAGTCTATGGCCGCGCGAAGCGTCTGCTGCCGCTGCGGCAGGTCGCGCGCGCCGCCTGTCAATAGCTGCAACCGGCTCGCCAGGCGTGCCCGCATGGAAGAGGGCGAAAGGACCTTTACCCGCGCGGCTGCGAGCTCGATGGCGAGCGGCAAACCATCCAGGCGGGAGCAAATCTCGATGACGGCGGATGCATTTCCCCGGTCAAGTTCAAAATCTGGCTTGGCGGCGACGGCGCGCTGCACGAACAGCGCGACCGCCGGGTACTGTGACAGAACCTCAACCGGAGGCATGGAATGCGAATCCGGCAGCGCAAGAGCTGGCACCGGAAATTCATATTCTCCATAAACGTGCAGCGCTGCGCGACTCGTGACCAGGATTTTAAGATTGGGACCCACCGCCAGCAGTTCTGCCACGGTAGGAGCTGCCTGAACCAGTTGCTCGAAATTGTCGAGCAGGAGCAGCGTTTGCGAGCGCAACGAATCTTGTAAATGCTCCTTGAGTATTTCGAGCGGCAACTGCCCGGCCGCCTGCCGGATCCCCAGCGTTTGGACGATCACGGAAGCAATCAAATCCGGATCGCTAAGCGCGGAGAGCGGAACAAAATGAGTGCCGCCTGGAAAGCGCGCGAGAAGGCCACTCGCCACCTGCACCGCGAGGCGGGTCTTGCCGATCCCGCCTGGCCCTGTGACGGTTACTAGGCGCACATCCGGACGTAGCAGAAGCTCCTTGACAACAGCCACTTCTTTTTCCCGCCCCACAAACCCGGTCCGCTGCACGGGAAGATTCGTGGGGAGGGCCACTACCGGCTCAACTGGCTTCTCGGAGAAGCGGTCGCGTATGGCCCCAAGTTCGCGCGCGAGATATCGGGCAAAGCCGTAGCCTGCCGGACGGGCGTGCGGCCCTGCAAGCGCGTCGGGTGCCAGAACCGCGGGCGCTTTTTGCGTTTCACCTTTGAGCCGCTTCAACTCCGAGCCAATATCGGCGGCATGCTGGAATCGCCTCCCGCGGTCTTTTTCCAGCGCCCGTGCGATGATTTTGTCCAGAGCGGCGGGTAAGGACGGATTCACCTTCCTGGCCTCGGTCGGCTGCGCATTTAGAATCGCATTCATCGTCACGACACGATTCTTGCCGGCGAAAGGCCGCTTGCCGGTGGCCATTTCGTAAAGCACTACACCCAGCGAAAACAGATCGCTGCGCGCATCAATCTCTTCTCCGCGCACCTGCTCAGGAGACATATAAGAAGTTGTGCCCGGAATAATGCCGTCCGCGGTCAGCGAGTCCGCCTCGGACTGGTCTTCCGCAAAATGAGAGGCGCGCACCTTGGCCAATCCGAAATCCAGGATCTTCACCCGCACACGGCCGATGACAAAAATGTTTCCGGGTTTTATATCCCGGTGAATGATCCCTTTAGTATGGGCCGCTTCCAGGGCTTCGGATGCCTGAATCCCAAAATCCAAAAGCTCGTCGGTTGAGATTGGCCCTTCGCGGATTCGCTCCTTCAGGCTCTTGCCTTCGAGCAACTCCATAACGATCACCGGCTGATGATCATATTCTTCCACCTCGTAAATGGTGCAGATGTTCGGATGATTCAAGGAAGAAGCGACGCGGGCCTCGCGCTCAAACCGCTGCAGGGTCCGCTGGTCATGCGCCAGACTCCCGGGCAGGAATTTCAAAGCCACGCGGCGTCCCAATCGGAGATCTTCCGCTTCGTACACGACGCCCATTCCGCCACTGCCCAGCTTTCCCAGGACTCGATAGTGTGAAATCGTCCGGCCGAGCACCGAATCGACTGCTTCTCGCGCCTCGGCCTGGGCGATCGTCTGCGCCGCAACCCTGATGGCGGGACGTTCCAGAAAACCGCCGAGGTTCCGGTGTGAGGTGAGGAGGGACCTTACTTCCTGTTCCAGTTCGGCATCGCCCGCACACACCTGTCGCAGAAATTCGTCGCGCCGGTCGAAGGGAACTGCCAGCGCTGAGTGCAGCAACTCATCGACTTGCTTCCATCGTTCAGCATCCATCGCCGGCTCCGCCACCCATTTCCCGGTAAAGCCAGGTCCGAGCGGTTCCCCAGTCGCGCATCACAGTGACCGGCGACACCTTCAGAACTTCGGCTGTTTCCTCCACGCTCAAACCTCCAAAAAACCGCAGCTCCACCACCTGCGCCTTTCTCGGATCGATGCGGGCAAGAGCTTGCAAAGCAGCGTCGAGCACGACCAGATTTTCATCTCGACCGCCGCCGAGGACCACTGCGTCGTCCAGAGCAACGTGCTGGACGCCGCCACCGCGCTTCAGGTTGTGGCGCCGAGCGTGGTCAACCAAAATCCGTCGCATCAGTTGCGCTGATACGGCGAAGAAGTGGGCGCGGTTCTCCCAGCGCATGCGCTTGTAATCCACGAGCCGCAGGTAAGCTTCGTTGACCAGGGCAGTGGCTTGCAAACTGTGGCCGGTACGCTCCCCCCTCAAGTAGTGCCCGGCGAGCCGGCGCAATTCGTCATAGATGATCGGCGTCAGCTGATCGAGAGCGTTCTGATCCCCGGCGCTCCAGGCGCGAAGCAGGGTGCTCACGTCGCCCTCGGGTGACGTTGTTACTGGTTCGCTCAAGCCCCGTGCCCTCCCAGGCGCCGCCAATTATAGCGAGATTGGCCGCCTTATCAAAGAAAGTGCGCATGAATGATAGTTTCGTCTCGCCAATTACGCCTATTTAAGTGTAAGGGCAGACTGACAGGCGCCCGATACTTTTCGCGTACTTTGCGGAAAATTACATTCCGAGGAGAGAAGCTATGACGACACCAATCACGAGTCTTATCCGCAAATCAACCACCAGCATCCTACGTTTGGCGTTGCTGAGCAGTCTTGTCGCGGCCACACCGCTTTTCGCAGCTGACGGTGACGCGACCAACCATTCCGCTCACGAACAGAGTGTCCCATCCAAGCTCGTTGAACTCGTTCGCGCTGGCACCGAGCGGTACATTGACGTTAACGCTGCCACCGCAGCCGGCTACGGGCCATTTCTCGGGTGCGTCGCCGGTACCGACCACGGAGCCATGGGCGTGCACTACGTCAACCCCAAACTGCTCGGCGATCTCACCCTCGAACCATCGCAACCGGAGGCACTCATCTACGAGCCCGACCATGGCAAGATGAGACTCGTAGGCGTCGAGTTCATCCTGGACTCGGCGTCCTGGCTCGCCGACCATAACAACACTCCTCCAGTGCTCGAAGGACAGGTCTTCAATTTCGTCGGTGCCCCGAATCGCTTCAACATCCCTTCATTCTTCGAGCTGCACGTCTGGGCATGGCGGGACAATCCAGAAGGTGCGTTCGTCGACTGGAACAATCACGTGACTTGCGCAGGTCAATAAATGAGAAGGTCAATAGATCGTTAGTCTGACGCTTCGTTGGACATTTGTCCGTCGTAGCTCCGGAATTGTGGGGACGTGGGAACCGGGAGCGCTTTCCACGTCTCCATGCCAACCGGCCAATCTGTGGGCTGTTACCAGTATGTGAAGCTGAGAACTGATAATTGATAATCAATAATCAAGTTCTGCGCCAGTAAGAATAAAAACGAAGAACTAAGAAATGAGGGATTACCATGCCGAAATTCGTTATCGAGAGAGATATTCCAGAAGCAGGCAGGATGTCGTCGGAGCAACTGCAGGCGATATCACAAAAGTCGTGTGGCATTCTGCGAGAGATGGGTCCTCAAATTCAGTGGATTCAGAGCTATGTCGTGGACGACAAAATCTATTGCATATATGTTGCCCCCGATGAAGACGCGGTGCGTAAGCACGCCGACAAGGGCGGTTTTCCGGCCAATCGAATCTCGCGAATTCGGTCGGTGATCGATCCAACAACCGCTGAGTAGCTGTGATTTGAGGAATGTTGTCCAGAGCGTTCTGACCAATGAGCGGAGGTACAGCACTCCGGCTTCAGACGCGGCACGCCCGTCGGGGGGCTGAGCGAAAGAGAGAGGGCAGCAGGTCTGACTCCCCGCCGCCCTTACCAACGCTGGACCAGCTTCCCTCAGAGCAGATCGCTGACCTTCGTGTTCACCGTGATGCGTGTCGTCGTGATCACACCTGTGAAGCTGGTGGCTATGTTTTCCCGAGGTAATGCATCCAGCCTAAATGGCCCGGTGTATTGATCCCCATCCGCACTCAAGGTAACCTCTTCGACGATGTGAGTCGGGCCAACTGGGGGCCCCACCCTCAGTCGGCGGATCGGTGGGGAACGCATTGCCTCCCCAGGCAAAGTAATTGAGCTTGTATTTGTTGGAATTTTCTCATGTTAGCAGCCGCCCAGGCAGAAATCCCCATCCTGCGGAGGCCGTCCTGAGTTCATGATTTCCGTTTTGTCGCTATGCCAAACGACGAGCGCGTTGTCGATCACCGTGTCGGGAATGGAAGATCCGTCCTGCATTGGTGGATTGGGCGATTATCGGGTGACACATTAGGTGTCAGCTAAGGTGATTGTGGAGTGCGTTTAGTACGACTGAGAAGCAGTCGCAGCATGGCAAAGTGCTTGAATACACATCGCAAGATGAAAGCCCGATGCTTTGCTAAACCGTTGTACGGGCTAACACCTGTACCGGGGGTTCGAATCCCTCCCTCTCCGCCAGATTTGCTGAAAGACGCGGCGTTGCCATTGCCGACGACTGGCAGAGGATGTTCCCTGAAACGCCACTTGCTGCGCTCGCCCAAACGGGCTGCTTGAGCGGCAGGGTCGTCGACAAAACCGGCCAGCCGGTGAGGGGAATCCGCATCGCCGAGAGCACGTCCGAAAAGTAGTATTCAACCCGCGCAAGGTTCATCTCGTCCAGAGCGACAAATACAGGTGATGCTGGACGCGCAGGCGAGTTCCGTGACCGCTGGAACGAACGAAGCCGTCTCCCGCTCCAGAAATTGGGAATCGGTGGCGCCCGCCAAGTAGCGGCGTGACCTGAACGCCCATAGCGCCGCCGTCCTCGGCAGCTGTCGTGGCGGCGTCTCGCCGCCACAGGCCAGCGCCGCAGTTTTATGGTTCGTACCAGAAAGCCGCACCCTTGGTGATCGTTGGCAGAGTGAAGTCGACGGAATCTCCGTGGCGCACTCCCTGAACGGGCTGCATCTCCCCGAGGAACGGCAAATAGAACCCTTCCCCCCCCGACTTCGACGCGACGCTCAGGCTGACTCCATTTTGCGGAGTCTGGATCGGATTCGATCCGCCGCGCAGCCCGGCGAAGTTCGCTAGGAAGCACTGGATGCGTCCATCTGGCCCTCGCGAGACCGAAGTCGCAATTTCTGTAGATGCCTGGATCTGCACTGTCTTCCCGCCTTGCAGGCTGGCGAGAAATTCCTGCTGCGAATCCGGCGAAGCATGCTCGAAATCTTTTTCTAAAGCCGCGCTGTACGCCTTGCCGGGGCAACTCGGAAACCGCACCACATGTTGCGCATCGCCAAGTTCGGTTGAGTCAGTTCCGGTCACTACCACCGTTCTTCCATCCGCCGCAAACTTCTTCAGCCAATCCTGCTCGCTATCGTTTAACACGCGGACATCCGGCAACACCAGCGTCCGCCCGTGAAACTCCGCCAGCGTCCTCGGCGTCACAATCTGAAACTCAAGATGCTTCTGCATCAGCAAAATCAGAATCCCGCGATACGAATCACTAAACTTCCGGGCAAAAAAGTTCCGCGTCTCAGGAGAAAAGTAAACTCCGATGGGATCGATCGGCGTGCGCGGCTGGTAGAAAGCCTTCTCATGCGCGGCAATCCATTCGAAAATCTTCTTCCTCGTTGGCAGATCATTCGATCCGGCCATCGAGTGGCCGGGCGCATCCCAGAAGTTCGCGCCTACCATCACCTGCGACATGGCCAGGTTCATCATCGCTTGCCGCGCATCCACTTTCTTATCTCCGTCCCACGAGTAATTCAGAATCCACGTCGCCTTCCCTTGCGCGAACGCGCGAAACGAATGCATGCCCACCTGGTATCGGAACCAATCCAGCGGCTTTCGCGATGAGGCCATATGATCGCCTTCGCCAAATTCATATTCATGCGCGATCGCGTCGACCACCGCATACAGGCTGTAGACGTCGGCGCCGACGCGCGCAGCCTCTTCTTCGATCCCCGGATAAATCTCTGGAATGATCTTGATTTGCGGATTCACGGCCTTTGCCGTCTGCGCAATCTCCTGCAGAAAATCGGTGAAAGTCCGAATCCTGAATTCCACCCACTTGCGAAACGCGGGATCGGAAAAATCTCCCAGCTTCAAATCTTTCTTCGCATCCAGCCCGGTCTCCCGCTTGAACACCGCCACCGTGAAATCATCGAAGCTCGCCCATGTATGCTCCCAGCCCTCGAAGTGCGTCATCCAGTAGGGAATATCAATGTAGATACCATCGATGCCGGTGGCCGCAATCTGTCGCACGCGCTCCATGTAAATCTTGCGCCATTCCGTGGCATACGGACTCACCCACACGTCCTCATCCCCGGGCCGAATCCAGAACGCCGTCCCGCCTCCGAAAATTGCCGGCTCTCCCGCAATCTTTCGCTGCAGCCAGTCGGGATGATCTTTCGCCAGCGTGTGCGCCACTTTGTCGCCGTGCGCCGTGATGCATTCCGTTCCTGCAATGTAAACGAAAGCATGATTGCCGACCATGTGCGCCGCTTCCGCCACCGCGCGAATCGCCTTCAGTTTCTCTTCGGGATGCACAAAGCTCTCGTACCGCCCGGGGATGTCGTTGTCGACTTCAATCCCGAATACATCGCTAGCCTGCGCGCGTTGTACGATGTCGTTCGCGTCGCCGCCTTTCAGGCTATAGGCGCCGATGCGCACGTAGTTCGTCCAATCCGGTCGGGACGAATCTGGAATGGGGGCAGAACTTTGTGCGAGCACGAAAAGCCCGCACCCGCAAAGGGTTAGCGCAGAGAACAGCCCGAGTATGGTTTTCATGAATAGAGCGATCCGAAAACGCGAGTTCCGCACCGGATCAGAACTCAAATCTCAATCCAAACTGGAAGTTTCGCGGCAGTTCGAGAACAGTCCCGTTGACACTGTCACTGGTAATTGTCCCGAAAAGCGGATCTCCCACTGACGAATTCGGTTGCGCAAAGCGTGGGTGGTTGAGGAAGTTGAACATCTCCGCCCGCACTTCCACACGCATACCTTCTTTAGGCACAAACGACTTGTAGACATTCAGATCCATGTCGTGGATGCCGTCGGTGCGCAGCCCGGAAAAGTACCGTGGAGCATTCCCAGGAACCTGGTCGCCGGGGTCAGCAAAACAGTTGGCGTTGAGATAGGCGGCGGGATTCGCAACGTTTCCCGCATTCTGCCAGTCCAAAGCGACGGAGTGCATGCTGGTGCCGGTCTTAAGTTGCGAGCACACAACTTGGGGGCGCTGGGTGCCGTTCGCCAGGCGGGCATTGGACATGGCGAGGGCCATCGGTTGTCCCGATTGCTCGGTGATGATCGTCGCCAGCGACCAGCCTCCCACAACGGCGTCAATCGCTCGGTTCATATTGCCGCCAATCCATTGCTTGCGGCCAATGGGCAGATCCACGACCACGGCGGCCGCTAGCCGCTGTGGCGTGTCGTTGCCTCCAATGCTGTGTTCCGCGGACAGGCGATCCAGTTGTTGCGGAATGCCAAGCCCGAGCGCACCTACCCAGTTGTTCCTGCCCGCCGATGAATCGTCGGTTGACTTCGATATCGTGTAGCTGCCCTCAAAACTGATGTGGTGTGTAGTGCGCTTCTGGAAGCGAATCTGCAGAGCGTTGTACCACGAACTCGCTTCCTCGATCATCAGCCCTTCAAAGTCGCCGTTGAATTGTGGGTACTGGTTCAACAGAGTCCCCAAGGGCAGCGTCGAATCGCCGTAGTTCGAATTAGGTTCGTTGAAACAGGGATGGGAAGCGGTCGACGTGCAAGGGGTATTGAACATCGAATAAAACGGGTTGCCCACTTGTGTCTGAAGAAAGGTGCTTACGCACCCATCCGCTGTGCAAGTCGGATCTGACGGAGTTACCGCCGCGGTGATCTGGGCCAGCAAAGCCGAAGGGATGAAAGAGCGGTTGTTTGTGCCGGCCCAGGGCAGATGCGTGCTTCGGTTGGCGGAGTAGTCCACGCCGAGCACGATCTGGCTGGGGAGCAGCCGCTGGATTCCCAGATTCCACTGGTAGAGGTCGGCGTCTCGCGCTGCCGTCGTGCCCAGATCGTTCGGGTTCTGATAACCCCAGTTCGCAAACTGGCCGTACTGCGTGCCCTGCGGACCGGTAAAGCCTCCGGGAAACGGATTCTCCAGGGTCGCGGATTGGGTGGCAAAATTGTCGTTCGTAAAAAACAGGTTCGCGGTCTTGCGGAAGGCGGAGCCCGGATACTGGAAGTTTGTGGCCGGGCTCATTCCGAAATAGATGCCCGCTCCGCCACGCACCACTGTTTGCTGACCGAGTTGGTACGAGAAACCCAGCCTCGGCCCAAGATCTTTCCAGTAGGTCGGAACCGTCCTCATGCTCGACGTCGGGAATTGCGTTGTGCCGAGCACCTCTTGCGACGCTGGGTAGTTGAGTCCGACGCTCTGCATCTGCGCCTGTGCGCTCATGGCTCCCGCCGCTTGCGCAGCGGCCGGCAGGCTGGTTAGGTCGATGCTCACGCCACTGTCGGCGGTGAAATTGCTGAACTCGATCTGGTTGCCGCGCGACGTATATGGCGAACTCCACTGGTAACGCAAGCCCAGATTGACCGTGAGTTTCGAGGTCACCTTCCAGTCGTCCTGGACATAAAACCCCGTCTCCAACGAACGGTTCGCGACCGAAGGAGTCACCACCAGTTGACTGGAGGCGTTGATATTATCGCCGTAACCAAAAGCCAGGCTGGCAAATGGATTGCCGGTTGAGTTCCCCGAAGCGTCTGTATCGCTGTTCGGATTCGGCGATGTAGTGTCGTCCGTAAAGGTCATGAAGCCGCTCGGGTAATTCGGTTGCCAGAAGTTGTTGTAGAAGATTCTCTGCTCGCCCCCGACTTTAATCAGATGAGCCCCTTTAGAAATCACCAACTGCGTGGAGTAACTGACCAGGGTGTGGGCAAAGGTAGTGTTAATGCAGCACTGATCGTAGAGATTCGACCAAGGGGAACTGCCCTGCATCAGAAACGTCGGCATCTTGTCGATCCCATTGGCCGTTTGGAATACCGAAGGCAATCCCTGAACGCCAGCCGGCAGCGAGGCGTTGAAGCTGGAAATCGTCGGGATACTCGGCAGCGACAGTTCGTGCACCCGATCGACTCCTACATGGCTGGTCCAGACGATCCGCGGGTTGATGGTCCAGGTATATTCCAGCGAAGCGTTTTGCGCCACCGTCACCCCGCTCGCGATTCCGTCATTATCGAAGCTGTCGCCAAGGGTTAGCGGAGTCGTATAGTTGCTCCAGCCTCGGCTGTAGCGGCCGCTGAGACGGTTCCTGTCGTTGATCTGGTGGTCTATCTTGATGTCGAACTGGTAATCCGGAGCCTGCGCCAACGTCGTGAAGTTGTAGTTGTTGAACTCGTTCGCGTTGCTGGGTTTCGGATAGAGATTGAGGACGGCGAGTCCGATGGGATCCAGTTCGCTGGGCGGGATCACGTTCGGTTGGCCGTTGTACTGCACCTGCGGCCGGTTTACGCATGGATTCCCACACCCTTGCGCGGTCGGATCGTAAATAGGATTGGCCGCTCCCGAAAAGTCGCCTTGCCGCTCCGCCAAGGTCGGTACGGTCACAACTCCGCTGGATGAGCTGGAGCTTGCAACCTTCTCGAAATCAACAAAAAAGAACGTGCGGTTCTTCACGATCGGGCCGCCCAGCGAAAATCCACCCTGGTCGCGACGGCTGTCTGGTTTGGGGTTGGGCAGGGGATTACCCAACACGTACTCGGGATTAAAGAAGTCGCGTGCGTCCAACTGGGAGCGCTGTAAGAAATACCAGGCACTGCCGTGGAAGGCATCGGTTCCGCTCTTCATCACCATGTTTACTACCGTGCCGCCGTTGTTGCCGAACTCGGCCGAGAAGCTGTTGTTCTGCACCTTCATTTCCTGCATGCCCTCGACCAGGGGCTCGTAGTAAACGTTGGTATTTCCTCCCTCACCTTGTTCCGGCGCGCTGATCAGGGCGCCGTCCAGCCGTATCTCGGCGGTCGCGTTGCGCTGCCCGTTGGAAGTGAAGTTCGTTCCCGATGGATAGTTGTCACTGGTGCCTGACCCTGCCACTTCGGTCACGCCCGCCGCCAGGAACGTCAGGCCAAAGAAGTTGCGGTTGGCCAGAGGGAGTTCGTGCACATATTCGCTGCTGATGTCCGTACCCAGAGTCGCACTCTCGGTGTCCATCAACGGCGCCATCTGTGTGACTTCGATACTCTCACTCACACTTAACGGATGCAGTACGAAATCCACGCTGGTCTGCTGATCGACCTGCAAAACCACATTCTTCTTTTCCGAAATACGGAAGCCCGCCACCTGTACTTTTACCGTGTAAACGGCTGGGCGCAGGCCCGTGAAAAAATATTGTCCGTGGGCGTCGCTATGCGCACTCTGCGCAATATTCGTGGCGTCATTGGTGATGGTGAC
>Ga0209007_1000433_pt1 | contig 17041 bp, 17 predicted proteins | sample JacPinW_OM1H0_O2_FD_187961 | JGI IMG/M metagenome (GOLD analysis project Ga0209007, IMG submission 187961) | Forest soil microbial communities from Algoma, Ontario, Canada - Jack Pine, Ontario site 1_JW_OM1H0_O2 (SPAdes) (version 2) | ecosystem: Environmental > Terrestrial > Soil > Boreal... | reverse complement strand
CGCGAAAGGGTCCGAACCGCATCGGCGGACTGTTGATTCCGGGTTTGGCGCAGCCGTTCGCCGACGTCGTCAAACTCATCTTCAAGGAAATCATCATCCCGGCGGACGCGAACGGATTTCTATTCCGCCTGGCGCCGTTCCTGGCGCTGGTGCCGTCCTTGGCGATTTGGGCGGTCATTCCGTTTTCTCCGCAACACGCCTTCTCCAATATCGATGCCGGGCTGCTGTATGTTCTGGCGCTCACCTCCATGGGCGTGTACGGCATCATCCTCGCCGGCTGGGCCGCGAACTCCAAATACGCCTTCCTGGGCGCCATGCGCTCGGCGGCGCAGATCGTCGCCTATGAAATCGCGATGGGCTTCGCCATGGTGGGCGTACTGATGGCCTCGGGCAGCCTGAATATTGGCGAGATCATTCACCGGCAGTCGGGGATGTTCGGTTGGAACTGGACCTGGCTGTTCCCGCTATTCATCGTGTATTTCATTTCGGGCGTCGCGGAGACCAATCGCGCCCCGTTCGATGTCGCCGAGGGCGAATCGGAAATCGTCGCCGGGTTCCACGTCGATTATTCCGGCATGGCGTTCGCGCTGTTCTTTGTCGCCGAATACGTCAACATGATTTTGATTTCCACTTTGACGTCGATCTTTTTCTTCGGCGGCTGGCTGTCGCCGCTCGATGGCTGGCTGCCCGCGGACTCGTGGCTCGCGCAGCCGAGCTTCTTCTGGCTCGCGCCCAAGGTGTTCTTTTTCATGTTCACGTTCCTGTGGCTTCGTGCGACCTTCCCTCGTTACCGCTACGATCAGATCATGCGCTTGGGTTGGAAGGCGCTGATCCCGGTCACACTGGTCTGGTTGTTGGTTGAAATGGTGATGGTCTACGCCCACGTGGGCCCGTGGAAGGGGTTTCCGTAATGCAAGGTCTGCGCAGTTTCATCAAGACATTCCTGCTCTGGGAGCTCTTGCAGGGGCTCTGGGTCACGCTGAAAAGCATGTTTGCGACCAAGATCACGCTGAACTACCCGGAAGAGAAGGCGCCGCAGAGCAGCCGCTTTCGCGGTTTGCATGCGCTGCGGCGCTATCCGAACGGCGAAGAACGCTGCATTGCCTGCAAGCTGTGCGAGGCGGTGTGTCCTGCGCTCGCGATCACGATCGAATCGGATGTGGCGAGCGACGGCACTCGGCGCACCACCCGCTATGACATCGATTTATTCAAGTGCATCTACTGCGGCTTTTGCGAGGAGGCGTGCCCCGTCGATGCCATCGTCGAGACGCGGATACACGAATATCACATGGAGAAGCGCGGCGAGAACATCATGAGCAAGGATAAGTTGCTCGGTATTGGCGAGCGCTACGAAGCCATGATTGCGGCAGATCGTGCCGCCGATGCGCGGTATCGCTGATGTTTCCGACGATTCTGTTCTTTATTTTCGCCACGGTGCTCGTGGGCGCGGCCTTGGGAGTGATTCTGTCGCGCAATCCGGTGTACTCGGCACTGCTCTTGGTGCTGTGCTTCTTCAACAGCGCCGTCATCTGGGTGCTGCTCGACGCCGAGTTCTTGGGGATCGTGCTCGTGCTGGTGTATGTGGGCGCCGTGATGGTGCTGTTCCTGTTTGTGGTCATGATGCTGGATATCAATCTGGAGCAGTTGCGCAAGGATTTCGTCGGCTACTGGCCGTTGACCGTGGCGGTGGCGGGCTTCGTGGTGTTTGCCATGATCAACGTCATCGTCGTCAAACATCTGGGCGGCGCGGCCTTGAAAACCGCGCCGGCAATCGCGGCTGACTATTCGAATACGCGCGATTTAGGCGTGCAGCTGTTCACCCGCTATGCCTATCCCGCGCAGGTCGCCGCGGTGATCCTGCTGGTGGCGAGCGTCGCGGCCATCGTCTTGACCTTGCGGCAACGCAAGGGCGGCAAACCGCAAGACATCGCGAAGCAAGTGGCGGTGCGGGCCAAGGACCGGGTTCGATTGGTCAAAATGGCCTCCGAGAAAAGACCATGATCTCCCTTACCTATGTGCTCGCGCTGTCGGGAATCTTGTTCGCCATCGCGGTGGCCGGCGTGTTCTTGAACCGGAAGAACATCATCGTCCTGCTGATGTGCATTGAGCTCATGCTGTTGGCGGTGAATTTCAATTTCGTCGCGTTTTCGCGCTTCCGCGGCGATATCGCCGGGCAGATCTTCGTATTTTTCATTCTGACGGTCGCGGCTGCCGAGGCGGCGATCGGTCTGGCGATTTTGGTGGTGCTGTTCCGCGAGCGCAGCAGCATCGAGGTCGAAGATCTCGACACGCTTCAGGGCTAATAAGAGCAATGCAGACAATTTATCTCACCATCGTGTTGGCGCCGCTGATCGCGTGCCTCATCGCGGGCCTGTTTGGCAAGGCCGTCGGCCGAGTGGGCGCGCAGAGCGTCACGATCTTGGGCGTGGCAATATCCTGCGCGCTGTCCTTCTATGTGCTCTACCAGCAGGTCTTCGAGGGCGCGCCGACGTTCAACGGCACGGTCTATACCTGGTTGGTGAGCGACGGCTTGCAGTTGAGTGTCGGATTCCTGATCGATCATCTCTCGGCCATGATGATGGCGGTGGTGAGCTTCGTCTCCTTGATGGTGCACATCTACACCATCGGCTACATGGCCGACGATGATGGTTATCAACGCTTCTTCAGCTACATCTCGCTATTCACTTTTTCGATGCTGATGCTGGTGATGGCGAATAATTTCCTGCAGTTGTTCTTCGGCTGGGAAGCGGTCGGCGTGGTCTCGTACCTGCTGATCGGGTTCTGGTACAAGAAACCCACGGCCATCTTCGCCAGCCTGAAAGCCTTCCTGGTTAACCGGGTAGGGGACTTTGGCTTCGTTCTCGGCATTGCGGCGGTGCTGCGCTATACCGGGTCCCTGGATTACGTCACGGTGTTCGGACACGCCAGCCAAATCGCCGCCGCGCAGATCCACATCACGAGCACGGTCAGCTGGTCGGCGATCACCTTCACCTGCATCTGCCTCTTTATCGGCGCGATGGCCAAGTCGGCGCAAGTACCGCTGCACATCTGGCTCCCGGATTCCATGGAAGGTCCCACGCCGATCTCGGCGCTGATCCACGCGGCCACCATGGTGACCGCCGGGATCTTCATGGTCGCGCGCATGTCGCCGCTGTTCGAATTGTCGGAGACCGCGTTGTCCTTCGTGCTGGTCATCGGGTCGACCACTGCGTTCTTCATGGGTCTCATAGGCATCGTCAGCAATGACATCAAACGTGTGATCGCGTACTCGACGCTCTCGCAGCTGGGGTACATGACGGTGGCGCTCGGGGTCTCGGCTTATGGCGCCGGGATTTTCCATCTCATGACCCATGCCTTCTTCAAGGCGCTGCTGTTCCTTGCGGCCGGCTCGGTGATCATCGCCATGCACCATGAGCAGGACATGCGCAAGATGGGGGGACTGCGCAAGCACATGCCGATTACTTATTGGACCTGTCTCATCGGCTGTTTGGCGCTGATTGGATTTCCCGGCACGTCGGGGTTTTTCTCCAAGGATTCGCTCATCGAAGCGGTCGGTGCCTCGCATCGCGCGGGCCACGCGTACGCCTACATTTGCGTCGTCGCGGGTGTGTTCGTCACGGGGCTGTATACCTTTCGCATGTTCATCATGACCTTCCTTGGCAAAGAGCGCATGGACCATCATACGCAGGAACATTTGCACGAGAGTCCCTGGGTGGTGACCGTACCGCTGATTCTGCTCGCGATTCCTTCCGCGATCATCGGCTGGTTCACGGTGGGGCCGATGCTGTTCGGCAAATTCTTTGAAGGTTCGATTTTTGTCGCGCCCGCCAACAATGTGTTGGAGCACGTCGGCGAAGAATTTCATGGTTCGGCCTCCTTTGTGCTGTCGGCATTTCTGGCGCTTCCGGTGTGGCTTGCGGGCTTGGGTGTCTTGACCGCTTACGTATTCTTTTTGTGGCGGCCGGAGTGGGCCGATGCCGCGCAAGCCCGGTTCAAATGGCTGTACACCATTTTGATCGATAAATTCGGCTTCGACTGGGTCAACGAGCACATCATCATGGCCGGTGCCCGCTTGCTCGGCGGGGGCCTGTGGCGCGTCGGGGATCAGCTGGTCATCGATGACGGAATGGTCAATGGCAGCGCGCGCACCGTGGGTTGGCTGGGTTCGGTCATGCGCTACGCGCAGTCGGGTTACCTATATCACTATGCCTTTGCCATGATCTTAGGGTTGGCCGCACTGCTGTTGTGGCTGATCTGGCGATGAGCTTGAGCACGCACCTATTGTCCTGGCTGATCTGGCTGCCCATCGGGGGCGGCTTCGTGGTGCTGGCCTTGGGCCACCGAGACACGCTCGCGAAGTGGGTGTCGCTGGTGGTGAGCGGGCTGGCACTGGTTTTGAGCATTCCGCTGTGGAGCTGGTTCAAGACCGGAACGGCTGAAATGCAGTTCGTGGAACGCTCGCCATGGATTTCGACCATCCATTCGGAGTTCTACATCGGCGTCGATGGTATTTCGATGCCGCTGATTTTGCTGACCACCTTTACCACCGTGCTGATCGTGATTGCCAGCTGGGAGAACGTCCAGAAGCGCGTGTCTCAATACATGGCGGCGTTCCTGATCCTCGAAGGCTTGATGATCGGGGTGTTCGCGGCGCTCGACGGTGTGCTCTTCTACGTGTTTTGGGAAGCGATGCTGTTGCCGATGTTCATCATCATCGGCGTGTGGGGCGGACCGCGCCGGGTGTACGCCACCATCAAGTTCTTCCTCTATACCTTCATCGGCTCGCTGCTGATGCTGGTTGCGCTGATTTACCTGTACCTGAAGTCGGGCAGCTATGAGCTGGCGGTGTTTCAGCACATGCCGCTCACCTTGAGAGAACAGACTTTCATTTTTCTGGCCTTCTTTGCGGCGTTCGCCGTGAAGGTGCCGATGTTTCCGGTGCATACCTGGCTGCCGGACGCGCACGTCGAGGCGCCGACGGGCGGCTCGGTGGTGCTGGCCGCCATCATGTTGAAAATGGGCGGATACGGCTTCCTGCGCTTCTCGCTGCCGATCGCGCCCGATGCCAGCCGCGAATTGGATTGGCTGATCATTACCCTGTCGCTGATCGCGGTGATCTACATCGGTTTCGTGGCCCTCGCACAGCGCGACATGAAGAAGCTGATCGCGTATTCATCGATTGCGCACATGGGCTTCGTCACGTTGGGAATGTTTATCGGATTTCAAATTGTCGCGCACACCGGCAAGACCACCGGCATCGAGCTGGGGTTGGATGGCGCCATGGTGCAAATGCTCTCGCATGGCTTGGTGTCCGGCGCGATGTTCCTGTGTGTCGGGGTGATGTACGACCGCGTTCACAGCCGCGAGATTGCGGCGTACGGCGGCGTGGTCAATACCATGCCGAAGTTTGCCGCTTTCATGGTGCTGTTCGCGCTCGCCAATTCGGCTTTGCCGGGAACCTCGGGATTCGTCGGTGAGTTTCTCGTCATCCTGGCCGCGTTCAAGGCCAACGTCTGGTATGCGTTCCTGGCGGCCAGCACCCTGGTTCTCGGCGCGGCCTACACGTTGTGGCTGGTGAAGCGCGTGATCTTTGGAGAGGTCGCGAACGACAAGGTGGCGGCGCTCAAGGATATCAACGGGCGCGAGTTTCTGGTGTTGGGCCTGCTCGCCGTTGCGGTGCTGTTGGTCGGACTGTGGCCGGCGCCGCTTCTCGATGTGATGCGGGCCACGACGCAGCATTTGGCCGAGCAGCTGCTCGTCTCTAAGGTTGCTCTTTAAGGTACGTATGATCGCAGGCGCATTCAATCCGAGTTTTTTCAATTCAGGCCTGGTCTACGCTTGGCCGGAGATTTTCCTGTCACTCGCGGCCTGCGCCATTCTGATGCTGGATTTGCTGCTGAATGATTCCCAGCGCCGCTGGACGGGCTGGCTGGCGATAGTCAGTTTGATTGTCACCGCGGTGCTGGTCGCGGTTCAGCCGCTGCCGACCAAGATCCTCGCGCTCGGCGGCCTGTTCGAACTGGATCGGATGGCGCAGGTGCTGAAGATCGCCATGATTCTGATCGTGGCGGCCGTATTCGTGTATTCCACCGACTACCTGCAGCGCCGCTTGATCCTCAAGGGCGAGTACTTTGTACTTGGGCTTTTCGCCACGGTCGGCGGAATGGTGCTCATCTCGGCTGCAAGTCTCATTACCTTGTACTTGGGCTTGGAACTGATGTCCTTGTGCCTGTACGCCATGGTGGCGTTTGACCGCGACTCCGGCATCGCGGCGGAGTCGGCCATCAAGTATTTCGTGTTGGGCTCCATGGCCTCGGGGACCTTGCTGTACGGCATGTCCATTGTTTATGGCGTCACGGGGAGCTTGGAACTCGCCGAGATCACGACGGCCGTGCGCAGTGCCGGCATCGGCGACAACATTGGTCTTCTGTTCGGAATTGCTTTCTTGATCGTCGGCATCGGCTTCAAATTCGGCGCGGTGCCATTTCACATGTGGATACCGGACGTGTATGAAGGCTCTCCTACCTGCGTGACCGTGTTCATCGGTACGGCTTCCAAGCTCGCGGCGTTCGCGCTCGCCATGCGTTTGTTACCTGAGGCGCTGGGTGCCTCGCAGCCGGATTGGAGCCAGATGCTGGTGGTGCTGTCCGTCTTGTCGATGACCATCGGCAACATCGTTGCCATTGCGCAGACGAATTTGAAGCGCATGCTGGCGTACTCGACGATTTCCCATGTGGGTTATATCCTGCTCGGAATTCTTTCGGGCACGGCGCAGGGCTACCAGGCCGCGATGTTCTACATGATCACCTACATCATTGTCGCCGCCGGTGCGTTCGGCATGATTTTGCTGTTGGCAAAGCAGGGATTCGAGGCCGACAAGATCACCGACTTCAAGGGCCTGGTGGTAAGAAGTCCGTGGTTTGCCGGCCTGATGGCGATCCTGATGTTCAGCCTGGCCGGCGTACCGCCGTTCATGGGCTTCTGGGCAAAGCTCGGCGTCATCCAAGCGGTCCTTGGCGTGCATATGGTCTGGCTTGCGGTCGTGGCGGTTCTCTTCTCGGTGGTGGGGGCGTATTACTATTTGCGCATCGTCAAGATCATGTTGTTCGATGAGCCCACCGACACCTCGAGCATCGGCGGATCGTTGCTGATGCGCACCGTGCTCAGCGTGAATGCGCTGCTGGTGTTTGCGCTGGGGATTATTCCCGGAACACTGCTGCGGATCTGCCAGTCGGCCCTGCAGTAGGGAGGGAGCGTAAGCAGAATCAAGGCACGGAGAAACAGTGCCTTGATTCTGTTTACGCTCCCTGGTGAATGCTGGAGCCGATCGACATCACATGCCGAGGCTGGGCCACCCGACTCAGTGCCGAATACGCTAAAATCTAGACCCGCCAGGGGAGGGGATCATGATCACGCTGTATCACTCGCCACAGACTCGATCGGCAAGCATCGTGTGGCTGCTCGAAGAACTCGAAGTGCCCTATCAGACGAAGCTCGTGGATTTCCGGCGCATGGACGGCTCCGGTTCGCGTGATCCCGCGAATCCGCATCCGCATAGCAAGGTGCCGGCGCTGGTCGACGGCGAGGATGTGGTGTTCGAAGGCAGCGCCATCGCGCTGTATTTGACGGATAAATACCGCAAGAAGAAGTTGGGTCCGGCCGCGGGCGAGGCGAAGCGCGGCGAGTATCTGTCCTGGCTGGCCTATAGGCCGGGCGTGATGGAGCCTGCCCTGATCTCGCGCCGCTTCGACATCAAGCATGTGTTCGGCGCCATGGGATGGGCGCCGGCGGATGAGGTGGAAGAGGTGCTGAATAAACATCTCGAATCGCGACAGTATTTTTTGGGCGACGATTTCTCGTCGCTGGATATTATGCTGGGCGGTGGCGTGCACTTCATGCTCATGGCGAAAATGCTGAAGGACACGCCGGTGCTGAAGTCTTACGCGGCACGCGTCATCGATCGGCCGGCGTTTCGCAAGATGATGGACATGGACAAGAAGTGACGGGCCGGCTGATTTGACCGGCTTGCTTTAGCTGTCTGGCCAGGTACAATGCACGGCTCTTTCCGGTGCGGGGTGGAGCAGTCTGGCAGCTCGTCGGGCTCATAACCCGAAGGTCGTAGGTTCAAATCCTACCCCCGCTACCAATTTCCCCGGTTTTTATAGATAAATTAGATACTTACAGGCGCAGGTACAAATCAGGCGCCGCTGGGGTTGCCCGCAACGTGTTGGTATCGCACGCGTTCGAAAGAGCGTTGATGCCGACGTCCTGCTACGAAGCTGCGGCGCGGTTTTAAGTCTTTTAGACTCCTCCATCATGACCGAGGAACTCGATGTTCTCAGAATAATCAGCGAGCGGCTGCACGCAGCCGATGTCCCCTTCATGTTGACGGGCTCGTTTGCGCTTGGGTATTACGGCAAGCCGCGCATGACTCGCGGTCTCGACTTTGTCGTGGCACTGATGGAACGGCACGTCGACGCTCTTGTGAGCGCATTCTCCGCAGACTTCTACATCGATGAGGATGCAGCGCGCTCTGCGATCAAGTCGCAACACATGTTCAATCTCATGCATCTGGATAGCGCGATCAAAGTCGATTTGATCGTACGGAAGAATTCGGAGTATCGGCAGGCAGAGTTTGAGCGGCGCAAGTTGGTGGAGTTTGCCGGAATATCGACGTGGATTACGAGCCGCGAAGACTTGATCCTTTCAAAGCTTGTTTGGGCAAACGACTCGGGCTCGGAAATGCAATTGCGCGACGTGCGCACGCTGATCGACGAATCCCTTGATTGGCCCTATCTGAAAGACTGGGCTGCGAAGTTGGGCGTCGCCGCCGAATTGAATGAGGCCTCCAAGTGAACGACACGTCTCCTGAAATGGACAAAATGGTCGCTGAGCGCTACAAGCTCATGACGCCAGATCGGCGCATGAGAATCGCCTCCTCGATGTTCGAGACGGCGCGAGCCATCATCGAGTCTTCACTGCCCCTCAACCTGACACGCCGGGAGCGACGCCTTGCGTTCGCTAAAAGGTTGTATGCCGGCGAGTTGCCCGACGCAGCGTTGCTCGCATTCGCCGAGTGGAATGGCTGACATTTCGAGATTGAAAAATAACTTCGCTTAGGTCTTCATCGGCGAAGACGAAACCGGGCCGCTCCGACAGTCCATTAGAAAAAGTGCTTTCATTGATCACGGCGCGCTCCGGGATCCGGCCCTCTGAAATCAATCAGATCTTGAACCTCAAGCAGTCCGACGCTCTGCGCGCCACGCTGATTAGGCGCGGAGTCGTTCGCAAGGAGAAAGACGGCTCGGCGATGCGGTACTACCTTGCCTGAGGGATGAAGCGGGTGCTGGCGACCCCGGGTTCTCGCAGGCAGTTCAGCAGCCAATTCACGTGTCAGATGATACAACCCGAAATCAGTTGATTCGTCGACACGGAATTCCGATTGAATAGTTAGGCAAGGCGCACGCAGATCGAACAGCCAATTGCCCCGAGATCCCATCATCAAGTCCTTCCCGATGACAGCCAGCGCTCGAGACGATCTGCGTAAGTGCGACTGGCGCGGTGTTCAGAGCCGTCCGACACTTTGACCGTGAATTCTCGGTTATCGATGGATTGCAGCTCCACAATGTTGGCGGCTTGGATAATCCTCGATCGATGTATGCGAATGAATTTCGCTGGATCGAGCCTCTGCTCCAACGACGCCATGGTCTCGCGAAATAGGTAGCAACGGCCGCTAACGTGCAACTCCACATAATCCCCAGCTGCGCCAATCCACTCTATATCGTCCGCTAACACGATCTGAATTCGGGTTCCAGTTTGTACTGTGAAGCGCGCTACATACTTTTCGGGCGTTTGACCAAGCATCTGCCATACACGCTCGACCATGCTTGCCTTCAAGGTCGAATCCATGAGCTTTCGAGCTCGATTGATTGCGGCTGCGAAGCGCTCGTCGTGCAACGGCTTGAGCAGATAGTCCAATGCATGGAATTCAAATGCCCTTAATGCATGCTGCTCATGCGCTGTCAGGAAAATGACCGCGGGCAATTTTTCCATTGGCAGAGCTCGAAGAACGTCGAAACCATCCATGCCGGGCATCTGGACATCGAGAAAAACTACATCAGGGGATAGATTCATGACCTTCTCCACGGCAGATGCCCCGTCGCCGCATTCGCCGATGACTTCGACGTCCTTAAACCTCCGCAGCCTCAGAATGACCCCGCGCCTGGCCAACGGCTCATCATCGACAATCAGCGCACGCATCGTTATGCCTCTTGCTCGCGTACGGTCGGACGAAAAGGCAGCTCCACGGTGACTCGGCACCCGCCAGCCTCTGGCCACTCCATCCAAAACTTATGATTGCTTCCATACAGTGTTTCCAGACGCGCCGCCGTGTTGCTTTGGCCAATCCCATTTCCGGCGTTTGTTTGTCGTTCCGACTCTCGCCGCCCGGAGTTGCTGATAACCATGCGTAACCAGCTATCGTGGAAATCGCTTTCTATCGCAATCTTGCCACCCTCGACCAGCGGCGCCACGCCATGACGTACTGCGTTCTCAACGAGTGGTTGGAGCAGCATACTGGGTACGAGCGCATCCAGTGTTTCAGGATGAATCGCGAACTCGACCCGCAATCGATCGCCCAACCGAGTTTGCTCAATGGCGATGTATTGTTCGGTAAAGGCCAACTCCTGCGAGAGCGCAATTTCGGGCGTCACGTTGTCATCGAGGCTTGTACGCAGCAGGTCCGAGATTTGCGCCAACATTCGCGTGGCCGCGGAAGCGTTGCCGTCCAGAACGAGTGTGGACACGGCGTTCAAGGAATTGAAAAGAAAATGAGGATTTAATTGATAACGCAATGCCCGAAGTCGTACCTCGCGCACTTCTGTTTCGGCATGAAGCAAGCGTTCTCTCTCGTGAATCGATTGCTGCCATTGCTTAATGCTGAAGTACAGGTTGGACCACATAAAAAACATAAATGCGAATTGGAGCGTGTTCGGCGCATGGCGGGCCCAAGTGATTTGTTGGATACCCAATATCGCGAGTTCGGCGCCGAACGCACTCACAGTTCCTACCGTCAAACACCATACCGCGGCTCTCCACTCCAAGCTGAGCCACGGTAGTGAGCGTCGCGACAATGATCGGCAAGCGTAGCGAAGCGCGCAACTGCCGAGCAGCATGAACGCGACGGTGAGAGTGGGTTCGCGTAGCCCTCCGGCCCGGTGTATGGGAGCGATCGATTCGGCTAACTGCAGCAAATAGAAGCTACCCCAGCCGATCGCCTGCAGTTGCCAAAACGAATAGAAGCGTAGGGGATTTTTACCTGCCATTTGAGCAGCATTCTTAACACAGATACCCGGCATCCGAACTTCGGTCTGTCGCAGAAAACCCTCGGCTCAGCGCCTGTTCTTCTCGTCCTGCGGAACAGGCCCGCGTGCCGGCCCGAACTCGAGTAGCCTCGTTGCGAATCCCCTTCTGCCTTAAAGGAAACGAGCATGAAGCTTACGAGACGGACGACAACATCGTTTGTGGGCCTGCTGTCAGTCGCTGCCCTATCCAGTGGTGCGGCAGCTCAGGAACCCGCGAGGGAAGTGCACTTAATAGACGCTTCCTCCCCGCGCGCGAGGCAGATCGAACTGGCGTTGAGCGCGGCTCCCATGGAGGTATCAAGTAGGGCCGCAGTTTATGTCTTGGGGCCCAAAGGCTACGAGAAGGCTCGCGACGGCACTAACGGCTTTACGTGTTTGATCGAGCGGTCATTCTCAGCAACAACGCAAACTTCGTCAGCGCCGGCGTGCTTCGACGCAGAGGGCAGCCGCAGCATTATGGTTGCCTACCTGCGCAGGGAAGAACTACGGGCAGAGGGCAAGTCCGAGGAGGAGGTCAAGGAGGACATCGCGCAGGGATATAAGGATGGCCGCTTCAAAGTGCCCGGGCCGGGTTTCCTTTACATGATGTCGAACGAAAACTATGTCTACAATTCCGAGTCCAAGAAAAGTGGTTTCGTGCCGCCGCACTTGATGTTCTATGCGCCTTATAAAACCGCGAAAGACGTGGGATATGAATCGGTCTCGCCCAAAATGGTGCCTTATCTGACGGGGAGCGGAGTGGGGCCGGAATCATTGCTGGTCGTAGTCGCTGACAAGCCGTCCCAGGATGGCTCCTCCGGCGATTCCCACAAACACTAAGGCAGAACGTTGTGGAAATGTACCGAGTCCAAGGCGGCACTAGCCGGGCATGACAAGGAACGGCGGCTCCTGTTGCCGCCGGTTAACTGTCGCTGGTTCGCAACGCACCTCTAGCTATCGCAGCTGACCGGCTAGCTTCCGACGGCGACGGTACCGAGGAGAACGCCGGACCCTCAGGGTTAGGGAGTCTCGGAACAGCATCTCCCTACGACACTTCGGCGGGCGGAGTTGGCCCCACCGGCCCCGGTCCAACCGGACCGGGCGTGCAGGAACGCGACGACACGCAACAACTCAGCGAGGAGTTGCGCCTTACGTCCACCGACAAGGGGCCCTTTCAGTGGCTGGTGGACTATTACTATCAGCGCCTAAAATCCGAATGGTCTATGTGGTCCATCAACCCCCAGATTCTTGCTGCAGGAATTGGCAACATCTACGTCGATTACATGCCCCAAACCATTACCCAGAACGCGCTGTTTGGCGAGACATCGCTCGAGTTTGCCGAGAGCTGGAAGGCGACGGTGGGGCTGCGCGGTTACAAATATCAGTACAACCAGAGCAACACGGAGTGGGGTGATTTTACGCCCTTTGGATTCGCCAACCTTCTCAGCGGCGCTCCGACACTCGCCGGCAACACCGCCCCGTTTGATACCACCGCCTCGGGCAAGGCGACTGGAGTCAATCCGAAGTTCGATCTGTCCTGGAAGATGAATCCGGAAGTGCTCTGGTACGCCACGATAGCCCGCGGCTTTCGCATGGGCGGCACCGACCAGCCTTTCACCGGATACCTGACCACTGTGTCGCCCACCTCCTGCGGCGCCCCATCGAGCCTGGCCGTGATTCTGCAATGCGGCCTGCAACAGAAGCTGTCGGCGACGGCGAGTGCCCCCGGCGGTTACTTCGCCCCCAATGTGCAGTTCCCCAATGCCAATGCCGAGGGTGTGCCGCAGTTCAATTCCGATTCGGTATGGAACTACGAGGTGGGCGAGAAGGGCGAGTTCTTCGACCGCCAGCTGATGCTCAACGTGGACGCGTACTTCGAGCGCTGGAACGACCCGCAGATTGCGACCAATATCGGCGGCTTTGGGTACACCGTCAACGGAGCAGACGCCAGCATCCTCGGGGCTGAACTTGAAATGTGGCTCAAGCTGCCGGTGGGTTTCGCGTTCTCTGGAAATGTGGGCTATGCGGACAGCAAGTTCCTCTCCGACAGCCCCATTACGGGCTACCTGAAGGGAACGGCAATACCCGATACGCCGAAGTTCACCTCGTCCGTCACATTGCACAATGTGCAGCAGCTCACCGGGGCGCTGCAGCTGACCAGTTTGCTGTCCTACAACTATGTTGGCGGGCGCACCAATGCTCCTTACGGAGAGACGATCACACTCAACAATATGAACGAGCTGCTGGTGCACCTGCCTTCCTATGGGCTGGCGAACCTGCGCGTGGGCATCAAGTCCGACGATTGGACCGTTAGTCTCTTTGCGAACAATCTGTTCAACAAAGAGACGTTGCTCGATACGCAGCCGCAGATCAATCTCCAGAGTGCGGCCTTTACCCGGTATATCGTCAATCAGCCGCGCACGATCGGCTTGGATCTGAGTTACAAGTTCGGGCACTGAAGGGCCGGGTAGCGCGTGCTTTGGGCGCAACGGGTCGCGGGAATGCGATCCGTTGCGGGTGCCTGAGCGCAGTGCAGGGGTTCCGTTGCATTAACGGGCCCGCTCAGCGTCGCGACGCGATCAGTGACTGCCCGGCACTACGAGTTTAAAGACAGTACCGGCGTTGTTCTCACCGCCCGTCGTCGTCACGCCATAGAAGTTTCCGTCGTCGGCCTGCAACAGGCTGTTCGCAATCTGTTGCCCGTCGGCAGCCGTCATCGTATGAAGGACAGTCTCCTGACCCTGCGGGTTGATCTGGAAGATGACCGAACAGTAGGTGCCGTAGAAATTCCCATCGCTGCCCAGGATCAAAGGTCCGGGTGAGCAGGTTGGACTTGCCTGATCGGCAGGGTTGGTGCCAAACGAGTACAAGACAGTTTCCTCCCCGGCGGGTGTGATCCGATAGACCGCGCCGCATCCCGCAGGACAAGCGGGTGTGATCGAGCCGCCAGCCGAAGTGCCGTAGAAGTTGCCGTCCAAGCCCTGCGCGGGCGCCTGCGCGGGCTTGCTCGCGTCGCCGCCCGTCGCACCGAATGAGTACAAAATCTGAGCTTGGCTGACACCCGTTGTGACTGTCAGCGTGTAGAAGATTCCATTACCGTAGGTTCCCCCAGATTGAGCGACACCATAAAGGTCGCCGTCTGTTGCGATCCTGTTGGCGCCGAGACCCACACCCTGACCTCTAAACGTAAATTGAGAAAATTGGGTTGACGGCGTCAATCCATCGACTTCTCCTCCGTCACCAAAGTAGTCATTGAAGAAGTAGACCGTGCCATTCGGAGCCAAGACCAGATCCACCGGAGGCGGAAAGTCGCACGAGTCGCCGGCTTCGTAATCGTTGGTGTACATGAAGACGGCGTTGCCCAAGAGATCGCTGGAGAAGACTGCCCCGACAGAATCCCCGTTGCCCGCCGTACCAAAGCAGCCGACGGTGTCGTAGAGCATGCCGTCCTGGCCGAGTACCAGTGGGCCGGTGAGCGTGGCCGGCAATCCGGGTTCGGCGAGCGCTGACCCTAAGTTGAAGGGCTCATCGGTTTCAGCGCCGCTCAGGCTGAGGCGAAACAAGTCACTTTGGCCGCCCGAGCCGTAGAGATTGCCGTCCCCAGCCTGAACCACACCGCCTGCAGACGCGGTTGGTCCTTTGCCGGAAGGAAAGGAATAGAGCACGGTCAGGGTAGCGCCAGCACCCGAGGAGGAGTTGCTGTTTGCCGTGGTCGTGTAACCAGCGGTGCCGCCTCCGCCGCAGGCCGCGAGCATAGTACCCAGAAGTGTCGCGATCAGACGCCGCGCAGGGACACTGCGCATTTGACAGATTGGGAGCTGTGGATTCCGCACGATTGAATCTCCGTCGAATTCTCAAATAAAATCTGAGCTGAACCTGTCGGGCGGGTCGTGATTTTCTGGCGCGTGCCCAAGAAGCGTCAGGTGTCGGAGGTATCAATCGGGCCGAGCGCCAGATCTATCAATTTTGCGATGCGGGTGCAGTGAAGCAAACAGCCCAGCACCACGACGCTCGCAATGCCGGTTGGCATCGGGAAACGCCACAACAACAAAAGCATTGTGAGGGAAGACAGTGCAATGGCTGCCAAAAACGCTGCATATTTTGCGTCGCGGGTCATAGTTCATTGAACAATGATTGTTCCGACCATGCGGGGATGGATCGAACACGTGTAATGATAAGTGCCGGGCTTGTCGAACTTGAACGAGAAGCTCTCGTTCGTATCCATACCACCCGACTTGAATAGACCCGTGTCGCTGACGGCGGTATGTGGCTCGTCGTCCGTGTTGGTCCAGGTCACCGTAGAGCCGACTTTGACCGTCAGGGGTGTCGGCGCAAAATTGAAATCTTTGATCACAATCTTTGTCGGGTCTGTGGGATCTGCGGTGGCAGGGCCACAAACTGTTAAGAGCCCCGTCACGGCAATGGAACACAGCAGCAGTTTGGTGCTGCTCAATGACAGGGATCGATATCGCCTGAGTTTCATGTTGGTTCTCCTAATTCGACACATCGAGCGATCAAGCGAGTGCCGTGTCTTTGAGCGCCAGTGAGCTTGGATGCTTCAGCACCGAGATGCTGGTTACTCCAAGCATCGAGGCCAACTGATCCGACGGTACCTTGAGCGGCCCAGGTCCCGATCCCACGCCTGCGGCGGGCTGTGGATAAGAGGTCGCGCGCGCCGTGTGGAAAGTAATATTGCCCTCGGTCTTCTGCACAATCTGGTGAATGTGACCGTTGAGCACTGTCACGGAGCCGAAGCGGCGCAACTGGCTCATCAGCTGATCCGCGTCTCCGGTTCCCCAGCCCCAGGGCTCGTAGATTGTCCACAGCGGCATGTGGGCAAACACGACGATCGGCGTGCTGGACGATCGTCCCTTGAGGTCTGCCGCAACCCAGGCGAGCTGCTCTGCACCCAGAGTTCCCAGGCCACCTGGCTTGAACTGCAACACATTGATGAGCGCGATGAAATGTACGCCGGCATGATCGAAGCTGTAATAGCCCTTGTTATTGGAGGCCTTACCAAAGCGGTTGAAGTATTCGGTGACGGTGGCATCCGTGGTGTCGTGTTCGCCGGGTACCGTATGCATCTCGGTGGTGCGCAAGCGGGAGAAGAGTTGCTGCGCCAGATCAAATTCCGCGGGCTTGGACAGGTGTGTAATATCTCCGGTATGAATGATGAGCGCGGGCTGCTCAGCCATGCCATTCACAAGGTCGATCGTCTGGCTCAAGGTCGAATTGACGTCGGGGTTGGCGTCTTTGTTAAAACCGATGTGGGTGTCGCTGATCTGAACAAACAAGGGTTTGCCCAACTTGGCGGCACCCGGTGTGTCGGTGGCGGCCTTGGCCAAATCGAGCGGCGCAAGGACGCCGCCGGAGAGTACGAAGAGAGTTCCGGCCCCGCCGAAGGCCATGCATTTCAAGGCATTTCGACGCGACAATAGCAGTTCATCCGACATGTTCGTCTCCTGGAGAATGGCAATTCAGGAGAGAAGACTGCGCATGAGGACGATTTATTCCATCTACTGGCTAACTGTCGCGCTCATTAGAATCTTGCATCAACTTCGCGAGTCCAAGCAGTTCGTCCCACTCAATGTCGGATACTGCGCAATACGCTAGATCGCCCGACGCCCAGAAGGCCAAGTGATAGCCATCGCGGGCCGTGCTCGTGGGCAGAGATCCTCGACTTCGGTGCCAGCTGAACA
>Ga0209007_1000431_pt1 | contig 17065 bp, 6 predicted proteins | sample JacPinW_OM1H0_O2_FD_187961 | JGI IMG/M metagenome (GOLD analysis project Ga0209007, IMG submission 187961) | Forest soil microbial communities from Algoma, Ontario, Canada - Jack Pine, Ontario site 1_JW_OM1H0_O2 (SPAdes) (version 2) | ecosystem: Environmental > Terrestrial > Soil > Boreal... | reverse complement strand
CAATGTAATTTATATAAAATTATATTGTTATATTTTATGTTCACTAATAATTCTTTATCAATTATTAAATATATATTTAATATATAAATTTAGTCAACCAGAAACTAAAATATTTGAATTTTATCCTGAATTTATTATAAATTGGTTAAAAGAATTTGAAGAAATAGGTAAAAGTAAAGAGATTGCTAAATACTTTAAAGATATGTATTATAGAGAAATATATCTTTATTTTATTCTAATAATAATAGCTGTTTTAATTTAAATTTTTCAGTTCTAATTTTATTATAGTTATACATTAGTTAAAAAAAAAAACAACACAAAAGTAAAATTATTATTATAGCTTATTAATAAAAAATAAAATTTAATCCAACCATAATTTAAAATATATAATATTTAACCCCTTTTCCAATGGAAAACCTTAATGTTCACCCATACCCCAAAGGTGAGGGTAGTTTTTTACACATAACAAATATAAGTTTATCTATAAACTACATTTGATTTATTAAAAGTAGGAATAAATTACTTGGGACAATTTTATTCATTTCAAGTATTCATCGATTTACTATTATTTAAAACATTCATATGGAATAATTAATAGTACACACAAGATAAAATTAACACTAACAACAAAAAAAATTAATAATGAATTCAAAAAAAGATCAAAATACACAAAAAAGTGTATTTAAACGTTTTATAATAGGAGTGTCAAAAGGTTGAAATACACCAACATTTCCAGATAGATGATTAATTTTTAATAACCATCCTTTCGTAAGAATATTTAGAGTATTAGGTGGTTTAAGTTACTTAATATTATTAGGTAAACATTTTATTCATGTATCGTTAATTATTAAGGTAATAGCATTTTTTATAGCTTTACTTTTTTTAATTTATCATTTAATACTTACATTTTATCGAATTAAACATGTTTATTATTTACTTAAGAGTGATGAGTTAAATATTAGAAACTCTCCTTTAGATACATTTGCTTCATTAGTTAGTAAAGCATTGTTAGGCTTAAAGGGGATATTTTCAGCAGTTCATCCTATAGGGGTAACTTTAGGATTAATGTTAGGTAGTGATGAGATTTTAAAAGCTGCTTATGCCTTATGTGTTCCCTTAGTAGGTATTGGTACTGCAATATTAAACAAGACTTACATTTTAAATACTGAACATAAACATAATAATCCAAATGTATCTAGAGTACTTAGTCCTGATAATAGTTTTATTAATAGTCTTAATGAATTTATAAATACAACTTCAATAGAGGATATATTATATTATAGTTTGATGTCAAATGTACTTATTTTTATTTTGTTTATTATTTTATTTATAATAATTAGATATTTATTAACATCTAATGTATTATTATTTGATAAATATAAGCCTAATATATTTAATGTATTATTTAAGAAAAAATTAAATAATAGTAATCTGTATAATGATAGATTATTATTACTAATGTTGTTAATCATTAGTATTAATTTAATATTTATGATTATACTTAATATTATAGTAAGTGCAGAATTATTTGTTCATACTGATAATTATATTAAGGTTGATAATGTTATAAAAAATAATCTGTTATTATTTTGAATATCTCTATATAATAAAGATAAAATAGTTAATAATAATTATTATAATAATAATAATAATATTAATAATAATATGAACAAAAAAATAAATTTAGATAAAAGATATTATTCTGCTGCGCAAATAACTGCTGCGCAAAATATTAATAATGTTAATACTTCAAGACGGTGAACTTATAAGAATAAAATTTTAAATGATATAGTAAATGCAAGTTCATTTTCTATATTAGAATCTATTATTAATGAAGAAGATTTAAGTAATGAAAATAAACAAATGAAAATAGAACAATTGGTATTTGATGAATGAGACAATGAATATTTAAATTTATTAAAAAATAATAAAAAATTATTTACAAGCGGTTTTGGAATTGAAATTATAAGTGCAGCTATTAAAAATTTAGTACACATATTAGATGATTATAAAAACAGCTCTAAATTTATGAAAGGAAAACCATATAAAGATATAATGAAAAAAATAGACAGTTTAACACTTATATCTATAGTTTTAAGTTATGCAGTACCTTTCTGTTTTAAATTTAAAAAATTATCGGATCAAAAAATAATAAAATTATATGTTGAAACAGGTAAAAGTTTTATAAAGTATTTTTATAAAATGGAATTTGATAATAATTATATTAACCATAATCAAACTAAAGATAAATTTTATACTTTAATTTTAAGTGAAAAAATAAAAATAAATATTCCTTTAGGTTTAAACTATATTGAATATAAAAATTGAATACATAAAAATCTATTTATTAACGAAAATGAACATTTTTTTGCTATATTTGGTGCAGATATTATGGAGTTTATAGGAAATAAAGGTGAATTTTATAATATAAAATATTCTTATGATAAAAAAGATAAGAAATCTATTAAAGTTATGTTACCTGATAAATATTTAGAATATTTACATGATAAGCATAAATCTTTAACATCTCTTTATTTACCTATGTTAACTAAACCTTTAGATTGAGATATTCATATACATTCAGGAGTTAAACATACTGATATGCATTATGATGTTACTCAATATGGAGGATTTTTAACCAATACAATAAATAAACAACATTTTATTCATAATAATCAAAATCAAATGGGTAAAACACTATTAACTAATAATTCTATTATAAATACTTTAAATAAAATACAATCTGTTCCTTTCAAAATAAATAAAGTTGTTTTAGATTATTTATTAGATTGTATTGAGGCAGATTTTGATTTTAAAGATCACATTATTTTAATTAAGCATCCTGAAACTAAATTTTTATATGATTTAAATTTGAATAAACAGAATAATCAACAAAAGGCTAAATTATTAGAAATATTAAGACAAAATAGTCAATACTATCATACTATTTTAAATTTAAGTAATGCTTTATTATTATATAATCAAACTTTTTATCATCCTGCTTTTGTAGATTGAAGAGGTAGAATATATACTAGTACTAATTCTTTATCATTTCAAAGTAATGAATTTACTAAATCCTTAATTATGTTTAAAGAGGGATATATTTTAAATGATTCAGGTGTAGAATCACTTAAAATATATTTAGCTAATTGTTACGGTAAAAATAAATTATCTATTATAGATAGATTAAGCTGAGTTGATGCTAATATAGATCAAATAATAGATATAAAGAATAAATTTTGGTTTACAGCTAAAGAACCATTTTTATTCCTTGCTGCATCTTGTGAGCTTAAACATTTTTTATTAAATCCTAAAACATTTATATCGCATTTACCTATCTATGTAGATGCGACATGTAATGGATTACAACATTTAGCTGCTATGACTTCGGATATAACATTAGCTAAATATGTGAACTTATTAAAAACAAGTATAAATGATGAACCTGATGATATATATAATGAAATGTTAAACATAGTTAATTTAAAAATTAAAGACAAAATTCAAAAAAATCCAAAATATGGAAAATTATATCATTTAAAGTTAGATAGAAATTTTGTTAAACGAGGAATTATGACTATTCCCTATGGTGCAACTATAAAAGGTTTATGTACACAACTTATTTCAGAAAATTTTATCTTGTCAAGTGAGGCTAATAAATTAGTTTATCAAATAAGAGATATGTCTATTTGTAATTTACCTATAAAATTTGAATATGGTACTATTTTTGCATTAGCGGCTATTATACATGATGTTTTATTTATTAGTTATCCTAAATTAACTGAATTAGTTAAATATCTTAAAAAAATGAATACATTTATTAAAAATACAAATTTAAATATTCCTATAGCATGAACTACTCCTAGTGGATTAATTATTGAACAAAAATATATTCAATTTGAAAAAAATAAATATAATTATTCTGTTCTAGGTAAAAGAAAATCTTTAACTTTAAGAACTAAAAAAGATAAAATAAATCTTAGAAAACAAAATGAAGGTATTATTCCTAATATTGTTCATTCTATGGATGCAGCTAATGTATCATTATTATTAAATAGTATTTTAAATTTTAATAATAATATAAATGTAATAACTGTACATGATTGTTTTGGTACACAAGCTAATTTTATAGACTTATTAAGTTTAGAAGTAAAATTAGCTTTTTTAAATATTTATAGTAAACAAAATTTTGTTGAAGAATATCATAATTTTATTATCTCTTACCTAGAAAATTGTGGACTTTTATTCAATGAAGATAAAAGTATAGTATATATAGATAAACATAAACCATTAAATTTACCTAAGTTACCCATTTTTAATAAGGATATTGATTTAATACATAATATTTTAGATGCTAGATATTTTGTAAATTAACTAAAAAGTTCATGTGTTATACTTATAACACATATATTTTATATTTTATAATTATTATTTAGTAGTAACTAGTTTTTATTTTTTTTATAACTTTTTTTAATAAAAAAAAGTATCTGTAAAAAATAATATTTGTTTTTTTTATCCTTTGTAGATATTGGACAAATAGTAACTTTTTTCAACCTTCTGAAATTTTAAACAATTTAAGAAGGTTTTTTTTATAATAAAATCCTAAAAGGGGGTATATTTTTATAAAATTCATTTTAATAGTACATGATAATACTTTTCTTTTTTAATTTATGTTATGGTTATGAAAAAAAAAAATTTTCCCTTTTGACTAATTTTATTTCAATTTTTAAATATAGGTAATATGAGTTGTTCATATATAATTTAGATTATAGTTAAAATAATAATCTTTATTTTTGTTTATTGAATATCACTAATTTTTAAAATGTTAATAAATAATACTTATCCAATATTGTAAATTATAATATTTTTTCTTATATAAAAGTATTTGGTTTTAATAACCCCTCCCTCCAATTGTATTTTACTTTAAAAATTTAAGATGTACAGATTGAAATTTGGGGTAGGAAAGAGATACACAAAAGGGTAAAATTAAAAAGGTTAACCCCGGGACTATAAATATTAATTAACTTAATTTATTTATCATATTATAATAGCATCAGATTAATATCAACCTATGTTACATGTTCAAAGAGAAAATAAAAAATATGAATATATTTGAAAAAAATTATAAGACATATAACTTCTTTTTATAATAGTATTTATTGTATAGCCATTCATTTTTAAAAATGTTAATAATAAGACAAATCTCTTCTAATGTCAAACATAAAATTAAAAAAGCTAAACTTTTATCTATACTATTAAATATGTATATTTCAAAAAGTAGGACAAAGAGATAAAATATCATAATATATTAAATATTTTATTTTATACAAATTAAAATTGTGATTGATATATATAAGGTCATTTTTTGTATTAAAGAGAATAAAAAAAAAAAAATAAGAGTATTAATTAAAAATTTATAGATATTATTATAAGATAACAAAAATATTGTTAAATAAGGATTTTAAAAAGCTAATTAAATAAATTATTTGAAATTATATAAAAAAATTTTTTTTCAATAATTTTATAATGGTTTAAAAAAATTTTTTACTAAATGAGAAGTATAATTGTTAGTTTATATCTTAATATAATTTTAAATAATATTAAAATTTATATAGGCAGTTTTATTTTTATTTTTATTTTTATTTTTATGTTTATGTTTATTTTTATTTTTATGTTTATGTTTATGTTTATTTTTATTTGGAGAAAGATAGATTCGAACTATCATTGCGGTAGTGCAAATACCGATGATTAACCATTATCGGATTTCCCCTAGATATATATATAAGTATATTAACTTTATTTTATTTTAATTAATTTTATTTTATTTTATTTTTTTTTATTTTATTTTATTTTATTTTATTTAACTGGATTATAATATTATTATTATATAATATTTAATAATTTTAAAAATTTATTTTAATATTATATGCTATTATTTTTATAAAACTTTTTTTGTTTACTTTTTTATTTGTTGTATTTATTGTTAGTTAATTTATATTATAATTATATATGTAATAGTTAATAATTATGCATACTTTAAACAAGTACGTTAGTTTAGTTTATTTTATTTTATTTTATTTTATTTTATTTTATTTTATTTTATTTTATTTTATTTTATTTTATTTTATTTTATTTTATTTTATTTTATGTGTAACACCTTTTTTTATTTAAATAAAATATTTGTAGACTTGTATCTGTAAATTTATGGTATTTTTTTAATCTAAAAAAAAAACAGATTAGTTTAATTAAAAATATAATTTTTAAACACTATCGGTGAAACAAGATGCGAACAAAGAGACTCGAACTCTTAAGAGATACCTCACTCCAGCTTAAATGGAGATTGTTTACCAAATTTCAACATGTTCGCTTATCCCTTAATAAAGTATTTTGTTCTAGTTCTAGGTGTTTATATGTATTATACTGGTAAATATAATAAATATAACTACTTTTAAAGTACTAATAATGAATTCTCTCCGTATTAAATATATAACATATATAGCGTTTTATTATTAGCACATTTTAATATATTAACTATAATCTTATAATAGTTTAAAACATAAATAATTAAAATAAATATAATCAAATAATAAAATATATTATTATTTTTTATTTTATAATATAAAATATTATTAGTATTAAAGCTTATTTTATTTTTATATATCAGAATTAAATTTAAGGTGTCAAGAGGATTCGAACCTCTGATTTATTTTACAAAAGGTATTAACAGTACCCCGCATTAACCGCTCTGCCATGACACCTTTTTTTTTATTTATTTTAAGTTAATATTTTACAACTTTAAAATCTAAAAAAAAAAAATTTAAGATTACCTAGAATTTACCTTTATATTTGAATAACTTATTTATGGTAGGCGCGGATCGAACACGCTATCTCTCCCTCCCAAAGGGAGTATCGCACCAATTTGACTTCTACCATTTTAAATTATATTTCTTTTTTTTATATTATTAGATTATTTTATTAGATTTTTAAAATGAATTTAAAATATATTTTAAGTATATTTTATTCCATATTTTGAATTAAATAGTAAAGTTAGTTTAACACTTATATTATGTTACAGTTATATAAACTATTAGTAAAATAATAATTATATTAAATAATTTTAGATTAGTTGCTAAGCACTATTCTGTGTAACTGTGTAACTGTGTAACTTTTTTTTTGATTCTGTGTAACTTTTTATTATACGTCAATATTAAACATCAAGTAGTTTTAATTAATTAGTAAAGCTAAACTGCATTTGCTTCCTATTAAGAAATAATCTATTTCTTAATTACGGTAATTACCTAGTAGCCTATTTTCTTTTTGTAGCGAGCTTTAATCATTTTGTGATAATCTCAAGGTTAGACAATAGATATCTATTTTAGTTATGATTTTATATTCATTTTACACGTTATTGTATATGGAGTTTAGTGTCGATTCATCTAGTTAAACTCAGATATTAATAATTCTATAACTATAAGTATTCTTTTTATATTTATAGTTTAATATGTAAACTATTATTTTATTTATACATATAAAAATAGGTATTACCTCTTAAAAACCATAAACAAAAAAAGAAGAAAATGTTTACCGTATTAGTATCTAGAGGTTAGATTCACGCTTTATATACCATCAGCATTTATCTATTATGTTTGTGGCTACCCAACTATGCATGTAATACTCCGAGTCTTCCGTCACATGTCAAGTAGCGCTCCTCACGCTACTCGACTACTCAACATGCAAGCGATATTTTATATCAAGTGGAGTAGACATTATTATTATAAAATCTTATTAACTAGAATATCTATTTAGTACTTTTATTTTATAATACTAATAATCAATGATTACTGCATCACTACTCTTCCAATAAATTTACTTCCCTAATTGAAGTTTTATATTATTTTATCAATATAAACAACCTTTCTGTATCTCTTTTACGCCTATAGCCTCACAATTGGTACACTAGTGAAACACAGCCTATTGATCCTTTCGTACTAGAAGGTCTACCTCTTTTTACTATTTCTTACTAATGAAGATAGGGCTAAATTTTATGTACATAATTTTTAATTGTTTTGGATATTATGTAAATAACGGGTACTATATTTTTCATTATTTTTAATAAAATAAATTTATTTTTTATATAATTTAACACGTATAGTCTCTGAAAAAAGTTTTAAATTTTTTTTTGCTGATGATAAAACATATATATTTTATGATTATAACTTATTAGCTTTATTAGCTATATAAGTACTTAAATTATTTTTTTTGTTTAGTTTTCAGCATTTAGTGTATTTTTAGTATGGCCCCTATGTAAAATTATGTTATCTGATATTGATATACTTTTTATTTATTATATATTTATTTATTATAATTATTAAATTTATTATATCTATATTAAAGTTTTATTATTATCTAAATCAATATTTAATCAGATCTACGTTAAAAAAAACGTATAATTTTTAAGTTTTTCACCATACTGACTTACGTCGTATTAAACCCAAATCGCGTGCCCTTTTAATCGGCGAACAGCCGAACCCTTCAAAGCTGTTACTCCTCGAGGAGAGGACGATTCGACATCGAGGTGTCAAGCATCCAAGACAATGTGTACTCTCTCCGGATATTAACCTGTTCAATAATTTTATATTTAAAGTTATTTAAACTTTAATTCCACTTATGACTAAGTGGTTTAGACTATGTCTTCATTTTTGTTTATTTTTTAACTTACTCTCGACCTAACTTCAGGTGCGTTAAAGTGAAAACATTCCCTTACCTTAAAAATGGGTAAGGATTAAATTATATTGTTCTATTTTAAATATATATTTGAAATTTTATAAATAAAGATTAGGGGATTTATAATTTTAAGATTATTGTTATATTTTTTTATACATGTTTCAAATTTTAGTTATTTATTTACTAAAATTATATAGGGGATTTTCAATATTGAGTATGATCTTTAATACGCTGTATTAAGGTAATTTATATCTCATTTCAGATATAATATAAGGGTCTGTTAGTTCTCTAAACAAATTATAACTGTTATCTTTAATAACAATAATTTTTTTTCCTTTATCTTTATTTGATCGCACTTCACATTCAAAATGAAATTTTTCCATTAATTATTTAGCCATAATGTTTACACCTAAATCTGTAAAACTGTGAGTATTTAGAACTATACTTTTGTTTTTAGAATTTTTGTTATAATCTAATTTACCCCCGTCATCACAAAATCAATAAGCTAATCCTATAGGTGTTAAATTATTTTTAACTAAATTATTGGAAATAGTTTTTTTATTATTAGTTATAAATAATTCTGCTAATTGATTAAATGATGTATGACTTATAGTTTGAAAACCTCAAGTAATTATTTTATTACCTCTTGGACTAGTTCTTACTTTTTTGTGCGGTTTAGATAAAACTCACTGATCAAAAAGGTGGAAAACATGATCTACATAAGGTTTTTGTCTATCGCCCCATTCAAACTTCATTCTGTAAGTTTTACCTTTATTATCTGTATTTAAACTAGCATCACCAAGTATTAAACCAATAGCAGCTTCCTTTTGTTTAGTAGTTAAATTATGTAAAGATTCTTTATATTCTCTAATTTGTTTACTATTAGGACCTAAACCTATTAATGATGTTTTATAAATTAAATTTCTTTTTTATCCATTATTATTTAAATTATTATTATATTACTTTGGTACTATTTATGAATGTTCATTTTTGTATGTTTATTAAAATATTCTAAAATGATGGGCACTCTTGGAAAGATTATTATTAATTATTATATTACATTATACAATATAAAATTATATTAAAAATTAAATACGTCATTAATTCACTTTCTAGTCGTTGAACGTTCCTAGTTATCATATTTAAATTAAAAAATAAAAATGTAAACCAAGCTTCGCTGCAAATTAATTCTATTATTATTATCTTATTATAAAAAAAATTTTCATTTTATATATAAAATATCTTTGCAATTTACCCATTTTATTACTTACTTTTTACAAAGAAGAGGACTAACTAAGTTAATAATCCCTAGCGTAACTTTTATCTATTGATCTCTACCTAATCCATACAAAGATAGAGGGTCACTATGCCCTGGTTACCCATCTGATCGGCTTATAGGCACTTTCAGTTAAGCATGCTTTCCCCATTATGGTCTACGTAACCTTCAACTGGTCAATTGATTTCCTTTCATTTTCTAGCATACCTTCTTTCTGAATATTTTGATATTTATGAGTAAAACTGAATTTCTTTAGTTTTTATATATATTTTGTGGTATTACGACTTTATCTTGTGAGATAATGTTTAACTTATTTTAATAAATATTTAATAATTATGTATAATAAGAGCGTAATTTTAATTTATCTATTTGGATGTACTTTGCTACTCTATTAAAGACGACCGCCCCAGTCAAACTGCCAATTAGTCAGCTATCTCTTTTTAGTTTTTAATAAATAAGGTGATAATCAACCCAACCAACGCTTTAAGGTATTCCACATTTCGTCATTCGACATCCCTAATCGCTATTAGCAATGATTGTTCTAGATCGATTTGATGACTAACTACAGTAGAAGTTGCTAGGGTCTTCCCGTCCCCCATTAGTTAACAGGCATCTGCACCTGTAATTCAATTTCACTGAGCAAGTTGTAGAGACAGTGAAGCCATCGTTTCTCGGAGTTAGCTTTCTTAAATAAATATAATTTATATTTATATTTATATTATATTTATATTTATATTTATATTTATATTTATATTTATATTTATATTTATATTTATATTTATATTTATATTAATATTTATAAAAGAAAAACTAAATAAGGGACTCTCTCTTTACTAATTATTTAATCAGTTTTAATCCACATAGTCTCTAAGCAAATTTTTTATTAATATTTATTTTATTTTATTTTATTTTATTTTATTTTATTTTTTAGGATAATATTTCTTTTGAAAAGAAGATTTTATTAATTGAATATATTTTTGCTGTTGGTATACTAAAGTATAAAATTTAAAACTTAGATATTTATTAAGTATTTTATACTAAATTAAGTGGTTCCAACAAATAGGATTTTTTTACAATAACAAAACTTAGCTTATGTCTATTGTTATCAAAAAGTAAATAATATTAATTATCTAATATTAAACTCTTATTAAAGAATTGTAATATATTTACATGGTAGTAAACTTGGATTACTTATTATGAATAAAAAACAATGTTTATTTGTTTATACAATTTGGATATACATATTACGCTAGGCAATTTGAAGTCATTATTGATACCAGACCTCATTTAACACGGCTTATTCAAATTTATCATGCAATTTTATAAAATATGTTAATTACATATTTTAACACTACCATTTTCTATTTAGATTCATACCTAATTTGATTTTAATTATTTGATTAAATACCGATGGAGAAGTTATATGTTTTTTATTTTCTAAAATATTACATACTTTTTTAAAATCTATAAAATCCAAATTTTTCATTCCTACTATAGGATACTTATTAAAAAATGGTATAATTATATTTTCAATATCAGAAAATGTTGATATTTGCAGATTAGCACTTTTTTTTTTTATATAAACTTTTTTTTCTATACTGTTTGATTTAAAATAAGTAGAAAGACCTTTTAAAATTTCTAAATCTCTAACATGTAAATGTATACTAAATCTGGCAAATACTCCTTTATTATTATTTCTAATAACTATGTGAAAAGAACCTTCACCGCTAACAAATCCTGAAACCCAAAAAGGATCAGGAATGCCATTAAACTTATACTCTATTTTATTAACTTCAATAACACTTGGAAAAGCTTCCTTTAATTTAGCAGATAATCCTAAATTTAAATTACTTTTTAGACCTATTATTTCTAATAAACCTCTTTCTGTTAAATGTTTATCTTGTTTAATCATTTCAAAACACTTTTTAAATATTAAGTAATCTGATAGCTTTTGTGTTACTAAAGGGTATTTATCAAAATGATGTATGATTACAGGAATATCTTTGATAGAATCTACTGCATATATTAAAGCTTTTTCTCCACTTTTGCTTATATTCCCTACACCTAAACTATTTTTTATAGATTCTAATAATAATACATCTTTGATATGTAAAGTAATAGAAAAACCAGCTCTTACTCTCCATTTAGTTTTTAATTTATCATTTTGTTGTATTTTTATAGAAAAACATCCTTCACCATCTGTAAAACCAGTTAAGAACCATGGGTTTATTTTATATTTTATGAAAGTAGAAAATGATTTATTATTAAATTGTTTAGAAGGGATTTTGAAGGGATAATTTCTTTCGAAACCCGTTAGAGTACACCTTAATTTTGGATTTAACCCAAAATAACTACCGTCTACTCGTTGCTCTTTTACAGAAATTTCTTTTGGCTTTGGGTTTAGAAATTCTGATTTAGATCCGCGATCACCCATTTCGTTTTCACTCATCATATGGCTTATTACCATACCCAGGTAATTATTCTGGCCACTTATAGCCTTTCGACTATAGCTTGGTCCCATAAGTTTTAGGGCTTCCCCGGAGTTTGATAGTTTAAACCCACAGTAGTGTTTTCCCACAACACTTAGCAGGCCAATTTATTTTGCTACCTTTGGCAAAGATTTAAAATTTAATAAACAAGTAATTAGTTATAATCACATTTATTGTAATTTTAAATTGGACTATATCATTAATTAGTAAAAAAAAAATTAATTATTTAAATTATAGTCTCTGAGGAATTATGTTAATAGAGCTATTTTTAGACTTTTTGTCGGTTAGCCTACGTTTTATTTATTTTTATTAATTAAATAGATATCTATTTAATTATAAAAATAAAGTAGTTATAAGGGGTTAATACATGTGTGTATATAAATATTTAACTAGGTAAATTCCCTGTTTTTGAGTGAATAAGAGTTTTTAACAAAATAAAATAGTCTGTTTTAGTAAAACAAAAAAAAAATAAAACACATATTATAATATATACTTATATTATTATTAGTTTCTATTTATATTTTAGTTCTTCATCTATATTGGCAATATAAGCATTTTTATCTTCAATTATGGATAACACTTGTTCTAAAGTTCTTTTTCTACCCGTACCTTTACCCTTAACCAAATAACATAATTTAACCATTTCTGATAAACCTTCTTTAGTGCTATTTTCTCCATTGGCTAGTTTAATTATATGGTTTCAAATAACATAAATTGCTCTACCTTACATGCATAAGGCATTACAAATAATTTTGTTTTACAAAAGGTTTGGTAAAACATTAGGTATTATTTGTCTGTAGCCTTTTAAAGTATAAGTATACACATGGTCTGAACCATGTTTTAATACAATTGAACCGCATCCAAATAGTTCGATAAATGAATTTAAAATTAGAATACCGCTAATATCTTGATGTGCTTCTCAAACAGGTTGTAAATTTACTCCTAATTTGAAGGAATTAGAAACTACTATTGATATGGTACTATTACCTTCACCCTCAAAAAATCCTGCTAAAAATGAAAGATAGAACGGATTTTTAATATCTCTAATTATTCCTCTACCTTTTTCTAACCATTGACGATCTGCTATAGCTTTATTTATGAATTCCTGCTGATTGTTTTTACTTTTTAAACTTACTTTATTTTTTTTTATTTAGTCAAACCTGATGAATTTCCTGTTTGTTTATGTCAGGAACTAACCCATCTAGTAAATTTTTACTAGTTAAATTGATAATATCATTATTATTCATATGTTTTAATATTATATATGATGATAGCGTCTAACTCGCGAATAATTTAAATTCACTTCCTCTGGAGAAAAATTTACATTAAATTTTGCAAATTACAAAATAAAATTAAATCTTAATATATTTTTTTTTTATTTCGTATTTTCTAATTTAATTAAAATTAAACCTAAAGTAAAAATTGTACACTATCGGTGAAACAAAAAAAAAAATTTTTTTTTTTATTAAGTATATGAAAAAATTTCAGCATATTATTAATTTTTATTGAGGACCCTAAAGTAAATCCTCATAGTTAAGACCGCTATTAACCAGACTTTTGATCAGCAACAGTTTCCTATCACTTTTCTTTCGTTGATGGCATCGGGCAAATTTCAGTCGCTATACTATCATTTACATGATTGCAGCGACTTGTGGTTGAGATAGGTAGGCCTATTCTAGCTTTCCCCCTCTAAGAACCGTGCGTGCGACTTTCACCGCACACGGCTCAAGCACTTTTATAACTCTTTAATTTAAATTTTATATTTATTGTCTGACTTTTTCTTTTATTAAAAATAAACAATATTTATAATTCAAAAGTAAAAACGAACAAAATAAATTAAGATATAGATATAAACTATTTACACTATATGATTTTAGTTGTTTTTTTTAGATTTTTTAATTCCTTTTCAAGATCTAATTTCATATCTAATTTTTCTTGTAATGATGGTAATCCATTTAATGATTTAAGTCAATTAATTAGATAATTTATTCTATGTAATTTTTGAGGATTAATTCTTTTAGAGTTTAATTCTTTACATAAAATAGCCATTTGTATAAAAACATCTCTATGTATTAAATCTGTCCCTAAATGTTGTTTATCTAAAACTAATTTCATATATTTAATAAATATTTCCAATTCAATATTTTTAGTTCCTACTAATGAATATTCCAAGAAAAATGGTATAATTATATTATTAATATCTAAAATATTTCTTACCATAAATACTGAAACTCCATCTTTTTTATCGTAAACTTTACCTACTGATTGAAAAAATAATCTAAATGCTTGTAATAGATTTAAATCACCTTTATTTTGAGTAATAGAAAACTCAAATGATGGCTGTAAAGCTCATTTTAAAGAAACATCTATACCTAAATAAGCAGAAAAACATCCTTCACCAGAAGTAAAACCAGAAATAAAAGCTGGATTTTTTTTAATATAAACTAATTGTTCTTGAATTGTTAAAAAATGTTTCATTATAATAATTTTCAATATTTTATTATAAAATGATAGCGGAGAAGTCTAACACTCACCATGATGTAAATGCTAAGCCAGTTTAGTCTTTTACTTCTTTATAATATTGACTAATGATTATTATACTAGAAGGCGAAATATATTCGCACACTATCGGTGAAACAAGTTTTTATTTAAATAGTACACAATAATTTATTTTTAACTTTTTTAAAGAAAAAGAAATAAAATAAATGGAAGAGATGTTTCTCTTCTTAAAATTTTTTGGGTTGGAATTTGCCGTAACGGGAATTTTGCCAAACGACTCCGTACGAGAGAAAAAAATACCCCAAAGCAAGTCAGCATCTTTTCAGATTAGTAATATTACCTATCATAATCATTACAATTATGCATTAGCTTTTTGCTTGTCCTCTACCCACTAACTGATAATTAACATTACTGTTAATCCTCTTTTCTTAAATAGATCTTTAATTAGATCTAATCTATAGATTAGTAATTAATGGGTTTACACTGTTATTTAATAAATACTTTAATAATAACTTTAGGTTTTCATTCTACGCCGGAGATAATGTGTTAGATCAGTTATTTTATAAAAAGGAAAATAACTCTATCTCAAATTAAAAAAAAAAATTATTAAATATTTAAAAATATAATTAATATTTAATATTAAATTTTTTAATTATAACCTGCTATCTTTGCAAATCAGGTGACTGTTCTAACGACGCCTAAAACATGAATTCAATTAATTTAACCTTAGTTATTTAGTCTAGCAAAATTATTTTATTGCAAATATAAAATATAATTACATTGTCCTAATAGCTTAAAACATATTCGTTACCAATTATGCTCTTATTAGTAGACTTATGAGGATCTAAACTCATAGTGGGGTTCCACCACATTATTTATTAAATCTTCCCAGCTCGCACTTTTTAGTAAACAGTCGGGGCTTCCGATTTTGTGACCCTCTATCAGTTTAACAAATTTGTAAAAAAAAATCTGTAGCAAATAGGTTCCCCTTTTCGTTAAACTTATGGGGAGTTTTTGCCGAGTTCCTTAACAACTTTTAGCTCAACGCCTTAGTATTCTCTACCAACGAACCTGTGTCGGTTTAGGGTACGGTATAAACAATATTTTTAAGAATACAAAATTAAATTAAACCATTATTCACGTGATTTAAAGTAATTTTTTATTAGGATGATATTTATAAAGTATCCATAGGTTACATTTTTATAAAGCAAATAAAAATTACTTCCTATAGTAACTGTTTAAAATATCATTTTTGTGATAAATTATTAAACATTAACTGAAACTAAAAAATAATCATACTATAAAGTATTAATAATTTATAGTATAACAATAAGCTTAGTTCAACTAACATATATTTAAAAAAATTTAAAACCTTTTTTACGATGTCTCGAACTCTTATACTTAATTAATTTATCTATTATTTTTTAGTTCGCTTATTTTTAGATCATATATCTAAAATTTATAATTTAGATCTTAAAAATAAATATTTATTTTAATATATGCATCATTTAAAAAAAAATCTTGTTTCACAACTGACAAGAACAAATTATTTATTAATCATAAACTAAAGGATTATTGTTCCTCCATCTTCATCTTATAACCATATTACGAAATATAAAAAATAATATTAGATAGATACATAATAATGTATATGTATCTAGTCATTTTGATTGATTAAAGGTAATCAAAATTTATATACACCCATCTCCCTCCAAATTTAAATTTAAAATTTAAATTTTTTAGTTAGAGGGAGGGAGTACACAATTTAGCAGATCATTAGAGTATTAAATAATCAAAATATAGCGTTCATTAGTTAAGATGTATTGCTTTAGTCATTTTTTTCCTGCTTCCATCAATTACATAATTTGATTACAAAATATATAAATTTCCTACACTGGATTTTCTGACTCCAAGTCATCAGACAAAACATTGGTTTTGGTCCTTAGATACCGGCTTATGGTAAGGTAGTTTAACAATCCTCTTAGAACCCTTTCGTATTCGGCGAGAAGGTTTAATACCTCCTTTTCGTTACTCATGTCAGCATTATCTCTTCAGTTAACTATAAACAATGAAACAC
>Ga0209007_1000430_pt1 | contig 17065 bp, 14 predicted proteins | sample JacPinW_OM1H0_O2_FD_187961 | JGI IMG/M metagenome (GOLD analysis project Ga0209007, IMG submission 187961) | Forest soil microbial communities from Algoma, Ontario, Canada - Jack Pine, Ontario site 1_JW_OM1H0_O2 (SPAdes) (version 2) | ecosystem: Environmental > Terrestrial > Soil > Boreal... | reverse complement strand
CCTCGACTAACGGGGTAAGCTCTGCGACGATGGCGTTTATGGATGCGACCAGCAGCGTTCAAACACAACTCAACTCCAAAGGCGTAGGCACGGTCACTGCGGTATCGGTTGCATCAGCCAATGGCGTATCCGGAACCTCCTCTGGCGGCGCAACTCCGGCCATCACTATTGCGCTCGGCGCGATTACGCCTACATCCACGAATGGCGTCTCTGCAGCAACCATGGCTTTCATGGATGCAACGAGTAGCGTGCAGACGCAGATCAACGGCAAGCAGGCCTCGCTCGGCTTCACTCCGGCGCACAGCGGAGCCAACTCGGACATCACATCGCTCACCGGGCTCACCACTCCGCTGACCGTCGCTCAAGGCGGTATCGGCGCGGCTACTGCGCCAGCTAACTCTGTATTTGGCAACTTCACTGGCAGCACTGCAGCGCCTGGATTTGCGGCGGCGCCAACTTTCTCCGCGGCGAACCTCACGAACTTTCCGACGCTTAATCAGAACACTACGGGCAGCGCGGCAACGGCAACAACGGCAACCACAGCAGCAAACCTTTCAGGCACTCCTGCATTGCCCAACGGAACGACGGCCACTACTCAGACAACCGGAGATACCACGACCAAGTTGGCAACCACGGCCTTTGTGCAGACGGCCGTTGCCAGCGGAGGTATAGTTGCGAGCGTATTTGGACGCACCGGAACTGTTGCAGCGACCAGCGGCGACTACAATGTAAGCCAAATCACGGGAGCAGCGCCGCTCGCATCTCCAGCGCTCTCCGGAACGCCTACAGCGCCAACCGCATCCGGCGGGACAAGTACGACTCAGTTGGCGACAACGGCTTTTGTTCAGACGGCAACCAGCGCACTGAGCATATCGATTCCCACCGGGACAGCTACTTTCGCCGGCGGCACGGGCATCACTTCTGTCGTCTGCGCTACCGGGTACTCGTGCAACAACTCGCGCGGAACCTTGACAATTGTGGCGGCGATTGGAGCGACGACAGGGACAATCGCTACGGTCACCTTCTCTGCAGCCCTTGGCGCAGCTCCAGCGTGCTTTGCTAATCAAAACGGCGGCGCGACGACCTTCGGTATCGGCAATAGCGCGCCTACCACGGGCGGATTTAATATCACAGCGGGAATCAGCGTTTCGCTGGCTACGCTCACCGTGAACTATACTTGTCAGTTGTAGGAGACCAATCATGGGAGTTCGACCTTTTGGCGGAGTAACGACACTCGCAGGTACCGCACAGCCGATCTTTGGCAGCGCTCTGACGGCCGCTGTCACGCCGCCTCCTGATCCGTACAGCAACAACTTGACGCCTGGTTCGAACGAGACGCAAGTATCGATTACCGTGGCCTCAACCATCGGCTTCCTTCCTGGCGATCGCGTTACGGTTGGCCTCGCCGCGGCATTTAATCCGGGCCTGGTCGCCGCCGGCTCAATACCGGACCAAGGCACGGTGAAAAAGATCACCGACGGCACGCACATGGTCGTCCAGGGGCTCAAGCAGCATCACGCCGCGACTGGCGAGTGGGTAGTCTTGAATGAGGATGCCGGCAACGTGCATTTGACGCCAGTGGCCATCACGGCCATCGCCTATATCGGCGTCGCGTCTACCGTGGCGGCCGGCGATCCAAGCGTCATCGATATACTGGCCATCACCTCTGGCGATCCCGCTGGGGTTGTGGACTTCGAATCGATCGGCATGAGCCAGCCATACCAGTTGTCGCAGTTCTGGATTATTGGGACCGGGACTTACATCCCGAGGTTTACGCAGATTTAGCCGATGGCCACACCAATCTCCACGCTCGCCGCTAATGTTCAAATCCGCCTTGAAGAACAGCAAGGACCAGGCCAATGGTGGAGCCTGTTGTTCGAACTAAACTCCGCCTTGATCGAAGCCGAAAACGACCTACTGCTTCTCGTCGGCAGGCCTACTCAGATAGTTAATATTCCGTTTACGCTTATCCCTGGAACAGTCTGGCAAAATCTTCCGAAAGGATACTTTCAAATAACCGACATTCAGGGATTCGCCTCGCCGCTCTATCGCGTGAGCCTTCGCGATTTAGATTTTTTGCTTTCCAGTTGGGGTCCAGACTGGACCCAGGATATAGACAATGCCGCGTATCGTTGGGCGCCTATCGGTTGCAATCTGTTTGCTGTCCATCCCGCAGTGGCGCAGCCACAAGTAGTCAATGTGACCGCCATCCAATATCCGACGAACAGCGTCTGGCCCTACGATGGAACGCAGCAAGTTATATTTTCCGACGAGTTCTTTGTGGCTCTGGAACTCTACGCAAGCCACTATGCGAGAATCAAGGAGTTGGGCGCGGAGTTTCAAGAAGGCATGAAATTGTTCGACCAGTATATGCTTCTTGCCAAGCGAATGACGGTTATTCAGGACGTTCGCGATCCGCTACTCTTCACCTCCGGCTACGGAGCCAGCAACAACATCAATCCAACGACAAGGAGATAGATCAATGGCAAAAAGACGCGAAACAGACGCTGCTCTTGGTACGGAATCCGGCTGGTTTATCGGTGCTCCAGCGAGGGATTTTGCTCAAATCGGCAGAACCTCTGAGGATGATGGGATGATCTGCCTCAAGATACCTATAAAGGTGTTCGAGGCAATGCTTCAATGGTTCCGAGGTTCAAAGTTTGACACGTATGCGAGCTTTGGAAAGAGCATGCGAATCAAAGACCCTGGATGGCATACCAAAGAGTGGAATATATTCTCTCGTAAGGAAAGAGTGGAAATCAGCCACGTCACCAAAGAGGCATCAACCGCCTATCTCTTTATTCCGAGAGAACACTTTGTGGAACTCGTGGATTGGTACATGGGTAAACTGAGTCAAGACGTGGCTGCGTAATCTGTAAAATCGAGCACAAAATATTCCACTTTTATTCCAAAGGAGAATTCAATGGCGAACACCTCAATTTCCCAATACCACGGCGTAGTCCGGCCCTGTTCCTGCGGACTCTACGAACATCCCGAAGGGAATAACGAGCGAGCCTGCAGGATTTGTATGGGGCGAGGTTTTGTGGCTGAATGTTTGGCCTGTGAGGGAAAAGGAATGCTCCTGCAAAAGATGGCGGGAGGCCCTGGAACACATACCGCGACTTGCTCGATGTGCGGAGGGGCGACCTGCTTCGGCGTGAACAAGCCGGCTGACTGGGAAGAGACTCACCCGAAAGAAGTTCCGCAAGGGGCTTTCGCTGAGGTAGCATAGGGCGAGGCTTCCCGCGTGGCAATTCCAGGGATTGGGTTTAGGACCGCAGCGGACATTCTTATGGAATGTTCAGCCCACCTATGCCAGCCAGCAGTGTATGTCTCGCTAGCCGCGCCCGTAGCCGCAGGCGCCCAGGTCGCCACAGTAGCCTCCACTTTCTATATGTACCCCGGCTGCCAACTGGTGATCGAACTTCCCGGCAGCACCCTCCAGGAAGTCGTAGTCGTAGCCTCCATCCCCAGCGCCACCACCTTCACAGCCACCTTCGCCAACGCGCACGCCGCGGCAGTTCCAGTCTGGGCTCCAACCTTTCCAACGCAGCAAGCCACCGACCCGATCTTCACCCAGGCGGAGATGCTGCAGTACCTTTCCCGCGCGCAGAACGAGTTTTTGACCGCCGTGCCGTGCTTCTACGAGCGTTTCTTCCAGACGGTCAACTACGGCCAGATTTATCAGAACACGCCAACCAATGCCATTCTCATCGACCGGATCGCGGCTTCGCCCATCAATATCAACATCGTCAGCATGTCGCGCGCGGGAAACACGGTAACCCTGGTCGCGGCGCAGGCTACCAATTTCCAGCAGTACAACACCTTCTCCGTGGTCAATCCGACCGATCCAACCTTCGCCGGCTCGTTTGCCGTCATCAGCGCGCCGTCGCCTGTCTCGCTGACATACACGCAGATCGGCGCGGACGCTACGACCACTGGCGGGACGATTCAGGCCATGAGCCGGCTGTACGAGGTGACGCAGGAGGAACTGGTTCAGCAGAATCGAAGCTGGCAGGTGAACTATGTTGGGCCGCTGCAAAGCTGGTTCGAGGACCGGGCTGGGCTCTATCGATGGGGTGTGGGCGGTTTGCCGCAGAGCACTTACCCGGTGGAGTTGTTGGCAGCCACTAGAGATACAGATAACTTATCTTTAATCGACGGTTTTAAGGTGCCCGACGTGGTTTGCCATGCCCTGAAATATAAAACCCTCCAATTCTCGGCTAGTAAGGACGGTGTGGCAAGCCAGCCACAGATGGCACAGTTTTATGGTAAGAGATACGACCAAATCGTTATGGCGACGCAGCGATACATCCAGGCCATGAAAATGGGGACGAAGTAAAATGGCCAACTCCCGCTCGCGCCCAACCCCTCAATCCGGCCCACCGCGCTCAGTCGTCCATCCGCTGCCGATCCAGAACTTCCAACTATCCAAAGAGCACTTCACCACCGACGGCGGCGTGAAGCAGTTCAACATCCTGATGCAACAGGTAATCACGTCGCTCCAGGCGGTGCAGGGCGTAGCCGGTCCCAGCGTGCTGCCGTCGGGCATCGATGTGGCCGGAGCGAAGGTCTCAGGCCTCGCCGCGCCAGAGAATGCTTCGGATGCTGTATCCTTGGGGCACGCACAGAATAGCTATGCGCCAGCTACTCAGCAACAGCAGTTGGATATTGGGGCGCCGTATGCGCTAAAAGGATTAACCGGGCTTTATCTCAAGTTCAACCAGGCGCAGGCCGCGAGTCCGACCTACGACGGCACAAACAACTTCTTCACGATTAACGGGCTGATGTTTCAGTGGGGAGTGACAGGGAATCTTGGAGCGGGTAATACGCCGGTTACGATCTCCTTCAACACCCCGTTTCCGAATGCGAGTTTTGGAGTGCTGGCGATTGACAACAGCGTTCGCGTGACGGCTGGTAATGTGTCGCCGATTGGCGCGACGGTGATTAGCACGAGTCAGTTCAATATCAATGCTCAGGCGTCGAATGTTACGGCGTTTTGGGCCTCAATCGGCTGGTGAGAATATGTCGATAGATACTACTTACAAACCCGAACCTTTTATCTACAAAAGCCAGGGATTATCCGCACGGCTCCAGCAAGATCAAGCTCCTCCATATGTTTATATTCAGCTGCTTAATTGCCTTGAGCGAGAAGAGAACGCGATGAGTTCGCGTTTTGGGACTCAGATCGTCAACCGCGACTCCGCGACCGTCGGCACCCATAACAACTACTTTTTCCCAGCAGCAGTAACATCTCTTGCACGACTCGCCTACGCTCCATCTCCGAATAGATTCGCATTCGTTCACACATGGAGATACGCTGGTCTCGAAAATGGAGATCTCTATCGACGCAACGGAGATACGCAGGGAGAGTACTTCCTCATCTATTCCGGTCTCTCTGGGCAGCCATTCGATTCGATAGTTACCAACTGCTTCGAGACAAGCCAAGCATACCTATTCATCGCGGATCAAGCCGTGAGCTTGAAGGACGATGGGCTTTTAGATCCACCGCAACTATGGGGAATCGACCCACCAACGTACACGGCCAACGCCGCTCCCTACTCGCCGCTGCTCACACTGATCGACAACTTTGCATCCGGCAACACCTACACGACCAGCGGATTGTCGTCGGCGTTCACTTATTCACTGATCACCACGATCGACGCAGGCAGCGCTGTCCGCGTGACAGACTTCTATGAGTTCATCTCCCCAGGTCCGACCATCGCAGGCGGCAGCGCAACCTCGACGCAGACGACGCTCGGCTCGAATACAGCGACCACGATATTTTCTGGATTCCCTTCGGTAGCCATCACCCCAGGGCAAACGGTTACCGTCTCAGTTCCGACCAGCGGTTCGGCAACTTATAGTGGGGCGCCAGGTGGAGGATCTTTCGGAAACTCAAATATCGGATATTTCTATAGCACAGACAGCGGTGTGACGTGGACGTATTTCTTTGCTTATGATGCCACATCCACAACAGTTCAAACGGTCACATTTGCACCGCAAACCTCCGTGCTAGTAGTTGGAGGCCTTGCCAACCTAGACACCCTGCAAATAAAAGTCCAGTCAATATCCGGCATATACGTAGTGGCTGGCATAGACCTCACTTCTGTGGGCGCCATTGGAACGATTACAGCTTCGGTGGCCGACGCCGGATTCTTTGGCGACATCTGCAATGGCATCCTCTCGGTCCTGAGCGACAATGCAACCATCGACGTGCCGATTGTCTCAATCGTTTCTTCCGGGTTTGCCGACGGCTCTTACACCACGCTGACCATCACCACGGGTTCGCCGCATGGCTTGACCGGCAAACCGATGATTTCAGTGTATGGATCATCGAACGACCTGGTGGACGGGTACTACACCGTCTCGACCACAATCTCCTCCGCGACTCAGCTCATCGTTCCATTCCTATCTGTGAATGCAATTGGCGCGAGCGGCGGTTTCTTATTTGGCGGAGCGGCCGCGCCAGCGGAGTGCATTCTATCGAACGAGTATGCGGCTCCATATCCGACGCAGTTCTCGGCGTGGGGCTTCTATGAGATGGTCCCGCCAACGACCACGGCATTCCCGGTTGGCTGCTTCAGCGGCGCGGTTGCCACCAACACCAACGGCATCGTCGGCAATACGATCAACCTGGACTTGAACCTCAACAATCAGAGCACGGACGACGACCTTATCGTTATCACGCTGAAGGTTGGGACGCCGGCCAACATCGAAAACATCCGGCTCCAGTTCGACGTGAACGGCTCCGGCTACACATCAGCCTACTACTATAAGGATATTTCCCCGGCTTACTACCAGGGCGGCGTCGATCAAAGCCAGGACGCTTATTCGGTCACGCAGAGCCAGATTCTAGCGGACACGCTCGGGCTGATTACAGGCCAGACGCCAGGCACGACGGCAGCGCAGGTGCAGCCAGGCAACTTCTCGACGGGCTCAGACGCTTGGGTAGCCGTCTATCTGCGGCGCGGCGACTTCCTGCCAATCGGCCAGGCCGGGCAATCAGGCCTCGACTGGACCAACATCACCGGCTGGCAACTTGAGATCACCACCAACACGACTGGCGGTTCGACGTTCGCAGTCAACGGCCTCTACTTCCAGTGGGGCTATGGCCCATCGAGCTTCGGCGGCGTGGGCTACGACTACCGCTATACCTACTACAACGCGAACACCGGCACCGAATCCTCTCCCTCGGCTGAGATGGCCTTCGGCGGAACGCAGTTCGGTTATCTCTCATCGCAGGTTGCGCCGATCTATTTGCGGCAGGCAGTCCAGATCACCGGGCCGAACTCGACCGACCCGCAGGTAACCCACATCCGCATCTATCGCCGCGGCGGGACGCTCAACTCCAACTGGGTGCAGATCGACCAGATACCGAATAATGGCGGCACTGGCGGACTGCTTAGTTTCACGTACAAGGACGTGATCCCCGACGCCTTCATCGAGCAGGCTCCGATTTTGGTTTTAGACAACGATCCTCCGGTTACGAGCTCGCTGCTTAATCCGATTCAGACCTCGCTTAGCGCGGCGACGATTGGACCGGGAAATCTCTACTACAGCCTATTTTCCCTGCAGCCGGTAACGGTGGCTGACAACACGGCTGTCTTCGTTCCGAACCAAATCGTCGAAATTGGCAATGCTGCGAACCTTGAGCTAGTCACCGTCATCACTGGCGGCACTGGAACGTTCACGGCCATCGTCAGGCTTCAGCACAACCAGGGCGAGCAGGTGAACGTCTACGCCGTGCCGCGGCAGCCGTGCAATCTCTGCGCGATTGCCTACGACCAGATGTGGCTGGCTGGCGACCCAAACAATCCGCACTATCTTTATTTCTCGAAGAAGGGTTTGCCGGAGAACTTCGGGCCTCAGAACTACATTCCGGTCACGACGCCGGACGATCCGATCAACGCCGTCATCAACTGGCGCGGCACGCTGATTGTCGGCACGCTGAAGACATGGTTCATCATTGTAGGCGGCTCATCTCCCTATCCGCAGCCGACAGGCTCTGAGCATGGCATTGTGGCGCAACAGGGATGGACTCAGGTTGAAGGCGCTATCTGGTACCAAGCTGCGGACGGTTTACGTGAATTCACCGGCGCGGATGGCATCTACAAGTCTCTTCCAGTCGAGTGGATCTTCCGCGGCAACCCTGAGTTGATTCCGCCACAAGCCGATCCCGCGCAGTTCTCGCAGTCGATCCTTGCTTACTACAACAATGTGGTCTACACGTCCTACGTGAGCGTCGGCGGACTGCGCTATAGGTTAGCTTATGATTGCATTTACCAGAGATACAGATACGACGACCTTGGCGCGACCGCGATGCTATGGGAGAAGGATACCAACGCTTTCCTTTTAGGCAAGCCGTTAACTCAGAGCAGTTCTGATTTCGTGGTGGCCTACGATCAAATTGGCGACTACGACGACGGCGGCTGGGTTGGCTTCACGATTGCACAAAATCCCATCACACTCGTCATCCAAAGTCCCTATAGAGACCTCGGAAAACCCCACGAGCTAAAGCAGTTCAATGGCCTGGAGACCGACTGCAACACCCAGAATCAACAGCTAACCACGACGCTGCTATTCGAGGACGGAGCGATCTCTATTCCGCTCGCCAACATTAACACCGGCACCACGCGGCAGAAGGCTGAGTCCATCGTTAATCTCGGATCTGGGCAGGAAGCATATCGCGTCTCGATCCTGCATACGATGGCTGTTACTGTGGCGCCGACACTCTTCCAAGAGTGCCTGGATGCTGCGTTGTTGCCGCCTGAGATTTCTAGTTACGACTCCTACGAGATTAAGATGGGCACCGACCTGTCGAAATTCTTCAAGCAGGGCTGGTTTGATTACACGTCGGACGTTCCGATTAACGTCTCGCTCTACGCTGATGGAAGCTATCCGGTTCCTTATTGGACGTTCCAGTTGCCAGCGCAGCCGACTCGCGGCGTAATCCGATCTCGGTTCTCAAACCTCAACAGTGGGACGACGGCGTTCACTATGCGGACATGGCGCATGATTATGCTGGCGGTCACCGATACCGATCCGTTGCAGACCTTCCAGCTATGGAGAAATCCTAGAATAGAGTGGAAAATCGCTGGAAACAATTCGTACCAAGTGAAAGAACTGGAGGTATAGCCTTGGCGTTAAGACGATGCGAAAATCCTAAATGCCGCGCCAGAAATAACAGGGCTGGCTGGCTGGTCGATGGGAGACCAACATGCACTTCATGCATGGAAAAAATATTGGAGACGAAATCCATCCACGAGGTGAGGCTTTACCGGCTTTCAGATAGAGAGAGTGATTATATGGAGTCCTCGCACGCCGCAACGGCTCACCGGGCGCACACCTGAAATATCCCTTGCGCGACCTCGGGCGAATGTCGTACCTTTAATTGCAAGCGTTAAACGCCCAAGACGAGGACACACTACATGCAAGTACCTGATCTAAAATTGGCTGAAATCTCATTCAGCGCCGCTCCCACAAAGACGCAGTTGGTTAATATGCTGCGCACGATCCACTCCTTCCTGGGCTCGGTTGGAGCGTCACTCATCATGGACGGCAGCTACACAATCGCCGATCCTCCAATGGGAGCCCTCTTCAATGGAGCCATTCAGTTGCGCGCCTCCGCTGACGGCTTTGAAGGCGGACCAAACAGTTCAGGCCTCGCCATCCCCCAAGGCGGACCCCGCGTAGTCGGACGATAGCAAGGAAAGGAAATCATGCTCCAAATAGCAATAGCGCTTCCTTGCCTGCTCTGGCTTCTGCTCCGTTTCACATGCTCCCCCGGCCCATACGAGCTAGACAGCGCAGGCAAGGGAACCTTCTTCCCGCACCTGATCATGTATTCAGTCTTTTTCTATCTGCTAGCCGGACTGAGCGCGTGCGGAGCTTACCTCGCATGGTTTCACAGCGCAGGGTGGGGAAGTTGCTTCCTGCTGTTTGCGATGGGCTATGCGCTGCTGTTCAACGTTTGGCTGGCGTTTAACTTCGAGATGTACATGCAGACCCGCTACTCTCCCAACGCCAAATCCCCCTACACGCTGAATCGCTATGCGGTGACACTGGCGCTGGCTGTCTCGGCGATCCTGATGTTTTTGGCTGGCGTGGTGTTGACGGCTACGGTGATGGTGGCGAAGTGAACGACACCTACACCACTCTGAGCTACATACTGCCCAAGCACGGCCTGATGAACCCGGCTGATCTATTGCGGCAATTGGCGGAGTGGATGGAGGCAGATGCGATTCCGGCGATGTGCAAACTCGATTGCAAGGTTAGTGGCAAGCAGATTACCTGTCAGCACGGGAATCCTTCGATCATGAACTTCGTATCTGGTCAAGCAAGACACGACGCGGCGCTGATCGTCAACCTGCGGCGGCTGGGAATAACTGGTGATCTGCAGTACATTCGGGAGAAGTATCAAGCCTAGCCTCTTCGTCTCGTTGAATGCGGCTGAACTCTCCGAATAATTCAAGCTCTTTGGCGTGGCGCACGGCGATGGCCTCTTCGAGCTCGATATACCTTCCAAGGTATATCGACTTGTTGTTGAACCATATCCTCACTTCCCATGCGTTGAGATAGAAACGTATCCCAGTATGGCCGCTGGTGTTGTTGGCAAACCGCCTGTGGTTCATAGAGTTTTGGGACTGTGTGACAACCCGCAGATTGCTCTCTAGGTTTCGCAGCGTATTGCCGTCCCTATGGTCAACGCGAACCCCACGAGGTACATTCAAAATAAAGTCGTGCATGTGGATGCGCTTCGGGCACCCGCGATCAAGTTCTGCTTTAGTTGCATTTCGAGAGGCATAGAAGATGCTAAGTTTTGGCATGAAGTTAGCCGCCCAGTTAAAAGTAGCGACCCTCTCAAGGTTTTTAGCATCTATCTCTGCTGTCTGATTTTGAGTCAAAGCCACGATCCGAACATCTTGATTCATAGGCTGTACGATAGTTGGCCTCGGCGGCTTTCTGGACATTGGCGCAGTCTGATGTCTATTAAAAAATCGGTTCGGGTATCCGGCGAGTAGCCCGCGCGTCCGAACGTTTACCTTTACAATGTTGGTTTTTTCGCCGCATCCGCAGTGGCATTCGCCATAAGGAATGACGCAGTTCGGGTTAAGGCAAATACAGAGACCAGATGGTAGGCTATGTAGACGGGGTGGCATGTCGTCCTCCTAAGACGATTTGGCGTGAGCAGGGTGGTGGAACACCCGCCACCTCTATTTTAGCACTTGCGGGTCACGCTCGGAGGTGTATACTTGCAAGCGTGACAGATGAATACAATGTGTTCTTGGCTCTAAAGGAAGATGGTTACCGACTCGGTGATTTGGCTGTCCTTCGGTACGATAAAACAAACAAAGCACAGTTCCCAGAAGGCTACCTTGGATACATCCACAAACTCTGCCAAGAATCTAAGATTACAGATTCTTTGTTCGGTGGTAACCCGGCCTCTGACTTCGACTCAATCGTCTCGTATCTCGCAAGCCGGCCTGTGATCGTGATGGGAAGGTGGATTCCACTTACAGAAGAAGACGGGTTCACCTATCAGATTTTGCCGAGCGATCCAACTGAGCGTTTCGTCGAATACGGCTTCGCCTTCCCGGTTATCACCTGCGGACGACCTGACACCGAGAAGTCAATGTTCGCAGGTTTTTGTTTCTTCAGACTCGCATGGGGCACAGAAGACGAGCGCGTGCTGGCTATGCTGGGGCTCGCGTATCTCTTTCAGGAGTTCTCCCTAGTCGCCATCCACGGAACGCGCTACAGCGAAAACCTGCTGCCCGCGAAGTTTATGGCGCAATTCGGCATGAAGCAGGTGGGCGAGGTTCCTTGTTATCAGTTGAAGGGAACTAAGCTCGTGCCGGGAATTGTGTCATCCCTCCTGCGCGAAGACTTCGAGCGTTTCGTGGAAGATTGGCTCGTGGCAGCCCTCCACGCCGAAGTAGCACCCGTAATCGGCACGCCAGAGCATCCAGCGGTCGAGGAATCCCGCGAGACGATCGATGCACAGATCGAGCGGCTGGCGGCGCGGCAAATCCCCGTCGTCTTCTTCCCGCTGAATTCGACGTATATCCCCGCGGTGCCCGATGGCTGCGGCATGCAGTTCGTCTCATCCGGAAACCCCGGCGCTGGCATCTACTTCTTTGATCCTGAGAAGCTAAGCGCGGAAGAGATCGTCGAGGCCGGCATCAACGGAACACACGGCGAACTGCTCGGCCACGCCCAGAATAAGATGGAGATTGCGCGGACAGAGCCCACGGTTGTCATCCAGGCGATTGGCCCGTTTGGCGTGGTGCTTCAGGATTCCGTGGTGTCGAAGACGGCGGAGGCGATTGCGGTCCAGGTTGAGATTTTCAAGCGGAAGTATCCAGACTGCGAGTGTGTCGTCAAGGAGCCTATGGAGGTTATTCGGGCGAGGTCTGAGTCGCCTGTTGCCGCGGTTGAGCCAGAGGAGCCGGATTATGATGCGCAGTTGCCGCTGAGCTGGTTGTAAAATTCCCATCCGCAAAACCACCACGGGCTTGACCGTTTCCGCTATACTTCCGCCGTAGAGGTGTGAGTCGTGGGCAAATCGGATCAAGGATTGAGTCCTGCTGTTCAAGCGGGAGAATTATCTAACTCCAATGCTTTGACGGCCATCGCGACCCAGCAACAAGCTAATTCGCAGCAACTCTTCCAGGAGAGCAATCCTGGATTTGTGCGGGCTGAAGATCAGGCGATGACCATTTCAAGCGGCGACCCCTATGCTCTGGCTCGCGCGATCAGTCCTGCAACCCAGCAAATAGCATCTGCGACCGCCGGGGCCAAGCAGAACATCATGAGCAACGCGCCAGCCGGAGGCGAGAAAAACCTCGCGCTGGAGCAGGCCGACGTTTCTCAAGGAGCACAGGTCGGTCAAGCCGCCACAGGCTCGTTTTTGCAGTCCTTCAACTCACTCGCCCAACTCGCGGGCCAGGGAACAGGCGAATCTATCTCAGGTGCCGGAACCGCAATCTCCGGTTACAACTCGGCCAATCAGGGCCTCAATTCCCTTGGACAGCAACAGATCCAGCAAAAGGGAGCCCAGCTTGGAGCGCTAACCTCCCTCGGTAGTGATGCGGCTACCGTGGGCGCTGCGTTTATTTGACCCGACTCCCGCACAGCCGCAGTCCGCAATGGGTCTCGATCCTCTGGGCCAGATGTCGTCAGGGCAGCCATTCCAGACGCTTTCCGGCTCCTCTATGGGATCGCAAGGTATCGACCTATCATCATTCTTCAACCCGGCTCCAAGTGTTGTGCCGGGCTCGTTCTAAGGTGTAAATATGCCAGCGGCATCCTTCAATCCGTCGGGTCAGGCTCCTATCGAGCCGCAGTCCTATCAGGCCCCCGTAATGCCGGACCCGACTCCTGCGCAGCCGTCGCCGCTTCCAACGCAGATGCCGGAAGCAAACGGCGCGGTTCGCCGCTCAGGCGCAATTGCCACGGTCGCAGACGGCATCCTCCGCGGATTCATGAACGGGCGCGCGTATCACCAGGCAGCGCAGGTGATGCAGCTCAAGAAGAAGACAGACGACCTGCAGAACTCCTACAACCAGGATGCAGTGCGGCTCTACCAGTTGACACAGGCTGGCGTCACTCCTGATTCCCCCGAGTACAAGGCGGCGAAATCCTCCGTGGATGGCTCGTGGGGCGCGCTGATGGACTTCTACAAAGGTCACGTCGATCCAAATGACGGCAAGAAGAAGACAAAGAAGGATCAGGTCAAGGGCAGCATTGCTGAGATGATTCAGTCGAAAGATCCGATGGCTCAATCTCAAGCCTGGTATCAGGTCGCGCAGAAGATGGGGCCACCCGTCTACGGCCAGATCGCTATGCTGAACACGCCGCAGGAGAAGGCAAAGCGCGAAGCCGGGAATATCAATGCGCAGACGGGCGTAGCGGCAGCGCAGAACACGGCGACGGCTGTAAGTCAGGAAGCCACCGGCCAAAAGCACACCGGCACAGTCCAAGCCGCCCAAGCCAAAGTCGATGAACTAAACAAGACGCCACAAAATCAATGGACTCCGGCTCAGTGGGAGCAGTATAACCAGGCACAACAGCAGATCGAGCCGCGCAAGCCTGGGGACGAGATCAAGGTCAGTGCCGACGCGATCATCCGCAAGCAGCAGGTCGACCCCAAGTATCAGTTCACGGAACAGGATAAGGAAGTGTTGCGCGGTGCCGGGTTCAAGATCGACGCCAACCTCAAGCATCAGGTGACGAAGACCGGCGAGATCATCGAGTGGGATGAAAACGGGCAACCGAATATCCTGCGCGGCAATCAGGCGGCATACGAGCCTCATGGACGCAGCGGCGCAGGTGGCGCGACTGGCATGGAGAAGTCGTACAACGGCGCGCTCAAATATTACCGCGACCTGTATCCCGACATGCCAGACGAGGAGCGTCAGGCTCTGGCTCATCGTAAAGCTGAAGGCGCATCTCAACAGCAGTCCGGAGCCATCGCGCACGACGCCATTGCCGAGCCCAAGCAGTTCGATAACGACGTGATTACGGCGGCGGTCGATAAACTGCGAGGACTTCCGCAATACAAGGACATGAAGACCTTCGACGACGCGCTGGCGAATATCGTGGGCCTGGGCGACAGCGGCTACCAGTACCACACCAGGGCTGAGTTAGGTAAGCCGACAGATGGCAAGTATTCCGGCGACGTGAGCGAAGACCAACTCAAGAATATGGAGCGCGACCTCCAGACACAGATTCGTGTGATTATGGGCGGATCGAAGGAAACGGCGCTGTCTCCGTCTGCGAAGCGTGCAGTTGCCGGCAGAATGCAGCCGCTATTCGGCCCGGCAGCCTCCAAGGGAAGCGGCTCGGCTGCATCGCCACAGCCCCAAGCCGCGCAACCGGGGGCGGGGACCTCGTCTTCCTCGCCTTCCGGAGCAAAACCCGACAAGAAAGAATCAAAAGGTGAAGTCTGGAAAACAGACTTCATGCAGGCAAATAAGGGTGCGACGGATGCTGATTGGCAAACGATGAAACAGCAACTGAAGTCTCAGGGTTATGATCCAGTAGACAAGTAAACAAATGGCCGACGAACCAGCAGCCCCAAATACCGACGCAACATCCACTCAAACCTTCAAGGTTCCGGTTAGGAGCACTGCGTCCGCTAATCACCCCCAACAAGCTAAAACCTTCAAGATTCCGATTCGCGGCAAGGAATTTTCTGTTCCGATCCACAAGTCGGCAGAAGCGGCCGTCGCACCAACTCCGCCAGAAAAGCCAACCGAACCAGTCCATGAGCCTTCGTGGTGGCAAACGACTAAGGAACTCGCGGGATGGGCGGCTAGCGGTGTCGGAGATATTCTCTTCGGCGGAGGCGGAGGTCCAGCATCGATCCCCGGCGCGGATGCTCTGTACAAGGGAGGAAGCCTCGACCCGCAGGAGATTATCAAGCAAGGCGTCGCCAAGGGCGATCCGAACGCGATCATGGCGCAGCAGTTGCAGCAGGTCACGCAAGCGCCACTCGCCAACATCACCGGCAGCAAGACGTTCCAAAAATACTTCGATCCCGAAAGCAAGAATCTAGCCTCGCGCGCGGTAACCGGAGCCACCAAAGCCGTCGAGGGCATGACGAGCGCCGACAATCTCTATAGCCTCGCCTCGATTTACGGGATGCCTGAAGGAATTGCGCATGCGGTCGGCCTCCGATTTCAGACCGACCTCGCTACCAGCACGGCGCAGCAAGTAGGCGGAGCAGCGGCAACTACGGTTTCTGGCGATGCTGGAGCAACTGGCGAAGCGTGGGGGCAGGTTCTCGGCAACGTCGCAGTGCTCGCTGGCATGCACTATGGCGCGAAGATTCCTGATGCGATCAGGGAACGCGATAACACTGCGAAGCTCAACGAGCACGCGCAGGATGAGTTCAAGAAGAAGTTTTCCGACTTAAACGACAACCAGAAGGCGCAAGTTCTCTATTCGGCGGTCGAGAGCGAAAATCCCAAGTTTAAGAAGCGCGTCGATCTTGAAGTAGAGCGGCTGAATCAGAAGAAGGGAGTCACCAAAGGCCGCGACAAGATCCTTAGTCAGGCGGCTGGAGGCGTGGATATCGAGCCTCCGACGCCGGAAGAGGTGAAGCAACAGCGGGTTGACGCCGCCAAGAAGCTAGTTCGGCAGATTGTCGAGCGCCGGACGCGGGAGGAGGCCTACAAGCAGCAAGCTCATAAGCGGGAGCAGGAAGCGCGCGCGGCTGAAGCGCAAGCGGCGGAGGCTCGCAGGGTTCAAGGCGAGAAGGATCGCACGGCGGCCGAAGCAGCGGAATCAGCCAAGTCGCTCGAGGAGCAGCGTGGTCACGGTGTCATCGAAGGGCGCGTAGCGCAGAATCTACCGAACCGCGGCATCGGCATGACCACGGAGCGAGAATCTGGACAGCGGTATGACCCAGAGCAGCCGGCGTCCGAAGGAGTCCAGGTAGTCGAGCGGCGCGCGGCGGCAGGCGGAGATAAGTCAAGAACTCTCGAAGCCATGCAGGAGGAGCGTAGGGAGAATATCCGACAGAGAGGAATAGCTCTCCGCGCTGGCAATCAAGCAGAATCCGATAGGCTTGCCGCTGACAGGGAAAAACTAGAGGCGGAAATGTGGCCTTTAGAGCGCCAGGGGATGATCGTCGAGTCTGAGCGCAAGAGAGAAATCTTGCGACAGTTTCCAGAGTCAGAATTAACTCCGACCGAACGGCAGATACTGCACCCCGGAACAGGCTTCGTTAATGACGGTAGCGATATCCCTCATATCCGCGAATATGAGTCTCGCCAATCAGCAGCGTCAAAGACACCAGATAGAACGCCTGCCAAAGTTACTGCGGCCGAGGCGCGCGTCAACGAGATCACGGAGCGCGATACCGGCACGTCATTCTCCTCGAAGTCGATTGCCGAGCAGCGCAACGCGGCATCCATGCTCGAGGCGAAGCACCCGGAGGCGTGGGAAGCCTTCAAGGGAACTCCAGCCTACGACCGCTTCCAGAGCGACGTGAAGCACGCAGACATGGCCGATGCCACGCTCAAGGGGTTCCTCGAGCGCAATCCATCCGGGGAAT
>Ga0209007_1000429_pt1 | contig 17096 bp, 13 predicted proteins | sample JacPinW_OM1H0_O2_FD_187961 | JGI IMG/M metagenome (GOLD analysis project Ga0209007, IMG submission 187961) | Forest soil microbial communities from Algoma, Ontario, Canada - Jack Pine, Ontario site 1_JW_OM1H0_O2 (SPAdes) (version 2) | ecosystem: Environmental > Terrestrial > Soil > Boreal... | reverse complement strand
AGTCTCGCTAGCAATGAGGCCAGGCCTCGCAACGACCAGAGACCGGAGGACGCATGAGCCAAGAATTCGATGTGATCGTCGTGGGTGCGCGCTGCTCGGGGTCGCCGCTGGCGGCGCTGCTCGCACGCCGGGGCATCAAGGTCGCGCTCGTGGAGCAGGCCAGCTTTCCGAGCGACACCCTCTCGACGCACATCTTCGAGGCCCAGGCGCTGACGTTCCTAGACCGCCTCGGGGTCATCGACAAGATACGCGCGACCGGCGCGCCATTCGTCGACCGCGTCGACTTGCGCGCGGAGGACCTCGAGTTCGTGATCCCGATTCAGCTGCATTCAGGCGACATTGGCGGTACAGCATCGGTGCGTCGGCTGCTGCTCGATCCGATCCTGGCGCAGAGCGCCGTGGAGGCGGGCGCCGATCTGCGGATGGACAGCAAGGTGACAGGACTCCTCGAGGATCGGGGTCGAGTGGCTGGCGTGCGGGTCGCACAGAACGGCTCGGAGAGGACGCTCCGGGCACGGCTGGTTGTCGGCGCCGACGGTCGCAACTCGACGATCGCGAGCCTCGTCGGGGCTCGCAAGTACAACCTCACGCCGAACGAGCGATTCCTCTATTGGTCCTTCTTCGAGGGAGTCGAGCCCGACCCCGATCCGGCATTTGTGTTCCACCGGTGGGGCAACCGGATGGTGATCGCGACACACGCCGACAGCAGCCTCTACCAGGTCATCCTGATCCCGGATCTTGTGGATCTCCCTCGCTTCCGGGAGGATCTGGAGGGCAGCTTCATGGAGTACGCGTGCAGCTGCCGGCCCGTGGCGCAGGCGCTCTCGAGCGCGCGGCGGACCGGGAAGTTGTTTGGGATGCTGCGCTGGGAGGGGTTCTTCCGGGAGGCCTCCGGCCCCGGCTGGGTGCTGGTCGGCGACGCCGGCAACTTCAAGGACCCAACACCGGGCCAGGGCATACAGGACGCGTTCCGGCAGGTCGACGCGCTCGTGCCAGCGATCGCAACCGCGCTGGATGGCTCCGGAGAAGACATCGATAGTGAGATGGCGGCCTGGGGCAGTTGGCGAGACAAGGACGCGGCCGAGCACTACTGGCTCGCGACCGATATGGGGAAGGCTGGGTCGACGCCCGCGGTGCTACCCGAGATTGAGAGGCGACTGCTGGAGCAGGGCAAGATAGGCACGTTCCTGGATCTTTTCTATAGCCACCGGTCGCGGCCCTCGCAAGTCTTCACCCCGCCGCGCCTGTTGGGTGCCACCGCCAGGCTGTTGGCGCGTCGGGGATGCAAACGGCGTGCGCTCCTCAGCGAGGTGGGCACGCTCATGGTTGAGGACTTCCGACGAAAGCGTCTCAACCGCAAGCCGGTGTACGCCGCTGCGGGCACGGCGCTCGACGCTGGCCCCTCCGACGTAGACGACACCGGCGAGGGCTGCCCTGCGCAAGTTAGAGGTGGGGGTGGCCGCGTACCGTGAGCCAGCTCTGGTGGGTGATGCGGTCATGCCGAGGCCGATGACGGGATCGAGGATCGGGGCGCCCGCGGCGATTGCGATGGCGCTCGCGATGACGGCAAGCGAGACGTCTGCGTCGGCGCGGGCGTGATCGCCGTCGACTAGCTAGTAAGCCCCGCGCTGCATGAGCACCGCGGGGATCGTCTTCAGGATGATCGCGAGATCAAGCGCCAGCGACCAGCGCTCCAAATAAATGAAGTCGAGGTGGACGAGGTCGTCGAAGTCGAGCTCTGAGCGACCCGAGACCTGCCACAGGCCGGTGATGCCAGGGAGCACTAGGTAGCGCTTGCGGTGCCAGTCCTCCAGTAGCTCGAAGTCGCGCTCGGGGAGCGGACGCGGACCCACGAGCGACATCTCGCCGCGCAGCACGTTGATCAGCTGGGGCAGCTCGTCCAGCGAGAAGCGGCGCAGAAATCGCCCGACTGGCGTCAGGCGTGGGTCGGCGCGGATCTTGAACAGGGCGCCGCTTGCCTCGTTCAGATCCTCCAGGTCCGCCTGGCGCTGCTCGGCGTCGTAGTACATGGTGCGGAACTTCAGGCACGCGAACGGGAGCTGTCCGATGCCGGGACGCATGGAGCGGTAGAAGACAGGACCGCGCGAGGACAAGCGCACGGCGAGCACGATCGCGGCCAGCAGCGGGCTCAGCACGATCAAAAGCAGCGTCGAGGCGACCAGGTCGAAGCTGCGCTTCAGTGCGAAGTCGATGCCCTCGAACACAGGCGGGCCCAGCTCGAACAGCGGGACAGACTGGCCCGGGATGAACTCGGCGCGCTGCACCAGAATCTCCATCGTGGAGGGAGCGATGCGCACACGCACGCCGCGCCGGTGGCACTGGTCGACCAGCTCCACCGCGCGCTCTTGGGGGAAGTCGGGGTCGGCGATGATCACCTCATCCACGCGTTCGGCGACGATCGTGGCCTGCAGGTGCTCGAGCGTGCCCAGACAGCGCACCCCGTTGGGGGGCAGCGGCTCGGGCGAGACGAAGCCGACGACTTCGATCGGCGAGCGCGGCGCATCGGCGAGCGCGTGCGCGACGTCGTGAATGTGCTTGCCGGTGCCCACCAGCACCGCCCGGCGCTGGTAGCCGGCCGCGTGCAGAATCGCACCGGTTGCCCGCTCATACAGGTAGCGCAGCGAAGATATGTAGAACAGCGCGAAGCCGAGCGACCCGTAAAAGATGTAGTAGCTGGAGAAGTGTTCGCCGCTGACGACGGCGAAGATCAGCGCGACGACCGCGACCTGGAAGAGCGATCCGACGATGCGCGAGAGGCCTGGGCGCTGCGAACGCTCGGCGTATAGGCCCGAGCGGGCGAACAGCAGCGCCGTCAGCAGATAGGCGAAGGCAAGATTCGAGCGCGTGCCCTCGAATGCGCTGTGCACGTCGAAGCTTGCGAGCAACGCCGCCTTCAGCGCGAGCGCCGTGAAGATCGCGAGCGATAGGCCGAACAGGTCGAGCGCCAACAGCGACACGACGCGCAGCGCGCGGCGCATCGTGTCCATGCGCAGCAGGAACGACAGTGCCGGCGGGCGCTTGCTGCGCATGTCACGGTCGGCCCGCGGCGGCGCTCCGATCGGGGGTGGGGCAGGCGCCAGCGTCGGCGCCGACGCCTCGCGGGACGAGCCTAGCGGCGCCTCGGCGCGAGCGCCCACGGCCGGCCGGCCGGGGTGACTGGTGCGCGGAGCGTCCGGGGAACGAACTCCCATCTCGGACTTCACAACAGTTGAGTTTCCCTTATGTAGCGGTCAGAAACCGTTTGGGAGAGCACGTGCGCGCAAGGGCGCGCGTGCGCTTGGGACATTGTGGGGCGCTCAGAAACCCGCCAGGAGGACACGTGCACGCCAAGGCGCGTACGTGTTTGGGAAGTAGTCAAGCGCTCAGAAACTGTTTGGTAGGCGTCGCTCACCCAACCAGCTGCTCTACGCCGGACGTGTCGATCGTGCGTCTGAGGCCGTCACGCAGGGACACTTCGGGAGCCCAACCGAGCAGCTCGCGCGCCAGCGTTATGTCGGGTCGGCGCTGCTTGGGATCGTCAACCGGCAACGCCTCGAAGAGAATCTCCGACTCGGCGCCCGTGACCTCCTTGACCGCTTCGGCCAGTTCGAGCAGGGTGTACTCGTCCGGGTTGCCGATATTGCACGGCTCGTGATAGCCCGACTCGGCGAGCGCGATCAGCCCGCGAATCAGATCGCTTACGAAGCAGAACGAGCGCGTCTGCGAGCCGTCGCCGAATACGGTCAGCGGGCGGTTGGCGAGCGCCTGGCGCAGAAACGTGGGGATCGCGCGGCCATCGTGCGGGCGCATGCGACTGCCATACGTGTTGAAGATGCGCACGATCGAAGTGTCGACGCCCTGCTGGCGGTGGTAGGCCATCGTCAGCGCCTCGGCATAGCGCTTGGCCTCGTCGTATACGCCGCGCGGGCCGATCGGGTTGACGTGGCCCCAGTAGGACTCCGACTGGGGATGCTCCAGCGGGTCGCCATACACCTCGCTGGTGGAGGCGATCAAAAAGCGGGCGCGATGGCGCTTGGCCAGACCGAGCGTGTGATGGGTGCCATAGGAGCCCACCTTCAGCGTGTGCAGCGGCAAGCGCAGGTAGTCGATCGGCGAGGCTGGCGAGGCCAGGTGGTAGACGTAGTCCACCTGCTCGTCAATCTCATACGGCTCGATGATGTCCACGTTGACGTGGCGAAAACGCTCGGGATCGCGGATGTGCTCGATGTTCGCGAGCGAACCGGTCTCCAGGTTGTCCACGCAGATCACGCGATGGCCGCGCGCGAGCAGCTCGTCACAGAGATGCGATCCGAGAAAGCCGGCGCCGCCGGTCACCAGGCAGGTGGACACGGCTGTAAGGATATCTACTACATATGATCCGCATGGTCCCGCCGCGTGCTCAGCGCGCGGACAATGATATGAAAAATGGACGATTGCCTATAGTGACTACATATTGTAGCTGCTATTAGCAACCCTTGAAAATCGATACATACATCCCCCTCCGATACCCTTCCGATACCCCACTCCCAGATGACCGAACACCCACCCGCACCCCGGCCCAAGCCCGACGAGCACAGGACCGTCGCGCCCATCGTGGGCCCCGAGGACCCGCGCCGGTTCACCGACTCGGGCATCGAGATCGAGGCCCTCTACACCGAGGATGACCTGCCGGCGGACCTCGACCTGGGGACTCCCGGAGACTTTCCCTACACGCGCGGGGTGCATCGCGAGATGTACCGCAAACAGACCTGGACGATGCGCCAGTACGCGGGGTATGCCTCGGCGAAGGAGTCAAACGAGCGCTACCGCTACCTGCTCTCCAAGGGCTCGACGGGACTGTCGATGGCATTCGACCTGCCGACGCAGCTCGGCCTGGACTCCGACAACCCACGCTGCCTGGGCGAGGTGGGCCGCACCGGCGTGGCGATCGACACGATCGACGACATGCGCACCGCCTTCGACGGCATTCCGCTGGATGAGGTGTCCACCTCAATGACGATCAACGCGCCGGCGGCCTGCCTGCTGCTGCTCTACCAGCTGGTCGGCGAGGAGCAGGGCGTGCCGAGCGAGAAGTTGCGCGGGACGACCCAGAACGACGTGCTCAAGGAGTACATCGCGCGCGGCAACTACATCTACCCGCCGCAGCCAACAATGCGGATCACGACCGACCTGTTCCAGTACTGCCAGGAAAACGTGCCCAAGTGGAACACGATCTCGATCTCCGGCTACCACTTCAGGGAGAAGGGCTGCTCGGCGGTGCAGGAGGTGGCGTTCACCCTCTCCTCGGGCATCGCGTATGTGACGGCGGCAATCGAGAAGGGACTCGACGTGGACGACTTCGCGCCGCGCCTCGCGTTCTTCTTCAACGGCCACAACAACGTCTTCCAAGAGGTCGCCAAGTTCAGGGCGGCACGCAGGATGTGGGCGCACATCATGAGCGAGCGCTTCGGCGCAACCAACCCGAAGTCCACGATGCTGCGCTTCCACACCCAGACCGGCGGCGTGACGCTCACCGCGCAGCAGCCTGAGAACAACATCGTCAGGGTCGCCCTGCAGGGCTTTGCCGCGGTGTGCGGAGGCACGCAGTCCCTGCACACCAACGGCTTTGACGAGGCACTCGCGCTGCCGACCGAGCACGCGGCAAAGATCGCGCTGCGCACACAGCAGATCCTCGCGTTCGAGTCCGGCGCGACCGACACCGTGGACCCATTCGCGGGGTCGTATTTCGTGGAGTCGCTCACCGACGAGATCGAAGCGCGCGCGAACGAGCTGATCGCCAAGGTGGACACGCTCGGCGGCAGCGTCAACGCGATCCAGTTCATCACCGGCGAGATTGACGAGTCCGCCTGGGGCTACCAGGAGCGCTACCGGATCGGCCAGGACATCGTCGTGGGCGTCAACAAGTTCGAGGAGGACGACCTCGAGGTGCCGGATCTGCTGCGCGTGGACCCCGAGTCAGAGCGCGAACAGGTGGCGCGCTTGCAGGCGTTTAAGGCGAATCGTGACCAAGCACTGGTGGAGAAGCGCTTGGAGGAGCTGCGCGAGACCGCGCGCGGCAGCGAGAACCTGCTGCCCTGCATTCGCCAAGCGCTGAAGGACAAATGCTCCTTGGGTGAGGTGTGCGGGGCGATGCAGGACGTGTTCGGCAAGTACGCGCCGACTTTTTGACCTGTTTCTGTTCGGGGAGGTACATGTACCTCCCCGCCATCGGCGCATGCGCCGATGGTCCCCACCCGTACATGTACGGGTGGGCAGCCGATCGGAGGTCAACGGAACCTCCGATCGCCCAGCACATGTGCCGGGCGGATCAATAGGATCGAGAATCGTGATCGCGACGGTAGAGTTCTTTGAAGTCGTCCTCGCCGTGCACATCACGGCCGTGGTGTTCGCCTTCGGCGCGACCTTCGCCTACCCGGTCTTGCTGGGTGTGGTAAGCAAGGCCGACTCGCGTTCGCTGCCCGCCCTCTACAAGGCCATCCACGCGATCAGCGTGCGGGTCATCATGCCGGGGCTCGCGGTAGTCGTGATCTGCGGCATCTACCTCGCCTCCAAGCTGCACGTGTGGAACGAGTTCTTCGTACAGTGGGGATTCGTCGTCGCGCTTCTCATCGGCGCGGTGGAGGGCATGTTCCTGAGCCCCAGCGAGAAGCGCCTCGTGGAGGTCGCCGACAGGGACCTCGTCGCCGCCGGCGACGGGCCCGTGACGTTCGGCGCCGAGCACGACTCGCTCGTTCGCCGCATCGGCGCGATCGGCGCCACGATGGATCTGCTCGTGATTCTCACGATCCTGTTCATGGTGCTGAAAACCTAGGGCGCTGTACCCTGGAGGCAGCATGAGCCAGGGACACAGAATCGCCGTCGTCGGCGCCACCGGACAGGTGGGCACGCTCATGTTGCAATTGCTGCGCGAGCGCGATTTCTCCGCGCGAGAGATTGTTCCCTTTGCCTCCGAGCGCTCCGCCGGCAAGGAGATCGAGGGCGTGGGGGTGGTGCAGCCGCTCACCGACGAGACGATCCAGGGCTTTGATCTGGCGCTGTTCTCAGCGGGTGGATCGACCTCCGGCGAGTGGGCCCCGCGCTTCGTGCAAGCTGGCGCGATTGTGGTTGACAACAGCTCACGCTGGCGCATGAACGACGACGTGCCGCTCGTGGTCGCCGAGGTCAACCCGGCGACGCTCGCCGACCACAAGGGAATCGTCGCCAACCCCAACTGCTCCACGATGCAGATGGTGGTCGCGCTGAAGCCGCTTCATGACGCGGCCGGTATCGAGCGGCTTGTGATCTCCACCTACCAGGCGGTGTCGGGTACGGGCAAGAAGGCGGTGGACGAGCTGCTCGACCAGTCCCACGCGCTGCTGCACGAACGCGAGATCGAGCCGCCCCAAGTATATGCCCACCAGATCGCCTTCAACGCGCTCCCCCACGCGGGCAGCTTCGCGCCCGGCGACGATCACACCGACGAGGAGCGCAAGCTCATCGACGAGACCCGCAAGATCCTCGGCGACGATTCGATCCGCGTCAGCGCGACGTGCGTGCGAGTGCCCGTCGTCAACGGCCACTCCGAGGCCGTCAACGTGCAGACGCGCCAACAGCTGACCCCCGAACAGGCACGCGAGCTGTTGCGCGCCGCGCCAGGCATCACCGTGGCTGACGATCCCGATGCGTCGCTCTACCCGCTGGCGACGCTCGCCACCGGCCACGACGAGGTGTTCGTCGGGCGCATCCGCCGCGACCTCGGCCACGAGCGGGCCCTGGACATGTGGATCGTCGCGGACAACCTGCGCAAGGGCGCCGCCACGAACGCGGTTCAGCTCGCGGAGCTACTGGACGAGCAGGGGTTGATCCACCCGCGCAGTGCCCCCGCCGTCGCATAGGGAGGACTCTCGCGCCGACGCTCGAACCTCGGAGCGATGAGCGTCTCTACCGAGGTGCAGCGCACCCTTGTCAAGTCTCCGCCCGAGCTGTGGTCGGAGTTGAGCAACCCCGAGGCGCTCGCTCGTCACCTGTCTGGGCTGGGCGAGATCCGGATCACGAGCGTCGAGCCCGAGACGAAGGTCGAGTGGGAGAGCGAGGGCGCCAGCGGCATCGTGCAGCTCAAGCAGTCCGGCTGGGGCACCAGGGTGACGTTGTCGGTGAGGCGCGGCGCGCCGGCTGTCGAGCAGGAGCCGACCCCTGAGATGGTCATAGAGCCGGAGCCGGAGCCCGCGGTCGAGCCCGAGCCCGAGCCGGTCATAGAGCCTGAGCCGGTCGCCGTCGAGTCCCAGTCTGACCCGGTCGCGGTCGAGCCGGAGCCGGTCGCGCCCATCGAGCCAGATCAGGAGCCATCTCCTGTGGAGCACGAGCCCCGACTTGGATTCTTTGCGCGGCTCTTCCGCAAGCGCAGGGCGAAGCCGATCGCGGTTATCGAGCCGGAGCCAGAGATAGAGATAGAGGTCGTCGCACTGGCAGTGCCAGAGCCGGTGTACCCCGATCCGCCGGCCCAGCCCGAAGCTTCAGAACCGGCGGAGGACCTCGCCTCCGAACTCGAGTCCTTGGAAGACCAGATAGCCGCCGAGACGACCGAGCTGCTCACGGGTGTGCTCGACCGCCTGGGCGCGGCGCACCACAGACCCTTCTCGCGCGGATAAGATCCGCGCCGATGCGCGCAAAGGCACCGGAAACCTACGAGGAGAAGCTCGCCGAGCTGCAGGACTTACGCGAGGAAGCGCTGCACTCCGCACCCGAGGCCGAGGAGAAGCAGCACGCGCGCGGCAAGTACACGGCACGCGAGCGCGTGGAGAAGCTGCTCGACCCCGGTTCCTTCCAGGAGCTCGACACGTTCGTGCGCCACCGCACCTACGACTTCGAAATGCAGAAGAACCGCCCGTGGGGCGATGCGGTGGTGACCGGCCACGGCACGATCGACGGACGGCGCGTGTGCGTGTTCAGCCAGGACTTCACCGTGTTCGGCGGCTCGCTGAGCGAGGTCATGGGCGAGAAGATGTGCAAGATCATGGACCTCGCGACCAAGATCGGCTGTCCGGTGATCGGCATCAACGACTCGGGCGGGGCGCGCATCCAGGAGGGTGTCGTCTCGTTGGGCGCCTATGGCGACGTGTTCGTGCGCAACGTGCGCGCCTCGGGCGTGATCCCGCAGATCAGCCTGATCATGGGCCCGTGCGCGGGCGGCGCGGTTTACTCGCCGGCGATCACCGACTTCGTGTTCATGGTCAAGGAGACCTCGCACATGTTCATCACCGGGCCCGACGTGATCAAGACGGTCACCGGCGAGGAAGTGGGCTTCGAGGAGCTGGGCGGTGCGATGTCGCACAACACCAAGTCGGGCGTCGCGCAGTTCGCCTCCGAGGACGAGGACGCGTGCCTGGAGGACTGCCGCTACCTGGTGAGCTTCCTGCCGCAGAACAACATGCAGAGCACGCCGCGCGTGCAGCCCACCGACGACCCGCTGCGGATGGACCCCGAGCTGGACCACGTCGTGCCCGACAACCCCAACAAGCCGTATGACATGCGCGACGTGGTGCGCCTGATCGTGGACGACGGCGAGTTCTTCGAGGTGCACGAGCACCACGCCAAGAACATCATCTGCGGCTTCTCGCGCCTGGATGGGCACGCGATCGGGATCGTCGGCAACCAGCCCAACCAGCTGGCGGGCGTGCTCGACATCGACGCGTCAGCCAAGGCGGCGCGCTTCGTGCGCACCTGCGACGCGTTCAACATTCCGCTGCTGACGCTGTGCGACGTGCCGGGCTTCCTCCCCGGGACCGCCCAGGAGTGGGGCGGCATCATCAGGCACGGCGCCAAGCTGCTGTACGCGTTTGCCGAGGCGACCGTGCCGAAGATCACCGTGATCACCCGCAAGGCGTACGGGGGCGCCTATGACGTGATGGCCTCCAAGCACCTGCTGGCCGACTTCAACTTCGCCTGGCCCACCGCGGAGGTCGCGGTGATGGGGCCGGAGGGTGCGGTCAACATCATCTACCGGCGCGACATCGCGGGCAGCCCAACACCGCAGGAGCGCCGCCAGACCTTGATGGACGACTACAAGGCACGCTTTGCCAACCCCTACACGGCGGCCGAACGTGGATACATCGACGACGTGATCATCCCGCACGAGACGCGCCCGAAGCTGATTGCCGCGCTCGACACGCTGCACACCAAGCGTGAACCGGGCCCGAAGCGCAAGCACGGCAACATTCCGCTGTAGTCGGAGACATGTGCTCCGGCTCTCGCGATCGTGGACGGCGCAGCATCCATATGGCCGGTAAACCATCCAATTAGCCGATAAAGGCACAATGCACCGATGCCCAACCGCCGACCCAAGCTCGAACTGATTGCCCCGTCGGCGTCGCCCGTCGAGGCAGCGGCAATCGTGGCCGCACTCGAGCGCTTCATGCGCGATACCGCGCCCCGCTTGGCACCGCCGGCCGAGCAGATGGACCCATGGACGCGCGCGGCTATGCTCGAAGGCGTCGCGCGCGACGGTCTGGCCGACGAGCCGGACCCTTGGCTAAATACCTGAAAGCCGCTAGGCTTTAGCACCAATCTCTCTTGCCGGTCGCAAACGAATAATCCGGGACCGCCAACCCCGACCCCGGATCAGGAGGTCTTCGCCAGATGGAGCCAGTTTCGATACCCGCCGAGCGACCCACCAAAAAGGGCTCGCTCGAGGATCCCGAGATTCTGCAGAACGTCCCCGGGCACGTGATTCCGATCCTGCAGCGGGAGTACGACGACTTCAAGACCGAGGCCACGAAGTTCCTCCAGGGCGACATGCCCGAGGACGAGTTCATCAAGTTCCGCCTCAAGCAGGGCGTGTATGGCCAGCGCCAGCCCGACGTGCAGATGATCCGCGTGAAGCTGCCGTTCGGCGGCGTGACACCGGAGCAGATGGACAAGTTCGCCGACGTCGTCGAAAAGTACGCGCCGCTGCGCAAGGGCCACGTGACGACGCGCCAGAACATCCAGATGCACCACATCCCGTTGCCGGAAATCGAGCCTGCGATCAGGGAGATGGGCGAAGTGGGCCTGTCGAGCCGAGAGGGCTGCGGCAACACCGTGCGCAACGTCACCGGCGATCCCTGGGCGGGAGTGGCGGCCGATGAGCTGTTCGACTTGACCCCCTACGCGGCCGCGTATGCACGCTACTTCGTCAGGCACCCGACCACGCAGGGGATGCCGCGCAAGATCAAGACCTCCTTCGACGGCTCTCCGCGCGACCGCGCGATCAGCGGCATCCACGACATCGCCTTCCGTGCGCGTTTGAAGAAGGACCCCACCCACCCCGACGGCCGCGAGGTGCGCGGCGTGGAGATGCTCGTAGGCGGCGGCACCTCGATCATGCCGCGTGTGGCGCCCACGCTGTACGACTTCGTGGAGATCGACAACGGCGACTACCTGAAGATCTCAGAGGCCGTCTTCCGCATCTTCGACCGCCAGGAGTGGCTGCGCGTCAACCGCGCGCGCGCCCGCATCAAGGTGTTCGTGGACAAGTTCGGAATCGATGAGCTGCGCAACCAGGTCGAGCAGGAGCTTGAAGGCGAATGGGTGGGCGAACGCGACTTCTCGATCGAGGATCGCCTGTTCTTGGACGACGAGCGCGAAGCCGCTCCCGCGCCGCCCACAAGCTACGGCAGCCCCAACGGGGACATATCGGAGTTCGAGCGCTTCAAGCAGACCAACGTGGCCGCCCAGAAGCAGGAGGGCTTCGTGACCGTCGAGGTGAAGATCGTGCGTGGCGACCTCACGCCCAAGCAGTTCCGTGGGCTGGGGCAGATCATGCGCGAATACTCCGGCGGCTATGCGCGCACGACGGTGCAGCAGAACTTCGTGTTGCGCTGGGTGCGCTACGAGAGCGTGTACGACGTGTGGAGGGCGCTCAGCGCGCTCGGCCTCGGCGACCCGGGCTCGCGCGAGATCACCGACGTGGTGTCGTGCCCCGGGACCGACTCTTGCAAGCTCGGCATCACCAGCTCGATGGGCCTCAACCAGGCCGTGCAGGAGCGCATCGAAGCGATGAACCTCACGGACCCACTAACGCGCCAGATCCACATCAAGATGAGCGGCTGCCCCAATGGCTGCTCCCAGCACCACGTGGCCGACATCGGCTTCTACGGCGCCTCGATCAAGGTCGGCGAGCACACGATCCCCGCCTACATCCCGCACGTGGGCGGCGTGTACGAAGGCGGCGAGGTCAAGTTCGGCACGCGCCTGAAGCTGCGCCTGCCGGCCAAGCGCGCGCCCGAGGCGATCGAGCGCTGGATTCGCCACTACGAGGCCAACCGCAACGAGGGCGAGGAGTGGGGCGCGTTTGTGGAGCGCGTCGGCACGCCCGAGCTGGAAGGGCTCGTCAAGGAGCTTTCTTTGCCCGTCGACTTCAGCCTGGAGACGATGAACACATTCATCGACTGGAACCGCGACGTGCCGTTCCAAGTGATCCGCGGTGAGGGCGAGTGCGCGGTCTAGAGGACAGCCCGACCGACGTCACATCCACCGTCCCAGGGGACCCGCGCCCCGCGGGCGAGGATGTGGCCCGGGCCCTTAGCGACACCCTACGCGAGGCGGTCGAGCGCCACGGGGAGAAGGTCGTGTTGCTGTGCTCCTTCCAAAAGGAGGAGTCGGTGCTGATCGACGAGCTGCTGCGGATCGGTGGCGGGCAGACCCCCGTGCGAATCGCGACGATCGACACCGGGGTGCTGTTTGCAGAGACGCTGCAAACATGGAAGGCATTCGAGGAGCGATACGGGATCGCCGTGGAGGTGCACGACGCAAGCAACGCGAGCGCCCCGTGGAGCGGCCCTGAGCACTGCTGCTCGGTTGCCAAGGTGGCCGCCCTGGAGCAGGCACTGCATGGCGCTGAGGGCTGGATAACGGGCATCAGGCGCGAGCAGGGGCCGACGCGCGCGGACACCGAGCTGATCGAACACGACGCCAAGCGCTCTCTGCACAAGTACAACCCGCTGGCGCAGTGGAGTGAAAAGGACCTGTGGACACGCATCTTCGAGCGCGAGCTTCCCTACAACCCGCTGCACGACCAGGGCTACTCATCGATCGGCTGCGCGCCGTGCACCCAGCCCGGCGAGGGCCGCGAGGGCCGTTGGGCGGGCACAGAGAAGACTGAGTGCGGACTGCACGTTGGCGTGTCATGAGCGTCGCCGAGCGTCCCCAGTTGAGTCACCTGCGGGCGCTCGAGTCGGAGGCTATCCATGTGATGCGCGAGGTGGCAGCCGAATTCGAGCGGCCCGTGCTGCTGTTTAGCGGCGGCAAGGACTCGATCGTGCTGCTGCGACTCGCCGAGAAGGCGTTTAGGCCGGGGACGTTTCCGTTCCCGCTGATGCACGTGGACACCGGGCACAACTTCCCCGAGGTGATCGAGTATCGCGACCGGCGCGTCGCGGAGCTGGGCGAGCGGTTGATCGTGGCGAGCGTGCAGGAGTCGATCGACAGCGGTCGCGCGGTCGAGGAGAAGGGCCCGCGCGCCTCGCGCAACCAGCTGCAGACCGTGACCTTGCTCGACGCGATCGCCGAGCACAAGTTCGACGCAGCCTTTGGCGGCGCGCGCCGCGACGAGGAGCGCGCGCGGGCGAAGGAGCGCGTGTTCTCCTTCCGCGACGACTTCGGCGGCTGGGACCCCAAGAGCCAGCGGCCGGAGCTGTGGAACCTGTACAACGGGCGCATCAAGAAGGGCGAGAACGTGCGCATCTTTCCGATCTCAAACTGGACTGAGCTCGACGTGTGGGAGTACATCGACCAGGAGCAGCTGGAGGTGCCCTCTATCTACTTCGCGCACGAGCGCGAGGTGTTTAAGCGCGACGGAATGCTCTACGCATGGCGCGAGGGGACGGAGTTGATCGACGGCGAGAGCGTGTTCGCAGAGACGGTGCGCTATCGCACGGTGGGCGACATGAGCTGCACCGGCGGCGTGCGCTCCAGCGCCGCCACGCTGCAGGAAGTCGTGACGGAGATAGCCGCGACTCGCATCACCGAGCGGGGCGAGACACGCGCGGACGACCGTGTGTCAGAGGCGGCGATGGAGGATCGCAAGAAGGCCGGGTACTTCTAGTGCGCGCGTTTTTTGGGGCTGCGCCCGCCCACGCGACGGGACGTGCGGCCCGCGGGAGCGGAATCTCTCCCGCGTCCGCCAGGCAGGCGCCGCGATGACCCTCGACCTACTGCGCTTCACCACCGCCGGCTCGGTGGACGACGGCAAGAGCACGCTGATCGGCAGGCTCCTGTACGACACCAAGCAGGTGTTTCAGGATCAGCTCGACCACGTTGCGCAGGCGAGCGAGCGCCGTGGCGGCGAGGGCGCGCTCGACCTCGCGCTGCTGACCGACGGGCTGCGCGCCGAGCGCGAGCAGGGGATCACGATCGACGTGGCCTACCGCTACTTCGCGACCCCCAAGCGCCGCTTCATCATCGCCGACTGCCCCGGCCATCAGCAGTACACGCGCAACATGGTGACCGGCGCCTCCACGGCCGACCTGTCGGTGATCTTGCTCGACGCGCGCAAGGGCGTACTCGAGCAATCCAAGCGCCACGCGTTCATCAGCGCCCTGCTCGGCATCCCCCACCTGGTTGTGGCGGTGAACAAGATGGATCTCGTCGACTACTCCCGCGAGCGCTTTGAGGAGCTGGTGGCGGAGTTCGGCGTGTTCGCTCAAAAGCTGCACGGGATCGGGACGGGAACGGGCATGGGCCGCGACATGACCTACATCCCGATGTCGGCCCTCGACGGCGACAACGTCGTCGATCGCTCCGAGCGTATGGATTGGTACGACGGGCCGACCTTGCTGGAGCTACTCGAGCAGGTGGAGGTGGCCTACGACCATCCCTACGACAGACCGGCGCGCTTCCCCGTGCAGTGGGTGATCCGCCCTTCGGGGAATGGATCCCCACCCACCCGCGACTATCGCGGCTACGCCGGCCAGCTCGCAAGCGGCGCGCTGCGCGTGGGAGAGGAGGTCGTCGTGCTTCCCGCGGGGCAACGCACGAGCATCGCCGCGATCGACACCTACGACGGCGAGCTCCCGGAGGCGCTCGCGCCGATGTCGGTCACGTTGCGGTTGAGTGAGGAGATCGACATCTCACGAGGCGAGACGATCTGCCGTCCCGAGCAGGCCCCGACCGTGTCGCGCGAGCTGGAAGCCGACGTGTGCTGGATGGCCGACAGGCCGCTGCGCCGCGGTGGACGTTACCTCGTCAAGCACACCACCCGCGAGGTAACGGCAATCGTGGACGAGCTTTGCGACCACGTCAATGTGCAAACCCTGGAGCGCGGAGGCGCCCCTGAGGAGCTGGCGCTGAACGATATCGGCAGGGTGCGCCTGCGTACCAACGCACCACTCGTGTTCGACCCGTATGAGAGCAACCGACGCACCGGCAGCTTCATCTTGATCGACGAAGCATCCAACGACACCGTCGGAGCCGGCCTGATCCATTAGGCTTCGCGCCCGATGTTCTCAAAGGTCCTGGTAGCCAATCGCGGCGAGATCGCCGTCCGTATCGTGCGTGCCCTGGAGGAGATGGGGATTTCCTCCGTGGCTGTTTATTCAGAGCTGGATCGCGACGCCCTGCACGTGGCGTGCGCCGATGAGGCATACAACCTCGGCGACGGTCCGGCAGCCGATAACTACCTGAACGTCGAGAAGATCCTTGACGCCGCGCGACGCTCAGGCGCGCAGGCGATCCATCCGGGGTATGGCTTCCTCGCCGAGAACGCGCCGTTTGCGCAGGCTTGCGAGGACGCCGGGATCGTGTTTATCGGCCCGCCGCCCAGCGCGATCGAGGCGATGGGCTCAAAGACACGCGCACGCGAGCTGATGCAAGCCGCCGGGGTGCCGATCGTGCCGGGCACGACCGAGGCCGTGGCGACCGTGGCCGACGCGCTGAAGATCGCCAAGCAGGAGATCGGTTTCCCGGTCGCGGTCAAGGCGGCCGGCGGTGGCGGCGGCAAGGGCTTCAGGGTGGCGCTGGTCGAGGAGGAGCTCCAGGACGCGTTCGAGGGCGCCAGCCGCGAGGGCGAGAAGTTCTTCTCAGATGGAACCGTCTACTTGGAGCGCTACCTGCCCGATCCGAGGCATGTCGAGGTGCAGGTGCTCGCCGACCGCCACGGCAACGTGATCCACCTGGGCGAGCGCGACTGCTCGATCCAGCGCCGCCACCAGAAGGTGATCGAGGAGTCGCCGGCGCCGGAATGGGTGGTGGACGAGGAACTGCGCGCGCGCATCGGCAAGATCGGCGTGGAGGCGGCACGCGCCGTCAACTATGTGGGCGCGGGCACGATCGAGGGTCTGCTTGCTCCAAAAGAGGACGGCACGGCCGAGTACTTCTTCCTCGAGATGAACACGCGCGTGCAGGTGGAGCACTGCGTTACCGAGATGACGACGGGCGTGGACATCGTCAAGGAAGGCATCCGCGCCGCCGCGGGCGAGCGGCTGGCGCTGCGCCAGGAGGATGTCGCTCTGCGCGGTCACGCGATCGAGTGCCGCATCAACGCCGAGGACGCCTCCAAGAACTTCGCGCCCGCGCCGGGGAAGATCGGCGCCTACTCAGAGCCGAAAGGTCCGGGCGTGCGCGTGGATTCGGGCGTGGGCGCCGGCGGCGAAGTGTCGCCGATGTACGACCCGATGGTGGCCAAGCTGATCGTGTGGGACGCCGACCGCGAGCAGGCCACAAGACGCATGTTGCGGGCGCTGGAGGAATACGAGATCGAGGGGCTGAAGACGCTGATCCCCTTCCACCAGGCGCTGCTCGCCACCGAGCAGTGGGCCAAGGGCGAGACCTGCAGGGACCTGCTCGAGGACAAGAGCTGGCTGAAGACGCTCGCCTTCCCACCCCCCGCGCCGCCCACCGAGGAGGACGAGGAGCAGAAGGTCGAGCAGACCTACGAGGTCGAGGTCTCCGGCAAGCGCTTCGACGTGCGCGTCTTCGGACCGCCCTTCGCCGGCGGTGGCGGCGGCGTGTCCACAGGCAACGGAGCCGCGTCTGGCGGGCGCAAGGCGCCCAAGCGCGGCGAGCGCAAGAGCGCCGGAGGGGCTGGTGGGCCTGACGTCCTCCCCTCACCGCTGCAGGGCAACATGTGGAAGGTGCTCGTCAAG
>Ga0209007_1000428_pt1 | contig 17137 bp, 9 predicted proteins | sample JacPinW_OM1H0_O2_FD_187961 | JGI IMG/M metagenome (GOLD analysis project Ga0209007, IMG submission 187961) | Forest soil microbial communities from Algoma, Ontario, Canada - Jack Pine, Ontario site 1_JW_OM1H0_O2 (SPAdes) (version 2) | ecosystem: Environmental > Terrestrial > Soil > Boreal... | reverse complement strand
CGTTATCAGAGAGGGTATTTGTATTTGCGTGGCAGGAGGATTTCAGTGTGGGTAGGCCGCTGGCGCGAAGATGTCATGCGGTCTGACGGTTCAGTGCAGCGTATAAGGCGGTCATTAGTGATCGGCACGAGAACGGAATTTCCAACCCGGCGGCTCGCAGAGCGGCAGTTTGAATCACTGCTCGCTCGCATCAACGCGCCGAGTTATCGTCCAGGCCGCATCGCAACCCTTGCTGAATTCGCTGACAGGTGGCGAAGAGAAGTATTGATTCACCACAAGCCGTCGAGCATCAAGGCAGCCAATTCACATCTGCATTGTCACATCCTGCCGCTTCTCGGCAAGACCAAACTAGAGGAATTGGGATTGGAGGTGCAACAGGGATTTATAACTCGATTGGCGGAGGCAGTTGCTCGCAAGACCGCCATAAACGTGATGGGAACCTTATCGGTGATGTTGTCCACGGCCAAGAATTGGGGATACATCTGCGAACCAGTGGAATTCGCCAAGCTCACGATGCCTAAGGAAGAAGTGAAGGAAGATGCTCGCTTCTTTACGGCGGCGGAAGCAAAGCAGATCATTTCCACTGCGGCGGAACCATTTCGCACGATGTTCGCAATAGCTGCCATGACAGGCTTACGCGCCGGGGAATTGCTCGCGTTGCAAGTCGATGATCTGGACTTTGAGCGAAAGGTGATGCACATTCGCCGATCTGTATGGCGCGGTCGAATCCAGACGGTCAAGAGCAGAGCCAGTAGGGCGTCGGTTGCAATGGCAGATGTGCTTTCTCTTATTCTCAAGACGTATCTCAAGTCGTGGCAAGAGAACCCAATGAGACTTCTTTTCATAAACCGGAGGCATAGGCCGTATAACGCCACCAAAGTGGTACAGAAGGCGCTCTGGCCGGTGCTTGATAAATTGAAAATCGAACGCTGTGGCCTGCATGCATTTCGGCACATGCATTCGAGTTTGCTGCTAGAAACTGGTGCATCGCCGACTGTGGCCCAGGCCCAACTCCGGCATTCCGATCCACGAATTACGCTGGGAATTTATGGTCACATTATCGGTGACTCCCAACGAAACGCTGTGGACAGAGTTGCCGAGATTTTGGACCCAAATGGCCCCAAGTCCGTGTCCTCGGGTGAGTGGATTCAATGACTTGGCGAGTGGGTAGGTAGAGTTCGATCCCCACCGCCCCTACCAATCATCCTACTGATCGGTACGCACTTAGCAAAAACGCGAGGGGGCAAAAGGGGGCAAATAACCTCGATGATCCGGTTCGTGCAAGAAGTTCTCGGCGGCACGAGTGACAGCCGGATTTTGAGTTCCGAGGAGAATTCAATTCACTGAGGTCCGTATTTTTGTGTCGCGGATGAGTGAGGTGTTCGTGAATGTCTGGTTTAGGTGGGTGATCGCTTCGGAGTAGCCGACGACTCGACGAGGAACATCCGAGCGTGGAGACATTTTAGTACTCATTCCTTTTTTGAGCTTTCATCCTCCCGGTTGTATGCCTCTATTGAGACTTCTAGTTGAGGAACCGACTTTAATTCAGGCGGAAGCTCTCCAATGAACGAGTGCGGCACAGTAACAGGAAACTTGAAGTTGCGCGGAAATTTCTGCTTGAAATCACCGGGTGCAAAAGAGAGCCACACGTTAGCGACAAACTCAAAATAGAGTTGCAACTGGCTATTCATGTCGCTAGATTCTTTCGGCTGATGCCCGTCGATTGTTGGTAAGAAATGCCGGAGAAACTTGCCGCCTTTGCCTTCCCACGTGCAGCCGATGATCGCAGGGATCTCATGTCCCTTGTTGCGATAGGAACTAATTTCTTGGCGAAGCGGAGTTTCTTCAATTCTCTTTAAGTCTTGTTCCCACTTCCAGAAATACTTCAGCTCGCCATGCTCCTTCTGACCGCGGGTGATGGCGGTTCGTAGCGCTTCGAAGACATGGTCAATCTGCCAAAAGAAGGCAGCTAGATGAGTTCTGCAAATAACCACATCGGTTTGCATTTGATCCCGTATCGGTTGTTCCTGGTCCTTCATCTGTTCCACAGGGGTTTGAAGAGCGGCAGTCTGCAAATAGACACGGACATATGCCAAATGGTATGCAGCGTAGTTGATGCCGAACCAAATCTCACACAGACTGCCGACGAAATCCGGGTCTGGGACATCCGGCATATCCTTCTCGTCCCTCACTCTGGCAGCCATATTACCTCGCTTCTGGCAGGATTCTAGCGCAGGTTGGCAACCTGCTAGGCATTTCTATACTGCTGGCATAAGGTGTATCCTCGTTAGCCGTCGACAGCCCAAAATGGAAATCCTTACACGTCTTGAGCTGCGGAGTAGGGATGCGATACTGGTGGGTCAACCAGAATCAAACGTTCCACCAAGAGGTCGGCGGCGGCTATCTCTGGTCTCCTAAGCGCAACGCCAACGGTGCGCGTAATCCCTTCTACGAATTCATGCGAGAAGTCTCGCCTGGAGATCTGATATTTTCCTTTGCAGATACTCGCGTCGCTGCTTTGGGAATTGCTAGGTCGTATTGTTGGGAGTGCCCTAAGCCAAGTGAGTTTGGCTCTGTGGGTCAGAATTGGGAAAACATCGGATGGAGAGTGAACGTATCGTTTTCTGGGCTTCTAAATAAGGTCCGCCCCAAGGATCACATGGAAGTTTTGCGGGCGGTTTTGCCTGATCGGTATTCGCCTCTCCAGCCCAATGGAAACGGAATCCAGTCAATCTATCTGACAGAACTCTCCGAGGACTTCGCCGAAGTCCTGAGCGGTTTGATTGGAGAAGAGGCTCGTTCACTAATCGCAGCTACTGAAGCCGGGGCCATCGTCGAAGATGGCAGAATCGTGACAGGTGACGATCTGGACCTCTGGGAAAGCAGGCTCGAACAACAAATCGAGACTGATGTGTCCGTGAAGGAGACAGACCGAGAAGCACTTGTCCGGGCTCGCCGGGGGCAGGGCATATTCAAGCAGCGAGTTATGCGAATCGAAGGCCGCTGCCGAATAACAGGTGTTACTAATCCGAGTCACCTACTCGCCAGCCATTGCAAGCCGTGGCGGGATTCTTCGAATGAAGAGCGTCTGAACGGCGAAAACGGTCTACTCCTGACGCCTAGTATCGACCATTTATTTGACCGAGGTTTCATTGGGTTTGAGGATTCCGGAAACCTCATCATTTCGCCAGTCGCGCACAAACCTTCTTTACTTAGAATGGGCGTCGAAACCGAGCGGATAGTCAGCGTCGGGAAGTTTAGTGATGGTCAGCGGCATTTTCTTGACTTTCACCGCAACGCCGTTTTGCTGAGAGCCGGACGATGAATTTCTTCGTCGCCGTCACTGACTACGATTGGTTTCAATTGCATGCCTCCAAATCTCATGTCGTTGAAGTAAATTTCTGGCGCCCATCTCCCGAGGCGTCGTTCAAAGTTCTCAACGCCGGTGAAATGTTGCTCTTCAAGCTTCATTCGCCGCGCAATTTCATAGTCGGCGGCGGATTCTTCACCCGCTTTGTGCATTTGCCGATCTCGCTTTCCTGGGAAGCTTTCGGAGAAGGCAACGGAGTTCGGTCACTTTCAGAAATGCGTGACAGGATCGCGAAATACAGACGCGTACCGATCGGAGCCATGGAGAACCCACAGATCGGTTGCATACTCTTGGCAGAACCATTTTTTTTCCGAGAAGTAGAATGGATCCCAATGCCGTCGGATTTCAGCCTCAATATTGTGCAAGGAAAGGGATACGACAATGAAGACGGAGCTACCGGCAAAGTCCTTTGGGAAGCGGTAACTGAAAGATTGGCGATGCGGGCTAGTGCGAAGTACGACCCCGGTCCGGCGACTCTCGCGGCAGTCAAGAGTGCCCGCTTTGGCGAAGCTATGATCGTTCGTCCGCGGCTCGGCCAGGGCATCTTCAGAGTGGTGGTGACCGATGCTTATGAGCGTAGATGCGCGATTACGGGCGAACGCACCCTGCCGGTGCTAGAAGCCGCTCACATCAAGCCTTACAGTGCGGGCGGCCCGCATGAAGCCGAGAATGGTCTGCTTTTGCGGAGTGATCTGCACACTCTGTTTGACCAGGGATACTTGACGATTGACGCTCATCAACTGAAGGTCGTCGTCAGTAGTCGCATTCGAGAGGAGTTTGAGAACGGACGAGAATACTATCATCTGGAAGGACGATCTCTGCGCTTGCCACACGAAAGCAGCAGTTTGCCCGCGCGCGAATATTTGGCTTTCCACAATAGTATTTTCCGATAGCGCGGATTCCTTTCTAGTGAAGCGCTGCTGTCATGTTCAAGAAATACGTCTACGCATGACCCGAGTAATGCGAGGAGACAAGAGTTTGGTGGGAAACTGCGACGCAAGCAGATTTTTGGATAAGGAAGCACGCGTGGACTTAAGACTTTTAAGCCATTTTGACGTTCAGGCCACGAAGCGCCCTGAGTGGTCAAGTTACGTCATTTTAACTAAATGTGAGAATTTCGGTTAGTCTGGCCGTGTCAGATCTCGTCAGGAATTGTCAAACGAAGTGCCACCACAAGTGCCACCGGAATTCCCTGGAAGTATAGGTTAGGAATGCTACGTTGGAAGCTGCGGCCGTTGGCCTGGATAGTCCTTGCTGCGGCTGGGGCGGTCGCAAGCGTGGTTGCTCTCGTTCAGAGATCGCGAAGCAAGAAAAGAGTTGTGAGAACTTCGATGCACGCTGAAGCCGATGCTGACAGGACGGAGTTCCAACGCCAACTTGAAGAGGCCCGCAATTTGCGGGAGTTTGGCTATTCAATCGCGGAAGGAAAACATCAGGACCATTTTGAGCGGAAGGACTACATCGCGTTTGCATTATTTAACCGATGCCTACAGACGCATGAAGCCGCGGAATTGCTGGTTAGGCAATCGCTGATAGACGACGTCTGGGTTCTTGTCCGCGCCCTTGTTGAACACACGGTGAATGCTGCGTATATGCTTCAGATTGCCGACGCGGCGACGGCAGACGCCTACAGCGACTATCAGCAGTATCTGGCGTATAAGGTCTTGGTCGACCTGAAGGGCACCGACGAGCCGATGCTGCGTAATCTGGTTTCGGAAAAGCAGGAGGAAGAGGGTCGCCTGCGCTTCGAAAAAGTTCGGGATCATTTTGACGATAAACGGGGCGACAAATGGTGTACGGACGACGCGTTGTATAAACGTGCCGCTAAGGTGGACGCAGCAGTCAGCCGTCAACTCGGAGAGAAGCGTAGCGACTTTCTGTGGCTGGTGAACACACTCTGGCGCTACGCGAGTGGATATACTCACGGCATGGCGGGACCGCTTTCTGACCAGCTTGAAGAAAAGGGTGAGGAGGTCTGGATCAAGCGAAAACCAACGTACGCCGAAGCAGCAAAGGCGATCCAATCCGCAAATTCAGCGTTGTACCTGATTCTCCTCCCGATAGACGTACGTTTGGGCGGGGAAAATGCTGCCGAGCTTAATCGGAGGTTCGCAGCTTGGGTAGCAGGTAAGTAAAAGCGGCCATCCCAAAACGATGCGCTCTTTTTTGACCGCGTTTTCGAAGGGCGCTTCATTTCTCTATTCCACCGCCCCTACCAATCATCGCACTGATCGGTACGCACTTAGCAAAAACGCGAGGGGCCAAAAGGGGGTCGATCTATCGGATTCACCGTGATCCGGCCTGGAGCGCCATGCGTTGCCCGGTCTGCAACACTGAGTTGCAGCTCCAGTTTCCCGAGTTAAACGGTTGAAGTCGACGCAAAATCGAGATCCTCTATGCTCGGACTAGAGCCCCTCGGATACGCGAAGGTGAGGCACGTTGCGTTGAGCCGCTTCATAATCTGGGCTCTACGATCGCGTGTTGGCCGTGTTGTTCGGGTTATGATGTGGCAAGGGGTGGGCAAGTGACCGGAAGGCGACGAGCAATCATCGCTGGAATGACCGATTACACGGGTGTCGCGATGGATGTTATCTTGTCACACCTTCGCGACTGGCGGGACGGAACAATGAGTTCCATCGGGGAACTCAATCAGTTGCTCGGCGAAGTTGACAAGCGCCGAGATAGGCTCGATTCGCCGAGTGACATCGTAGAGTACGTGAGTTTTTTTATTGACCTACTCAGCCGGTATGCTGTTGATTTCGAGAGGCTGCTGGCAGAAATGCCGTCTAACGTGACTGATGCGCATGTGCAGATCGTCAGGCAGATCTATGACAGCTCTTCTCACGAGGAAAATCGGTGCGTCAGATTTGACAGTGACCACATCGAGCGCGGACTAAAGGACGAGAGCCTCCGATGGCTGGTCGACAGAATCTATGCGGAATCGAGAGATATGCTCATCGATTATAGGGATTTGTCAAATCTGGGGCCTCGCCTCCGAACGTTTGTTGGAACAATGCCGAAGCATGGTGACGATGCGGAAGCTGATCGACGATTCGCACTGATGGCAATTGAGGAGGCTCGGAGGAGCGTTTCCGAGGATAGCAGACCACATCCGAAGGTTGGAGCCGTCGTTGTCAAAAATGGAAGCATACTGAGCAAAGCTCACCGCGGTGAGAATCCAAAATCGCACGCTGAATACATTGCATTAGATGTGAAGATGCCGGATGACACCGTTGCTGGCGCTACCGTATACACTACGCTCGAACCCTGCACTTCAAGAAAGCACCCAAAGATTCCATGTGCCCAGCGACTCGTCGATCGAAAGGTAGCCCGCGTGGTCATCGGGATGCTAGATCCGAATCCGGACATCCGAGGACTCGGCGAACAACTCTTGAGCGAAGCTGGCATTGAAACGCAACTGTTTCCGCGAGACCTGAAAGTTCAGGTTGAGGAAATGAATCGCGAGTTCATTCGGGCACAGAAACAAAAACAGACACCTAAAAGAGTGAGTGTGGGTATTGACGGTGCCTCGATGACGTCCGCTAGAGCGCTATGTGATGCAACATGGGTGCTCCAAAAAGCAACGTGGTCTCTATATGCGCTACACACGGAGTTTGGAGTAGCTAGGGCCGCGCGTGACGTTGCTGATGACGAAAAAGAGATCCTCGAACGGATCGGTGCAGCATTTAAGGTTTTCACCCAAGATTACGATTTACCGGCGGAGCTTTCTTTATCCGCGAAAAGTGAAATTGCAGCCATAAACATCGCTCTGGTGAACCTTAAGACGTTCTCGATGACTGGACAGACAGCGGAAATGGAGATAGCTGCTACCCAAGTTCAAGACGGCTGCGAACGAATCCGAGCCGCCGCAAAACCCTACGCCTATCGATCGTCTACGCAAGGAATCTAGTGGCGTAAGGAGACGCGCGGGTTTGCACTCCTTGCGGTGTCACGCAATCATGAAATCTCGTGTATCTGAGGCTTCTCGGCGATGGCCATCCTGCCCTTATTCGCCGCACCGCCTGATCCACATGCTTGGGGTAGACTTAGGGATGCTGGGTGAGGGAGAGGCCGGAACGGACCGTCGATGTTGAGGAGTTTGAGTTAAGTGGGCCGACCTGGAGCAGGCTGCGTTCCGGGTTGGGATGGGGGAGCTACTTTTCATGCGGTGGATTGAAGCGCGCCATCTTGCTTCCTGGGCGGGACGAGTAGATGCGCGAATAAGACTATCGGAGATCGTAGCCAAGCTGGTGCGGGCATCGGCAGCCAGCATTTCTGCGTTTCGGTTCCCAACCGGCGACAGTGCGCAGATCCCCGGATACGATGGGAGGCTTACGGCAATTCCAGCGGAACACTATGTGGCGTTTTTGCCGGAAGGCGACTCGGTATGGGAATGGGGCACTGGCGCAGACTACTACGGCAAAGCTAATGATGACTACAGAACGCGGACTGATGCCCCTGGCGATGCCGTTGATCCGACGCAAACAACGTTCGTTTTTGTAACTCCGCAAATATGGTCTCGAACGGACCCTTCCCTCGACGGGTGGGCGATTCAGAAAAAAGCCGAGAAGCGTTGGAAAGACGTTCGGGCGTTGGATGCTGTCCAACTAGAGCACTGGCTGGAACTTTGTCCAGCGGTGGCAGCGAGCGTCGCCCGAGAGATCGTTGGGAATCTGCCGCACACAGGGGCGCTTAGTACTGAGGAATTTTGGCGTGAATATTGCACGCAATTTCATCCCACTCTGCGGGAGGAAGTAGTTCTCGCCGGGCGGGACGAACAAGCCAAAGTGATGATCCGGGCCCTTATGGGCGGCGGCCAGGTCCATCGATGGCAGGGGGATTCTCTTGCTGAGGTCTTGGCTTTCGCGATTGGGTGTATTCGTAAAACGGAGACAGAAACACGGGCGTTCCTGGAAGCTAGGACCTTGTTGATCGAATCCAAAGACGCCGCGCGTCAGCTCGCCGATTCCCCTCACCTCATTTTTGCGGTGAGAGGCGAGGCTGTCGAAATGGCCGGCCGGTTAGCCGAGAGCCATCCAGTAATTGTCCCCCTCGGGAGGGATTCGCTACGTGATGCGGCGACGAGTAGGTTAGCTCGGCCAACGACGTTCGAGATGGCCGAAGCTCTGAAATCGATGGGGCTCAACGATGAGCAGGCTCAGCGCACAGCTCGAGAGTGCGACCGTAGTACCACGATTCTCGCGCGACGAATCCCTAGCGCCGTTGCGAAATTGCCAAGCTGGCACAGTAATCGCGTTTTGATCCCTGCCCTTCTTGCGGGAGCGTGGGACTCGGCATCGCCCGGTGACTGCGCGATTGTGACGCTGCTTGCTGGCGTGGCGGAATACGCAACGTATGAAGCAAGCGTTAGAGAATTCCTCCGATCTGAGGACGCGCCACTGGAAAGAGAAGGGACTGTATGGGCGGTTCGAGCGCCAGTTGATGTCTTTGCTCATTTAGCCCCATTGCTCGGCCCTGAACATTTGACTCTGCTCAATGAGGCGGCAAAGAAGGCGTTCAGCGCATTGGACCCGGTACTTAGCCTTGCGCCCGAAGATCGGCCATTTGCGCAACTGCGCGGTGCTATACGGAGTCACACAAGTTGGTTGCGGGACGGTTTGGCTACAAGTCTTCTCATAATAGCGGCGCACGGTGATAAGAGCGGCGCGCGACTTGGCGGCGGTACGGCGCAGCGATTGGTCAACGATATCATCCACAATATTCCGGGACTGCGCGACGATCATCGCGTCGTCGCAAGCCTCTCAAATGAATTGCCGCTGCTCATGGAGGCGGCGCCGGACCCTTTGCTGGAGGCCCTTGAGCATCTGCTCAGGGGCAACGAGATGGACATGCGGCAAGTCTTCCAGGACGCACGTGATCAGTCCGCGATATTCACGCACAGTCCGCATACTGGACTCCTGTGGGCACTGGAATTGATCGCTTGGGACCCCTCATATCTGGCGCGCGCGGCGTCTGTTTTGGTGAAATTGGAACGTGTTGACCCAGGCGGCTCGTTCAAGAATCGACCTATCGAGAGCCTTCGGCACATCTTTCTCTCGTGGCACCCGGCAACAAACGCTTCACTCCGCCGAAGGATCGATGTCTTGGATCAGATTATCCGGGAAGATTCGCCTGTGGCTTGGAAGCTACTTGTCCTTCTGCTGCCGAAAGTACCTGATTTCGCGGGTGACGCGGTTAGACCAAGATTTCGAGAATCAGGCGCTTCGGAGCGCGAAGCCCTTACTCAGAAAGTCATTCTTGAGACTTATCACGAAATAATCCAAAGGGCTGTACTCCTGGCTGGCGTAGTCCCGGAGAGATGGGCGGCAATTCTTGACGAGATCCACTCTTTTCCAAGAAGTGAGCTGCCCGCGGTCGTCAATCGGCTAGAGTCGGTTGCGTCAGAAATGACGGCGGACGAGCAAACATCGTTGTGGCAAGTTTTGAACAGGGTGATTCGACATCACCGCGCGCACCCCAGCGCAAATTGGTCTCTGCCGCCTTCTGAAATAGAACGGGTAGAAGCGGTTCTCAGAACCGTGGCATCCAATGACGCCGTGATCGAATCCGTCTGGCTGTTCCAGAGAAATTCTCCTGAGATCCCGTTTACTTCGGCAGAGAAATTTGAGGAGGAAGTTGAGCAAATTCGTAGAAACGCAGTAACGAAAGTGTTGGGCGCCCGGGGTGTTTCTGGAGTGATTGAGCTTGCCCGTATGGTTGAGGTGCCGGGATATGTCGGCTTTTCACTTGGACACGTACTTGCCGGGCCGGAAAACGCATTCGAAGTGCTCTTCCTGACGTTCGCATCCGAAGATGTTCTTCAGAATTTTGCGACATTGTTTTCGATGGCTCTTTTGGACCGATTTGGGGCGCAATGGATGGAAGCAATCAGCGCCTGGCATAAAGCAGGTAGACTAACGACAAAAAAATTGGTGGCCTTGGTTTCTGCCTGGCCGCATCTCCGAACGACTTGGGCGTACGTGGAATCATTCGGCGCAGATGTTGCGAGCGAGTTTTGGCGATCAAGACTGCCGTGGGGTTTGCGGGGAGACCCTAAGGATGTGGAATATGCCCTGGAGCGCTACTTGGCAGCGGACCGTTCCGAATTCGTAGTGGAGGGGCTGTATCCGAAGATGCGCGATGTTTCGAGTGCGCTAATCTTGAGAACGCTTGACGAATTCCAGACTCGTATAGCTGTTTCCCCAAACATCTTGCGAAGGCAAGCGATTGACTTCGATTTACAACAGATTTTTGCAATTCTTCAGAACCGGACAGACATCCCGTTGGCTGATATTGCGAGACGAGAGTATAGCTACTTGCCGTTACTGCGAGCGCCTTACGGAGCGCGGGAGAGTTCTCGTTCTTTGATTCTTGATCGGTTTATGGCGGAGGATGCGGAGTTTTACGTAAGAGTTCTTTGTGATGTTTTCCGCCCCGCGTCGGAGCAAAGCAAGGAATCCCCTGTGACTGAAGAGCAACAAGCGCGAGCGCGGTTTGGTTGGACGTTGTTGAATGGGTTCACGAGAATTCCGGGATTTTCTGTGGAGCCGCCGGAAAAAGGGACGCTGCAAGCATGGGTTTCTGACGTGAGAAAGCACGCCGTCGAAAAAGACCGATTGGTCATTGCGGAGCAAACAATCGGTAAGCTCTTGGCGCACGCCCCTGATGACCCTGGGGATCATCTTTGGCCGCACATCGCGATCCGAGAGTGCCTTGAGGATTGGCAGGCCGAGCAGATCGAGCGAGGGATTGTAAGTGAGAGATTCAATATGCGAGGAGGCGGAGCACGAGACCCGAAAGCCGGAGGTAAGCCAGAACATGATTTAGCAACCGAAATACGCGACGGGTGTAGGCATTTTGAAAGATGGCCCCGTACCCAAGCGATGTTGCTGAACTTGGCGCGGATGTGGGAGGAAGTAGCGGAGGCGGGAGACCTTCGGGCGAGGCAACAAGAGTTGAGAGACGCCTAGACACATCCGGCGATGGTAAGCTGGTTGCAAGTTCCTTGGTGTTTGTTATTTGAATAGGCGTTGACATTCGTTCGCTCTGGCGATGAGCTTATCTGAAAGCCGATCGATGATCGTGTGGACGAGGCCGCCGCTCTTGGCTCGTTTTTGAATTGCTAAGACACGATCGGGCATGGCTTCTGCAACCGCGCGAAGATTGACCAGGACCTCGTCAGGGTTTTGATGTGCTTCAATAGCCAGTCTCTGCCAGTGTCTCGCGGCGATGTTCCGTAAGCTGTATTCTCCTCCGATTTTCATCGCGAGTTTTAGTCCAATTGGACGCATTCCGGGATATGGTAGGGCACTCGCGAGGTCGTATAGAGGAGCGAAGCGGATTCTTGACTCTGAACCCAGCAGCAGGGCGTAGTTTTTTGCATGAGCGTCGGTACCAGCGATAAGCCAGTTGAAGGCAATGGCGCCGACAAAGGTTTTTGTGTCTTCGAGGGGCGCGGTAGAAACCGTTGTCAAGAGTTCAGCGATTTCACGGACGCCGGGGCCGCCATCGCTCTGATATTTTCGTGTGGGGGGAAGACCCATTGCCTGGCAAATGTCTTCCTGATGAACTCGGTGAATAGTACCGCTGCTTCGTACACGGTCGTAACGCTCAATCACGATCGCGACCTGGTCCTCAAATCGCCGGGTTTCAGAGTTTGCAACTGGCAGGTCAAAAGAACGTGCCAATTCCAAGCAGAAGTGCTCATTTTCGGCATGACCGTCGAATTCTCCCGTTGGCGGTTTGAGAATGTGTGTAGTGGGCATGCGGCCAGAGGGAACTCCCCATCGGCCATTTTCCAGGAGGAGCGCCGTCTTCGGCTGAGCGCCGGCCAGGCTGAATTGTCCGGTGTCACGGGGAGTTCGCCAGGCAGATTGGTCTTGGCGCAAGGCGCGGAGGCGATCGGCGACGCGAGCCTCGTCTAGCCACTGGACTTCAGGAGGCGCTTCCGATCGAACGGCATCGAGCCGTTCCGGCCGCACAAACTGGACCGCACCCGCGCAATCTTCACCTACGTTTGCAATGAGTCCAAAAACGTTTCTGGGTGAAACGTGGAACTTCCGAGCCCATTGGCCAAGGACAATTTCGTTGTCAGGGAGTAGTCCCCAGAGAAAGGGCTCGATTTTGCGGTGGCTTTGTTGATCTGGTGCCAATGGGATCGATACGGACAGGGGATACGAGGTGTGTGACGCTAGCCATTCATCGGAATAGAGAAATGTGAGTCGCCCACCCTTGGCTTGCGTCACGGTTCCCATGACCATGCCTTCCGCGAATGCAATCAGGTGTGTTGTCATTTTCGTGGTTCACGTGCGGTCGCAATGATGCGATCGATATCCACGGTGTTCGCGGGGCGTTTTGGCTTTTGGGTTTCGGTTGTCGCGTTCAATGTTATGTGAAGGGCGTCCAGAGTTCGTAGGACTAAGCCAATTTCGGCGCGAGGCTTCCCTTTTTCGATTTCGACTAGCCAAAGGCGGCTGACGCCGATTTTTTTGGCAAGTGTGAATTGGTCCAGCCGAAGCTTTTTGCGAGTCGTGCGGATTAAGCTCCCGAGGTCGGCGGGAGTGCGGATTTTCATTGGAGCCCTCCTGTAAGCGAGCGCTTACATCATAGCAAAGTAAGCGATCGCTTACAACCAGGGGAAGTCAACGAGCGCTTACATCGACCAGACTTGGATTCTGAGCGACGAGTGGCGCTCGACGGCAAGTAGCGCGAGGTGATGGGAACCGTTAGAGTCGGAGGGAAGGACACCAAGTCGACCATGAGCGACCTCTCAGACAGGCTGCAGGCATATCTGCGAGAACAACTCGACAAACTTGCCACGGCAGAAGAACTCGAGCGAATGGTCCGAGAGATTCCAGCTCTCGTGGAGTCGATACGAAAGATCGACCGTTGCGGAGCGTTGCGGGTCGTTTCGGGACTCATGACAATCCCAGAGTTCCAGCCAAACCTGATTCGACTTGAATCACTCGCTCATATGGTTGTAGCGGTGGCAGACGGAGAAACAGAGCCCACGCGCGAGATGATTGAACAGTGGGTAAATGACGACCTCGGGACAGACATAGTCGCGCAGGCGGAGGACCCCGTTGAGGACGTTTTTGTAAGTAACGTCGTCACCGGCACGGGCAATCGGCGCGTGTTCACCGGAACTTGGGATACTCCTGATTTTTGGCTACAGAATCTGATTGATGTGCTGTCGTTCGCGCCACCGACTTCACAACTCAACACAATTCGAGCACAGGTGGACTCGCTTCTAAAGTTGAGTGAGGCTGTCGCAGAAAGGTCAGGAGCAAAACGATTTTCGATAAGCGATGGGAAACCAGGCTCGGCTATCTCGGTACCCATGGTGTCGGATCTATCGGCGTTCGCCGAGAGGGCTCGCTTTAGGGAAGCAGAACTGCAGGAACTAGGTATCAGCCGGGAGATTTTGGGTCCCTTTCTTTTCGATCTGAGGTCGCGCGGACGACTGGGGCGACAGAAGATTGGAGAATCAGCTTTACAGCGGCGCCCCCTTATTGAATGCGAGGGCGACATTCTGTTGGCCATTCCAGAGGCGATTGGCGCTGCCCTGCGACTCTACATTCTGGAAGCTATGGCAACGATTGACGCCGCCACGCTCCGCGCATTCGAGCAGGCACTTCGTGGAAGGCAACAGGCCTTGCTTTTCGGGGAAGCTCTCCGCTTCAGTGCAGCCGTCGTCGATATGTCCAAAGATCTTCCGCCTAGCTCGATCGACCCTAAGCGTTTGTCGCAGGCCGCGGTACGGTTCGACGAAGGAAAATTCGCCCATATAGTCCTTTTGCACGATGACTGTCGCCATGTGCTCGATGAAGGCCTAACCGCATTCAACCGGCCGCCGGAGGCATTTGGGAAGAAACTCGGAGGATATATCGAGAGCTGTGCAAAGAATTTCTCTGGCTTGCCTGAATACATCGGGGGCATGACGCTCGTCGTCCTCGGAGGTGTTGGTAGAGGCTTTGCGCTGATGTCGCCGCCCATGCCAAGCGGGTGGACGCTGTCTGTTTGGTCCCTGGCCGACCTATACGCTCTGGCTTGGATGGAACACGAATGGTTACTCGCATTGTGGAAGCTGAATGGGCAGGTGGCCCAAGCGCACAAAAGTGGGACAGAAATCGACACGAGCGATGCCAACATCTACTCGTTTTGGAAAGAAAACAAGTGCCAGCTCATTCCTCGGGAATATCCAGTCGGGAGCGAACACGGGAGTCTTTCTCTCGACCCAGGCTATATTGCGTCATTTCGCCAGAAATTCCGCATTTTGTTCGACGCACATGGTGTGTATCGACCTGACGAGCGGAGATGGATTGTCGTACGGAAGACATTCCCAGTTGGGTTCTTCAAAGAGCTCCAGGCCCTGCCGATGTATTCCAGCGCTGATGATGCTGCGCGAGGGCGCTTGCGAGGAGTTATAGAGACGAGTTGCCGGGCGTGGTGGCTTGACGCATTGACCGGGGATAGTCAGGGCGACGAGCGCGAACTCCAGTTTCATCTGTGGGAGGCCGCGCTGAACTGGTTGGCGCGGCTTGCTCCCGAGATTGAAAGTAGGACTCAGGATTTGCCTTCCGGCAACATTGTCGTCTCGCTTGATGTGACGAAAGTGCAGGTACATAGATCGGGGAGAAAGCTCTACTCAGTCTCGGTGCGCGATTGTGTCAACGTTTCTGTTGATCGGCAAGAGTCCGCGATTACAGTTCGTGTTAAGGAAGATTTTCTCGAATTCTTACAACGGCCCGCCAACGATGCAGAAAGTGAACTAGTGAGGGCAATCGCGGAGGGCGCAGTAACGCTGGCCGGCAGCGAGGATGTGGAAGCACTGTCGAACGCAATTCGCGCCTCCATCGTAACTTCGACTGACGCCCGTTTCCTTCACGTCTTCACCTCGCCTCCGTCGATACGTGATGAATTGGCTCGTTTCGACCGGCCTGTCGGACGGACGGTGCAAGAGCCCGACGGGGCTGTGAGTACCACAGGTCTCAGCTGGGAGATTCTGCAAACCGAGAAAGAGGGGTTGCAGGTTTCGGGCCGAAAAAAGTGCAATGAATTTTTGAATGCTGCGGTTGACTGTCTCTGGAATCGAATTCGGCCGTTTCTGGAGGGAATTGACAGGAATCTTCTAGTCGAGCAATGCCTCCGGAACCACGAGGGCATCCAGCTCGACCGCGATATCTGGCGCCGGACGTCTCGTGCGTTAACAGCCGTTTACAGGGATCGAGACGATGTGATCGCCGCAGCGCGGAAGCACGAAGCGGACTTTAGCCGTGCAACGTTATCGAGCCGAGTACTCCTCGAGATGGGCCTTTGCACATGTGCTGCGAGCGGTGGGAAGAAACCGGGAGTTGCCGAATTTGATGAGCTTCTTGCTGCGGTCGCGCGTTTGATTGCGGTCGCGTATGACTCCGACGCCATGCGAGCTGGCCTAAGTGAACCAAGAATAGAGGTCTTCCCGAATGGTCAGTTTCTTACTGTGGGGAAGTTCTATGAAGAGACGATGTTACCGTACCAAAGCGGTCATTTCGCGGAAAGATTTGAGGAGCACGTTAAGAAATATCCCGACTTATACGAGGGAGCAGGGAGAGCCGGTCGGCCCGCAGAGGATGTTTTCGACAAAGACTTCATTTCGGCTTTCGAAGACGAGTATGGCATAAGCGTTCAGCAACTAGTTGATGTTGCCACGACGTTGGAGGAACACGCCGTAGCCAGCAAAAGATTCGTCGTTAAAGTGTCCATGAAAGAACTGAAGGCCTTGCTCGCTACCCGGGTGGGGCTGAGACCGACCGAAGTAGACGCTTTCTTGCGGAACTTCTGTCTTTCGCCAAGAAAACGATGGGATTCGACGCCGAACGGCTTTGTGGAGAAGGACTGGTATCCGTGGCGCTTTCGCCGTCGCCTGTCCCTGATGGCGAGACCTGTGGTATTGAGCGGATTCGATGACGATGATCCTGTATTTTACACCCCGGGCCTGGTTCACGACGGTTTCGCAAACTTAGTAGTTGGAAGCCACAGTGGAGGCTTTGATGTGGAGTATTTCAACGGGACTCGGATGAAGGCGTGGATAGGGGCTGTAAACAATAAGAGAGGGCATGAGTTCAACGAACAAGTCGCTGAGGAGTTTCGTAGGTTGAATTTTCAAGCGAGAGCCTCCGTACAAATGGCTGAATTCAACGTGCCACCCGAGATGGGAGATTTGGGGGACATCGATGTCCTGGCATGGAACGGCTCGGGCCGAGCTTATATCGTGGAGTGCAAGAACCTTCGGTTCGCGATGACTGTGGGTGAAATCGTCGACCAGCTTAACAGATTTCGGGGTGAGGCCAACGACGAGCTAGCCAAGCACATTAAGCGATGCCGATGGCTCGCTCAAAACCCAAATCGAGTAGCGAGGATCACCGGGCGGCACAGAAGCCTTGAACTGAAGTCGCTTATGGTGACCAACACGATAGTGCCCATGCAGTTTGTGCGAGATTTGCCGATTCCGCCCGATGATATTCTTCCCATTGGCGAGCTTTCGAAGAGCCAAACGAGCGGGTAACAAAAGCTTCCCACACGCACCAGATGGCGCCCGATGTAACCCCGAACGGTTCACTTTGGCATCAGAAAAATCGAAGATTCTCAAAATAATTGGAGAGATTTTGCTCTAAAACCCCCTCTGTATATATATGGGGCAGAATTCTCGCCGCGTGCTCCCAGGGACCCAGGTCAGGCCGTCCCACTTCGGCTTGTCCTGTCACGGAACCGTTCCGGTAGCAGCAC
>Ga0209007_1000426_pt1 | contig 17194 bp, 14 predicted proteins | sample JacPinW_OM1H0_O2_FD_187961 | JGI IMG/M metagenome (GOLD analysis project Ga0209007, IMG submission 187961) | Forest soil microbial communities from Algoma, Ontario, Canada - Jack Pine, Ontario site 1_JW_OM1H0_O2 (SPAdes) (version 2) | ecosystem: Environmental > Terrestrial > Soil > Boreal... | reverse complement strand
AAACTCGAGCCTTCTACCGACAGCTTCGACTACATCAAGCGCGACGTGATGATTCCCATGCGCGACGGAGTGAAACTTCACACTGTAATTGTGATTCCTGAGGGCGCGAAGAACGCTCCGATCCTTTTGACGCGAACGCCTTACAACGCCAGCGCGCAATTGAGTCATGCGGCAAGTTCGCACCTCGGTCCGATTCTCAGCGGCTATGACAACGCAGTCGAGGTAATCGTGGGAGGCGGCTACATCCGCGTGGTGCAGGATGTCCGCGGCAAGTACGGATCGGAGGGAGACTATGTGATGACGCGTCCGCTTCACGGTCCACTGAATCCAACGGCGGTCGATCACTCTACCGATACATACGACACGATCGACTGGCTGGTGAAAAATATCGCGGAGAGCAACGGCAAAGTGGGAATACTGGGAATTTCGTACGACGGGTTTCTTCCACTGATGGCGTTGGTGAATCCGCATCCAGCGCTGAAAGTTTCTGTACCGATGAATCCCATGGTCGATGGCTGGATGGGAGACGACTGGTTTCATAATGGCGCGTTCCGTGAGCAAAACATGCCGTACATCTACGAGCAAGAGGGAACTCGCGACAACAGCGTGCCGTGGTGGAGCGATCACTTCGATGACTACGACAACTTTATGTCTGCGGGATCAGCCGGTGAATTGGGCCGTCGGCACGGCATGGAGCAAGTTGGTTTCTGGCGGAAATTGCTTGAGCATCCGAGCTACGACGCGTGGTGGCAGCAGCAAGCGATGGACAAGATTCTCGCGGCACAGCCCTTGAAAGTTCCGGTCATGCTGGTCGACAGCTTGTGGGATCAGGAAGACATTTACGGCGCGCCCGCCGTCTACAAGGCGATCAAGCCCAAGGACACTGCCAACGACAAAGTTTTTCTTGTCATGGGGCCATGGCACCACGGGCAGGAGATTGGCGATGGCAGTTCGCTGGGTGCGATCAAGTTCGACAGCGATACCGGACTATATTTTCGCGAACACCTTCTGCGTCCGTTTCTGGATCAATACTTGAAAGACGGCGCACCTAAGGCAGACGTAGCGACAGTGACCGCGTTTGAGACCGGTACGAATACCTGGGAACGATTGTCTGCATGGCCTGCTGGCTGCGCTTCCGGTTGCTCGATTCATCCTAAGCCGCTCTATCTGCAGCCGGGATTAAAGCTGACCTTCGATGCTCCGCAGACTGGCGCTTCGGCGTTTGAGGAATACGTCTCCGATCCGGCCAAGCCTGTGCCTTTCCGCTCGCGTCCGATTCAGCCGGTTGGGTACAGCGGCGAGTCTACCTGGGCGCAGTGGCTGGTGGACGATCAGCGCGAAGCTTCGGGACGTCCGGATGTCGTGGCTTTTGCATCGGACATTTTGAAAGAACCGGTGAAGATCAGCGGCCAGCCGGTAGTGAATCTGATTGCGTCGACGAGCGGAACGGATTCCGATTGGGTGGTGAAAGTAATCGACGTCTATCCAGACGAGGTGGCCTTGCAGCCGCACATGGGTGGCTATCAGTTGATGGTTTCGGCGGACATCTTCCGCGGGCGCTATCGCGAAAGCCTGGAAACGCCGAAGGCCATCGCGGCGGATAAGCCCCTGCTGTACCACTTCACGCTGCCTACGGTGAATCACGTTTTTCTGCCCGGACATAAGATCATGATTCAAGTTCAATCGAGCTGGTTCCCGCTGTACGACCGGAATCCGCAGACGTTTGTACCCAATATCTTCTGGGCCAAGCCGGGTGATTATCAGAAAGCGGTGCAGCGCATTTACCATTCGCCGGACGAGGCGAGCTTCATCGAGTTGCCAGTGGTCGAGATCAAGTGAATCCATTCAGTCGAAAAATATTACGGTTGATCGGAGTGCTGCTATTCGCTCCGCCTCTTTTCGGGCAGACAACGCATCTTTGGGTGCTCCGCGCATCGGGCGAGATGGTCGAGTACGATCCGGCAAATTTCGCGGCGAAGCAGACGGTGAAGCTTCCCGTCGAGGCGGCAAAGTCCCCAGCAAGCATTTCAGTGAATGGGCTTGGCCAAATGTTGTTTGCTCCGACGGTCACGCTTCCTCTCTCCGAGGACGACGCGGTGGGTGCACACAAAATCTGGATATGGAACGGCCACGCAGTGACCACGATCGATCAAGGAATCGAGCGCAAGCTCGAGGAGACTGGATCGAATCAGGCGGTGATTGAATCGGCGCCGGTCGTGCTGCTGTCGTCCGACGGGAAACATCTCTTTTGGTTTGCGAATCAGGCGCGACGTTTGCAACGCGAAGAAGTGGATCTCTCGGTAGAGACAACCTGGAGAGCGTGGCAGACCGATCTGAGCGGATCGGGTCGTGTGGATCTTGCTTCCACCAAACTGCCGGATTGCCGGTGCCCGACAGGCAGTTGCGAAGAAAGTTGCCCTTCGGGCGTAGTTTGGGGACCGGACTCAGGCGTCGAGAAGTTTTTCCTGATGACCCAATTCGTCGCCGGTCAAACGACTCCCATTTATAAGTCGAGCGTGCGCTATCAGGAAGAAGCTGGCAAGTGGACGGCGACTGTGTTTCCCGAACCGCTGCAACGCGTGCTGGATTCCTCTCTCGATGGAAAGTCGATCGTCGAAGCGATTCCGGATACCGGATGTTGCGGTTGGTCGAATCAGAGCAACGATCAGACTCTGGTCGTGGCGAGCGGGAAGAAAATCACTCTCTTTGACGAGCAAGCTACCTATAAGAACCCCGACTACGATGTGAGCTTCTATACGATGAATGCGCGCTTGTCTTCGGACGCCGGATCGATCGCGATGACGATTGTCGCGACCGCGCAGCCCAACAAGCCGATTCAACAGGCGGAGCAAGGACAGGCCAATCCCGAAGAGTCGCAGCACATCCGCAAAGCTCTGGGCGATCTACCGGCCATCGCTGTGAAGACCGTCGAGGATACTCCGCGCCAGCTTGCCTTCGTGCCTCACGCGACACTGGTCGGATGGATTAGCGAGAAGGAATTGCTGATAGTGGAAGATCACCTGCTCATCGCATACAACGTCGCCACGGGCGCGCGCCGAAAATCAACCGTGCGGGTGGAAGACGCCGCGCATGTGTTCCTGCGTTAACGGCGGAGATTGCTCCTTAGTTGGCAGTCGCAGCGTCTTTCATGTCCGACATTAGAAGCGCTAGATTCCCTGGATTCGTAGCATACGCAAGTCCTGTATTCATCTCGACCACGCCGGCGCGCACCAGTTTTTCGATCTCGCCATCGAAGTGCTGCATGCCGTCAGTATCCCCATCGGCCATCGCTTCCAGAAGCGTTTTACCTTCCTGCTCACCCTTTTCGACGTAATCACGCGTGCGGAGTGTTGATTTAAGAATCTCCACGATTGCTACCCGTCCTTTTCCATCGCTCTTTGGAATCAGGCGCTGCGATACGATCGCCCGGAAGCTCTTCGCCAATCGGTTGCGGATGATGTGCTGCTCGCTCATGGGAAATGCGCCGATGATGCGCTCCACCGTTTTCGAAGCGTCAATTGTATGCAGCGTGGACATAACCAGATGGCCCGTTTCCGCCGCCTCCAACGCGATTTCGATGGTCTCTTTATCACGCATCTCACCAACAAGAATGACCTTGGGAGCCTGTCGCAGTGCGGCGCGTAGCGCCAGTGCAAAGCTTGGAGTATCGCTGTGCAACTCGCGCTGGTGAACGATCGAGCGCTTGTGCCGGTGCATGAACTCGATGGGGTCTTCGATAGTCAGAATGTGATAGGAGTGCGTTTCGTTGATCCTATCGAGCACTGCCGCGAGCGTAGAGGATTTGCCCGATCCTGTCGGGCCGGTCACGAGAACGATTCCATTCTTGAGATCCGCGATCTCTGCAAGTTGCGGAGGCAGGTTCAAGCTGGCCAGAGTCGGAATTGTCTGCGGGATCACGCGCATGACGATGGCGTGGCTGGCGCGCTGCTGAAATATATTCACGCGAAACCGGCAGTGCCCGGGCACACGATACGAGATGTCGCACGATCCCTGGCTCTGCAGAGAATCAGTTGCCTGCTTGCTGTCGCCAATCAGTTCGAACGCAATGCGGCGAGTATCCTCGGGCGTCAGTGGGCCCATGCCGGAGATTTTGACGGGAGACAATTTGCCGGAGAGCTCCACCATCGGAAGGCTTCCCGGTGAGAGGATTAGATCGCTGACCTTGTCCGAAACACCGAGCATGGCCAGTAATAGCGCTGGAGTCGGTACAGGTTTCGATGCAGGCACTACAGGCAACAAGGCTTTCTGGGCGGCGGTTTCCACGCGGCGTAATCCTTTCTGAATATCTACGGGCTGACGTCACGGGCGCCCGAACAAATCGAACACCCGTGCTTTCTAGCGTGAGCGATGGGGGAGGGAATATTACGGATATGTCTTTGCATGCAGGGAACCTTTCCGCAACTTCGGCGGGTCGAGTGAAAAATCCTCTAAATCTTCTGGGATGAACCAGATCGCCCGATCGAGCATTTAACGCTGCTCGGCATTTCTACGGCACGTTGTCGGCTTTCCGGATTGTGTCTGGCTCGTGGACAATTGTCGCGGGCTCATACCTCTACTCGATCCGAGATCGAACCGCAGAATTCCTTACCGCGCCGAGGATTAAGGAATTACGGGCAGATTCTTTCGTTGGCCCGCTCGATAAATGATCCAGCCAAGGAAATTGGCTCCCAGCACGACTCCGGCGATCTTCAGCGAATAGCGGGATTGGTCTTCGACGCGGATGATAGGGAAGATCGAGAGGATCACAAACAGGAAAGTGACGAGGAATCCGGACGCGGCCGCCACACGCAGGTCTAAGCGGGGCCGAATTCCGCTGGCCTTCGGCGCCAACAGCGGTATCGCGAACAGCGCGAGATACGCTACACCATAAAACGTGAATCCCCAGGTTAGAAGAAGCTCATAAGCTTCCTGCTCGCCCACGCCAATCAAAGCCGCAATGCTGGCGGCGAGCGTTGCGCCTCCCAGGAAGAGTATTGAATTCACTGGCGTCTTATAGCGGGCGTGCAACCGCGAGAACCAAGACGGCAAGAGGTTGTCCCAGCCTGCAGCCATCGGTAGGCGCGCGCTTCCGCTGAAATAAAGGCTGAACGTAGAGAGATAATTCGCCAGCAGAAGGAAGATTGCGACCGGAACGATGACCGCGCCCAAATTCCCAAATCCGAGGCGCAGCGTTTGCGGGATTGGACCAATCACGTCGACCGCGTCGGGAGAAACGTAAGCCAGAATCGCGCTGGTCGCGAAGATATAAATCAGGGCGATCACCGGCGCTGTGATGAGGATGGACCGTCCGATATTCCGCGCGGGATTGCGCGATTCTCCAGCAAAGATGGCGACATATTCGAAGCCGCTGAGCGCGCCAAAAGTCATCTTGCTGAAGACACTCAGCGTGAATACTGTGAGCGGCGGCGCCACGAGTCGCAGAGGATGGAAAGCCGCCATCGATCCGTGCCGCTGATTTGCCAGCGGAAGAGCCACTAGTACACCTACGGTGATCAGCACGGCGATGCTGCCTGCGTTGTTGAACCACTTACCGACACCAAATCCGATGCCGGCCAACACCATTTGCGCCGCGATCAGAACGACCGAAGCCACCAGCACCGCCCACTTGTTATCGGCCATCCATGCGAGCGACGGCACTGCGTACGCCAGGAAAGTCGAGGTGACTAAGCCGATCACGGCAACGTACAGCATGATGAACAGCCATAGATTCCATGCGACCAGAAAGCCGATTTGATCGTTGAATGCGAGCCGCGCCCATTCGTAGAGTCCTCCCTCGAGCGGCATCAAACGATTGAGGTGCGCGACGATCAAGGCCAGCGGGATAAAGAACAGCAGCATCGCCGACAGCCACAGAACGACGTGCGACGGACCGGCTTTAACCGCCGTACCGAAGAAGTCGGGAACAATGACGAGGAGGATCTGCGCGAGGATCAGATCCATCAGGCCGAGTTCGCGTCTCAAGCCGGCACTATGCGATTCAACCGCTGCCTCGGCGTTTCCGAGTGGCGAGTTGTTCCTGGTTGCCAAGGTTGAATCGGAGGAATTCAAGCGCGCCTTTTATTTCTTGTCCGCAGCCGCCACCGCAGGCTTCAGTAACAAATCCTGAAAGTCGTAGCTGAAATCGGCCAGCGGTGAGACGGCCGCCATGCGGGCGCTGTCGATGCTGCCATCGGGGTTCAGCGAAAACGTAATGAACGCATCTTCAATCGTCCTCAAGCGCCAGTGCGCTTTGAAAGTGTCATGCTGCCAATGCTGCAAATCGCCGACCATCGTCGGCGTGTGGTCGAACGTGATCACAAGCCCGCCTTTCTCCGTGCGGATCGTAATCGGTCCATACCACGCGTCGTTGTAAACGCCTGCATATTTCTCGAGCGGAAGGGAAGGCTTGGAGTTCGCATCGCGCGCTCCTTCCGCTTTCTTCATCGTCTCTTCCGCGTCTTTCTCCTCTTTGTCTTTCACGGCTTTGAACGCGGCGATCCAGTCCGTAGGTGGCAGATGGAAGTAGTAATCGAGCAGGTGATAAAGGATGGAATCGAACGCCCCGCCTTCTTCGCCATTGGTAAGAACCACGACTCCGAGGTTTTCTTCCGGTACTAGCATTACCCGCGACACGAATCCAGCGACCCCGCCCGTGTGCCCGACAAGTTTGCGTCCGTGATAGTCGCGCAATCCCCACCCAAGCGCGTAGTCCGCGAAGTTGGCTTTCAGTCCGGCAAGAGGCCCGGCAGGATCGCCAATCGGAAGAATCGTTTGCGGCGTCCACATTTCCTTCGAACGCTGCTCGGTAAACAAGCGTCCTTCGCGGTCGACAAACTTGCCGCGATTCAACTGCAGTTGCACCCACTTTGCCATGTCGGCCGCGCAAGAGTTGATCGCGCCCGCGGGCCCGGCATTATCAAGCTCACCGAAAGCAACGACTTGTAACCTTCCATCGACCCGTGAATGCGGGAAAGCATAGTCATCGCCAGGTTTGAAAGCCGCATTGCTAAGGTTGGAATGGGTCATGCCCAGCGGCGCGAAAATGCGCTGCCGGATGTAGTCATCCCACGACATGCCGGTTACGGCAGGGACGATCTGCCCAGCGGTCATGTAAAGAAGATTGTCGTAAGCGTAGTGGCTGCGGAAACTGGATTGCGGTTTCATGAAGCGTAGCTTGTAGATGACCTCTTCGCGCGTATAAGTCGTATGTGGCCAGAAGAGCAAGTCGCCTTCGCCCAGGCCCATCCCGCTTCGATGCGTCAACAGGTCGCGGATCGTCATCTCGTGCGAGACGTACGGGTCATACATGACAAAGCCCGGCAACCGCTGGTAAACGGAATCGTCCCACGCGAGCTTGCCTTCATCCACCAGCGTCGCGAGTGCCGTGGTCGTGAAGGCTTTGGTGTTCGATCCGATGCCGAACATGGTGAATTCATCGACAGGCGTTGGATCGCCCATCTTGCGAACGCCATACCCCTTCGCAACGAGAATCTTGCCGTCCTTAACAATAGCGACGGCCATGCCGGGGACGTCGAACGTCTTCATTGAGGACGCGACATAGGCGTCGAGGTCGGCGGGAGGAGTTGCACTTGCCGAAACCTGTGCATACATCGAGCCAGCAAGAATCGTCAACACAAGCCCGGCAACAAGGCGGCGCGAGTGGATGAAGGGCATGGAATCTCCGAACATTCGGAACGCGGAAATTAAGACGCGGAGATTAGAACACAGAACGGCGGGATTCTCCGAGCACGGCACATCGGAATGTGCCCTGGAACCGCGTGCCCCGGGCGCAGCTTTGGGGGAGAACTTTGTTCAATTCATCCGGTTCGACACGACGGCCGTGATGTAGTCAAGCAGATGATCGATCTCCAACTCAGAGTTGATCATGGCCGCGATGTCGACCGGAGTAAATCCGGTTTCAGCGGAGGCCTGCTTGATCAAACTGCTAAGTGAGGACTGCGGGACATATTCGAAATCGAAACTGAAGTCGAAACTCATAATGCGCTCCTTGGCGTGATTGCCTTGGCTGATGGGATGGAAAGGGATCCTTGCGAGCGGCCGAATCACTTCCAGAGAAAACTGGAACAAAGGCCGCAATGCCCGGTCCGCGCTTCGCGGTGCGAAGCGGGCGCAAGCAAGCGAAGCCGCGTGGCTAGCGGCGAATGGAGCGAAGAATGATGGGTCGGAAATTTGGATCGGGGCTGCTGATCAATGCTCCCGGCTCGTAGAAGGGTTGATAAGCGTTCAACTCGCCGGAGAACTCAGAGACTGCGGACACGGCGACCACCATAGGCGCCGCATTGGCCTGCGCGTGGATGGCGGTAGGCCCGGTGTTTCGATGGAACGCAGTATCAGGCAGGTCGACGTCCGGCAACACCACGATCAGCAGCATGAGAAAAATCACGCAACCGAGGATGAAGAGCGCCGACGGCTTAATCTTCCACTGCGCTAACATTGTTCTTCTGTTTTGCCAGAGCCCGCGGCTGGTGTCAATCCCCAGGTTGGGCCAAGAGCACGGAGTACGCAAGAAAATGCATACGTACGTCCTGCAGCGCGAGCAATGGCTCCCCAGGCCAATCGAGGAAATATTCGAATTCTTCTCCAGGCCGGAAAATTTGCAATTCATCACGCCACCCTGGCTCGACTTTCGCATGGTCGAGACTCCGCCAACATTACAAACTGGATCACTGATCCGTTACCGCCTGCGCTGGCGCACGCTGCCAATTCGATGGACGACGGAGATTTCAGAGTGGAACCCTCCGCGCGGTTTTGTAGATCGCGAAGTCGCAGGGCCTTACGCGTTATGGAACCATGAGCATTCATTCTCAACCCACGAAAGCGGCACCACGATGATCGACCGCGTCACGTATGCGCTTCCTTTCGGAATTCTTGGACAGTTGGCTCACAAGACACTCGTGAAACGTGATGTCGAGCGTATTTTCGATTTTCGCGCCGAGACCATGCAGCGCTTGTTTCCCGCTTGATCTCCGCTGTACAAACATCGGTGTTTCGTATAAAAACCCTGTAAAGTGGGTGGGCAACAGGGCGTTGCGGGGGACCCAGGGTTTGTACCTCAAGCCGAAATCTTTGCATGAAGCCGTTACCGTGCTGGCTGCGTCGGGCGGACAGATACTCGCGGGAGGCACGGATTTCTATCCCGGGCTTGGCGAGCGGTTGCCTAAGGGAGACGTGGTCGACATCTCCGCGCTCGGCGAAATCCGGGGCATTACTATCGGCAAAGACTGGATTCGCATTGGCGGATTGACAACCTGGACCGACGTGATTCGAACTTCACTTCCACGCAGTTTCGATGGGCTGAAGGCTGCGGCGAGGGAAGTCGGGTCGATACAGATTCAGAATCGCGGCACCGTAGCCGGAAATCTGTGCAATGCCTCTCCGGCAGCGGACGGTGTACCTCCTCTGCTTGCGCTCGATGCGGAAATCGAACTGGCCTCGTCTCTCGAGACTCGGCGCATGCCGCTCTCGCAATTTCTCACCGGCAATCGCAAGACCATGCGGCGTCCGGATGAGATCCTCGCGGCAATTCAAATTCCGCGAAAAATGGACGAAGCGGTCTCCACCTTTCTGAAACTGGGAGCGCGGCGCTACCTCGTTATCTCGATCTCCATGGTCGCGGCCGTCGTCCTGCCAGACGCTGACGGTCGTGTCGCCGAGGCAAGAATCGCGGTCGGCTCCTGCTCCGCGACGGCGCAACGATTGACGCGCCTGGAAGCTGACTTGAAAGGCCAGCCATTTAAAGCCGGACTCGGGAGCGCTGTGAAGCCCGATCACCTTTCGATACTTTCGCCAATCGATGATATTCGTGCCACGGCAAACTATCGCCGCGATGCATCTGTAACGCTGATTCGGCGTGCTCTGGAAAACTGCGTGAGGAGCGTCTGAAGTGGCAACCACGCAGAAATTGCCGGTACCCGCCGACGCCGAATTGATTTCATTCTCGGTGAATGGCCGCTATGTTGAAGTGACTGTGCCGGGTGTGCGACGGTTGTCGCGTGTGCTTCGAGACGATCTTGGCTTGACTGGAACCAAGGTCGGATGCGATGCCGGCGACTGCGGAGCGTGCACCGTGCTGCTGAACGGCGATCCAGTCTGCTCGTGTCTAGTCGCCGCGTCTCAGGTTGCTGGAAGCGATGTCACGACCGTCGAAGGATTGGCGAGCCGATCTCCTCTTCACGACCGGTTGCAAAAATCGTTTCTGGATCACGGGGCTGCACAATGTGGCGCCTGCACTCCCGGCATGCTCGTGGCCGCAACTGCCCTGCTGGAGAAGAATCCGTCTCCCGGCGAGAGCGAAGTGATGGACGCAATTGGCGGAGTCCTCTGCCGTTGCACCGGCTACCGCAAAATCATCCGGGCGATTGTGGATGCCAACGTGGCGAGACTGGAACAGCTTTCTCCCCAAGCCGGGTCCGCCGTCGGAACGCGGCTAGTGCGGCTCGATGGCAAAAAGAAAGTCGACGGCACCGAAATCTTTGGTGCCGACGAAGTTCCTTCCAAAGCGTTGGCATTGCGCGCGATTCGCTGTCCGCACCATCGCGCGAGGTTTGAGTTCGGCGACTTGGAGGATTTCGTCGCAGCCCATCCCGGAATCGTTGCTGTTTTCACCGCCAAGGATGTTCCCGGCATTGACTGTTACGGAGTCATCCCCAGATTTGCCGATCAGCCGGTATTCGCGCATGCGGAAGCTCGTTACCGCGGCGAGGCCGTCGCCGCAGTCGTGGGCGAGCCTGACGTTCTGGAAGCGTTGGATCTCACTACGTTTCCAGTGTTTTGGGAAAAACTCTCGCCGATCCAGACGATCGATGAAGCTCTTGCCGAAGAAGCACATCTGATTCACGCGAACCGCGCGGAAAATATTCTGGTGCGCGGCCGCGTGGTCTGCGGTGACGTCGATCGGGCGCTGGCTGACGCGGATGTTATCGTCGAAGGCGACTACGAAACTGGATTCGTTGAACACGCCTATATCGAGCCGGAAGCTGGGTTCGCGCGTCGCGTTGGCAACACGGTGGAAATTCAAGCATGCACCCAGTCTCCCTACATGGACCGCGCCGACATCGCAAAGATTCTCGGAATTCCTCCGGAGTGCGTTCGCATCATTCCTACCGCTGTTGGCGGTGGCTTCGGCTCGAAACTCGATCTTTCTGTCCAGCCTTTCCTGGCGCTGGCCACATGGAAGTTAGGACATCCCGTTCGCATGGTCTATTCGCGGACGGAATCGATCGTATCCACCACCAAACGCCATCCCGCGCGCATGCGTCTGCGTGCCGCTGCCACACACGAGGGAAAACTGACAGCCCTCGATTTTTCCGCCGACTTCAATACCGGCGCCTACTCTTCTTGGGGACCGACAGTCGCCGGCCGCGTTCCGGTGCACGCGTCGGGTCCTTATTACGTTCCGAACTACCGCGCTCTTACGCGAGCGGTTCACACCAACACCGTTCCAGCCGGGGCATTTCGCGGATTCGGTGTCCCGCAGGCTGCGATCGCGCAAGAGCAACTGTACGACGATCTCGCGAACAAAGTTGGAATCGACAGGTTGAAGTTTCGCATTCTCAACGCAATCGAAGACGATACGCCAACGGTAACCGGGCAGGTTCTCGGTGAGGGCGTGGGGATGCGCTCTTGCTTCGAAGCGCTGCAGCCGAAATGGAACTCCGCACTCGAGGATGCGGAGGGATTTAACTCTACGGCGAAGGGACCTCTCCGGCGCGGCGTCGGCGTCGCTGGTATGTGGTACGGCTGCGGAAACACCTCGCTGCCGAATCCATCAACGGTGCGCATTGGACTGAAGCCCGATGGACGGATCGCTTTGCATCAGGGTGCAGTCGATATCGGTCAGGGGTCGAATACGATTGTCACGCAGATCTGCGCCGATGCCGTCGGCGCCCCGATCGCGCATTTCGATCTAGTATCAGGTGACACAGCGATCACTCCCGATTGCGGCAAGACTTCCGCCTCGCGGCAGACGTTTGTCACCGGCAAAGCCGCCCACATGGCCGGAAGACAGTTGCGTGACGAGATTCTCAAGCTTGTCGGCGGCTGCAAATGCGGAAATATCGAGTTCGGCGATGGCAGCATAATGGTCTCTGAGAATGGAATGAGCAAAGCGCTTCCGCTGGCCGAATTACCGCTCGACCAATATGGCTACGTCATCACCTGTGAGGCGACGTTCGATCCGCCGATCACGCCACTCAATGAAGATGGCCAGGGAAATCCTTATGCGGTTTACGGATTCGGCGCGCACATGGCGGAGATCGAAGTCGATACCGAACTTGGAACGGTGCGTGTTCTGAAAATCACGGCTGCTCACGACGTAGGTCGCGCCATCAATCCGACGCTGATCGAAGGTCAGATTGAAGGTGGGGTTGCGCAAGGCCTTGGCATGGCGCTGATGGAGGAATTCTTCCCCGGTAAGGGCGAGAATTTGCACGACTACCTGATCCCCTCGTCCGGGGACATCCCTCCGATTGAGTCGATCCTGATTGAAGCCCCATCTTCCATCGGCCCGTTTGGCGCGAAGGGAATCGGCGAGCAGGCGGTCATTCCCACGGCTCCCGCGATTCTCAACGCGATCCACGACGCGACTGGAGTTCGCATCCACCGAGTACCGGCTACACCAGATCGTGTGCGAGCCGCAATTCTTGCCAAGAATAACGGAGGCGCGCGTGGCTGACGATGCGATCCGCTGCGATGCCTGCCCTGTGCTCTGCTACATCAAGCCCGGCCGCACCGGCTCGTGCGACCGCTACGGCAATCACGACGGAAAACTCGTTCGCCTCGATCCTCATGTCGTCCTCGATCGCGCCGTCGAGCGCGGTGATTCCGTCGTGCCGTTTCTCGATCGCAGCCGCGATTGGGACGGAACGCTTGTCAGCCACGGCGAGACTTTTGTCACTGCGATCGGCGCAGGTACGACCTATCCCGATTACAAGCCCGCACCTTTCATCATCTCGTCGCAGGTCGAGGGCGTTGACATGGTCACGGTCGTGACCGAAGGCATTTTTAGCTACTGCGGCGTTAAAGTGAAGATCGACACCGACCGCCATCTCGGCGCTGAATGCAGCACTGTGCGAGCCGAGGGCGAAGCAGTCGGACATGTCACCACGAGCGAGTACGGCTCGCAGATGTTGTCACTGGGCGGCGTGCGACATCTGACGGGAGGCACTCGACACGAGGGAACCGCGACGTGCGACGCTCTCCTGCATCTGTGTAACGGTGACGCTGTTGAGTTGAAGATCGACGACGGCGCGAAAGTTATCGTTCAAGCAGGCCAGCCTCCCATCGTCGATAGTGTTCAGGAAGAACGCATGCGTGTCGGCTGCGGCTCCGCCACAATTGGCATGTTCGCCCGGCAATGGTTCGGAAAAGTAGATGACGTTGTGGTCGTCGACGATCACATCACGGGCGTACTCTCCGAACATCAGGCGGGAAAACTGCTCGGCATTCCTGAGACAGGAATCAAGCTGAAGGGAAGGCGCTCGACTCCGGGAAGGTATTTTCAAGTCGCCGAGCCCGGAACCTCGTGGGGCGGAACGAACATCGACGATCCACTCTCCATTCTCGGAAAATTCAATGCGAAGAAAGCATGGCCCGGCCTGCGATTGTTAATGGTAAGTACAACCGGAGAGCACTACGCCTACTTCGAGTTGGGAGAAGATCTCAAGCCTCGTGAAAAGGAATTGCCCAAGAGCTTGCAGGAATCAGTGGCGCGCATCAAAGAAAATTGTGAGCCTGCGCTGTGTACAGTGCTGTTCATGGGCGGTGCCGGCGGATCATTGCGCGCCGGTGTAACCGAAAATCCCGTGAAGCTCACGCACTCCGTGCGCGACTCGCTGACTCGTGTGACCTGCGGTGGAGCGCCCGTTTACGTCTGGCCGGGTGGGGGTATTACCTTCATGGCCGACGTGACCCGCATGCCGCGCAACGCCTTTGGATACGTTCCGACTCCAGCCCTGGTTGCACCCATCGAATTCACCTTGAAACTCGCCGACTACGCGGAACTCGGCGGCCACATGGAGAGCGTTCGCCCGCTGGATTCGATTGTCTCTTCGACCGATGGACGACGCAGAGTCAGCTCCCATGCGGATAATCCGTGGCCGCTGGAGTCGGAGGTGCAAGCCAAGAAACGATGAATTCGCGAGCACAAATTCGATTGTTGCCGGATGGTCGACGCCTTCTCCTCCACGATGGCCCGATCGACCTAATTGTCGAGGCTTTTGGCCAACAGAACGAAGTCGAGGCCGCCTACCGCGCAGCCTGTGCGCGTTTCATGACGCTGCTGGATGAATTGTGCAGCGAGCTGTCGTTCTTGCGGCAAGCCTGCTGCTCAGAGAAAGCCTGGCCGCGCGGCGCGGTCGCCCGCCGGATGACTGCAGCCGTCTTGCCCTATGCTGTTGAGTGCTTCATCACGCCGATGGCCGCCGTCGCCGGTGCAGTCGCTGAAGAAATACTGGCGGCGATGGTGAATGCGGCAGATCTCTCACGCGCCTACGTTAATGACGGTGGTGATATTGCTTTGCATTTGACGGCCGGAGAACGATTCACCGTGGGTATGGTCGATCGCCCTGATCGCCCATCTCTCTTTGGCGCGACCACGCTGCACTTTGCCGATCCCGTCCGAGGCATCGCAACCAGCGGATGGCGCGGGCGCAGTTTCTCCTTGGGGATTGCAGATGCCGTCACGGTGCTCGCCGATCGCGCTGCAGCAGCCGACGCTGCGGCCACCATCATCGCCAACGCGGTCGATCTGCCTGGACATCCGGCAATCCTCCGCGTTCCTGCTTGCGATCTTGCGCCCGACACCGATCTCGGCTGCCGTCTGGTCACGCAAGAAGTTGGAAAGCTAACCGCCATTGAAATCGATGAGGCGCTGGCTGCTGGTTCGAAGATGGCCCAGCGTCTTCTCCGCATGGGCTTAGTCCGCAGCGTCGCGCTGCACCTCCAAGGAGAAACGCGAATTGTCGGAGAGCTGCACAACGCGCAGCTGATGTCCACTCCTGTCCACGAAAGGATCCTGCAGCGTGCCTGAGGTAGTCGTACGAAAGAAACTCACATGCGTGGAAGAGATCTTCCACGAGGGCGGTCCGATTGCCTCGACCCCGCTCCGGCGAGCAGCATCCCTGGCCGTCATTCGGAATCCGTTCGCAGGCTCATATGTTGCGAGTATCGAGAGCTTTATGGACGACCTCAAGCCTCTGGGCCTGGAAATGGCGCGTTCTCTCATTGCCGCGCTGGGCGGCGATCCGAAAGCGGTCGAAGGCTATGGCAAAGGAGCGATTGTCGGATCCGCTGGCGAGCTAGAGCACGGCGCTCTGTGGCACGCGCCGGGCGGATACGGCATGCGCGAGGTTCTCGGAGGAGCGAAGGCGATTGTTGCCTCGACCAAGAAAGTCGGCGGACCAGGCACACGCCTCGATGTTCCCATCACCCACATCAATGCATCTTACGTGCGCAGCCATTTTGATTCGATGGAAGTGGGCATCAACGACGCTCCGCGTGCCGATGAAATCCTGCTGGCGTTGGTAATGACCACCGGTGCTCGCGTGCACGCTCGTGTTGGCGGCCTAAAAGCATCGGAGATTAAAGGTGAAGACGGGCTCAGGTGAAATGTATCCAGAGATGAGAGAGAGAAGATGAAAGCCAAGATCCGCAAGCTGGCGACGTTTGTCGAAGAGACGCAGCGCGAAATGGACCGCGAGGTTTCTCCGCCAACGCGCAAAGCCGCAGCCGTCGCGGTCATCGAGAATCCTTGCGCCGGAAAATATGTCGAAGATCTCTCCGAGCTGATGGCGATTGGAGAAGATCTAGGCGAGCTGCTCGCCGCGCGTGCCGTCGCAGCGCTCGGAATCCCGGGCGCATCCGCTGAAAGCTACGGCAAAGCCGCCGCGGTTGGTGAGAACGGCGAACTCGAGCACGCTGCCGCGATCCTGCATCCGAAGCTTGGCACGCCGGTCCGGCGAGTCCTCGGCAAAGGCGCGGCACTGATTCCGTCCTCGAAAAAACGCGGAGGCATGGGGGTGGTACTCGACATCCCGCTGGGGCACAAAGACGCCGCGTTCGTGCGCAGTCACTTCGATGGCATGGAAATTCGATTGAACGATGCGCCACGTGCGAATGAAATCATGGTGGCCGTCGCCGTGACCGATACCGGACGCCCTCTGCCACGAGTGGGCGGTTTGACGAAAGATCAGATCAAGGGTGAAGACGGACTGCGGTGACGATTAATGCGTGTCAGGTGCGCGCATTAGGAATGAAATCTCATTTACCTTGTAGAGCACTTTTCCTGGCGAATCTGGCGTCGGCGCAACTTTCCCTCCGCGAACCGCAGCGAAGGCCACAACGAGCCTCGTAAGCTCCTCTGGCGATGCGACCGGAACATTGTGTGCACCCAGGACAATCTTCACGTACGGCGCAAGCGCATTCAGGCGGCTGATGGAGTCCGCGTATGCCTTGAAGTCAGTCTCTGGCCGAAATAACCAGATGGGACCCGGGTAATATGTGTCGCCGGTGAACAAGAGTCCGTTTGCCCGGTCGATCAAAGAAATGGCGTCGGGTGTATGGCCGGGAGTTGCGATGACCTCAATCGTGCGTCCACCAAGCTCGATTCGCTCGCCATCATGGATGTAGCGCGTAATCTTCCACGGCCGGGTCGCATAAGACTTGGCGTCGAATCTTTTCGGCAACGCGCCACAGATCTGGTCGGGAGTGATTTCTGCCTGAGCGTCCTGCCGCGACCCGCGCGCGTTCTGGCGGGTAAAGTCCGTATCCATCCCATAGATCGTGTCGAATTGCCAGTTTCCGCCCACGTGATCGTCGTGCGTATGCGAATTAAGCACTACGATCGGCAACTTTGTTAGCTCTGCCGTCAATTTCTTGACGTCGCTAATGCCCATGCCTGTATCAAACAGCAAAGCGCGTTGCTTTCCGACGATCAGGTACCCGATCGTTTCTTCGGCCTGATGCGGTTCATAAATGGCGAAGACGTCGGTCGCCGGTTTATACACTTCAAACCATGGATCGGTCACAGGAATGCGTTCGAGCGTTTTGTATTCGGGACGGGGCAGCGCGCGGCACCACTCCGGGTTGGAAACTTGCGATAGCAGCGGTGCCGGAATTGTCAGAGCAACTGCGAGAAGCGGAATGATTCTACGCATGCACGACCTCTGGTACCCTC
>Ga0209007_1000425_pt1 | contig 17278 bp, 18 predicted proteins | sample JacPinW_OM1H0_O2_FD_187961 | JGI IMG/M metagenome (GOLD analysis project Ga0209007, IMG submission 187961) | Forest soil microbial communities from Algoma, Ontario, Canada - Jack Pine, Ontario site 1_JW_OM1H0_O2 (SPAdes) (version 2) | ecosystem: Environmental > Terrestrial > Soil > Boreal... | reverse complement strand
CCCGTGAGCTTCTCTTCATCCGCGTTCACGGGGCGTTGCAGCGTCGGCCGCGGCTGCGGCGGCGGCGAGTGCGCGACAAATGACGACAAGAGCTCGCGGACGCCGAAATTGTTGACCGCCGAACCGAAAAACACCGGAGTCTGTTTCGCCGCGAGATAGCGCTCAAGATCAAAATGCGGGCTCGCGCCGCGAACCAGTTCGACTTCTTCGAGAAACTGTTGGTAGCGGTCGCCGAGAAACTCGCGCGCCTCATCGCTCGCGATGCCGGAGATGGTCTCGTGTGTGCCGACGCGGCCTTTTTCCACCGGCACGTACACATAGATCTTATCTTCGATCAAATGATAGACGCCGAGCAGATCGCGGCCCATGCCGATCGGCCAGGTGATCGGTGCGCATTGAATCTTCAATACGCTTTCGATCTCATCCAGCAATTCGATCGGCGCGCGCCCGTCGCGATCCAGCTTGTTGACGAAAGTCATGATGGGTGTGTCGCGCAGGCGGGTCACCTCCATGAGCTTGATGGTGCGCTCCTCGACTCCCTTGGCGCAGTCGATGACCATCAAGGCGGAGTCCACCGCCGTCAAGGTACGGTAGGTGTCCTCGGAAAAGTCTTCGTGGCCGGGCGTATCCAGCAGATTGACGATGCAATCATCGAAGGGAAATTGCATCACCGACGACGTCACGGAGATGCCGCGTTGTTGTTCCAGGCGCATCCAATCCGAGGTGGCGTGACGCGTGGCCTTGCGCCCCTTGACCGTGCCGGCCATCTGAATCGCGCCGCCGAACAGCAGCAACTTTTCCGTCAGCGTGGTCTTGCCCGCGTCGGGGTGGGAGATGATGGCAAAAGTTCTTCTTCTGCGGATTTCCTCGGCTAATGAGCCACTCTGCATGTTTCTCAACTTTCCTCTGCAAGCTACGATCGTCAGCGCGTGCGCATTGTAGAGGAAACTTAGAGATGTTTAATTAGATTAATATAATTCCGTAACTACCTGTTTCGTATAATAATATGTCGGTCTGGCGGCGCGGCTTCGCCGAGATGGATCGCGGCCGGTCGTTCTGCCCCGCGCACGCGCGCGGGGCATCGACTGGCTTATCGACCGGTCCGCGACGGCTCAATAGCCGACGGGCGTTGGGGTCGAAGTGAGCGTAATGCCGCCGAAGACGCCGTCGGTCTGATTGGCAAAACCCGCGGTGTAGAACAGCGTGGTCACGGGCTTGTCCGAATCGCCGTTGCCGAAGACAAGTGACCACAATCCGGGAAAGACAAACGGCTGACCCGCGCTGGACATCAGGGGTCCCTCAGCGCTGGCCAATGCGGTTCCGTTGGGGGTGAAGATGTTGATCATTCCATCGCCAAAGTTTCCGATGAGCACGTCCCCCTGTAGAGAACCGAATCCCGCCGGTGCGATCGCGATTCCCCATGGCGCGTTGAGCGGGCCTGCCGATGCGAACTGACTTATCAAGTTGCCGCTGAAATCGAAGATATCGACATAGCCAAGACCGGCACCCGTGTTCTCGTCATGCATTGCCGAATCCTGCTGGGCGAATGTGACGTACAAATCGCCATTCAGCGCGGCGATGCCGAACGGCGCGAAGCCCGCCGGGATGTTCGGATCGACGAATTTTCCTTGCATGGCTGCCGGCTTCGAAAAATTGGTGTCGAAGACGTCGACTTTATTGTTATGCAAGTCGGTGGCGTAGAGGTACGTAGCCCCTCCGACCGCGCCGATCGCGAGACCCTTGTACACCGCATGATTGGCCCCATTGGCCACGCCATCGTCGTACGCAGTGACGGCGGTCGCGCCGCTGTCTTTTGCCCAAGCGGCAATGGTTCCGCCCTCGCCGTCAAAAATGAACAGGGCCGACTCTTGACCCATGCTCGTTGTAATCATGAAACCGCCGCTGCCGTTGTAAACCTGGCCCGTGGGTTTCGCCTGCACTCCGGCCGCAGATGCCGGTATGGCCACCCCGACGCTGGCCGAACCGGTAACTCCCTGCGTCTCATTGGCGCCGATGCCGCTATAAAGAGTACTGAGATTGTTGTTGTTGTCGGAAATCCAGAACGGCGAGCCGGGTGCAAACGCGATTCCCCAGGGATTCTGCAGGTTGGCATCGATTGTGAGCGCAGTGGCAACCACCGTGTCGTTGTCTGTCACCAATGCGGTATCGGTGAATCCCATTGCTGCCGCAGGCGGAGCGCCGCTGCTGCTCCCGCCGCCGCACGCCGCAAGTGTAAAGGCACAAACCATGCCGAGCTGCGCAGACATTCCCGCGCGGCTCCTGATAACGCGATACAAATTCATTGATGCTCTCCGACACACTATAAGAAGTTGGTTATGCCGGTGAGTACCGCATCACGGAGAAACAGTTGAGTCGCGCAGACTCGCAAGCAAGTGCAAATTGATCGCTAGTCCATCCAGCGAATGCACGGATTAAAAAACGACACGGTGCGCGCAGGGCCCGAGCGCGCGGCGGGAAGCCTTGGTTTATTTCTGCTCGACGTTGAGCATGCGGCGCAGCACCGCGGCGTCCTCGCGGCCGACGCTCGCTTGATAGTAGCCGCGCCGAATGCCGACTTGCTCGAAGCCCAATGAGTGGTACAGACGTGCGGCCGCCACGTTCGATGGCCGCACCTCGAGAAAGGCTTCGCTCATGCCAGCGGTGCGCGCCCGTTCAAGCAGGTACAGCAACACCTTGCGGGCAAAGCCTCGCGAACGATACTCATCCCGTATGCACACGTTCAAAATATGCGCCTCGCCCGCCCCAATCGACATGATGCCGTAACCACCTACATCGCCCGCCACATCGATGATGCGGCAGACATAACCTACGCGCAGGCAGTCGCGGAAAATCCCTTCGCTCCAGGGAAATTGATATGCCGCCTTTTCGATCGCCGCGACCACGGGGATGTCGAGATCGTGCATGGGCCGAACCTCGACCCGCGCAAAGGCCTCGAGTTTGACGCTAGACACGGGAAATCACGTCCCGGGCAAATTTCAGATCTTCCCAGGCTTTGCGTTTTTCGGTCGGTGTGCGCAATAGATAGGCAGGATGGTAGGTCACGACCAGCGGCACCTGGGACAGGCCAAAGCGATGCACCTGCTGGCGCAGCGCACCCAATGTCTTTTCGGTGCCAAGTAGATTCTGTGCGGCGATGCGCCCCACGGCCAACATGATCTTAGGTTTCAATAGCGCTATCTGCCGTTCCAAATAAGGCAAACACTCCGCGGCTTCAGTCAGGTTCGGGTCCCGGTTACCGGGCGGCCGGCATTTCAAAACATTCGCAATGTATACCTGTTCCCGCGCCAATCCTATGGCGTGCAGCATGGAATTGAGCAGTTGTCCCGCGCGGCCTACGAACGGCTCGCCCCTGCGATCCTCCTCGGCGCCGGGCGCCTCGCCCACGATGAGCCAGTCAGCGTGCGGATTACCGACGCCAAACACGGTTTGCGTTCGAGTCGCGCTCAAGCTGCACCGAGTGCACGCGGCCACACGCGCCCGCAATGCTTCCCAATCCGCCCCCGCCTCGCGCGCGGCCGACGCAGCGCCCGACGCGATGACGAGCGAAGGAGCGTCAGCGGAGCCGCGGGCGGTGCGCAGCGTCCAGGTCTTAAGACCCAGGGCATCCAGATACTCTCGGCGCAGTTGGCTATTCATGCGCGGCAGCGGCCGGCCTGTTTCTGCGCCGCAGCTTGCGATAGACCCAAATGGAAGGGGCCGATAGCGCGTACAGGCCGAAGATGATCAATAGCGTGATGGCCGGATGCAGAAAGATGAGAATGAAGGCCAGCGGCACGAATACGATGTAGGTGAAGCGGACCCGCCCGCTCGGATTCACGTATTTGAAGCTGTTAAAGGCGAAACGGCTGATCATCAGCGCGCCGGCGGTTGCGGTGACCAAGAACGCCAGTATTAATCCCGGCAAGCCGATGTTGGTTTGGTCGCTGGCGAGCCAGACCAAGGCCGCGACGATGGCGGCGGCGGAAGGACTGGGCAAACCCTCGAAGTAGTGCTTATCCTGCGTCGGCCCGCGCGAGTTAAACCGTGCCAAACGCAATGCTGCTGCGGCTGCATAGAAAAAACACACCAGCCAGCCGATGCGACGCCACAAAGGGCCGTACTCGGCGATGCGTGCGACGCCCCATTGATAAGTGACAATGGCGGGTGCAACGCCGAAGGACACCATGTCCGAGAGGCTGTCGTATTCCCGGCCGAAGGCGCTGGCGGTATTGGTCCATCGCGCCACACGCCCATCCAGCCCGTCGAAAAGCATTGCGACGAACACCGCGATGCCGGCGTACTCGAAACGCAAGTCGACCGCGGCCACGATGGCGTAAAAGCCTGCGAAAAGCGCGCCGGTGGTGAGAAGATTCGGGAGCCAATAAACTCCGCGCGGCCGTGCTGGTGAGTCGTCGTCGTCGCCCATTGGCCTCCATAATAGCAGGGGGGCTCATGTAAGATATTGGCCTATGCGCCTATCTCAATACCCCATTTCCACCCTCAAAGAGGTCCCCGGCGACGCGGAGGTCGTTAGCCACCAACTCATGCTGCGCGCGGGGCTGATCCGCCGTCTGGCAGCCGGGCTGTACGTTTGGCTGCCAATGGGCCTTCGCACCTTAAAGAAGGTCGAGCAGATCGTGCGCGAAGAAATGAATCGCGCGGGTGCCCTGGAGATGTGCATGCCAACGATCCAGCCCGCCGAGTTGTGGATCGAATCGGGCCGCTGGAGTAAGTACGGACCGGAGTTGCTGCGCCTCAAGGACCGTCATGATCGTGAGTTTCTGTACGGCCCGACCCACGAGGAAGTCATCACCGACATCGCACGCCGGGAGCTGCGCAGCTACAAGCAACTCCCCGTCAATTTTTATCAGATTCAATCCAAATTCCGCGACGAGATCCGGCCGCGGTTCGGGGTCATGCGCGCGCGCGAATTTTTAATGAAGGACGCCTATTCGTTTGACATGGACGAGGCGGGCCTGGCCGAGAGCTATCGGCGCATGTACGAGGCGTACTCGCGCATTTTTACCCGCATGGGACTCAAGTTCAGGGCCGTGCAAGCCGACGGTGGCAGTATCGGCGGCGATACCTCGCAGGAATTTCACGTCCTTGCAGACTCTGGCGAGGACGCGATCGTGTTCTCAGATGGCGACGATTACGCCGCCAACCTGGAAACCGCAGCGGCCCTGGCCCCGGCGGCGCCCCGCGCGGCGGCCGCTGAGCCGCTCAGCAAGGTCGCTACGCCGAACGCACGCACCATTGCCGAGGTCAGTGCTCTGATGGGGGTGGCGCCGGCACAATGCGTCAAAACGCTGCTGGTGGACGGCGCCGACGGCGGTCTGGTCGCGCTGGTGATCCGCGGCGACCATGAACTGAATGCGGTGAAGTCGCAGAAACTCGACGGCGTGGCAAGCCCTCTTAAGATGGCGGGCGCGGACCGGATCAGGACCGCGGTGGGTGCGGAACCGGGGTTCATCGGCCCGGTGGGCTTTAAGGGCAAAATCTACGTGGACCACGCGGCTGCCAAGCTGGCCGATTTCGTCTGCGGCGCCAATGAAAAGGATATGCACTACCGCGGCGTGAATTGGGGCCGCGATCTCCCCGATCAGCCCTCGGTCGATATCCGCAATGTCCAGGAGGGCGATCCCAGCCCGACAGGACGCGGCACGCTCAAGATCGCCCGCGGCATCGAGGTGGGGCACATATTCCAGCTGGGACAGCTCTACAGCGCCGCCATGAACGCCAGCGTGCTCGACGAGCAAGGCAAGGCCGTGACGATGTTCATGGGTTGTTACGGTATCGGTGTAACGCGGGTGGTCGCCGCGGCGATCGAACAGAACCATGACGCCAATGGCATTTTGTGGCCGGCAGCGATTGCGCCTTTTCAAGTGGTGCTGGTGCCCATCAACTATCAGAAATCGGCGAAGGTTCAAGAGACGGCCGATGCGCTGTATCGGGACTTCAACGCCGCGGGCATCGATGTGCTGCTGGATGACCGGGATGCGCGGCCCGGCGTCAAATTTGCCGATTCCGAGCTTTTAGGGATTCCCCACCGCATCGTGATCGGTGAACGCTCTTTGGCGGCAGGAAATCTCGAATATCGTAATCGGCGCGAGACCGAATCGACGGAAATCTCGGCCTCGGATCCGGTAGGCTATATACGACATAAGTTAAATGGCTGAGGATGCCTCATGCGGTCTGCCCAGGCGGTACTGCTCGCGCTGATCGTCTCGTTTGCCCTGCCCGGCGCGTCGCGCGCTGATCAACAGCGCGATCCGGAGCTCAAGGAACTGCTGCAAAAAATCATCGGCAGCGCGGATTGCTTCACCGATAAGTACGAATCAGAGGTCTGGTACAAGTCCATGGAGCCGCGCCTCGCGCAGTTCGTGCCCACGCACGAGGAACGCGTTGAGATCTTAAATCACGTGTACTGCGAAGCGAAGCGGGACCCGAACCTGCAGATTCCGCCGGATTTGGTGCTGGCGCTCATGGAAGTGGAGAGTCGATTCGATCGCTGGGCCGTGTCGCCGGCCGGCGCAGTGGGACTTATGCAGGTCATGCCCTTCTGGCCGCGCGAGCTGGGCGTTTCGAATCAACTGGTCAAAATTGCGCCGAACATTCGCATGGGCTGCGAGATCCTGCGCTACTACCTGCGCGTCGAGCATCACAATTGGTCGGCCGCCCTTGCCCGCTACAACGGCAGCGTGGGCCACACGAAATATCCGGCCCTGGTGATGCAGCGCTGGGAGCGCGCCTGGCGCTTCTAAAGCACCTCGAAGCCCGCGGGTATCTCGTTCTTTCTGTCAGCTGCGTCGCTCTCCTGGACGCCATCGACGCGCGCTTGCGCCGGACCCCGCTTGAGCCATTCGTGCAGGGCTTGCACCGCAGGAATGCTGCCCTGAGCCAGCACTTCCACGGACCCGTCGGCTAGGTTGCGGGCCAGGCCGCGGATTTGTAGGCGCTTGGCCTCGAGCCGCGCGCTATGACGGAAAAACACGCCCTGCACCTTGCCAGTCACTAAATAGCGCCGGACGATCTCATCCATGGCTAGCCGCGATTAGTGAGGCGCGGGGACGGCCGCCTCAGCGTGCTCATGCTGGGCATTGGCGAGCGCGGCGGCGGCGTGGTGCTTGGCTTGCAGTGCCGCCAGACGGGCTCGTTCATATTGCTGTGCCTGCAAGTGCGCTTCCGCCCGGGTGATGGCCGCCTGCGCGGCCGCGTACTCCGGTGAGGTGCTGCGCGTCGCGCCGGCGTCGGCAGCGGCGACGATTGCTTGGCGCGCATCGCTCATTTCTTGCACAGGCGGTCCCGTCTGGCAGCCGAGCAGACAGACGACACCGAGCAGAACAACCATGAGCCGTGACATAGAGTTGCGCGACACTAGCAATAGCCACCAAAGCCGTCAAACAAGCCGCCGTTATACAATATGTGTTTCGGCCTGACTTAATGCGTTGCGCCGGCGCAGCACGCACGCGCAATCCTGCATGATTTCCACGGAAGAGCATCGATGAATGAAGTACTGGTTCTGTATTATTCACGCCAAGGAAGCACCGCCGCCCTGGCGCGGCAAATCTGCCGCGGCGTCGAGGCCGTACAAGGAATGCAGGCACGATTGCGTACGGTCGCGCCCGTGACCGCCACGACGCAGCGGCTGGATCCGGCAGTGCCGGACGAGGGTCCGCCCTACGCCACGCATGATGACCTGGTGCAATGCTGCGGCCTCATTCTCGGCAGCCCGACTCGATTTGGAAATATGGCGGCGCCGGTAAAATATTTTCTGGACGGTACCAGTGCGCTGTGGCTGTCGGGAGCCCTGGCGGGCAAGCCAGCCGGCGTCTTTACCTCGACTCAGACCCTGCACGGCGGGCAGGAGTCGACGTTGCTGTCGATGATGGTGCCCCTGCTTCACCACGGCATGTACCTGGTGGGACTGCCCTTTACGGAGGCCGGATTGTCTGACACGCGCAGCGGCGGCACGCCCTATGGCGCCAGTCATGTCGCCGCGCTCACCCCGCATGGCGAACTCTCCGAACACGAAAGCGCACTCGCACGCGCCCTGGGCACCCGCGTTGCCTTTCTCGCCGATCGACTCGCAACCCGTCCATGAGCGCAGCGTCGACCTCGCGCGCGCTGACGGTCTGGCTTTGGGTCGCGGTTGCCCTGAGCCTGCTGGCGTGGACTTTCGCCGGCTATTCCTGGCAGCTGTGCCTCATCGCCGTCTTGCCCCTGCTCGCACCTTTAAATGGTCTGGTGCGCGGCCGACGCCACACCTACGCCTGGGCCACACTGTTTGCCATTCCCTACCTGGCGTTTGCCGTCACGGAACTGTTGGCTAACCCGCACGCCCGTTGGGTCGCGTCACTGAGTCTGCTGCTGGTCTTTGCCTGGTTCTGCACTATGATTTTATTTTTGCGTGCTTCTCGAGTTCATCGCGAATAAAAGGAATGGTCAGGCGGCGCTGCTCGACCAGGGAGGCCTCGTCGAGCGCATCGAGAACTTCGAATAACGAGGGCAGATCCCGCGGCATTCTCTTCAACAAATACTCTGAGGTCTCGGGGGGCAATTGCAGCCCGCGCTGCGCCGCGCGCAACTTAAGCGCCTCGATGCGCCCCTTATCGTCGAGTTCGTGCAGCTGATACACGACACAAGCCGCAGCCCGCGAGCGCCAGTCATCCAGAACCCAGGCCGCCTGGCGCGGCGCCACCGAGGCTGCGAATATCAGGCGGCTGCGTAAGTCCGCAGCCTCATTAAAAAGATGGAACAGGGCCCGCTCCCAGTCTTGATCGCCCGCGACCTGGTCGACGTCGTCAATGCATAACACGGGACTGCGTTCGTACCCGGCGAGCGCCTCCGGCGGCAGGGAAATGGAGCGATCCAGGGGAAAATAGGCAGCCGCATCGCCCGCGGCTGCGCAAGCGGCCTGCAGCAAATGAGTTTTCCCCAACCCCTTGGCGCCCCACAACCACAGCGGCAGCGCACTCGGCGAGCGCAACGCCGTCAGAATCTCGGAATTCCGCCCCGGCGCAAAGCTCTCATAAACGGCACCGGCCCGCAGCCGCACACCCAAGGCGAGCTGTTTCATGCCGCCGCCGCCCGCCGGCCATACACCATGATGTAGTCGATGCCGCTCACGGCGACGGTCGCAAACACCAGCGCTCCCAGCCAGGTGCTCACCCATTCGGGAGGCAGCGAAAATTTTGCGCGGCTCACGACCGTCAATATGAAGCCTGCCTGGCACACCGTGTTGATTTTGCTGATGAGCGATGGATGTGCCGTGAGCGGTCCAATGAAGATGCGGTAGGCGGCCGCTCCCGACACGATAATGACATCGCGCGCGACCGCGGCCACCATCAGCCACAGCGGCACCAGCTTCATCAGGCTTAAGGTGACGAACACGGTGGCCAAAAGCGCTTTGTCGGCGATGGGATCCAGCACTGCGCCCAGCTCGCTTTGCCAGCCGAATCGCTTGGCGAGAAAGCCATCGGCCGCATCCGACAGCGCAGCGACGCCGAACAATATGATGGACAGCGCGAGGCGCTGATGGGCCAGCGCCATCGCGATGGGCACGACCAACAAGATTCGGATCACACTAATGATGTTCGGTATGTGGCGCACGGACCGAACTCGTTGCTAGCGATGCAATTGGAAGCGCTGAATCCCGTTCTCGCCGCCGGCGACCGGCTGCAACCGCCCATTTAACGACAGCGCACGCTGCAAAGAGTCGAGGCCGCCGCGCGTCGACAGCCGGAATCTGACCGTATCGCCCGACAAGGACTCCACGCTCACGTGCAAGATTAAAGAAGTGAGCGATTCGAGATAGCTCTCGAGACTCGCATAGTCGCGCAAATCATTGAGGCCGCTGACTTCAATGTCCACCGGCACCGCCGTGCCGCTCGCGGCGAACAGTCCCGCATATAAATCGGCGGCGCGATTCACGCCTTCCAGGGTGCCGGAGTATTCGCTGCTTCGATCCTGATACAAATGCGTCCAACGTATATTGGCATTCGCACTCGCGCTGCTCGCTCGTCCGATGAGCACGCCATCGCTGCCCATCCGCCGGCCAATTTCCGCGAAAGTGGAGGGCGAACCCGTGCTCACCGCGGCGTAATCGATGTGGAACTTCTGCAACTCCGCGCCGCTGGGCCACACCAGCGGCAAACCGCGCGCCGTGGCGGCGGCATCGATCGCCGACTTAAGATCGGAACTATCTTCGGTGGTCACGACGCTGCCGCTCTGTGCGCCGGTTTGCACGCCTAACAGCACCAAGGTTGTCGGCCGTTCGTGACCCCACAAAGGCTGCCCGTTCTGCGTCAGCCACCTTTCGATGGCTGGCCCATCGAAGGCCACCCACAACTGGCCATCGGGCGCAGCCCGATACTGCTGAACGTAGCGCCGCGCATTACTGACCAATGAACTCAAGGCGGGGTCCTCATCAGCGTTGCGACGGCCCGTGACCCGAATCAGCACGGTTTTCATCGCACCTTGGAAGGCGGCCGTCTGCGCGGCCTCGGAGCGGTCGGCGACGGGTGCCGTCGCCTGATACATCTCCGCACGCGTAACGCCCAAGGCTGCCTCGCCGAGGCAAAGGCCGACGATACACATCCAGACGATAGAAAAGCGCCGTAAGTACTGTTCCATGGTGTTGTAAAATACCACAGCTGAAGCGCCGGCCGCTTTGGCCTAGCCCCAAGATGAAGGATCCTTAAATGACTGATCGAGCGCCCGTGACCTATCGAGACGCCGGGGTCGATATTGACGCCGGCGACGAACTTGTGGAGCGAATCAAGCCGCGAGTGAAGCGCTCGATGAGGCCGGAAGTGCTCGGGGGCATCGGCGGGTTTGGCGCCTTGGTCGAGGTGCCGCTGGACCGCTACCGCAAGCCAGTGCTGGTATCGGGCACCGATGGCGTCGGCACCAAACTGCGCCTGGCCATCGACACACAGCGGCACGACGGCGTGGGCATTGACTTGGTCGCCATGTGCGTCAACGACGTCATCGTGCAAGGCGCCGAACCGTTATTCTTCTTGGATTACTACGCCAGCGGCAAGCTGGATGTCGGCGTCGGGGAACGCGTGATTGCGGGCATCGTCGAGGGGTGCGTGCAAGCAGGCTGTGCCTTGGTCGGCGGAGAAACCGCCGAAATGCCCGGCATGTATCACGGTGCGGATTACGACCTCGCGGGCTTCTGTGTCGGTGTGGTCGAGAAAGACGCCATCATAGACGGCTCGAAGACGCGCGCCGGCGATGTGGTACTGGGGCTGCCCTCCTCCGGCCCGCATTCCAACGGCTTTTCCTTGATCCGGAAAATTCTGCAGCTTAGCAGTGCGGACCTTAATGCCGATTTGCAAGGCGTCAGCCTCATCGATCGTCTCATGGCGCCGACGCGAATTTACGTCAAGCCCCTGCTCGCGCTGATGCGCGAGGTGTCGCCGCATGGCCTGTCGCATATCACGGGCGGCGGCCTGGTCGACAACATCCCGCGGGTACTGCCCGAGGGATTGGAAGTCGTGCTGGAGCGCAGCGCATGGCCGCGTGTAGCGATATTTGAATGGCTGCAGCAGCAGGGCAATATCGCCGATGCGGAAATGTATCGGGTGTTCAATTGTGGAATCGGCATGACCGTCCACGTATCCCCGAGCGATGCGCAACGCGCGATCGGCATATTACGTGCGGCAGGCCAGGAGGCGCTCGTGATCGGCGAGATTCGCCCGGGAACGCGCGGCGTCGTCATCACTTGAGCAGCGCGCCGCGGCAGCCGATCGTCATCCTGATATCAGGACGGGGCAGCAACATGCGGGCGCTCATCGAGCGCAGTCAGGCGCCTGATGCGGCCTATACCGTGGTGTCGGTCATTTCGGATCGAGCCGATGCCGGAGGGCTTGAAGTCGCGCGGCAGTTGGGGGTCGTGGCACGGGCGCTGCCGCGACCAGCGGGCAGTGAACGCGCCGGCTATGATCGGCTGCTGGCGGCGGCGATTTCGGAATACTCGCCCTCGCTGATCGTACTGGCGGGATTCATGCGCATCCTGTCCGGTGAATTCGTCGAACGGTTTGCCGGAAGGATATTGAACATTCACCCCTCTTTGCTGCCAAAGTACGCAGGCTTGCATACGCATCGGCGAGTACTGGAAGCGCGCGAAGCCGAGCACGGCGTCACGGTGCACTTTGTCACCGAGCAACTCGACGGCGGCCCACCCGTACTTCAAGCGCGCGTGCCGGTCTTGCCGGGCGATACGGAAACGACATTGAGTCAACGCGTGCTGATTCAGGAGCACATCATTTATCCGCTGGCCGTCAATTGGTTCTGCCAGGGACGATTGCGCTGCGAAGCCGGGAGAGCCCGGTTGGACGGCCGGCCGTTGGAGGAGCCCGTGCAAATCAGCAGCCTTCTGCCGGAGACGACTTCATGAAGATGTTCGCGGGCGCGCTTTTATTCGCAGTCATGGGATCCGCCAGCGCCGTGGCCCAAACGCCGGGCGAAACCGGCATCGAGCCGTTCGTCGCGCACTATGAAGCCTCATGGAAAGCCATCAGCGTGGGCACCAGCGAGATACAGCTGACGCACGGCACTGAGCCTGGAGAGTACCTGTACATCTGGACCATCACTGCGCACGGCATCTTTCGAATCGCGTATCACGACGACCTGGTGCAAAAGAGTTGGTTGAAAATGAACGGCGATCACGTTCGCCCGGATAAGTATTTCGGCAAAGAAGGCTCCCAGACGGTGGAGCTGAATTTCGACTGGCAGGCCATGCGCGCGACCGGCGTCTCGGAAACCAAACCGGTCGATATCAAGCTTCCGAACGGCGCGCAGGACGTCATGTCCATTCAGGTCGAAGTGATGTTCGACCTGAAGAATGGCAATTTACCCAAGACATTCCAAATCATCGACAAGGATCAGTTGAAGGAATTCAATTACACGCAGGAAGGCACCGCAAAAATCCGCACGGCCATCGGCGAACTGGACACCGTCATCGTGACCAGTCAACGCACCGGCAACAACCGCATCCTGCGCATGTGGTTTGCACCCTCATTGGGATTCGTACCCGTGCAGGCGGAGCGCAGCCGCGATGGCAAGGTTGAAATCGCCATGCGCATCAAAAGCGTCGATCGCTTGGTCCCACTCGAGCCGCGCCTCAATCCTTGAGCCTGAGCCTCAAGTTTTCGGCAGGGTGACTCCGCGCTGGCCTTGATACTTGCCGCCGCGATCCTTGTACGACGTCTCGCAAACCTCGTCGGATTCGAAGAACAGCATTTGCGCCACGCCCTCGTTGGCGTAGATCTTCGCGGGCAGCGGCGTGGTGTTGGAGAATTCGAGCGTCACGTGGCCTTCCCACTCGGGCTCTAAAGGCGTTACGTTGACGATGATTCCGCAGTTTTTCACGAACACGCCGCTTTCCAAGGCAAAATTGCCGGCCTCGGGAACCGTCAGGCAATAGACATCGTGGTCACCGGCGATCTCACGGACCGCCGCGACTTTGTGGTTGCGATAAGCGGGCATTTCATTGGAATGCCTGATGACGTCCGGAATGTGGCGATGCGCCGCGGGAACATCTGGGTAGATCTTGTTCCTGAGGCGCCATTCGTTGGCGAGGTCGTGGGTGGAATACAGATGTCCGTCGATCGGCTGATAAACCTGCTCATAGCCGCGAAACAGATCGCGATACAGGGGCATGAGTGCATCATTGGGACGAAGAGAGTGCGCCGCCGCCATCCGTCCGTCGCGCATCATGAACAAATGATCGGGCGTCGCACGGATTCGTTCGCCGTTGTCCAGTTCGATCTCAAGCAGAGAATCTCGACCGATAAATCGCGGAGCATCCAGGAGGCTCACGATCAGGCGACCCTGCTCGCCGACGCTATAACCCCAGAACAGTTCGCCCGAGTCGTGCCTTCTGGCCATTTCCTCGAGAGTCGGCGATTCGCCGTCGACTAGTGCGACGCGGGTATCGCCTGCGAAACAACGTGCATACGTCGAATTGTGCACGATGAGATCGTTGGCCACGAAGTTGTGCAGCTTCGGCACGGAAATATCAAAGACTTCCTCTTCGCCCGCAGGCTCAATGCTCTCGACGACGTCCCACATCGGCCCGTCGAGCAGAGGACTCAAATACAAATCACCTGTTGCCAGTGCAACTTTACGTGCATCGAAATACGACGCCGACTGGGCTGATGACATATGAACATTGATTGAACTCATCGCCACACCGCCCACGCGCGCCGCCATGCCGATCATGGGCCAAGCCTCCGCCGGCAGCGTGTCAAAGTTGCTTCGAAGCTTAGGCCGCGCCCGAATCATTGGCAGCACTTCAACGTCAAGCCTCTGTTGCTTCAAAGAGCCCGGGGTGAAGCCGATCCTCTCGGCAAAGCGCCGGATCTGATCCTTGTCCGTAATTTGGATTTTGCACGCACGAGTCCCGATGGCTGTGATTTTCTCGCGAATCAGCGAGAACACGCCGAAGCGAAGCAGCAGATGGTGCACGTCCTCGATCAGTCTTCGGGATTTCGAGTAATACTCGACAAACGCGCCCGCCTTCGAGGTGTACACGCTGCCGTCGCCGCTGAATAGCGACTGAAGAAACAATCGAACCGAGTTTTCGGGCGCGGTGAATACGCACTGGGGAACAAACTTATCGCCGGCTCCAATATTCAATTCGTATTTTTTTAGCCAAGCATGCGACCGATTGCGCTCCGGTATGCCTCCCCGGCCTTGTCGATTGACGAGGCGGTAGCCGTAGCGTCCCTTGAACGTGACGGTTCCCAACCCGGAATCAGCCATGCAGGCTTTCAACAATTGCACCATAGCCGGGTCGGCCGTGGTGTAGGTCGGACTGTGTCCGGGCGTGTCGCACTGCCCCTCCGAGATCATCAAACCCAGCAAACTCGCCTCCCAATCGGGAATGGCTGTCTTGCCAAAGACCGGAATGTCACGAGCGGCCGCGATCCGATCGCCCGGACGCAAGTCGCTGAGCGGCACCCATCCCTTGAGCTTGAGGAAGGGATGATTTGCGGTGGCGCGAATGCGCATCCCGGCTCGAGTGCGCAGTTCGAAGACTTCTTTTTTGCCTTGCGGCACGAATGCCGACACTTTGGCGGCCTTGAGGCGCCAGGAATCGAGCGCGAGCGTCGATTTACCCCAGCGCATTTCCGTAATCGGCACGTAGGCGCCGGTATCAGCGTCAACGACACGGGTGTCGCCGGTCACACACTTTCCGAGACATACCGTCAAAACGCTGCGCGGAATCCGAAAATATTCCACCGTGCTCGCAAGCGCAAAAGAATTCGGCGGTATGATGCACACTGGTCCCTTGAAATCGACGAACGATTTCTCGTCGAATTTTTTCGGATCGACGATGGTCGAATTGATGTTGGTGAATATTTTGAAGTCTTCGGCGCAACGCACATCGTAGCCGTAGCTCGAGGTGCCGTAGGAGACGATCTTGTGACCGTCCGAGACGCGCACCTGCTGCGCGGAAAACGGTTCGATCATGCCGTGTTCCGCGGCCATGCGTCTGATCCAACGATCGCTCTTTATGCTCATTAAGTTGCTTCAACCGTAATTTTGGGAAATGCCCGGCTATAGTCTTTGTTCAAGGTCGCCAAGCGCGCGGCCGTGCGGCGCGCCATCAAAAAGTAAGCCCGCGCGCGTTCGCTGTCCGGCTCCGCTACCACGGTGGGTGAGCCGCCGTCGGCATCCTCGCGAATGCGAATATCAAGCGGCAGTTCCCCCAGCAGTTCCACCCCGTATTGCGCCGCCATCCGCGCGCCGCCGCCGCTGCCAAAGACGTGCTCCACATGCCCGCACTGAGAGCAGATGTGCACGCTCATGTTCTCCACCACGCCGAGCACCCGCACTTCGACTTTCTCGAACATCTTGAGACCCTTGCGGGCATCCAAGAGGGCAATGTCTTGCGGCGTGGTCACGATGACCGCCCCGCTGACGGGTACGCGCTGCGCCAACGTCAGCTGAATGTCGCCGGTTCCCGGCGGCATGTCGACCACCAAGTAGTCCAAATCGCCCCACGTCGTGTCGCCGAGCAGCTGAGTCAGCGCGGAGGTCACCATGGGTCCCCGCCACGCCATCGGTTGCTCTGGGTCGATCATGAAACCGATCGACATCACTTCGACACCGTGCGCGCGCAGCGGCGCCATGTGCTTCCCGTCGGTGCTGACCGGTTTGGCGCCGGACAATCCCATCATCAGCGGCTGGCTCGGCCCGTAAATATCGGCATCCAGCAGGCCTACCTTGGCGCCTTGCGCGGCCCAGGCGAGCGCCAAATTGGCCGCGGTCGTGGACTTTCCGACCCCGCCCTTGCCTGAGGCAACGGCCACCACATTCTTCACATTTGTTAGCGGTTTTAGCGTCCGCTGCACTGCATGCGCAGTGATCTGCGCGCTCAGATTCAGCTCCAATCTTGCAGTCCCAAGAGCGGGCCCAAGGTGCGACCGCAGCGCGCCCGCCATTTCAGCCACATAATCGGCGCACGGGAACCCCAATACGAGTTCGATCGCGACGAGGTCGCCGTGAACGGTGACCGACCGGACCGCCTTGGCTTCGCCCAAGGTCTGACCCAAGTAAGGATCGGTGTAGGTGCCAAGTTTCTCGCGGATGACACTTTCCGCGGCAGGGGGTTCATTCATAAGGGTCGTCGATTGTACCGCAGGCAGCTAAATCCGTGACGTGTGGCATAATTCCAAACTGAGAATCAAGACCATGGAGGGCGCCTGAATTAAAGTAACAATGGGTGACTCTCCGGGGAACGTTTAGCTTAGGCGCCGAATGACCTTATTCGCCAATTACCGTGCCGATCGGCTCATTGCCGAAGTTAAATCCAGCGGCAATCCAAGCAGCCCGCTGGCGCTGAAGGCGTTGGAAAAATTGATCGCGCTGGGATCCGACGCCATTGACCCCATTGTGGATGCGCTCGCGACGTCGGAAAAAAAGGAAACGACGGCCTATGTCGAAGCGCTGTCCCGCCTGATTGACTCCAAAACCCTGCCGGTTCTGCTCAAGACCATGTCGGAAGCGAACGGCCGCGCCATGTCGGGAATCGCCTGGGCGCTGTCCACGAGCAAGAACTATCCCGCGCATGCGCTGCTGGACGCCTTGGCCAAACCGGGGATGCCGAAACAGGCGCTGCTGGACGTGATTAACGCGCAGAAGTCGCGTTACACGGTGCGCGAATTGTTGAACGCGGCCTACACGCAAGAGCCCAGCGAGAGAAACGGCCTCTTCAAGATCATTGGCGAAATCGCGGATGAATCGTCGGTGGATGATTTGC
>Ga0209007_1000423_pt1 | contig 17315 bp, 13 predicted proteins | sample JacPinW_OM1H0_O2_FD_187961 | JGI IMG/M metagenome (GOLD analysis project Ga0209007, IMG submission 187961) | Forest soil microbial communities from Algoma, Ontario, Canada - Jack Pine, Ontario site 1_JW_OM1H0_O2 (SPAdes) (version 2) | ecosystem: Environmental > Terrestrial > Soil > Boreal... | reverse complement strand
TGAAAGCGACCGGGGGGCGGCGTTATTCATCGTTCATTGAATCACGAGACCTTAATCGGAGGTGATTTAGAGATGGCGAATCTAAAGGAGCATGTTTGGATCGGCGCAGGTGTCGGCGTCCTGACGTATGGGATCATGCGGCATATTTATGACCGTCCGTTCGACTTGGGAGAAATGTTGACGTGCGCAGCCGTAAGCACGGTCACCGCGAGCCTTCCCGACGTGATCGAACCGGCGCTCCATCCGCACCATCGCGGCTTTGCCCACAGCCTCGTGACGGGCACAGGCCTATTGCGCATTGCGGTCGGGTTCTGCGATCCAGAAAACAGTGATTGGGGCCCTTGGCACAAGACGCTGTGGGCCTCTGCCATCGCAGGGTACCTGAGCCATCTCGCGGCAGATGGCTGCACCCCACACGGATTGCCACTACTAGGCAATTGATCGTATGTGGTATGCACCACGCAGGAGAATCATTGGCCTTATGGGCGCGTGGATCGTCTCAGCGTCCGTGTCGGTGCTGGGTCGTTGTTGCCCAGCGGGAAACAAAACTCCAAATCGGAGATGGATACGACCACCCGGTGACGGCCAAACGCGTCTTGCATGCGGGCGTAGTTATCAGCAAATGGAAGAACGATGGTGGCTTGCTTCTCAGATAACCCTCAGCCTGGAAGAAAATCGGAGTGCCACATTCGTTTGGCGGCCCGATCGCCGAATGAAAAGAGAGGCATTCTCGCGAATCGAATTTCTTGCGCCTCATCCAGTTGCCAGCAGTCCTTGTGCCGACGCACTGACGACTAGTCACTGGTTGCGGGCGTCGGCGACTCTCCGGACGCAGGAAAATCGACGTTTCGGACACTGCGGCGTCCATGGCCGAGGCGTCTTGTCCGCGCAGTGTCCGACCCAGGCGCGGTTTCGAGGCAGCGTTTTACACCACGAATACTAGCTTTCGCCGGGATTCTGGGTTATCTATCAGTCGTGAGCCTTTCGACTTTTGTAGAGCGCAAAGACGTGAAGGAATACTTGCGGCTCAACGTCCCGAAACCGTGGTTTCAGGTGAAGGCAGAGATCAAAGCTCCGCCACTCACTACGGCTTATGGATGGGCGGGAACGTCGCTCGACTACTTACTGCGCTTTTACCTCCAGAAGCTCAATACTTGCGCGAAGGAGAGCGGCTGGGTAGCGGAAGAAAGCCTCGCAATTTTGGAGCGCAGCCGCGTTGCGCCTTCCGTTCTGAAGCGAGCGCGGGGCATAGTCGTGAAGGCGAGACAACTCCATCGCGCCTACCTGAAAGAAAAGCGCGCGCAGAAGCCGAGCGAAGAACTCGTCCGCGCAGCCATCGACCTCGCCCAACTCGACTTGGTGAAACGGATCGGCCGATTGGAACTGCTCCCGATCGACGGCGCGATGGTGAACGACGTAGGCAAGATGCTCGCGCTCGTTCGGGCCGAAGACTTTCGCGCAAAGCGGACGTGCGTGCTCAATCCGACCTTTGGCGCGGCATCCGAGTTGGTCGGAGGCGCGGATGGAGATATCTTCATCGACGGCACGCTGATCGACATCAAGGTGAACAAGAACCTGGAACTGGGACGCGACATCTTCAACCAGCTTTTCGGCTATTACTGCCTGTCCTGCATCGCCGGCGTAGACGGCTGTCGAAACAAAATCACTTCCGTTGCGGTGTACTTCGCTCGCTTCGCAATCCTGCACCGCCTCCCGGTCAATTCCTTCGTGGAAGCCAGCCGCCTGCCAGCGCATCTCGAATGGTTCAAAGCAACAGCGAATCGAGGGGTCACCAGCAAGTAAGGGCTTGTAGTACGTTTCGCGATCCTGACCAGAACCGCGACAAGAAATCCTGAAATTGATAGCTCCTATATTCCTAAGAAGCCAATCGCTTTATAGGATGAAAGCTGAAAGAATAGCTGACTGTCGGTCAGTTGACCCTGCCATCTGTACTGCGCTGCTCATTTTTGTGTGTGCCGACAGTGTGCTGACTTCAGTCCTTAACAATCATCCGTCATTCTCAAGCGGAAGGCTGCGCCGTCTTCTCCCCACTTCGCCCTCCTCCGGGTGGACGCCGCTTGGCCGCGGCTCGGACGGACGTTTCGGACTGCGCCGGTTTCGCGCCAAACCATAAACCAACAGCAGTTTGTCACGAACCGCGCTTTCCCTCACGCCCTGCCACCCTCCCCCGGCCTCCGTTCTGCCCTTTGCCCCGTTCCGCCTTGTTTTTTCCCGCTGCCGCTCTAGTGAAGAAAAAAACAAGCCGGAAACGGCGCGAAAGGGAAAAACAATGAAGTTAGAAGACATCAAGACCAAAACCAAAGACGCAGTCGATTACCTTGTCCAGTCGCTGGAGTCCGGGCATAGCGAGGTGCTCACCCAATACCTCGGAGCCATGGCCCGATTCCATACCTACTCCTTCGGCAATGTGATGCTGATTGCCCGACAAAAACCCGACGCCAGCAATGTGGCCGGGATTCGCACCTGGAACTCGCTTGGCCGCTTCGTCAAACGCGGGGAAAAAGGCATTCTCATTCTGGCTCCCATGGTCGGCAAGAGGCGCGCCAAGGACGACGCGGAGCTGAGCGAAGATGCCAAAGGCACCGTGCCCACCCTGTTCGGATTCCGCGCGGTGTACGTGTTCGACGTCACCCAGACCGAAGGCAAGGAGCTGCCCACGCTCGCTGAAGTGCAGGGCGACGTGAGTGGCTACCGCGAACGGCTGGTGCAGTTTGTCGCCTCGCAAGGCATCGAGCTGAATTATTCCGAGCGGATTGGCCCCGCCAAGGGCTTATCCCACGGCGGAAAGATCACCCTGCTGCTTGGCATGCAGCCCGCCGAGGAATTTTCCACGCTCGTCCATGAGATCAGCCACGAGATGCTCCATCGCGGCGACCGTCGCACCCTCACCACCAAACAGGTCCGCGAGACCGAAGCCGAAGCCGTGGCCTTTGTGGTTTGCCAGTCCGTCGGCCTCCGCACGGGAACCGCATCCGCCGACTACATCCAGCTTTGGCACGGAGACGCCAGCCTTCTCCGCGAAAGTCTGGAAGCCGTTCAACAGACCGCTGCCGTGATCCTCGGGGGCATTGCCCCCGAGCCGGTGGCGGCGACCGCAGCCGCATAACCAGAAAACCATCGGGACGTTGGGCGTCCACGCCCGATGTGTGCGCCGATGTCCCCCAACCACAAGAAAAGGACAGGAGAAAAGACGATGCACAGCACACAAAATGCAGTTGCCAACCACGAATATCGCAGCGTCCCCATCACCGCGCTGGCCGAGTCCGCCACCAATCCCCGCAAGCGATTTGATGCCAAGAGCCTCGAAGAACTGGCCGCCAGCTTCAAGACCCAGGGCATTCTCGCCCCTCTTCTAGTCCGCGAACTGGAGCAAAGCAAGTACGAGGTCGTAGCCGGGGCACGTCGCCTCCGAGCGGCGAAACTGGCGGAACTCGAAAACCTTCCCGTCCGCGTGGTCAAGTTGACGGACGCCGAGGCCATCGAGGCCCAGTGCGTCGAGAATCTGCAACGCGAGGACATCCACCCGTTGGAGGAAGCTCTCGGTTTCAAGTCACTCATGGAACTCGGAGAGCCTGCCTACACCATCGCCACCATCGCCTCCCGTGCTGGCAAAAGCGAGGCTTACGTCTACGGTCGTATTCGCCTCGCGGACCTCATCCCGCCCGTGGCCGAAGCATTCCTGAAAGATCAGATCATCATCGGCCACGCTTTGCTGATCGCCAAGCTTCCGGCTTCGCAACAGCAGGAGGCTTTCTCGGCAGCTTTTCGGGGCTTGTGGACCAGCGAGGGCAACAACCAAGTCCTGATTCCCGTGCGGGAGTTGGCCGCATGGATTGAATCAAACATCTTGCTCCAACTGGCGTCAGCGCCCTTTGACAAGCAGGATGAAACCCTCGTTCCGGAGGCAGGTTCGTGCGCCAACTGTCCGAAACGAACCGGATTCAACAAGCTGCTCTTCCCCGACGTGCGCAAGGATTCCTGTACTTCGCCCGACTGTTTTCGGGCCAAGATCGACGCTTCCGTGAGAAAGACTTTGGAAACCAAGCCGCAGCTGATCCAGATTTCGGCGGCGTGGAATTCCCGCGAAGGCGCTCCCTTGGGGCGGAATCAGTATGTCGAATTGGAGATCAAAAAGCCGAAAGCCAATGGTGCAAGTAGCAAGCTCCCCGCGAATCAGAAACCATGCGACAAGATGGCTGAGGCGATCGTCATGGACGGTGGCAAGCGCGGACAGGTCGTCAGAGTTTGCGCCGATCCCGCTTGCCGTACCCACCACCCTAACACGCCTTCTCCGCAGCAAGTCGAGCGCGAGCGGGCAGAAGAAAGGAAGCGCATCGAAAAGGAGAAACTGGTCATTACGACTCGCCATCGGGTCTTGGCTACGATCCTCCAACGAGTATCGGCTCCGTTAAAGAAGGCGGACTTGCTGGCCGTCGCCCACTACCTGATCGGCCACCTTGCCTATAGCCAGGTCCCGGCTCTGGCGAAGCGGCATAAGGTTGAGGCAAAGAAGGACTCCGCGTCCGCACAGGAGCTTCTGGCCAAGCAAGTGGGCACCTACGACGAGGCCGAACTTTGCAAGCTGCTGCTGGAAATCAGCCTGCTGGACTCGGCGTATCAGCGATCCACCGCCAGTCGCGACGATGTTCTGATGGATGCCGCCAAACGCTACCGAGTGGATCCCGAAAAGCTGCAAAAGGCCGTGGCAGAGGAATTTGCAGCCAAACGAGAGAAAAAGACGAAGGCGGGAGTTAAGCCGAAAAGCCGCAAGACGGCCTAGGGCTATCCCCTTAGATTCCCGGCGGAGTGCGAGTTCGCACTCCGCCTTTTTTTTATGGAATTGGAGTCCGGCGCAGCGGTGTCAACGGTCTCCAAACCCGACCGTTGAAGCTTTCTTTGGCAACGCATAACCGGGAACGATTGTGTCCTGTCGGGGACTCATTTTACCCACCCGCCTCCGGCCGGTCTGTCGAACCCAATACCCCCGGAACCTCCGTCTGGAGCCGCTTTCGGATGGATGGGTTCTAAGTTTATTTTGGCGTTTCGCGAAACCTTTTAGAGCCTTCCGGGTTCCAACCCCATAACCACTCGTCGCTTCACACACAAATGGCAGGACGAAACACCTGGTGTCACCCAATTCGTGAGCGGGGCTTGGAGCAGTGTTTCCCAGCGTTGAAATACGTCACCTGCTTGCAGTCATTGCCTTGGCCGAAGAGCTGAACTTCCGGCGGGCCGCGGACAGATTGCATATAACCCAGCCTGCGCTCAGCAAACAGATTACCGACCTCGAAGCCGAGCATCAGTTTCACCTGTTCACTCGCAACAAGCGACGGATTGTGGAACTCACAGATGCAGGGCGTCTCTTCGTCGAAGAGGCGCGCTCTGCGCTCTCGCATACGGAGCGGGCCGTGCATCTCGCTCGTGCGGCCCACGAGGGGTCCGGTAGCATCTTGACGATTGGGCGCTCCCCCTATGCCAATCACGACTGGGTTTCCGCGTTGCTTGCGATCCGTCTTCCTTTATACCCAAGGCTCGAAATTCGACTCAAGACACAGTTTGCCAGGGAGTCGGTCCACAGCGTCCTTATAGGCGAAGTCAACCTCGCTCTGGTGACAGCACCACCGCAGGATGCCCAGATCACGGCGGTGCCGTTTGCTCCGGCTCCACTTTACGCGGTACTTCCAGAGGACCATCCCGCCGCTCACAAAGAGAGTCTGCTGCTTCAGGACTTGGCCAAGGATGAGTGGATTCTATTTCCGAAGCGTTTCGATCCAGTGGTGTTTGATGCCATCATGGACGCGGCACAATCCGGGTCCATCGCTCCCAGGTACGCTCACGATGTCATTGCGCTACAACAGGCGGTGGAATTGGTATCGGAGCACTTAGGTGTCGCTATTCTTACCCAGCCTTCCACGACAGACTTTCATGCTGATGGTGTAGTCGTAAAGCCGCTGTCTGATACATCGTTTTGCTTCAACACATGCGTCATCCTGAGAGCCGATAACACCTCGCGACTCGTAGAGGAATATGTTCGCATGTTCCTTCGCCGATATTCGTCCCAGTACCCGGCTCCCAAGCAGGCGAAACTGTCGCTGTCCGCCTAGGTCTTGGGCTGGAAGACGTCAACCGCGCCGACCCGGCCTTGACCAACACGGAGTCGGCGGCTCGGCGATGTCCAGCGGTGTGTCACCTGACCTGCAGAGTGCAGAAGCAGGGAAGCGCCGACTTGGGACGAGTTTCCTCGGCGAATTCCCTATAGAAAAATACAGGGCAAAAACCAGTGCATTTGAGGTGGTCACAAAGTCCAATCACGTTCATTCTGATTGCGAAACAAAAAGAGAGCGAGGGGGAATGGATACTTTGACCGTATCTCTGAGAGTCACACATCACACTAATCACCTCAACGAGGTCACGCTATGAGCGCTCCCTTTCGATCGACCCATTGGTTTTCCGGCGCCAACATGGTCGGGTTCGCCCACCGGAGCTGGATGAAGAACCAGGGACGGCCGGACGACCTGTTCGACGGACGGCCGGTGATCGGGATCTGCAACACCTGGTCGGATCTGACACCATGCAACGCCCATCTGCGCGAAATCGCCGAACGGGTGAAGCTGGGCGTTTATGAGAGCGGGGGTTTCCCACTGGAATTCCCCGTCATGTCCCTCGGCGAATCCAACCTCCGCCCGACCGCCATGCTCTATCGCAACCTGACGAGCATGGATGTCGAGGAATCGATTCGCGGCAATCCCATTGACGGCGTGGTGCTGCTGGTGGGATGCGACAAAACGACGCCGGCGACCATGATGGGCGCCGCCAGTTGCGACGTCCCCACCCTCGTCGTCTCGGGCGGCCCGATGCTAAACGGGTACTACAAGGGCGAAACCGTGGGCTCTGGCACCTCCATCTGGAAGTTCGAAGCAGAAGCCAAGGCCGGGCGGATGACCCCCGCCCAGTTCTGTGACATCGAGTCCTGCGTGGCCCGCTCGATCGGCCACTGTATGACCATGGGAACGGCCTCGACCATGGCCAATATGGTCGAGGTTTTGGGCATGGGCCTGCCCCAGAATGCGGCTATTCCCGCGCCCGACGCCCGACGATACACTCTGGCCCAGCTCGCCGGACGCCGGATCGTGGAGATGGTCCGGGAAGACCTCCGGATGTCGAAAATCGTCACGCGCGATGCCTTCGAGAATGCCGTCAAAGTGAACGGCGCCATCGGCGGATCGACCAACGTGGTTATTCATCTCATCGCCCTGGCCGGACGGTTGGGGGTCGAACTCACGCTAGCGGATTGGGATCGCTGGGGCCGGGATGTGCCGACAGTCGTCGATCTCATGCCCTCGGGCCGGTTTCTGATGGAGGACTTTTATTACGCCGGAGGACTGCCGGTCGTCATTCGCGCGCTAGGCGAGGCCGGGATGATCCATCGCGATGCACCCACGGTCAACGGCCGCACCCTCTGGGAAAACTGCCGCGAGGCGGAAAATTTCAATCCGGAAGTTATCCATTCCCTCGACCACCCGCTGGTCGCCCAAGGCGGCATCGCCGTGCTACGGGGCAATCTCGCCCCGAACGGAGCCGTGATCAAGCCGTCCGCCGCCACGCCGGAACTGATGAAGCACACCGGGCGGGCGGTCGTGTTCGAGTCGATCGAGGATTACCACGCCCGAATCGACGATCCCGATCTCGATATCGACGAGAGCTGCGTCATGGTCCTGCAAAACTGCGGCCCCGTGGGCTATCCCGGTATGTCCGAGGTGGGTAATATGACCCTGCCGGCCAAGCTGTTGAAGAAGGGCGTGAGCGACATGGTCCGAATCTCCGACGCGCGGATGAGCGGAACCGCCTACGGCACCGTCGTCCTGCACACGGCCCCCGAGGCGGCCGTGGGAGGCCCGCTCGCCCTGGTCAGGAACGGCGACCGGATCGCCCTAGATGTCGCCGAACGCACGCTGCAGCTCCTAGTCGAGGCCGCCGAACTCGAGCGCCGCCGGGGCGCTTGGAAGGCCCCGATTTTCCCGCAGACCGGGGGTTACGAGGGCCTTTACAGGAAACATGTCCTCCAGGCCGACCAAGGCTGCGACCTCGACTTCCTGCGCGGAATACGAGGCCACGGCGTTCCGCGGGACTCGCACTAAGTAGTCGTCCGTCAGCGATTCGCGACGATCCCCACCACGGTCAAACAATAATTGTCGACATGACCATCGACCTTTTTAGCCAGACCGCAGCCATTCGGACAGAGAAATGAGAGAAGGACACATCGTCGCCAACGGGATCGAATTCGCCTTTCTCGAAGAGGGATCGGGGCCGTTGCTACTTCTGCTACATGGCTATCCCGACAATGCTTGGACCTGGGAACGTCAGATGGCCCCCTTCGCTGGTGCCGGCTATCGGGTAGTTGCACCGTTCCTGCGCGGCTATCCGCCAACGGAGATTCCCGCAAGAGGCTATTACGACCGGGCGACCCTGGCGCTCGACGTCAAGGCCCTCATCGAGGTCTTGGCCCCGGACGGTCGAGCGCACGTCGTGGGGCAGGACTGGGGTGCGGCGATGACCTATGGATTCCTCGCGGCGTTTCCTGATTTGGTGCGGCGTGCCGTGGTCATGTCGATTCCGCATGCCGGTGCGGTTCAGGAGAGCCTTGTCGTACCAGAACAGATACACCGCGCCTTCCATTGGTGGTTCTTCCAACTGCCCACACTACCCGAGCAGGCGATCCCGACCAATGATTTCGCCCTCATCAGCTATCTGTGGGATTATTGGTCGCCCGGTCACACGGAGCACGCTCACGTGCAGCGGATCAAATCCATGCTGCGCCATCCGGGGGCGGTCGCCGCGACCATCGGCTATTACCGAGCGGCGCTTAATCCGACCTTGCAGGATCCGGCTTTGGTTGAATTGCGGTCACGGCTCGACCGTCCGATCAGCGTGCCAACTCTGGCGTTGTGCGGCGCCGACGACGTCAGGGCCGAACCGATGAAAGGCCAGTCGAAATACTTCAGCGGCCCTTATCGATTCGAGATCGTGTCCGATTGTGGCCACTTTCTGCATCGGGAGAAACCCGCGGATATCACTCGATTGGTGCTCGACTGGCTCGCCGGCGGGTAGAAGGATGCCGACCAGCATGCTGACGTCCACGCGGTTGTTGTTGTCGACCGTTACGATATTCCCGACCGAAATCGTATCGCGGAAGCCGAGGACCTCGATCTTGACCATGTAGCTGCCGGGCTGCAGGTTGTCGGAACGGTATTCGCCAAAGGCGTTGGACTTGGTGAGGTAGACAATGCCGTGTCCTGGTTGGTGATCGTCACTCTGTGTGTTCGGTGGCCGAGTTAGCAGGGTCGCGAACCGTGCCGAAGCTATGCCTCATCCCGGCAATTGTACTCGTTGTTTTGTGTCTCTACCAAAGCACTATGCTACGCCGCGCATATCAAGAAACTGCCGAGAGTAGAAGCAGGAAGCGCCGACTTGGGACGCCGAATTTCCTCGGCGAGTTTCCCTATAGAAAAACACAGGGCAAAAACCAGTGGATTTGGTGTGGTCGCAAAATCCAATCACGTTCATTCTGATTGCGAAACAAAAAGAGAGCAAGGGGGAATGGATACTTTGACCGTTTCGCTGGGAGTGACACATCATACCGCTCGCCTCAATGGGATCACTCAGCACTGGGTGACCGCCGGAGGCGGCCCGCCGGTTTATCTGTTACACGGCTTTCCGGAGACTTGGTTCGCGTGGCGCAAGCAGATACCGGCGCTCGCGGAGCGGTACACAATCATCGCTCCCGATCTGCGCGGTTATGGCGAGACCGAGAAGCCGCACTCGGGTTATGACAAGCGCACTATGGCCAACGACCTCGCGGCACTGATGGACCACCATGGGCACAAGCGCGCCCCCATCATCGGTCATGACCGAGGTGCAAGGGTGGGAACGCGTTTCGCCAAGGACCATAGGGACCGGATCGACCGCTTCGCCGCGTTGGATAACGTCCCCACCAGAATCTTGGTAGAGAATTCGAGTCCCGGCTTGAATCACACCGCTTGGTTCTCCATTTTTCTTGGCGTTCCTGACCTGCCGGAGGCCCTCATCGCCGGACGCGAGGAGGTGTGGTTGACCCACTTCTACCGTTCCTGGTCGTACAACCCCGAGTTGCTCTCTCCCGAGGAGATCGACGTCTATGTCCGTGCCTACCAGCAACCGGGAGCCGTTCGCGGTTCTGCGATGGACTATCGTGCGACTGCTGAGGACGTGAAGCAGGACAAGGTGGATGTCGAACAACTGATAACCTGCCCGGTCCTCGTTCTATGGGGCGAGGACTTCGAGGTGAACAGTCGCTTCTTCAACATTTTGGATGTATGGCGCGGAATGGCCGAAGACGTCCGCGGTCGCGGTATGCCTCAATGCGGACACCTCTGTCAAGAGGAGAGGCCGGACATTGTCAATGACGAACTGCTACGTTTCCTCGAAGGCTGGACCGGCTGACCACAAGACATTGACTTCGTCTCAGAGATCAAAGGAGACCTACTAATGAAGCTTATCGCTTATCAAAAGGGCGACCGCCGAATCATAGCCAGGGTCCTCGACAACAAAGCGCTGCCATTCGCCAACCTCGATGAGTTCTGGGCCGACCCGCAGCAGAGTCTAGTGGCAGCTGCCCAGGCGCGATCCGGCGTAGAGGCGATTGCGGACTTGGTTCAAGTTCCGCCACTGCCCGACACCGCGCGCGTAATCTGTGCGGGTCTGAACTACCTCGCCCACGCACAGGAAGCACACTTTAAGGCCCCAGCACAGCCTGATATTTTCGCCCGCTGGCGCTCCACCTTGGCTGTCACTGGCCAATCCATTCCCATCCCACCGCGCGATAACAACTTCGACTGGGAAGGCGAGTTGGCCGTGGTCATCGGCAAAGAGCTCAGAGACGTCACACCTGAGGTCGCCCAAGCCGGCTTCCTCGGCTATGCCTGTTTCAACGACCTCAGCGCCCGCAAATTTCAAATGGCCAGCGAGCGGTGGGCTCTCGGAAAGAACACAGACAGCTCAGGGCCGCTTGGCCCATGGATTGTTACGGCGGACGAAATCCCCAATCCCGATCAACTGCGAATTCAGACCCGCGTCAACGGCAATACCGTGCAAGACGGCAACACGTCAAATCTGATCTTCTCAGGCGCCAAGATCGCAGCGTACGCGTCAGGCGCGATGACGCTCAAGCCCGGCGACCTCATCGCGACGGGCACGCCGGACGGCATCGGGGCCACCAGAAAACCACCCATGTTTCTGCACGACGGCGACACGGTCGAAGTCGAGATTGAGCGAATTGGCCACATAACCAACCGGATCGTCGAACGCTGACCGCATACGAGACTAGGAGACCACGCCATCATGGCGCTACTACAGCCGGACACCGCTCGAATCGGCCACCCTCCGGGTAAACCAGCCGAAGACCGCGTTCCCGACGAACTGGCCTCCGGCACGCCGCAGGATTTGCGCACGGCGCTTAGTGCGCTGATCGGCGCCGACCAGGTTCTGCACCGCACAATTGATCTTGTCCGCTACGCCTCTGATGCCAGCCCTTATCGCCTCATTCCGCAGGTCGTGGTAACGCCGCGCGCTATCGAGGACATCGTAGCTCTACTGAACTACTGCCGCGAGAACGGACATCACGCAACCTTCCGCGCTGCAGGGACGAGCCTGTGCGGACAGTCGCAGTCCGACGACATCCTTATCGATGTACGCCGTCATTGGTACGGCATGTCAATTGAGGACAGAGGGCTTGCGCTTCGTGCCCGGCCCGGCGTCATTCTCGGGCATGCCCGCACCTTCCTGCGCAGATACGGACGGCGTCTGGGGCCCGACCCGGCGAGCATTGAAGCGTGCACCATTGGCGGCGTTGTAGCCAACAACGCGGGTGGGATGCGGTGCACCATTGAACGCGACTCCTACCATACCGTCCGATCCATGACTCTCGTACTGGCCTCTGGAACTGTCATCGACACGGCGCAGCTCGATGCTGAGGCGGCCTTCATGCGAGCCGAACCCAACCTCGCACAGGGTCTGCTCAAGCTGCGCGCCGAGCTGATTGCCGACCATGCTCTCGCCGACCGAGTGCGCCATAAGTTTGCGATCCGAAACACAACCGGTTACCGGCTTGATGCTCTTCTCGACGCGGACACGCCGCTCGAGATCTTCCGCCGGCTGGTCGTTGGTTCCGAGGGGACGCTCGCATTCATGGGCGAAGTAGTGATAAACACGCTTCCGGCGCCCGGCGCAACCTCCGTTACATGGATTCCATTGCCGTCAATCGACGAAGCCGTTGCTCTAGTGCCGCGCCTCGTGTCCCTCGGCGCTGAGGCCGTCGAGCTTATGGTCGCGCCAGCCCTGGCGGCCGCCGCCCAGGCTTTCCCGGGGACCCCCGAGTATTGGAGGACGCTTGATCCTAAGGCCGCAGCACTCCTGGTCGAGTTTGCAGCAGAGGACTACGCGGCACTTGACCGGGCCGAAGCCGGGGCACGCGCGCTTGTCGCCGGCTCGAAGCTACTCCATCCTGTGGATTTCACACGTGACGCCGAGGCGATCGAGATTGACTGGCGGATACGCGAAGGTCTGCTCGGGATCGTCGGCAAGCTGCGGCCGGAAGGAACGGCGGTCCTCAATGAGGACGTCTGCTTTCCTCCGGCACGGATCGCCGAAGGAGCGCACGACCTGCAGGCGCTGCTGATCAAGCATGGTTTTCTGCCTGGGGTGGCAGGACACGCGGCCTTTGGCAATCTGCACTTCACTCTCACGCCCAAGCTGGACGACCCCGCCGATCTGAAGCGCTACGGCGCATTCATGGATGACTTAGTCGAACTCGTGATCGATAAATACGACGGTTCGCTTAAGGCCGAGCACGGGACTGGGCGCAATATGGCCCCTTTCGTACGCCGCGAATGGGGCGATAAAGCGACAGAGATGATGTGGCAAATCAAAAAGTTAGCCGACCCGCACGGCGTATTGGCACCCGACAGCGTCCTGACTCGCGACGACGGGATCCATCTTCGGCGACTCAAGTCGACCCCCACGATCGAGAACATCTCTGATGCCACCCACTGTATAGAGTGCGGTTTCTGTGAACCCGCTTGCCCGTCGCGTAACGTCACCATGACCCCGCGCCAGCGCATCGTCATCCGCCGCGAGATGGCGCGACAGCCGAGCGGCTCTCAGATGTTTGCGCAACTGCTCAAGGAATTTGAATACGACGGCATACAGACGTGCGCCGCCGATGGAACATGCGCCGTTGCTTGTCCTGTGTCGATCAACACTGGGGCGCTGATGAAGTCATTCCGTCAGCGCGAAAACACCGACACTCGGGAGAAAGTTGCGCTTGCTGTCGCCAAACGTTGGCGGCGCGTCGAAGATCTCGCCCGTATGGGGATGGGCGCGGTTGACCTCATTTCACAAGTTGTCGGCGTCAGTGCCTTAACGGGCTTGACTGCCGTGGCCAGGATGGCTCTGAGCCAAGACCTTGTTCCGTCCATCCCTGGACCGATGCCTCAGAAGGCACCACGCAAATTTCCCGAGACTTCGCGGCAGGGCGCCGCAGCGGTCTATTTTCCGGCGTGCATCAATCGCATCTTTGGCCGTGCGCCCGGCATGGCGCGGCGACCGAGTCTTCCCGAGGCTCTGGTCGCGCTATCCGCCCGAGCCGGGCAACCAATATGGATCCCCGATAACGTGCGCGGCCTCTGCTGTGCAACGCCATGGAGTTCCAAGGGCTACCGGCTCGGGCATGAATGGATGGCCACGGCGATCGCGGACGCGATGTGGGACTGGAGCAATGCAGGCACGCTACCTGTTGTGATCGACGCTGTCTCATGCACTCACGGCCTACTGGACGATGTACGAACCCACATCGACGCCCAGCGACAAGAGCGGTTCAACAAGATCCAGATCTTCGACGCGATCGCCTGGGCTCACCAACTACTCCCAACCCTCCACATCAAACGAAAGCTGTCCAGCGCGGCGGTACATCCCACATGCTCCACGATTCATCTCGGTCTCGAAAAGAAGCTCATTGAGATAGTAGGCGCGGTCGCTCACGAAGTGATCGTGCCAATCGGAACGACGTGCTGCGGAACCGCCGGCGATCGCGGCTTACTGCACCCAGAGCTCGTTGTCTCGGCTACGCGTGAGGAGAAGGCTCACCTCGACGCGCATCCCAGCGAGGTCTATCTATCAGCGAATCGGACTTGTGAGATGGGCCTACAACAAGCGACCGGCAAGCCGTACGAGTCTTTCATCTTCGCACTGGAGATGATCACTCGGCCCGAAGACGGCACCCTATTGCACACTCATGGGCGTCCGTCACGCTCGCGGGTCGACTCTGACACAGGAGAGAACTATGGCTAAGACCGTTAGTGAAGTGTTCGTCGAAACGTTAATCGCGGCCGGAGTCCAACGGGTCTACGGTGTTGTGGGGGACTCGCTGAACGGTCTGACGGACGCCATGCGAAAAAGTACACAAATTGACTGGCTGCACATGCGTCATGAAGAAACAGCAGCCTTCGCCGCAGGAGCTGATGCCCAAATCACCGGACGAATCGCCGTGTGCGCTGGCAGTTGTGGTCCCGGGAATCTTCACCTTATCAATGGTCTTTATGACTGTCATCGCACGCGTGTGCCCGTACTTGCGATCGCGGCACAAATCCCAAGTTCCGAAATCGGAAGCGGTTATTTCCAGGAGACTCACCCCGAGCACTTATTCAAGGATTGCAGCCACTACTGCGAATTGGTCTCGCAACCTGAACAGATGCCGCGCGTGCTCGGAATCGCCATGCGCACCGCCATCGCCAGACGGGGCGTGGCGGTAGTGATCATTCCCGGTGACATCGCCCTGCGGCACTGTAATTCGCAACCACTCTCTCTCGACTTTGATTACTCGCCTTCGGGTACGCTGCCCTCGTCAGAGACGTTGGAGAAAGCGGCGAAAGTGCTGAACGACGCAGAGACCGTCACCATTCTCGGCGGCGCGGGCTGTTCCGGAGCACGCGCGGAACTCCTCGGGGTCGCGGAGCGGCTGAAGGCTCCGATCGTCCACGCGCTGCGGGGAAAGGAATTCATTGAGTACGACAATCCCTACGACGTCGGGATGACGGGACTTCTTGGGTTCGCCTCTGGTTATCAAGCCATGATGAACTGTGAGGCGTTACTGGTGCTTGGCAGCGATTTCCCATACCAGCAGTTCTATCCAAGAGAAGCGAAGATTATCCAAGTCGACATGCGTGGCGAGCAGATCGGCCGTCGAACACGAGTGGATGTGGGGGTTGTGGGCACCGTAAAAGAGAGCCTTGACGCTCTCCTTCCCTTGCTTGAGGACAAATCCGATCAACACCACCTCGATGCTTGCCTGAAACATTATGCCCACGTTCGCACAGGACTGGACGAACTGGCGGCAGGTAGCCCGGGGCGCACTCCCATTCATCCGCAATTCGTGGCAAGGCTGCTTGATGAACTGGCGTCGGAGAATGCAATCTTCGCCTGCGATGTAGGCACGCCGACGATCTGGGCGTCGCGTTATCTGCGCATGAACGGAAAACGGCGGCTGCTCGGCTCGTTTAATCATGGCTCGATGGCTAACGCCCTCCCTCAAGCCATCGGCGCACAGGCTGCGATGCCAGACCGACAAGTCGTCACTCTCTCGGGGGACGGAGGCATTGCGATGTTGCTGGGCGACCTGTTGACGTTGCGGCAGCTCAACCTTCCGGTCAAAGTTGTCGTTTTCAACAATGGCGCGCTGGGATTCGTGGAACTGGAAATGAAGGCCGCCGGATGGGTCTCCTACGGCACAGACTTGGTAAATCCCAACTTCGCCAAGCTGGCGGAGTCCGCCGACATAAAGGGAATTCGAGTGGAAGCGCCGGAAGATCTTCGGCCGGCTTTACAAACTGCACTTCACCATGATGGCCCATGTGTCGTGGACGTAAAGGTAAACCGGCAGGAGCTTTCGATGCCTCCCACAATCATGTTGGAGCAGGCGTTGGGATTCAGTTTGTACATGATTCGAGCGATTCTCAGCGGGAGGGGAGACGAAATAATCGATCTGGCCACAACCAACTTGCTTCCACGCTGAACGTTCCGGGCTGGCGATCTGCGGCCTGCAAGGTAAGCGCAGCTAATGAGGGCAAAGAAGCCAGCAAGGTGACCTCCGACTACATGAAGGGACCAACTCCTCTGGATGCGAGGTCGGGATCGTGCGTAACGACGAAGGCAATCAACTGAGAGTCACGGCGAATGCCCCAATCTCTTCGCTTGGGATTTCGGGCCGTGGCGGACTTCCAGCGTCCCAATATTCCGGGTCCGAATGAGATCGCACAAGAGCGGAAGCAAGGTTTTGCCATTCGCTTCGCGTCTGGCTCGCGGTGGGAATCGAATGAAATACCTATTGGCTCCGAGATCGATCGTTGTCTTACGTCGATCTGGGGAGGAGCGACGCGAGAACTGTGCCTCCGGCACCGGAGGCACCTATGAGAAGAAATAAGAAACGTTCCAGAACGTGCGCAAGTGGTCCCAATACTTTGGCAGATGCTAGCTCTTGGACGGCCGAGGCGTAGGGCCATGTGTCGCGCACAGCTTAACTAGATGCATTAGCAACGGTTAGGCAGCGCCGTTCGTTCGCCGAGCTTGGCCCATTACGTGCTTCACCCGAAGGGACACCGAGAGTGGGTTGGCACTCTAAATGAGACTTGTGTGCGCTTTTGCAATTGCCCTTTCGCTGGTGACGGTCCTGCAAGGGCATGAACCCAGTTCTTCATCTTCCAGGCAGGGCACAGCCAAGACTGACCAAGCATCTTTGCCCGATGCTCCGGGAACCGGCTCGGTTGCCACCGAACAGAACTCATCGCCATCAAACTCAGAGAGTACCAAACAGACCAAACGCATCCTCGGAATCATACCCAACTTCCGCTCGGTGAGCGCAGACGTGATCCTGCCGCCGCAAACCGCCAAAGAGAAATTCAAGATAGGCTTGCAGGACACCTTTGACTACTCGAATTTCATCTTCGTGGGCGCGCAGGCGGGGCTCAGTCAGGCAACGAATTCTTATCCAGCATTTCATCAGGGCGCGCGTGGGTACGGCCGATATTACTGGCATACATTTGCGGACCAATCGGATGAGAATCTTTGGGTCGAATCCATATTGCCGGCCGCATTTCGTGAGGACAGCAGGTATTACACCTTAGGACACGGCGGATTCATCAAACGCACCGCCTACGCCATAAGCCGGGTGATCATCACTCGAAATGACAGCGGGACCGAGGGCGTCA
>Ga0209007_1000422_pt1 | contig 17332 bp, 21 predicted proteins | sample JacPinW_OM1H0_O2_FD_187961 | JGI IMG/M metagenome (GOLD analysis project Ga0209007, IMG submission 187961) | Forest soil microbial communities from Algoma, Ontario, Canada - Jack Pine, Ontario site 1_JW_OM1H0_O2 (SPAdes) (version 2) | ecosystem: Environmental > Terrestrial > Soil > Boreal... | reverse complement strand
GACTTCTCACGAACTTGGGGGCACCTTCTCTAATTCCGATTGAAAGAGGGAAATCCATCTCGCAGGTATAGTCGCGCCGCATCTGTTCCAGGGACGTACTTGCGCTGCGACGGTTCAGAACTCGTGGCACGAGCCCGCCCCTGTTCCGCTCATCTGGGGTGAACCAAGACCAGCGGACCGGCACGAAAGGGTATCCTGCAAAGTGGGAAAGAGCCAGTACGTATATGATGGGGTCACGTTTACATCCAAAACCCCTGGACCAAAGCGCTAAAGCATTGCCCGGAAGGGTTGTGCGAAGTGTCGTTGAGCCGAGAGCGCCCGGAATGACTCCGCATCCAACCTTTATAACAAAACAACGCACGCCTCTCGCATGGAGGGCGGGCCTTTTCTTTTATACGGAAAACATACTGCGGGGAAGTTATCCAGGACGGCAACTCCGGATCGTCCGTAGACCAACATTGTCCGAGTCAATGAGTTGGGCCCGTCATGCAGTCTCGGGTGACCGTGGCGGTCGTAATATGTCCAGTATTCGAAACCGGGCGTGACGTGGAGTCGGGAGAGCGGCGGGTCCGATTTGTCCCCAGTGACGATTGCTGGAATTGACCCGCAGCCTGTTTCACTTGCGCCAGAACTCGCCCAACATCCTGCGCAATCTCCATAGTCTTCTTGGGACCGAAAACAATGAGTCCCAGAACCAAAAGAAATCCCATCGTTGAAATCATGCGGCTTTATTCACTCCATCCGTTTTTATGTTTTCGGAGGGTTTCTCTTCTCTGCTCATTGCAGCCTTGAAGTCTCGAATACCGTTTCCCAGACCTTTACCCAGTTCAGGCAATTTCTTTGGGCCGAAAATGAGTAATACGATTCCGGCAATCACCAGCAAATGCATCGGTTGAAAAAGTCCTTCAATCATCGGAGTCTCCTAATCCCTAGAGTTGAATTCAAGAAAGTCAAAGTCCGGCGGCGAAACGGAAAATCGTCGCCGGACACTTCAAATTTACGATTGGCAAACGATCGTGCCATTCATGCCCTGGGGATAGAATCCACCGGAACACTGTCCACCGTGATAAACGATGTTCAGTACTTGAGAGGTTGTTCTTGGGATACTCAGAGCGTTGCTGCCCACGTCGTAAGGATTCTGCTCGGTTGGCGGTATATCCATCGAGTCAACGGCAGGGCTGCTGACTCCGTTCATGATGCACGCCGTTCGAATGGAGCCCGAGTGTTGCGCCTCGGTGGCCAGAATTGCTCCAGCGGCGGCTAGGTATGTTTTGCTGCTGATCAGGGGTGCCGCTCCGAGGTAAGCGCTCACTCCCACATCCTCGAACTGTCTGGCGAGTTCCAACCAATTGTCAACGTTGGCAAATCCATAGCCCAATGCGGCCAGGTTGATCGCTGGTTTCTTCACGGCTGCCGAGCCCAGTGCTGAACGAAGGTATTTCACGTGCGCTATTTCGTTGTTGCGCAGAGCAGTGGCCAAAAATGCCAGCGGCGAACCCCCGAAATCAGGGACCATGTTTCCCCCGGTGGTTGGGCCACTCTCTTCCGCAGTGGTGAGAACGCCGAGTTCCACCAGGGTTGCTCCATACGTCGCCATAGCATAGAACTCGGCTTCAAGATATTCCAGGTTGAGGGCGAAATTAAGAATGTCGGCATCGGTGATCGCGGATGAAGCATAGGCGGCCTTGCTCAAGATGCTGCCCCCGACCATGGTCGCTGCCGCCACACCGATTCCGGTTGCACCAACCCGCTTCAAGAACTTACGCCGGTCGGATGGACTGTTGACGATACGCTCGATAACTTCGGTATTCATTAGAAAAGCTCCTATTCCGTTTGGTCCGAGGCAGACCTCAGACGATTGTGATTTGAGTCGCGAGTTGGGGATTCGCAGCCGAGATTCCAAGGTTTGTGCGAGGAAGGGACTCCCGAATGAAGCGCTTCCTGACATGCGGAAATGAATCTCGTCATCTGGGTGCGCACCCGTACATAGGTAGTACGTGGCCACGTCGACTTCGGATCACAGAGATGCGATTTTTTCGGAATACTTCTTGGGCAAGACAGAAGTTTATTCGAGCAACTCGGCTGGCGAAAAGCTCATCTCACGCTTGCTTGATGGGGCTAAAGCATCAGAAGTGTGCTGTTGAAGTTCGGTTGTTTGCACGCCGGGATCAGTGATCGTCCCAATTGGATGTGGTTTTTGAGCAGATAAGATCAACGGTTTCGTGTCTGCAAATCCTCAAATGTCGAGTGGAGCGGATGATAACGGCGATGCTTCGGGCGTGGTCCCCGTGGATGCGTGTATCTTATGGGAAAAGAAAGTAATGGCTCGAGTCGTTGCCCGCGACCATGCAGCAATGATGCTGCTCTACGATCGGTATTCCAGCCTCGTATTTAGTGTCGCTATACATCTTCTCAGCGACCGGAACCTTGCGGAAGACATCGCGCAGGAGGTATTTCTAAACGTTTGGCGGAACCCTGGCTGCTTTAGCTCTTCCAGAGGAAGTCTGGCAAGCTGGCTAGCGGTTATGACTCGCCATCGGGCGATTGATATCCTTCGAAAAAGGCGCAGAGAGTGCTCTGTTGACATTGACGAACTGTCGGACGGTAGTTGGCAAAGTCAAATCGAACTGTCGGACGGGGTGACGAAAGTTGCCGCGCTGTTTCCATTAATGCCACATTCTCAGCGCATCGCCCTGGGACTCGCGTATTTCTGCGGGCTGAGTCACTCGGAAATCAGCTTGAGGACCGGTCAGCCTCTTGGCACGGTTAAGTCCAGAATCCGGTTGGCGTTGGAGTTTCTAAGGAACACTCTTGCGAATCCGGAGACGCTTAAGTATTCTGTGCCCGCTGATCCAACAGCCGGGTCTAAGCGTAAGTAAAAATATGCCCTCGCATCGACAATTAACGGACGAGATTGCAGAGGCTGCCGCACTGTACGCTTTCGGATTGTTGTCGGAATCCGAACGTTCCTCGATAGACCGGCACCTCGCAGAAGGCTGCGTAATATGCCAGTCCGAGATTACCCGCTGTGGTGGCTCGTTGGCCGTGTTGGCGCAGGAAACAACGGTTTCTCCCCCATCCTCATTACGGCAAAAGCTGCTCAGCAGTATTGAGCGACCGGATTCTCAGGCGACAACCGACGCCGCTGTATTGCTGGACACAGATGGCTTAACCCTACTCAGAACGCCCCGAATGGAGTGGATGCCTGGTCCTTCACCGGGATTGTGGATGAAGGTACTTTTTGAGGACTCAAGAAACGACATGAGCACCATTCTCCTTCGAATGGGCGCGGGATCGATTTATCCGCCGCATCGCCACAAAGGGGTAGAAGAGGTATACGTCCTCGAAGGCGAGTTGCAGGTAGAGGGCATGGAACTGGCCGCAGGAGACTTCTGTTTATCGCAGCCCGAGAGCGTCCACCAGAGTACCTGTTCCAAGTCGGGTTGCTTGCTGCTGTTGAAAACTTCAAAACACGACGAAGTCCTGCGCTAGGGGAAACAGGCGAACCGGCCAACTGCTGTACTTTCCAAATACCCCCAAGTTTCCTTTTTCAGTCGGGACAAGCCGACAAGAGAGGAACTGGTCGCCAGTTTGCGTCACAGATTTGCAAAAGGTTTTCTGCAACTGAGCACTTGCCGTTCAACCTTTCTTCTCAATGGCGCTGAACGCAGCTTCGACAATCAACGGCGCCAAATCATCTAGTACCGTGGCGACATCCTCCGTAACACGAACCGGCATGCTATCGAAGTGACACACCGTGCCGAGCATTTCTCCTGTTGAACCAAATAGTGGAATACCGTAGTAGCACTGGACGTTTCGCCGCTTGGGATGCGCCGCGACGCGCATGTCCCGCGAGGCTTCCTCTACACTGAAGCGTTCTGCGGAGCGGTGAATGTACATGCAATATGATTCCGTGATCGGCTGATCGGAGCAGTTGGTAATTTTCTCGTTTTCCTTGTCAACAAGGCAGATGTTGCGCAGCGTATCGCCACCGAACGCAAAAATAGCCGTGAAGCGGTACGGCACTCTGTCGTTGAGCCATCGCATCGCTGCCCAGAGGCCGCCAGCATTCAGTGCTATCTTGAATTCCCCCGCGATACTGCTCACGATCTAAGTCCTCAATTCTGCAAAATCGCGGCCATCAATTTGCAGAATGTAATTCGGTGGTTGCTGTTTTGAAATAACTGGCAGGCGGCGGGTGGGATCGAGTTGATTCAGTTCCGTCACGAGAGCAGAAAAATTCTCCAAATCGCGCTCGATAGCAATCAAACAGCACAGCTCTTCGAATCGCCGCGTTGGTTCACCATTCGTCACAAACCTTAGTTGCGAATGCCTCCAAAACAGTCGGTACAGGGAAACCATGAGGGAGTCGCTAATTATCGGGTAAACACCTCCCCAATCCCTCCAGGCGGCCAGAGCTGAGCTCGCAATCCGATTGCTGTTATCAGGGGGACTACAGCGCGGATACGGCGTACGTCGGCACCGACAATGGCTTTGCCGCTGCTCTACAAGATCACGCTGGTATTCGGCGGCGGCCAGCGAGCGCTGATCAACGATCCGACGAACTGATCCGACGAACTGGCCGGTCACGGTCTCGACCAACAAGTACAACACCGTATTGACCGTCCCGGGATACGGCAGGCCTGATTTTCCTTGCAGACGGGGAGGGATACCTGTATTCCGTCAAAATGACCTGCCCGGGTAAGACGTACGCAGCGCAGCAGACGGTCGGGTGGGCGTAAAAGCGGAGACGTAGCGACGGGGATTGAGCATCCGCCGATTACGGTTACCGATCCCAGCCACATTTTTGCTGCACTCTCACTTGTATCCGCGCACCTATAATCAAAATCCGACGGGGTTGAGTATCGAGGATTACTGGCTGAACTGATTAAGTTCATCGCCAAATCTTGGCAGGGGCGATCCCTCGAAGATGCAGCGGCCAAGGCTCGGCAGAATCTGGCTGATGGTGATTAGGTTTATCTGGGAATCGCTTCTAGCTTTTGCTTTTCGCTTTCGGCTTACGTGAGCGTTCTTCATGATTGCCGGATCGGTTCAAATGTTGAGGAATTCCGGTGATAAGGCCTTGATAATCCGTGAGGCGGTCACCCATGATGACCACACCCTTGGATGTGATTTCATATTCTCGGATATCCTTGCTATGGTTGCCACCGCGCATCTTGATAACGACCATGATCTTGCGAAGCTGGCCCTCGATGCATACGTACCGAAGCCGGATAATGTCATCGGTGAGAAAGGAAATCGAGTAGGTACTGAACGGGAATTCTGTGAACGACTCGTTCACCTCAACCGTGCTTAGAATCGTCACTCCGACTCCGGTCAAAGCGGTTATCATCCGGTAGAGCGATTCGCGAAAGTCCGCGCGGAACCCGGGTGCTAGTGCCATCTCAAAGCCCGCCAGTGAATCAATCACCAGGCGTTTGGCGCCAATCTTCTGTACCGCGTCGAGAATTTCGTGCATGGTTTCGTCCACCGAGAGGTCCAGCGGACGGAGGTAGAGAATTTCGAGTTTCTTCTCCTTTCGCGGCGTTTTCAAATCCAGACCAAAACTGCTGGCCCGCTCAGCATACTCTTGCGGTCGTTCTTCAAAAACCACCACGATACCCGGATCCCCCTGGCGTATGCCCTCAGCAATGAATTGGGTTGCCAAAACCGATTTTCCCGTCCCCGAAGCCCCAGCCACCAGGACACTATCGCCTTCGGGAATGCCCCCGCCGAGCATCCTGTCCAATTCCGGAATACCGATGGAAAGACGCCGTGTACTGGGTATATTCCTTACTAGTCCGGCCAGCCCAAGAGTACGCGAAAAGGCTTGCAGCCCGGCATGGGTAATGCGGAAGGTGTGCAGCCCGGGCACAGACGCCTGCCCGCGCTGTTTCACGATCTGTAGCTTCCGCACAATGGAATTTCGCTCCGCAGCCTGGTAAAGCCAAAAGAGGCCATCGGAGACCGTGAAAACGGGATTGTCGCGGATCTCACCGTCGACATATTCCCCGACCAGAAAAGTCGTGGCTTGCCAACTCGTCAGGAGCAGGGCTAACCGCTGAATGAAAGATTGCAGTTCCACTTCGGTTGTACCGCCGAGCGCTTTCCGTACCACGGTGCGAAAGGAGTCCACTACCACGATGCCCGGGCTTGCCTTCTCAACCTCTTTCGTAATCTCCTCTAAGACCGCGTCCAGGTCCTTCTCCAACACAACCTGGCTCAAGTTGATAAAGCGGACAGCGTTGTTCAACTTGGCCTGGTCGAAGAACGTGTACTGTTGCTGGTATCGCAGCATTTTGATTGCGGGTTCGCCGAGGATAGTGAAATACAGCGCGGGGCGCTCTGGCGTCGCGTTGGCGAACACGACTTGGTGGGCGAGCGTGGTCTTGCCACTTCCCGGGGCACCCGCGATGATATTAAAAGAAAATTCCGGGAGACCGCCGCCCAGGATTTCATCGAGGCCCGGTACCCCCGTCGGCAGTTTGTTTATTTTTACCTTGGCTGCTGTGCTCAAGCGTTCCTCTCCTTCTCGGAAATGCGGCCGTCGAAGGCGGCCTCCGGCCACACATCCTGAACCAGCCGCAACGTTAGACCCTCGCCAATGAAAATGAGAAGCAGCCCGATTAACTGGGCAATGAGAATGGCTCCTCCGTCCCTGGCCTGTTTCTTACCAGTTTGCGACGCAAGCTCGTCTAGACCCTTTAAGGAACCATCCGCCGCGACCTGTACCGCGCTAAGACTGGGAGCTTCCGCCCTGGCCAGCATCAGAGCACGAGACAGGAGCGAGCGAAAACCGGCAACTCCCGCGAGTGTAATGAGGGGCCGGCGCAGCTTCGCACAGACGCGAAAAGCCGCAGACTCCGTTGGCTCGGAGTTCTCGCCCGCAGCATTTTCGTAAGCAAGCAGGCGTTGGGCCAAGTGTCGCGACTCTGGAACGCTCACGATTTCCTTTTCGTGCAGGGTGCGAACGCTCTACTCAGTTCGGCTTGGGGCTTTTAATTGCCGCCACTACCGCCAATACGGTCGCCGTTTTTAGGACGTTGCCCGAAATAGTCATCAGCGCTTCTGTGACGGGCGGATATTGCTCCGCCAGTCCCTGGAGACGCGCACTGACGCTTTGGAGATCATCGACTTCGTTGAGGATCGCTTCAAAGCCGATGGGTATACTGCTCTTCGAGAGGAACCTAAAGTCTGGGAGAATTTCAGATGTCACCAGCTGCAACGTCATAGCTTCGCCAACAACTCGGACAAGCAGCCCGAGTAACTGGGTAATGAGAATTATTCCTGCCTCCCCAGCTTGGTCCGCGTCGACTTGCGGCTGAAGCTCGTCTAGACCCTTTAAGGAGCCATCCGCCGCGACCTGTACCGCGCTAAGACTGGGAGCTTCCGCCCTGGCGAGCGTCAGAGCACGCGAAAGGAGCGAGCGAAAACCGGCAACTCCCGCGACTGTAATTACGGGCTGGCGCAACCTCTCACACACGCGAAATGCCGCGAATTCCGTCGGCTCGGTGTTTTTGCCCGCAGCATTTTCGTAGGCAAGAAGGCGCTGGGCCAAATCTCGCGTCTGTGGAGAGAGCATCATTTCCTTTCCGTTAGCCGTGCAAAATGCGCGCGACACTTGGACGTGAAGCGTTCACCTTTAATGTTACCCGCTTTGTGCCTGCTCGGATAAGCACTTACCTGCTTCATCGGATCCTATTGGCGCGTGCCGCATAGCCTGGCCCCCAATCGGGATCGCCAGCTAGTCATGGAGAACGACGCTGAGAAGTGAACTGTGAACCTGCAACCCGCCTTCTGCACCCCCGGCGTAGTTAATAAATCCCAATTTCCTGAACCGGTTCATGAAAAAGCTCACCCGCGACCGAGTGGTGCCCACCATCTCTGCCAGCGTCTCTTGACTGATCTTCGGAACCACGGATTCAGGAATCCCTTCCTTGCCAAAATGAGCAAGCATGAGAAGAACACGCGCCAGTCTCTTTTCGCTGGAGTTGAACAGTTGGTCGACCAGATCCTCTTCGTATCGGATGTTCCGCGTCAATAAGTACGCGACGAACAAATCGGAAAGGGTGTGTTCCCGGTGAAGCGCGTCCACCATGGCTTTTTTCTCAATTCTCAGAACAGCGCAATCCGTCATTGCGGTTGCAGAGCCCATGCGGAAAGGTTGGCCTGCGAGCGAACCTTCGCCGAAGAAACTCCCATCACTCAATATGCCGATCGTCGCTTCCTTGCCATTCTTGGAGACGACGGTGAGTCTTACCTTACCCGTTTGCAGGTAGAAAACCACGTCTGCGGGATCCCCTTGGGCGAAGATGGTTTGCTTTTTCGGATAGAGCATCGCTTTCCTGCCCTCGCCGATGGTGGCAAGGAATGCATGGGGGTTGAACTCGCGGCCGTTCTTGGAAGCCAGTCGTGGACGCGCAGAAATCCGCGTTCGTTGCGATATCGGATCAGTTTGCGTTTGGCGAGTGAATTTCGTTGAACCCTTGGGCTCGCGAGGCAAAGCCATGGGCGCGCACCTCCGCTGACTCCACGTTCGCAAATATTATACCTATCCGGCGCCACGCATCGAGGTATTCCGGGCATCGTGGACGTTTCCCCTTGATGGCAACCGTGCATGAAACAGCTACACATCTACTTCGCGGCTGACGGGCCACTCGGACACACAAGCCGGTTGTCGGCTACTCTTCCATAATCGGATCACCATTAGGTCTGGCATCACGCTGAATGGAGAATGGTCCCGTCGCAGACGAGGAATTGTGTATCGCCGTGTGCGCGGCACCATTTCATTCGGGCACATTACGTATGTGAATTCAGTATTTGCTGTATTTCGGCAGGAATGAGCGTGTGCTAAGTTTCTTGTGAGGCTGCTGGGCCACAATGGTCTCGATGACATGGCGAGCGTTAGGACGTTTCTGGTTTCACTTGTTGGTCGCCGTGCTGGCCTGTCCGGCACCATTTGAGCCGATCCTACTGTCTGCTGATCAAGTTCCCGTCCGCCACACGGAAGGCCTGGTGCACGGCTTCCTTGCACTGCGCACGCTTGATGGCAAGCGCCTTGCAGACGGTGAGATGACCCAAGTCGCAGAGGGTGAGCGCGTGACGAGCCGTCTGATCTTTCGCTTTAAAGATGGTTCGGTGTATGACGACACGACCATATTCTCTCAGCGAGGCGCTTTCCGGCTTTTGAGTGATCATCTGGTCGAACGCGGCCCGTCGTTCAAGCAAAACATGGAAACATCCGTCGAAGCTTCTACAGGGCAGATCATGGTCCGATATAGGGATAAGGACGGCAAAGAGAAGGTTCTAAAGGAACAGCATGAGCTGCCTCCCGATGTTGCGAATGGATTGTTGTTTACCCTGGTAAAGCACATCCAGCCAACTGTGCCAGAGACTACAGTGTCCATGGTGGCGACCACGCCTAAACCGCGGGTGATTAAACTTGAGATCCTTCCAGAAGGCGAGAAAGCGATCGCCAGTGTCAATACCAAACACGAACGGTGCGCTCCGTGGGGAAGGTAAAAATCGGAGGTGTAGCCGGATTGGTGGCGCCCCTCCTAGGGAAACAGCCTCCCGACACGCACGTTTGGGTTCTCACGGGCAACGCCCCGCCTTCGTCAAAATGGAGGGTCCGCTCTACGATGGCGGCCCGACATGGCAGATTGAACTAGCCACTCCGGCCGGATTCTAATCGTTCTCCGATGCGTCACCCAAAAATGCAAGCGTCCGCAGAGGGGTATTCGTTATGGGGCAGGCAACCCTGCCCGGAGCGAAGAGTCGCTGCCGGGCAGTTTTCTTTTGAAAAGCTCATTCCCGTGAAGAGTGGAGAGAGCCTGGTCAGGACCTCTCGTATTGTCTCAGGAGGGCTGAAATTCCACCGCTGCGGAAATCTTCCGAAACGGACTCCCGGCATCAGCAGACCATCACAAGACGAACTCTTGCGTACGCGCGGTTCTTTTTCTAAAGACAAGCGATCCAAAATGAAATCAGTTGTAAGCCCGGACAGACCGGCTTTTTGCGCTGCTATTCGCCCGCGCTTTGCAAATGCCGCACCCTAGTCTGGGTGATGCGGCCGTCAGCTAGTATTTCGTTTCGATCCAAACCGGCCGGTGTCACGCTCGTAATCTGAGTCGCGAGGCCAACCACCTTGAGCACCCAGATGCCGTACCAGTTCATGTCTATCTCGTACCACTTCAGACCGTGCCGGGCAGAAGTGGGATGCGCATGATGATTGTTGTGCCATCCTTCGCCGAAGGTCAATAGGGCGACAAACCAGTTATTGGTGGAATCATCTCGCGTCGAAAAGGGGCGAGAGCCCCAGATGTGAGTGGCTGAATTTACCAACCAGGTAGCATGCAAGCCCACCACCGTCCGCAGGAAAATGCCCCACAACAGGAAAGGCAATCCGCCGACGGCGAAAAGCAGCAGGCCCAATGCGACTATCGGCACGTAGTGATACTTGGTAATCCAGAGGTGGAACTTATCCTTCGCGAGGTCGGGAACGTAGTGGGCCAGCGTGGTTGTGTCATGGTGTATGGATCGTCCCGTCAGAATCCAACCCATATGGGACCACCATTTGCCGTCTCTCGGTGAATGCGGATCTCCCTCCTGATCCGCGAACTGATGATGAATGCGGTGGGTAGCCACCCAGAAGATGGGACCGCCTTCGAGAGTGAGGGTCGCACAGACGGTCAGAAAATACTCGACCCACTTCGGAGTCCTGTAACCACGATGCGTGAGTAGCCGATGATAGCCCATCCCGATGCCTAGGCTTCCCGATATCCACCACAGGAAAATCGCAACGAAGAGAGCTTTCCAAGTAAAAAAGAGCAGCGCCGCAATTGCGCCAAGGTGAAAGGTAGCCATAAAAAAGGCGGTTACCCAATTGATTTGGTCGTCGTCGGCCCGCCGCTGTCGTTCGAGTGCCTGAATCTGCATCATTGCTGATCTCCCCACTCCATTTTTGATGTGGGCCTCCGGCGATCGGTATCTACAAAGGGTGTAATAGTTTTGTAAGCGGTGCACATCGCATGTTTGCAGAATCGTGAAGAACGAGCAGTATCGACCAAACGGTCGAATGCCCGCACTTTAAGGTCCGCAGAGCTTTGTTGGCTGACAGCCTAGGCCTTTGACGAACACCCAGCCCTCTTTTTATTTCTCTGGGCAATGGTTGCCTGCAGCTCTGCCTCGGACCGTAACCTGCACTTTGGCACCCGGTCTCAAATGCACCTCTTCGCTGTTTTCATCGATCAGAGTGTTCTCGATGCGAATCTCCTGATACGAGTGATCCGCCCCTTCGATGAGGATCTGCGCTCTGTCGGGTTCGCACGGACTGGGAGATTCCACAATTTTTTCGACGGTTCCCAGCAGAGTGGCACTCGGTTTCTCGCTCATGGCCTGTCCTTTCGCAGTCCTAAGTCGGTAGGGCGGCGCTGATAATCGGTTTCGGATTAAGCGTCGACTATGGCTCGCCCGGCTGCTCGTCCTTACAGTTTCAGCAATCTGTCAAAGAAGGAACGATATCGCTGTAGAGCAACCCGAAGGTCCTCGGTGGAAACGTGGTCGCCACTGTCCCATTGCTTCTCCAATCCCGATCGCTCGTTGGCAAAACCGTCCGCTAGTCGCTGCATCACCGCGGCTACCAGCTTGTCTGCGTCTTCGACCGTCCGGCGCGGCTCGTCAACGAAACCCGTCTGTACCTTGCTCCACTGCGCGCGGAAATCTCCCATCTCCGCTTCAGTGAACAAGGGCATCGTCTCTGACACGTCAACCGCTCTAGCCGGAGTCTCCGGCTCCTGATCTTTCACCAATTTGGGTCGTTCGATCCGTTCTGGCGAAATGCTTACCAAATCGGCCGTGATCACGTCCCTATCCTTTGCCATCAATTCAGCCATTTACGCCACCTCTTTCCTTTCCACAATGGTTGGTACCTGGACCAACTCCTCAAACAGAGAGCGGTAATGAATCATCGCCGTTCTCAGGTCTTCGGTAGTCGCTGCGTCTTTCCCAACCCGCAGCGCAATTTCATGCGCAGATCGGTAGTTCTCCACCACTCGGGGATGGTCGACAGAAATGTCGGCCGCGCGTTGATCGAAATCGGATACGGGATAGCCACGAGATTTCATCAGAGAGGACACCAGGTCATCGGCTTCGGCAACCGCTCCCTTTGGGGAATCGATAAAGCGAGACTGTACGGACTCCCACCGGTTCGAAAAACGTTCGTGCTCCACCGGATCAAGATCGCGAATATTGAGCTTTTCAACCCGCTTTTCGCGATCCGCTAATTTCGACTCTGCTTTTCGTTCTGAGCCGTGCGCCAACACTGCACGCTCGTACTCGGGCCCAAATTTGTGCCGCAGGTCCGCAGTCGTACTCCTGCGTTTTCGCACGTACAGCCAAGCCAGAACCGCGATCACCAGAATCACCACGGCGGCGAGCACAATAAACTTCGGATCTAGCAGATTTAGATTCATCCACAACCTTCCTTCCTATCAATAATGTCCACAAAACCAAGCTTACTTACCAAAGGCTCCTCTATCGTCAGAACCCTATGAATCTCCAGTATTGAACTTTGTGTTTTGTAAAGCTGGTCAGAATTGATCGGGTTGTAGATCCGTGCTGCTGAGGCATCTTCGTAGAGATTGTTCGAAGAGGGCAGAGGAACAATGAAAATGGCTCTTAATGCCCCACGATTGGTGGACGCTCAATGCAAATGTCCGAAGTTCTCTGAATTTGGTCTCAGTCAGAGATTTCCGCAGTCGTGGTTTACGCTGTTCCATTTCGGGGCAGAGCCAAAGTAGGTGCGTTTCATACGTTTCATCCCACCCCGGTATTCTAAGTACGTTACCGCACAAAAGTGAGCAATATTGCTCAGTTTCCATTTTGGAACCGAGTGTAGTGTAAGGGCCATGTCCCGGAATCTCCACTCTGACATTGACCATTTCTTCGATACCCTGCCCGATGAGCCACCACGCCTTCACTGTTCTAAATGCGGCTCCAATTTGATGTATTTGAACGCGACGCTTTTCACGACGGGGCCAGGCGGGAAAATGTGGGACGTTCCTTTGCCGGTTTGTCCGAAATGCGACCTAAAGGAAGACACTGCAAAGTTCGTCCCACCGTGCGTGGTCTGCGGGAAGCCCGTCCAATTGGAATCCTCCAAGACGGACGAACACGGCCAAGTTGTTCACGAAGACTGCTATACGCAGCGTCTCTTGAGCGTGGCGCACGACACTCCAAGTCCCCAACATTCTGAGTAGACGGCGTCAACTGTTCTGGATTCCCCAGCCAAGTGTAGGAGTTCCTCGTCGGTCTTCGTCTGGTAAGCTACCGTGAGGTCGTGTATCGGCATTGCTCGGGAATACTACTTCAGCGGGATGGTCGAAACAAATAGACCGGATAGTTGACGCAAGCGCCGTCGCGTTCGTGTCCGCAATGACAATCCTGTTCCGGTGCTCCGGCTTCCGATGGGGTCTTCGATTCAGGCGGGCATCCGTTCCCGCGTGGTTAGCAAGAGCGCCCCACTTCAGAACATCGAAGCTGGATGTGGCAGCCCCTACCAGGCGGTGGCTATCAGACGGTCAAGCGCTACGTGCGCAAGTTGCGTGGAAACCAGGCACTGCAGCCACGCGCGGTGATTCTGACGAGACCAGGTGAAGAATCGCAAGTTGATTACGGCACGGGCGCCATGGTCCGTGATCCGCAGACCAGAAAATATCGACGCACCCGACTGTTCGTGATGGTGCTGGGCTGCAGCCGCAAGGCGGCACGCTTTCTGAGCTTCCGTTCCAGTTCGTCGTCCCGTGCTTGTCGATTAAGCCGAAATTGTCATGGCCGCACTTCGACTCGTTTTCCGCGCAATCCCTGTAATCCCAGAAGGTCCAGCCGATTCCGCCCTTCTCCAGAGAAACCCGCACATCGCGGATCCATTCCTTTCGGGATTTCGGGTCGGCTTGTTTGGCACCCCCTCTCATACGCTTAGTAGTCCCGAACTCGTCGCATATCACGATAAGATCGTTTCCCGCCCAAGCACGCACTTGTCAATTTCGGAGTCGATCCGACTGCTATTCCAGTAGAAGTCGAAACCATGTTGACCGAGACATTCTTAGCGCATTGGGTCGCTGAAATCTGTGTAGTGGCCAACAGTCGCCTCCTCTCATAGCGCTATAACGACATAGAAGGCAGCAAAGTTGCTTCGCGGGCTGCCTGCGCCTTCAGGCGGGAACGGCGAAAGCGCTAGCGGCAGAGATTGAAAATCTGCTGAGCTAAATCCACCCCGGGGGCATCTCGCGATGCCCTGGTTGAAATCCCTAATCGTCTCCCAAAAGCTTTAGCATCCAGGGGCATTGGTAGGTACTCTGTGCTGACCCTACATCTTGAAGAGGTGCCAGTGCGAAGAGCGGACCGCCGGCGCCACGAGGGCCTTCGCGCCAATATCGGCCAGGCCCTGCAGCGGGTCCAGTACTATGACTTCGGTAGAGCGGAACCGCTACACATCTACCGACCAAACCTGAATACCGTTGTGCTCCCACTGCGGGAGCCTCTTGAAACCAGGGAAACGCGGCGACATAAAAAACAGGTAGCGATAGTGTTCGGTCCTGGCAGCGAGCTTCTGTAGATCCAGCGCCAGCTTCTTGTTGTTCTTTGGATCGACTAACGGCGAAGGCTTCCGCGCCGACCAGGCCCGGCACTTCGCTCATGATGTCGAGTTCGATGGCGGCATGCGCGCCGGGAGCCAGTACATAGCCGCCTGCCGAAGCAAGTCCAGCGGGTCGCCAGTCTGCGCCGCAATCCAGGCGTGGATCTTCCCGGCAGCATCCCGGACCCGACCCAGGTAGCGATCAACGTCCCCGATGTTCCGAACCACCATGCAGCCCCCGCCGTGTTCCATACATATGGGCTCGTTTGTTAAGCTTCCTTTACTTCAGGTGTGAGCGCCACCGGATCGGTGCCCGCCACGGGTGCTGGCGCGACCGTGCAAACGTCGCGCTCCATGCACCCGACGCTGCTTCTGAACCGTTAGGAAAATTCACTACTCTACTTGATTCTTCAACCGCTTACAAAAACTCCGACTCGCACCGTCATGATCCGATTCGACGCGTTTTGAACATGTAGCTACTACAGTTTTACTGCAGTGTTCGAAGGACAAGGATCCCGCCGACCTCCACTCCGCTTTGTGCTTTTCAGCGTGGAAGTTGGCGAGCGACAGGTCCCCAATTCCCATAGATATCACTGCAACGACACCGTCACCGAACTCGAACTGGATGCGCCTCCACCAGTTGCCGAGACCGTGACGCTGTAATTACCGGTGGTTGAGCCAAGATTGTTGTTACCGCGTACCACTTCAAACCGTGCCGGGGGGCGTAGGGAGTCTTGCTCAGCGGTATGTCGCAGAGCAGCGCGATAGAGCTGAAGCGATTCGTCGAGCAGCCGAGTCCCTTCGCGCACCTCTCGGTTTCACTTGGTTCCAATCAATAGTGCGGTCACACATCCTACGTGAATCTCCTGAAAATGGTGCGTTTTTTGCGGGATAAAGGGAATAGTGTAGGCCCCCATTACGCGGTTACGCACTCCATCATTTCTTCAACTTTGCCCTGGAAAAACCTGACCGCCCTGTGCGGCGCGGGCGCGGATGGCGTTCCGGGCGTATAGCCAGGTGGACACGGTTGTGAATGACGCAGAAGTTCCTGAGTAAGCATCAGGAAGCCTGCAAAGGTGGTGGCGGACGCCCGTCGGCACCTTCTAAATTTGCTCTAGGCGGGCGCGGTTCGCATCTGTCCTCACTCTTCCGGGTCGCGCCGTAAGCGAATCGTCGATGGGCGCGAGCAACACAACTGGATCGGAGGCGGCCAATCCAAAGCCGGTAGGCGAGGCCGAGCAGCGCGACGGCGATGAAAATGTAAGGCCAAGCCCGCGCAAGCCATTTCAAAAAGATGGTCACGCGTCAATGCTAATGGGTCCTCTTCGCGCGTTCAAAATACAGGATGGAGAGTATCGAACTTTCGTTGCTTCTGTAGATACCTTTAACGTTGTACCCGTATGCGCAGGCGGCTAGAGGATAAAATCCGACAACTTTGCGAGCAGAGCATCGCCTCGCCCGAAGACGAGATGTCGATCATCGCAGATCTCAAAACAGCGCTCCGTGAGCACGTCGAGCGCGTCAGAAACTTTGTTGCGTTCACAGACTTCGCCAACGCGAAGAATCGGCTGCGGCTGGAAAGACGTGCCAAGCGACAAGAGTCCAGAGAAATTCGGCTGGTGCCACCGCAGGATGCCGAGAAAAAGCGGAAGGCTGGGTAGACACGTCTAGCTCGGCTCCTGCTGTTCTGACGAAAGACTGTTGTGTCTCTTTTCCAACAGGTCGTTGAGTTGGCGCACCAGTTGAGTGAAGATGGTCTGGTCTTTCTCTACAGCAATCCGCGCACAAAGCCTGTTCATCTGTTCTCGCTCTTCAGGCGTCATAGGAGGGGGCTTCGCACCTGGAGTTTACGAAGAAGGTTAAAAGATTGTCAGTAGGGTGCCCTACAGATGCCAAATCTAAACCGAAACCGACCCCGGCGCGGGGGCTGGCGGGAAAACGCCCTCTGCCGAGCTGCCTTAGCGATTCGTGTCACACTCAGGGGCGAGAGACGAGGCGTTCAGCTTCTGCCAATAAGCGCCTCATTTGCTGAAGCAGTTGTGTCCTCAGCTTTGGCTCGATGGCTGTTTTGAGCTTTGACACCACGCCATCAAGCTCGCGCTGCACTTGGCTGAAGTCGCGGTCAGTCATTGAAGCGAGCTAGATTGGTACAGCCTTATGTTCGACGCAATACAGTGTTTTGGGTATATCCCCGGAGCCCACTCAGGGCCGTCTCCGCAACGTGTCTATTGCCTCCAACAGCTCCGATAGCCCGACCGTGAACATGACCTGTGCATTGCCCACGTAGCCGCCGTGGTTGAGGCCGTATGACAGCGCGGAGCGTTGGAGTGGCGGCAAGCAGCGCCAACGGCGGAGAAGCCACCGGGCAAGCTCTAGTGTGAGATCGGCATAGGCCGCGCGGCGGAGGATGGATTCAACTCTGAGATTGGGCTCGGAAGGCACTTGGTTCACTTTGCGGACTGGGATTAAAAGGCCGTGGTCAGCGTGCGGCGTCTTTTGTTCTTCACTAGCGGACAGGTTTAGAGGTTATTTTCCTTGGTGTACTACCTCAGTCTTAATCTTCTGGCGGATCTGGCCCCTCGAACTTGGGCCCGATGCTCTGGAGCTTTTTGACACTCTCTTGCAGGAGACGCTCCTTGTCATCGGCGGCCAAGATTGCTTCCTCTTGCTCCAACGTGCGGAGGTTGTTAAGTG
>Ga0209007_1000421_pt1 | contig 17452 bp, 22 predicted proteins | sample JacPinW_OM1H0_O2_FD_187961 | JGI IMG/M metagenome (GOLD analysis project Ga0209007, IMG submission 187961) | Forest soil microbial communities from Algoma, Ontario, Canada - Jack Pine, Ontario site 1_JW_OM1H0_O2 (SPAdes) (version 2) | ecosystem: Environmental > Terrestrial > Soil > Boreal... | reverse complement strand
GTGCCCGCCACTCAACAAGTGCCCCTGGCACTTCAGGTGCCGCTGCCGGAGGTGTCCGCGCGGCCGGCTTCCACTCCTCCGCCTGCCTCGACTCTCGCGCCGACTCGCGCGCCGCCTCCACCGGCGGTGCCCCGCCGACCGGCTTCAATGCCCTACCCGCGCTGGTTGGTCCCCCTCGCAGCAGTGGGGCTGGTGCTGCTCTTGGTTTGGGGCGGCGGCCGGATGTTGCGACCCCATGACTCCGCGCGGCCCGTCGCGGCGCCGATTGCTTCGCAACAATCCTTCGCGCCCGCACCGGCGCCATCCCCGGCACCGGTTCAGAGCGCAGGATCACCGGTGCTGCACGAAGAGTTTCCCGCCATCTCGCACAGCACGCGCGAGTCGATCCATGGCCAAATTAAAGTTGCGGTCAGCGTGACGGTCGATCGCGCCGGCAATGTCGTCGCCGAGAATCTGGAGGTTCACGGTTCGAGCAAGTATTTTGCGCGGCTCGCAAGCGACGCCGCAAGAAAATGGAAGTTTGTGCCGGCGGACAGTCAGTCCGCGCGTGAGTGGTTGGTGCAGTTCGAATTTTCGCGCAGCGGCGTTACGGGACAGGCGGTTCCGCAAGTCAAGCAATGACGCAAGCAGTTCAGGGTGGCGGCGGTGATGACTTCGCCGGCCGCAGCCGCTCGACCCGCGCCGCGACCGCCTGAATATAGTCCAAGGCCTGCCCCTTGGTGCGGCCGGCGTTGATGGCATGCGGCAGAAGTTGCCCATGGGTCGCGTCCACGGCAAACGTCGGATGCGTGACCGCCACGGGCGGCAGCGGAGTGGCAGCCTTCATGGAAAGATCGAGGCTCATGGCGATTCTCGAGAACGCGTTCGTGGCGTGATCAGGCATTTCGGGGGCCGGCGCGGCGGAGGCTACAGTCGCAGCCGGGACAGGTTGCCCAAGCATGGAGGAGATCGCGTCGCCATCGGTTCTCATTGCGGACAGCGAGCAAATGGAATCGAAAGCATTGGCTGCTTGAGCGCGCGCTCCGAGACTCGCGGTGACGCCAAACAGGCTGGTCACGGTCTTGATGATCGAGGTGTGATCGAACACTTGGCCTGGGAATGCTTGACTGCCGAGTCCTCCCTGCGCAATCCACGGCGAAATCGCGACCGCCGGGACGCGAACACCCAATCGATCGAACGCGAAGTTCTGCGGATTCTCGGCCCGGCCGTGGTTCTGCGTTCCGTCATTCGGCGCAATCGCGGCGGGTGGATTCTGATGATCGAAGAAAGCGCCGTGTTCGTCATACGTGACGATCAGCAGGCTTTGCGGCCAGACGGGTGAATTTCGTATGGCTTCGTAAACGTATTGTATGAAGGCTTCGCCCGCGGCCATGGAGCCGACCGGATGCTGACAATTGCCGTTCGCGAATCCGCCCGTCGCCAACCCGTAATTGGGTTCGATGAAGGTGTAATCGACATCGAAGCCGTCGGCCAGATCGTCGATGAAGAATTGCTTCTCGCCCACGCGAAGCCAGGAGAACTGCCCGGAATTCAGCCGAAAAGGATCGATCATGTCCTTGATCGCGAGAACCTGGGGAAACAGATCGTCGTGGTACACACGCCAGGTGCGATTCGCCTGCTGCAAGCATGAATAGAGGGTTCCGTTCGGAAAGCTAAAGCTCAATGAGTCGATCGTTTCGCACTCGATCGTGGTGGCCGCCGACGGGCTGTTATCGAGTCCGCCCGAAGAACCCGCGTGCACGAAAAATCGATTCGGCCAGGTAGGCCCCGGCATCGAGGAATACCAGTTGTCGAACAGGAAGTACTGACTGGCCAGCGTGCTCAAGATCGGCAGTGCGCCGGGGCCAAACCCCTGCCGGGAGACGTTCCAGTAGGATTGGCGCGCAAATCCCGACATGGGCGGATTCCCGGCGATTTGCGCCGCCACGTCCTCGAACTCGTGCGGCGGATCCAGCGGCGCTCGATCCGGCGCATCCGCGGTCATGCCCCAGTTTGCATCGGGAGGTGGAACGCCGCTTCGTCCGGAGAATGCGAACAGGTGATCGAACGAACGATTCTCGAGCATGAGCACAAAGACATGCTTTATGTCGGCCATGGGGATTCAACCCGCAGGTGTCGTGAGCGCCTTTAAGAACTCGTAATAAAATTCGACGCCCGTGTAGTAGGCGTCAATCCTGAGGCGCTCATCCCTGCCATGCGCCCTGTCGTCGGCACGTTCGACGGCCACCCCGCAAATGCCATAGCTCGGGATTCCGGCGTTCATGGTGTAAATGCTGTCCGAGGCACCGGCTTCCATGACTGGCAGCACCACGAAGCCCGGCCATAACTTCGCCGATACGCTGCGCAGCGAATTCATGACATCCTCGCGCAGCGGCGGCGGCGCCATGGCTTTGCGATCCGACCCATGGTCCGCCAACTCTCCGGTGTCGCTGCGGTAGCGCACGGTGAGTTTCGGATCGTTGAACAGCTTGACCAGCTGCAGCCGGATCTCCTCCTGGGAATGGCCGGGGAAAATGCGGCAGTTCACATTGGCTTCGGCTCGCCCCGGCAATGCATTGGGCGCATGACCACCGCTCAACAGGGTCGCGACGCAGGTGGTGCGCATGATGGAGTTCATGTGCGTATCCTGCGATAGTCGCTCAACCGCTTTTGCATCGGGCGGCGTGCCTAAAATGGCGCGAAGATCAGCGGCCGTCTGGCCTGTCTCGATCTTGGCCATTTGCGCGAAATACTCGCGCGTCACGGCATTCAGCTCGAAGGGGAAAGTCCACTTCTGCAAGGCCGCGAGCGCATTGGCCACGTGGTAAATCGCGTTGTCGGGAATGGGCAGCGAGCTGTGGCCACCGGGGTTGGTGGCGAGCACCTGAAAGTCACCGTAGAGTTTCTCGGTCGCCTCAAATCCCACGATCTGCGGCTTGTCCGGCCGCACGCCTCCCGAGTCGGGATTTAAGGCAAATTCAGCATCGATGAGTTCGCGGTGATTCTTGAGCAGCCAGTCGACACCGTTGGACTTGCCGTTCTCTTCGTCGGCCGTCAACGCCAGGATGATATCGCGGTCGGGGACGAAACCCTCCGTTTTCATGCGGATGAAGTCGGTCACGGCGATGGCGTCGCTGTCCTTCATGTCCTGGGTTCCGCGGCCATAGAAGTAGCCGTCCTTCTCGATGAACTCGAATGGATCGGTGCTCCAATCCTCGCGCTTCGCCTCAACGACGTCCAAGTGTCCAATGATCAGAACCGGCTTCAATTTCGAGCCGGCCTTACCGCGATATCGAGCCACCATGTTGCCCTTGCGATCATTGGGTCCCAGCACGACCACGTCGGCCTTGGGAAATCCCGCATCCAACAATCGTTTCGCCATGGCCTCCGCAGCCACGGTGGTGCTTCCCACCGAGTCGCTGGTATTGATTTCAATGAGCTGCTTGAAAATGTCGTGCGCGTTTTTGCGCGTGACGGCATCGCCTTCGGAAGCCGCGGGCCCGACCGCGTGCGCGCACAGACCGACAAGAACCGCGGCAAGGCCGCCGGCGCCAATACGATATTTCAAAACTTATTCTCCCAAGGTCACGAGGGTCGGGCCTTTAAGCCCCATGCTATCGTATGCCGCGTTTTGGCGCGTGGCGCTTTCGCGTTCCGCTTTCGCGTTCCGCTTTCGCGTACCGTTTTGGAGATTCGTAATGGCTAAAAAGAAGAATCGCACAGTGACCCGCACCGCCGCGGAAGCAGCGGTACAAACTCTATTGCTCTGGGCCGGCGAAGATCCGCTGCGCGAGGGCCTGAGAGAAACGCCGAAACGGGTGGTGAACGCGTATCGCGACTGGTTCTCAGGCTATACCAGCGATCCCGGCGCCTATCTGCGCCGTACATTCGAGGAGGTCGAAGGCTACGACGAAATGGTGGTCCTGCGCGATATCGCCTTCGAATCGTTCTGCGAGCATCATATGGCGCCCATTATCGGGCGCGCGCATATCGGCTATTTGCCGAGCGATCGGGTGGTGGGCATCAGCAAGCTGGCGCGTGTCGTCGACGGTTACGCCCGCCGATTCCAGGTCCAGGAAAAACTCACGGCGCAGATCGCGGGATGCATCAACGAAGTGCTCAAGCCCCGCGGTGTGGGCGTCGTCATTGACGCGGTTCATCAATGCATGACGACGCGCGGGGTCCACAAGCGCGGCGTGTCCATGGTGACGAGCAAAATGCTCGGCACTTTCCGCGCGGACGCCAGCACGCGCGCCGAGTTCCTGCGCTTCATCGCCATTGAAGGCAGCAATCAACGGTAGCTAATTTCGGGGGGGCGGGATCTTCGGAAGTGGGCGCACGGGAACCAGCTCGACCGAGAAGCTATAGTTGTGCCGCTCGCCGGCTTGAAGCGCGCCCACACCCACGACCTGGCGCGTGATTTTTTCACCCTTTTCGTTGGTAATCGCGATCACCACGCAGTACTCGCACTGCTCGCCGCGCACGGGGTGATGAATCGTCCCCTCGATGCGCATGGCCGACAGCGCTTTGACGGCCGGCTCTGCGTTGACCGTGTTGAAGCGCAGGTGGTGCTGACACCCCGGGCAAATGTTCGCACTCTGTAAAACCGTGGCTTTACAGTGCGGACATACCCGGGTCGCGCCGAGTGTGCTCTGGCGAGCGACGCTCATGACAGGGGCTCCTAGCTGCCGTTGCTGACGAGACCCTTAATTTTCCCTTTCTCGTCTTCCCAGCCGAACTCGACGTGCCCGCGCATGCGCGAGCCGGCCGCCACCGTGATGGAGCCGGCTTTCACGTCCCCGACGATGACGCCGCCCTCGAGCACATCGACTCGCTTTGCGGATTCGATGTTGCCCTGCAGTTCGCCCCCGACGACCACGATGCCCGCCAGCACTTGGCCGGTCAGGTGGGCGCCGCTATCCATGGTGAAATTCCCGTCAATGCGCACATCGCCCTTGAAACGGCCCGCCATGCGCACATTTCCCGAGCCTTCAATCTTGCCTTCGATCGATAGGTTCGCCGCAATCACCGACTCGCCGCCCTCGACGGCGGTTTTCGGCATGGGGCGGCGCGGCGAAACGGCCAGCCCCGGATCGCTGACGGGACGTTCCCGTTCCGGCGGCGGGTTTCTTTCGGGGGCCATCGCCGATGAAGGGACGGATGAACCCGCAGGTACGGGCGTGGGGTTTTCTTTCCAAAGCGCCATAAAGTAACTCTCCCGCTATTGAGTGGCTAAAGCGTACACGCTAACCCTGCCAAATGTCATCGGCCTACTGTCTTATATTGGAGACGGTAAGCTTCGTGAGCTTCGTGCGAACGATATAATGCTCTCCAACTAAGACAGGGGTAAGAACTTTTGTTTCAACAACTTGAGCGGCTGGTTTCCGATTCCATTCTCGCCTTGATGGCGAAATATCGGGCTGATCCTTCTAAGCAGAAGGTCGACCTCGGGGTGGGCGTTTACCGCGATCTGTCGGGCAATACGCCCATTCTGGAATGCGTCCGGCGCGCCGAAAAGGAGGTTCTGGCGGCTCAAACGACCAAAGCTTACGTGGGCGCCGCCGGGCGCGAAGAATTCAACAGCGCCTTGGAGGAATTGGTGCTCGGCGCCGGCCATGCGGCGCGGAAAGATCGGCGTGCGCGGACGCTGCAGTGTCCGGGCGGTTGCGGTGCGCTGCGGGTGGGTGCGGAACTCATCAAGGCCGCCTCGCCCGGCGCCGTGGTGTACCTAAGCGATCCTACGTGGGGCAATCATGCCCCCTTGCTGGGAGGCTGCGGGCTCAAACTCGAGCGCTACCCCTACTACGACGCCGCCGCACACGAGCTGCGGTTCGACGCCATGCTGCAGCGCCTTCAGACCGCCCCCGAGGGTGCTGTGGTATTGATTCATGCCTGCTGCCATAACCCCACCGGCGCTGACCTCGACGCCGAACAGTGGCAGGCGGTGACCGAGCTCTTGCTGCGCCGCAAGCTGGTCCCTTACCTGGATCTGGCATACCAAGGATTCGGCGTCTCGCTCGAAGCCGATGCCGCTCCCATCCGAATGATCGCGGAACGGGTGCCCGAAGCGCTCATCGCGGTGTCGTTTTCCAAGAACCTAGGGCTGTATCGCGAACGCGTCGGCGGCTTGATTGTCATCAGCGAAAACGCGGCCCGCGCCGATGCGGTGCAATCCCACATGCTGCACATCGCACGCAGCATTTACTCCATGCCGCCCGACCATGGCGCGGCCATCGCCGCCAGAGTCTTCGCCGAACCTGGCTTAAGACAGCAGTGGGTGCAGGAACTCGAGGCCATGCGAACGCGGATTCTGGACATGCGGACTTTATTGGCCAACCGCCTGCAGCAAGTGACGGGCGGCGACTCGTTTGATTTTATTCGCACGCAGCACGGCATGTTTTCGCTCCTCGGCGTACCTCCCGATGCGGTCGAGCGCCTGCGCGAGCGGCATCACATCTACATGACCGCCGACAGCCGCATGAATCTCGCGGGCATCATGCCGGACAATGTGGCTTACGTGGCCGAGGCGTTCGCGGCGGAAAGCGCGCCAGTTGCGGCGTAGACATGTGATATCGACCGATGGTAACAATCGAAAACTCGTCCTCCGGCACCGTGAGTTTGACCGGCCGCGTGAACGGCCTGGCGGGATAGGAAGCGTCGAGGCCCTGCGCTCTTCCGGGCCTCGACGCTTCCTATCCCGCCAGGACACGCGAGCCGCTCAAACTCACAGTCGCAGAGGGCTCTAGTTCCCGAGCGCCTGACTCAACGCCGTGACCTCCGCCGCCGAGTCCTGCATGACGCTCAATGTTTTGGACTGATTCATGCCGAGCCGCTTCGCGGCGGGCAGATCGAGCAGCGTTTGTTCGAGACCGGCGATATCGGTGCCGTACGAGACCATCAAGATGGCAACGCCGACGACGTCGGTCAAGTCCGGCGACTCGAGTTCGGTGCGGGAAAAATCCTCCTGTCCCACCGCCCGCGCCATGCTTTCGGAGAATTTCCAGTTCTCTAAAATCGCCTTACCGATCGAGGGATACCAATCGTTGATGATGTCATTCAGCACATCCTCGCTGGCGAACAACTCCGGATGTCCGGTCGCGCGGGTCAAGATGTACAGCTTGCCGATGCCGTGCATCATGCCCGTGAGCATCGCTTCATCTGGATTCACCCGGGTACAGGTCCGCGCGAGCACATAGGCGTACGCGGCCACATAAGTGCTGCGCTCCCACAGGTCGTTCAAATGCGGCGCAAGACTCGCCAGCTTGTTGGCTTTGCGAATTTGATTCATCGAGAAGGAAATCGACGCGCTGCGCACCATGTTGTGGCCGATGCGTGCGATGGCGGTGCGCAGATCAGTGACGTTTTTGCCGCTGCGATTGATGGCGGCGGAATTCGCAATGCGCAGCAGACGCGCCGCCAGCGCCGGCTCCGATCCCACCACGCGCACGATTTGTTCAACCCGCGTATTGGGATCGCCCAGGATGCGCCTGACTTGCAGCGCTATCTCAGGAAACGACGGCAGGTCCACGTGGCCGCCCGACAGCTCTTCTGCGAGGCTGCGGATGAAATCAAAGGCGATGTTTGATGGCGGCTGCACAGGATTTAATGGATCGGCCAATTTGCGTCATCCTTGAGGAACATAATGCATCAAACCCGGCAAACCCCCTACTTCTTCGAAGCTGACGGCCGGCTCGCGAAGCGCTGCTGCACCTCGCCATTGCGCAAACTTTCGGTAAAGCGACCCGCACTATAGCGCTCCACCACTTGGCGCCAAAAAGCCACCGAGCCGGGGTGGCGCATATATTCGACGATTTCCCAATCGCCGGCGAAACGGTCGAATATTAACGTGGCGGCGTCGCGGCCGATACCCGCGCGCCGATACTGCATTCGGACAAAGAACTCCGACATGCGGTAATCCGCGGCTTTCTCTCCGGCCTTGGGAATGCGCGGACGGGTAACCAATGCGAATCCCACGGAATCACTTCCCTTGAGGATCAGCAGCGGGTGCGATTGATCGTTGGAGAACCAGTTGGCGAAAATTTCGGCTTCGTGCGGATTGTTCGCGCCGATGACGGAGAATAAACCGGTATTTAAATCAGCCAGGGATTCGATGTACTCGCCGTAGACACTCTGGATCCACTGGCGATCCTGCTTCGAATGTCTAACATCGCGAATGCTGACGAGCAACGAAACTTCATCCTCAATCTAAAAAAGACACAGCCCGGACGAACGTGCCAGATGGCAGCCCGCCCGGGCTTGTGAGATCAGCCAACTCCGAAGCGTATTACGGCTTCGCAGCAGACGCTGCACTGGCAGCCGCATCGGCGGCAGCGCTCGCAGCAGCAGCCGAATCAGCGGCGGCAGAGGCAGCGGCATCCGCGGCAGGCGCAGCGGCAGGAGGAGGAGCAGCGGCCGGGGCAGGAGCCTCGGTCTTGCTGCCGCAGGCACTCAGCATGAATGCAGCGACAAAGGCGGTCAGAGCAAGTTTGGTCTTCATCTATCGATACCCCAGAAATTTTAAAGGTAAAAAATTTAGGCCGAGCGTGTTGTTTTTGGGCCTATACCCAAATGTCACGATCGATTTTAGAGGGTTTTGGCGCAATTTCATATCTCTTTCGCCTAGCCCCTTCACCCCTTTAACGCAGGATTTCGCGGCCGGGGTTAAGGGTCTATAGCTTAAGTGCGCGCAGGCGCATAATTCAGTCCTTATTCGAACGCGGGAGGTCCAGTGAGCGATTCCAATCTTGATGCGTTGTACGCCGCTCACTTGGGTTTGCTCATGGGCCGCACTGATCGAGCGCTTGGCGCAAGCGGCTTTGATGCTTTAGTGGTACATGCGGGACGCCCGCCGCTGCTATTTCTCGACGACCAAGACTACCCCTACAAGGTGAATCCGCAGTTCAAGGCATGGGTGCCCATCACGGACAGTCCGCGCAGCATCCTGGTGTACAGGCCGGGTGCCCGTCCCTTGGTCCTGTTCTATCAGCCCAACGATTACTGGCACAAGGCGGCGAAACTGCCCAGCGCTCAATGGACCGCCGCGGTCGATTTCATCGCCATGGAGGATGATTCGAAGGCCGCGCACCATTGGAATAAATTGGGCCGCGTCGCTCACCTGGGTCCCGAGGGTTTGAGCCAAGGCGCGGATCCCGAGTGCCTCAACCCCAAGGAGTTGATCGCGCTGCTGGACTACGAGCGCGCCGTCAAGACACCGTACGAACTGGCCTGCCTGCGAAAAGCCAGTGAGATGGGCGCGCTGGGACATGCGGCTGCGCTCGCCGCGTTTCACCGCGGAGGCTCCGAATACGATGCGCACATGAGCTACCTGGCGGCATGCCGGCAGCGCGAAGAGGAGATGCCCTACAACAACATCGTGGCGTATAACGAGAATGCGGCGGTCCTGCACTACCAGCATCTGGAGCGGAGCCCACCCTCACCCTTACGCTCTTTTTTGATCGACGCCGGCGCCCAATACCGCGGCTATGCGGCGGATATCACACGGTCTTACGCGCGAACCTCCGGCCGGTTCGCGGATCTCGTTAAAGCCATGGATAAGGCGCAATTAACACTCTGCGACGAGATCCTCGCGGGCCGCGATTATCGCGACGTGCACCTGTCTGCCCATCGGGTATTGGGCGATGTGATGCACAAGATCGGCCTCACCAAACTACCCGGGCAGGCGGCCTTGGAAACCGGCGTGACGTCGGTGTTCTTCCCGCATGGGATCGGGCATCTGCTGGGTCTTCAGGTGCACGATGTGGGCGGAGTCATGGGTGATGCGAAGGGACATGAGCGCGAGCGGCCCAAAGGGCATCCTTATTTGCGCTTGACGCGCATGCTCGAGCCTGGCGTGGTGGTGACCGTGGAGCCCGGAATCTACCTGATCGACTCTCTGTTGGCCGCGGCTCACGCGGACGAACGGCGCGCCCATATTGATTGGACCGTGGTCGATGAGCTGAAGCCCTACGGTGGAATTCGGATTGAAGACAATGTCGCGGCGACCACGGGCAAGCCCGAAAACATGACTCGAGACGCGTTCGCCCGAGTGGATGCCGCGAAAGGCGCGGCGGCGTAGTCGAAGTCATCGCCTACGGATCGGGTTGAAGTCGATCGTAATCGTCACTTGCGATCGATGGGCATCATTCGCTTCATAATCCCGGGCGGCCACCTGGCATCAAGCCGCGGCTTTCTTGCGCCGCTTAGGCTTTGTCTCCGCCTCGCCGTCTTCGGCAGCGGCAGCACCTTTCTTTGACTTGGTCTTCTTCGGCTCCGCCTTCGGCGCCTTGGCGGCCTTTTTATCTTCTTTCTTTTCGGTCGCGACTACGGCGGACTCGGTCAACTGCATGAGGGCCATGTCGGCCGAATCGCCCGGCCGCGGTTCCATCTTGAGAATTCGCGTATAGCCGCCGGCACGCGCCTTGAAGCGCGGACCCAAGTCTTCGAACAGCTTCACGACCACCGCGTCATCGCGCAAGCGCGAGTGCGCCAGGCGCCGCAAGCCGATGGAGTCCACCTTGGCCATCGTGATCAACGGCTCGACCACGCGGCGCAGCTCCTTGGCCTTCGGCACGGTGGTGCGGATGGTTTCATGCCGCAGCAACGAGGTCGCCATATTGCGCAACATCGCATGACGATGAGAGGCATTTCGCGATAGCTGACGCCCGCTGTTTCTATGACGCATAGTCTTCTCTTAACCCTTGATCGCTAATTCAAATACCGTCGCGCTCGTCGTCGCGCTTCAATCCCGGCGGCGGCCAATTATCGATGCGCATTCCCAGCGTCAAGCCGTGGCTCTCCAGAACCTCTTTGATTTCGGTCAAAGACTTCTTGCCAAGGTTCGGCGTGCGCAGCAATTCGACTTCGGTGCGTTGCACGAGATCGCCGATGTAGTGGATATTCTCCGCCTTCAAGCAATTCGCCGAACGCACGGTGAGTTCCAGCTCATCGACCGGCCGCAGCAGGATCGGATCGAACTGCGTTTCGGTGGCCTTGGTGGTCGATTCATCCTGGCCCTGAAGATCGACGAAGACGGACAGCTGATCCTTGAGGATGCCGCCCGCGCGGCGGATCGCCTCTTCGGGATCGATCGTGCCGTTGGTTTCGATATCGAGAATAAGCTTGTCCAAATCGGTGCGCTGTTCGACGCGTGCGCTCTCGACGTTGTAGGTCACCTTGCGCACCGGGCTGAACGAGGCGTCCAGCTGCAGGCGGCCGATGGCGCGAGTCTGCTCTTCGAAGGCCATACGCTGTGCCGCGGGGCGATAGCCGCGTCCGCGCTCTACCTTCAGCGACATCGACAATTCGCCGGCCTTGGTCAGGTTCGCGATAACCAGGTCCGGGTTTAGAATTTCGATATCGTGATCCCCAGCGATGTCGCCGGCGGTCACAGGCCCGGGGCCCTTCTTATGCAGGCGCACTTCGGCGACGTCGCGCGTGTGCATGCGGATTGCCACGGCCTTCAAGTTCAACAAAATGTCGACGACATCCTCTTGGACGCCTTCGATCGCGGTGTACTCGTGCAGCACGCCCTCGATCTCGATCTCGGTGATCGCCGCCCCCGGCAGGGAGGACAGCAACACCCGGCGCAGCGCATTGCCGAGCGTGTGGCCGAACCCGCGTTCAAACGGTTCGATCACGATGCGGGCGTGGCGCGGCGACACGGGTTGTACCTTGACGACCCGCGGTTTCAAAAATTCATTGATCGATCCCTGCATGGATTTCACCTACGTTGACCTAACCGGAGACGACGCAGCGGGGCCGCGTCGCATAAAAAAGCCAATTGCTACTTGGAATACAACTCGACGACCAGGCTCTCGTTGATGTCGGGCAGAATTTCCTGACGGTCCGGAACGGACTTCAAAATTCCGGAGAACTTCTTGTCGTCGACTTCGACCCAATCGGGAAGCCCGACCTGGGTCGCCATCGTCAGAGCCGCGGTGACGCGGGTCTGCTTCTTGGCGCGTTCGCGCAAGTTGATCACATCGCCCGCCTTGCACTGATACGAAGCGATATTGACGAGCTTGTCGTTCACCGACACGCCCTTATGGCTCACCAATTGGCGGGCCTCGGCGCGCGTGGAGGCGAACCCCATGCGGTAAACCACATTGTCCAGGCGGCATTCCAAGAATTGCAGCAAGGTCTCGCCGGTTGCACCGGGACGGCCCGCGGCCTTCTGATAATAGTTTCGGAACTGTCGCTCCAAGACGCCGTACATGCGCCGCAATTTTTGCTTCTCGCGCAGCTGCAGACCGTATTCCGACAAGCGCTGCTTGCGCTCGCTCTTCACGCCGCCCGGCGGCACCTCAAGCTTGCACTTCGACTCGAGAGGCTTCACGCCGCTCTTCAGGAACAGATCGGTTCCCTCGCGACGGGACAGCTTGCACTTCGGACCGGTATATTTTGCCATTGCGAACCTTTTAAACGCGACGCTTTTTGGGCGGACGGCAGCCGTTATGCGGAATCGGCGTAACGTCTTCGATGTTGGTGATCTTCAAGCCGCAGCCGTTCAAAGCGCGCACTGCGGATTCGCGGCCCGGACCGGGGCCCATGACCCGAACCTCCACGTTCTTGACGCCGTGCTCTTGAGCCGCGGTGCCCGCGCGCTCAGCGGCGACCTGCGCCGCGAACGGCGTCGACTTGCGCGAACCCCGGTAGCCGCAGCCGCCCGAGGTCGCCCAGGACAGGGTGTTTCCCTGGCGATCGGTGATCGTGATGATGGTGTTGTTGAACGAGGCGTGCACATGCGCGATCGCATCGAGCACGTTCTTGCGTACTTTCTTGCGCGCGGGTTTTGCACCGGGGGCCGCGGCGGCCGCGGCCTGCTGCGCGTTTTGCTTCTGATCAGCCATTAATGTTTACTTCCTAGGCGCTGCGCGCCACCTTTAAACGGGGTCGGGGCGACCCCGACCGAAAAAACTTTACCCAAGCCTCAGACCTTGCCCGGCGGCGCGTTCATCTTGACCGCTTGCTTACGCGGACCCTTGCGCGTGCGCGCGTTGGTGCGCGTGCGTTGACCGCGCATCGGCAGGCCCTTGCGATGCCTGATGCCCCGATAGCAGCCCAAATCCATCAAGCGCTTGATGTTCATCGATACTTCGCGGCGTAGATCGCCCTCGACCGCGAACTTCGCAACCTGAGAGCGCAGCGATGCCACTTCGGCATCGGTCAGGTCCTTTACTTTCACGTGATACTTCACACCGGCGGCATCGCAAATGCGCGCGGCTCGGCTGTTGCCGACGCCGAATATGTGAGTCAGGCCGATGACGACATGCTTGTTCATCGGTATGTTGATGCCGGCGATACGCGCCATCTACTTCTCCACCCGCGCCCTCGAAAAAAAGCGCGCTAGTATATTAGAAAAACCCTTAAAAATCAATTAGCCCTGCCGTTGCTTATGGCGGGCGTCAGACGAACAAATGATGTAGACGATGCCGCGCCGCCGCACAACTTTGCAGTTCTTGCAGATCTTTTTGACCGAAGGACGAACTTTCATTTTTTAGCTCCAATGCCTCGAAGGCTGGCCTTTTTCATCAGGCCCTCATATTGCTGCGACATCATGTGCGACTGCAGCTGCGCGACGAAATCCATGACTCCGACCACGATGATCAGTAGCGAGGTGCCGCCGAACTGAAACGGAATGGCGGGATTCACCATGCGAATGATTTCAGGCAGCAAGCACACCGCCATGATGTACAAGCCGCCCCACAGCGTCAGCCGGGTCAGGACCTTGTCCAGGTATTCGCCCGTCTGCAGGCCTGGGCGGATGCCGGGAATGAAGGCGCCGGCCTTCTTGAGGTTTTCGGCCGTATCCCGGGCGTCATACACCAGGGCGACGTAGAAAAACGCAAATCCGACCACCAATAAGCCGAACAGGACAACGTGGAGCGGTTGTCCATAATTGAGGATGGCAGCGATCTTTTGCAAGGTCCGCTGGATGGCATTTGGGTTGGGGTTACTGCCGAAAAACTGGGCGATCGTCGCCGGAAACACCAGCAAACTGGAGGCGAAAATCGGCGGAATGACGCCCGCCATGTTCAATTTGAACGGCAGATGGGTGCTCTGCCCCTGCATCATGCGCCGCCCCACCTGGCGCTTGGCGTAGTTCACCTGGATTTTGCGCTGCGCTCGCTCCACGAACACGCAAAACAGGGTCACCAGGCCCACGACCACCACGATGAGCGCCACGACGAGCGCGTTCATTTCACCCGTTCGGACCATTTCCAGGGTGTTGCCGATGGCGCGCGGCAGGCCTGCCACGATGCCCGCCACGATAATCATGGTGATGCCGTTGCCGATGCCGCGCTCGGTGATCTGCTCGCCCAGCCACATGACGAACAAGGTGCCCGTGGTGATCGAGATGGTGGCGACGAACAAGAATTGCGGCCCGGGATTGGGTACCAAATTACTGCCCGAATTCTGAATGGCCAGCGCCGCGCCGAAGCCCTGAAACGCCGCCAGTCCCACGGTGCCGTAACGCGTGTACTGCATCAATTTGCGCCGGCCGGATTCGCCGTCCTTGCGGATCTGGTTCCATGGCGGATACACCATCGAGGCCATCTGCACGATGATGGAGGCCGTGATGTAGGGCATCACGTTCAGCGCGAAGATGCTGAAACGCTGCAGCGCACCGCCCGAGAACATATTGAACATGCCCAAGAGCGTGCCGTTCTGGGTGGAAAAGAAGGCGGCAAATTTGGCCGCATCGATGCCCGGAACGGGAATGAAGGTGCCGATCCGATACACGATGAGCGCGCCCACCAGGAACAGCAGCCGCTTGCGCATTTCGGCGAAGCGGGTGATATCCCCTAAGGCAGCGGCGGCATTGGTGGTGGATGTGGCCACGGGTTTCTCTTAAGCCTCGAATTTTCCGCCGGCGGATTCAACGGCGCTCTTTGCGCCCTTGGTCGCGGTGATGACTTTGTCCTTGATGATGAACGGCTTGGTGACCTTGCCGGACAAAATGATCTTCACGATCTTGGTGTTCTCGGACACCAGGTTCGCTTCGATCAGTCCCGCCAGCGTGACATCGGAGCCTGAGACGCGCATCAGATCCGATAACGTCAATTCGGCGCGCGAGGCCTTCATGGCCGAGCGAAAGCCGGTCTTCGGTAAACGCCGCTGCAGCGGCATCTGGCCGCCCTCGAATCCGACCTTGTGATAGCCGCCCTTGCGCGCGCGCTGTCCCTTGACGCCGCGGCCGCAGGTCTTGCCCTGGCCGGCGGATGCGCCCCGGCCCACCCGCAAGCGGGTTCGTTTGGAGCCGGCGCCCGGCTTGATCGTATTTAATCTCATCAGACCTTCCCCAGTGCGGGCTCGACTTTGAGCATGTGACTGGCGGCGTTCACCATGCCCCGGTTGGACGGCGTATCCGCCACGACCACGCTATGACCGATCCGGCGCAAGCCTAAGCCCTTGACCGAACCGCGAATACTGGCCAATTGCCCGTAGACGCTCCTGATCAAGGTCACCTTGATCGCCTTGTCCTCGGTCGCCTTTTGCGCTTGTGCTTTGCTCGCCATGATTAACCCGTAGTAATTTCTTCGACAGACTTGCCGCGCTTCGCGGCGATGTCATCGGGGGTGCGCAGCTTGCCCAAGGCGTCCATGGTGGCGCGCACCACATTGATGGGATTGCGCGAGCCGTAGCTCTTGGCCAGGACATTGCGAACCCCGGCGCACTCGAATACCGCGCGCATACCGCCCCCGGCGATCACGCCCGTACCGTCCGCGGCCGGCTGCATATAGACCCGTGTGGTCCCATGTTTGCCTTTGACAGCGTAGAACAAGGTTTCGTTCTTCAAAGAAACCGTGACCAGGCTCTTGCGCGCCTGCATCATGGCCTTGGAGATGGCGACCGGCACTTCACGCGCCTTGCCGTAACCAAATCCGACCCGGCCGGCGCCGTCGCCGACGACGGTCAGCGCGGTGAAGCCGAATTGCTTGCCGCCCTTGACCACCTTCGCCACGCGATTGACTGCGACCAGCTTTTCGAGCAGGTCATCGCCGGACATGGGTTTTTCTGTTCTCGCCATAAGTTGCCCTTAAGACCTTCAGTTAGAACTCGAGACCCGCTTCGCGAGCGGCCTCTGCCAGCGCTTTGACGCGCCCGTGGTACATGAATCCGGAACGGTCGAAAGCGACCTTCTTGATCCCCTTGGCTGTGGCGCGCGCCGCAATGGCGCGGCCGACGGCTTTGGCGGCCTCGATGTTGCCGGTGGATTTCAATTCGCCGCGCACGTCCTTCTGCAAGGTCGAGGCGGTGACCAGAACCTTGTCGCCTTCCGGCGCAATGATCTGCGCATACATATGCTGCGGCGTGCGATGCACCGACAGGCGCATCGCGGCCAGTTCTTTGATTTTTACCCGGCCGCGCAGTGCGCGGCGCAAGCGGGTGTCTTGCTTGGTCAATTTCATGATTACTTCTTCTTCGCCTCTTTCAGCGAGATCTTCTCGTCGGAGTACTTCACGCCCTTGCCCTTGTAGGGTTCCGGGGGCCGAAAGCCGCGAATTTCCGCGGCCGTCTGGCCGACGCGCTGCCGGTCGATGCCCTTGACGATGATCTCCGTCTGGGTCGGCGTCTCAATGGTGATGCCGTCCGGAATGGCAAAGTTGATCAAGTGCGAATAGCCCAGCGTCAGCGTCAAGTTTTTGGCCTGAACCGCGGCGCGATAGCCGACGCCCACCAGTTCGAGCTTCTTTTCATAACCCTTGGTCACGCCCATGACCATGTTGGCCAGATGCGCGCGCGTTGCGCCGGCGATGGCATTCATACCCTCGCCCGTGGTGTCCGCCTGCACTTCCAGGTGCTTCTCCTGCTGCACGACTTTGACGCCCTCTTTGAGCGCCAGCGTCAGCGAGCCCTTCGCGCCTTTCAGCGTCACGGCTTCCGCGCCGATCGTGGCGGTGACGCCCTGCGGCAGGTCGACCGGCATTTTTGCAACTCGAGACATAGTTAAACCTACCTAGCCTTATTGGACGACGAACAGCACTTCGCCGCCGGTGCCGGCCGCGCGCGCTTGCTTGTCGGACATGATGCCCTGAGGCGTGGAGACCACCGCGACGCCCAAACCGCCCAGCACCTTGGGCAGCTCATCCTTGCCGCGATAGATGCGCAGGCCCGGTCGGCTGATGCGCTCGATGCGATCGATGACGGGCCGGCCGTCGTGATACTTCAGTTCAATGGACAAGGTGCTCTTGGCGCCGCTGTTGTCGACACCGAAGTCCGCGATGTAGCCCTCGGCCTTCAGCACCTTGAGAATGGCCACCTTCAGCTTCGAGGCGCCCATGCCCACGGTCGGCTTGCCCGCGGATTGCGCATTGCGAATACGCGTTAAGAGATCGGCAATTGGATCAGTCATGCTCATTGTGCGCGCCTCACCAACTCGCCTTCGACAGGCCTGGAATCTCGCCGCGATTGGCGGCCTCGCGCAGCTTGGTGCGCGCCAGTCCGAATTTGCGGTACACGCCGCGTGAAC
>Ga0209007_1000420_pt1 | contig 17468 bp, 17 predicted proteins | sample JacPinW_OM1H0_O2_FD_187961 | JGI IMG/M metagenome (GOLD analysis project Ga0209007, IMG submission 187961) | Forest soil microbial communities from Algoma, Ontario, Canada - Jack Pine, Ontario site 1_JW_OM1H0_O2 (SPAdes) (version 2) | ecosystem: Environmental > Terrestrial > Soil > Boreal... | reverse complement strand
TCGTCAGGAACCCCTCTTTCGTAGACGTCGCTAGAGTCCATCCACGAAACACTGTTGTCCTTCTTGGCGATGAAGCCATCAAGGCTTGAAACTACGTGCAGCGTTACCGTCGATCTCACTGCGCTCGACATGTTTCCTCCCGATGAGGCCGACTGTGATCGCATCCCTCACCAGGAATAACGCATTGCTGCCCCTGTCATCAAGTCAACCTCCCGCAAAACGGCATAGCGTCTACGAGTTCCTGGCTGACTTGGCGGAAAGTGGGCTTTTCGTACACTGGCCCCAACGCAGATCACTCAGCCTGCTGCCGGCGAACCTGCCGCTGTTTTCGCGCCACCTCTATACTCCGAGCAGCCGATTCCCGATGGGGAGAACACGGACTCTTTCTTGGACGTGATCAATTGTGAACAGACAGGAATTCTTCTGGTCGGCTATCTTGTTTGGATCCTGGTCGTCCTCTGACGCACGGCCTGTGACTCGCAGGCTATAAAGTGGCGGCGGATGTGTTGTGACGGTGAGCCGCCTGGCTTGTAACTCTACCGGCAAAGCCCCAAGGAGAATGTGGCCATGGACTCTCCCACTCTGCTGTGCATCGATGACCGTCTACAAATGTTGGAGCTTCGCAAAGCGACTCTGGAATCTCAGGGTTATTGCGTCAAACTCGCATCGAGCGGCCACGATGCGATAAAGACGCTAGAGCAAGCGTCGGTGGCTGCGGTTCTGCTGGAGTACAAACAGGAAGGGATGGACGCGGAAGCCATAGCCTTCCATATCAAACAGAGGTTTCCCAACCTGCCGATCATCCTGCTCTCAGCTTATTCCGAGATGCCGGAAAGAATCCTGTGGTTAGTGGATGAATTCGTGATGAAGAGCGAACTACCGGAGCGGCTGGTACCGATCATCGAACGAGCGCACAGGCTCCTGCCAGGTTCTAGCGAAGGGTTGCCCCGCAGGCAGGGAGTAGCGTGATGAAACTCTTTTTTTGCAATTCTGCCGGAAGCTGCCCAGATAAGCTATTCTAATAAATATGGATCATCTACGGGTTCTTCGGGATAAGATTGGGCGTCTAAGAGTGGAGATCGCCAGCATTCAAGAGTTGAATGAACAATTTCGCCGTGGCGGCCGCAGTGGAACAGAGGCTCAGGTCGCTCACGGACAGAGGAATGAACGACTACAAGCAATCCAGCATGAGCTTGTGCAACTCGCAGACCTTGGGCGCAGAGTTGTTTCGACAGAACAGGTGAGGGAAAAGCACCGCTCCCGGCTGCATCGCGTCGAACAGAAGCGCGCAGCATAGCCGTTTAGCGTTTCCACATAATCGGCTGAGGAAGCCGCACGCTGGAGGCCGGATGATAGCCATTTCCAGCTTCTTTGCGACGCCGATTTGAAAGAAGCCGCCTGGCGCTGTCAGGTTGGCAATTCGATTCGGTCGGAATGCTTCTTTTCGCGTTCGTGATGGTTCGCAAGAACCCTTTCGAGCCAACTGAGAGGGCGGAAGCAAGGAAAAGCTAAGCGGCGTCGGTTTTCCTTTTTTGTTTCGTATCGCTCTTAGTCTCAGATTCCAGATTGCTGTGATCTACAGTCCACGGAAGATTATTACGCCAAAAATGTCGGACCATGCGTGCGCGATCATCCCCGGTCTCAGATTTTTTCGCCATAGAGCAAGCAGCCCGAACAGGACGCCGAACAGCGTGATTCTAGCTACCGGACCCACTCCTTCGTATAAATGTCCAATGCCGAATACAATCGCTTGAATAAGAACTGCCCACCCAGCGCTACCTGTGATCGCCTGAAACTGCTTCTGAAGGTAACCGCGAAATGCTAATTCCTCACAAAAGCCTGCGGAGAGCGCAACCGGGATCCACGTCATGCTCTGAAGAATCCCTTGGGGAAGGAGTCCCTGCGCCGCATTTGTCCCCCTACCTAGAAGGTGAGCATTCATCAGGCCCATCCACACCGCCCACAGTCCCGCGCCGAGAGCGATGTCCTTCATCACCGCTTTCGGCGTAGTCCATCCGCCACCAACGAGATCGCGTAAACGCACTCCGCGCTTGCACACGCCCATGCGGACGTAGAGAACCAGAAGCCATTCAAACACGGTCACAGAAATGTAACCGCCTACCGCGTTGCCGGTCTGCACAGTTGCTGGCGGATGCTGATTTGCGGCGTGCTGAAAGAAACCGCCAGCGATGGAGAGACCTACAAAAATTCCAATGAAAACAATCGTATGCCACGCTGGGGCGATGAGCGGGCTGCTCGACGGGTGAGAAGTAAGGTTCGCGTCTGCCGTCAGCGCATCTGAAACTGCATGATGGGAGGTCAAGTGTTGATGATGCGGCTGGTCTCAGAAAAAAAATGGTCAATTGAGCACAGGTGAGGCCGGGCAGTTCTCGAAACCCCGAGCAGCAAGTGTTCGGCAGATAATTTCCCCGCCGCGTGACGCGCATCGCGGCCAGCAGCCCCGCTGGGCGCGGGATCCTTCCAATCGGTTCGGTCGGGATGGGCATAGTTCGAACCAGCGGCGCGGTTGGGAATTGGCGCCACAGTAAACAATCGAGCCGAAGCAGGGCGATAGCAGAAAAACACTAGAGACTGGCAATTGCATCGCAATTAGCATTTCCCGGCCGGTCTCTCTGGGTTGGTAGAACCACGATGCAATCCGTCCTCCTGCAAAAGGAGCTTCCACTCATGTTCGGCGCGGTTCCGAGGTTGCTTTTCGCGCTTCTCCTGTTTTTGATGGGCAACCACTGCGTCTGTGCGCAATCTTGCCCAGCCAAGCAGCATCCCCCAGAAAGCGCTTGCGCTATACCGTGGAGCTGTTGAAGTCACATCCGACGATGCCTTACTCAATTTCAAATTGGCCATGACGCTCGATCGCACCGACGATACCGCAGCCGAACAGGTGGCCTTGCAGCAGGTGATGAAGATTGATCCCACTTTTGCCCTCGCCCATAACCAGGTCGGTTATCTCGCATCACGCGACGGAGATTTCGCTTCTGCGGAAGAGCACTTCCGTCTCGCCCTTCGGTCCGCCCCTGGTTATGCTGAAGCATGGGTAAATTTGGCCGCGGCACTCGGTATGGAATTACGGTTCCCTGAAGCCCTCGACGCGGTCGCCAATGCCATCAAGCTCGATCCGAAAAGCGATCAAGCACGGCAGGTACGCCAGAAACTGAGGGATGCGCAAAGTCAACGTTGCCAGTTTGTTGAATCGTGCATAAGGAATACTCGTCGGTCAGGAGTACTTCTGTACGCTGGATACCAGCGACAAAGATAAGTTGTAGTTCAATGGAGCGATCACTCAGCGTATCCATCAAAATGGCCATCCCTGCCAGACCGGACTCTCCCCGCTCGGTCAATGTCTTATTCAGAGGCGTGAAGCTCGGCGGATTTTGTTGCCGATGGTCGACCCCGAAGCGAGTTGGGGTCTTGGTGCTCTTACTCTCCAGCGGCAGTGCGGGCAGCGCACAAATGGCTCCAGCCACACTTTCCGATAAGTCATCCATGCATCAACACTATGATGCGGCTTATCGTTTTCAATCTTCCGGGGATTTGGCGCGGGCGGATGTAGAACATACGCACTTTTTGGTCGCGGCCCTGGATCACATCGCCAATTTCTATGCCAACACCGGAGATTATGCGCATGCGGTTCCCTTATATGACGAAGCACTGACGCTGGCCCCGCGCGATTTCGGCTTGCTGATGGATTATGCCGGTGCGTCCCTGGATGCACGCGATGCGAAGAAAGCAAAATCTCTTTTGCGGGTGGCGGGGGGTCTGGACACGAAAAGCACGACCCGGCGGCGGAAGGCCGAAATACGCCGGATGCTGGGCAGCGCTTTGCGTGCATTGGGCGACACCAAAGCCGCGATCGAGGAATTCCATGCTGCCATCGCCATCGATCCGAGTATCGAAAACCTGTGTGCCCTCGGCGAAGCCGTGTTGGATACGAACGGGCCTAAGGCGGCTGCCCCGATATTTGCGAAGGTGGTGGCGCAGTTTGGAGACACAGCCGCAGTTCGAATGCGAATTGGTCGGATCTATGGGTTGGGAGGAGTTCCGGATCATGCGATCGAGGAGTTCCAGAAGGCCGTGGCCATGGATTCCAAGATGCCAGGCGCTCACTACTCGCTCGGCGCGGCGTATATGGCAAATTCGGCGGCGGATTTCCCGAAGGCGGAGGCAGAGTTCCACAAGGAGCTCGCGCTCTATCCCAACGACGCGTTCAGTTACGCGCAACTGGGACAGATCGCTCTGAGGCGGCGCGATTACCACGAGGCTGAACTCGATTACAAGCGTGCCGCGACTTTAAATCCTCTCGATGCAGAAAACTTCGACGAGTTGGGCAAGATTTACTTGGCGACGGAGCGGCGATCCGATGCCGAAGCCGCAATGCGCAAAGCCATCGCTCTAACGGTCGATCCCGCAAGCAATAATTATGCGATTCAACGCGCACACTACCGCCTGGGACAGCTGCTCCTGGCAAACGGAGATTCTCCGGAGGGAACGCACGAACTCCAGATCTCTGAAGAATTGCTCGCCAAGCGCGATATTCAGGCTGGATCGAAACTTAGCGGCGAGCAAGTCGAGCGAAGTCCGTTGGAGAGGACGCGGGTGGCGACACCCGCTGAGACGGAGGAATCGAAGACCTTTGCCAAACAGACCGGGCCTCTCATCGCGGCAAGTTACAACAACCTGGGGGTCCATGCGGCCATGAAAGAAGAGTTTGCCAAGGCTGCCGGATATTTCCAGGCTGCGGCAAAGTGGAATCCCACCCTATCAGGCGTCGACAGCAATTGGGGCAGGGCTGCCTTTGCGGTCCACGAATGCGAGCAGGCAATCGGCCCGCTCCGCCGGGCTCTCGCTGCCCATCCATCGGATTCTGAGCTACGCGCGATGTTGGATGAGTGTGAGAGTAGAGTCCGATAAGTCTGCCGTACCGCGATGCAAGATGAATGCTGGAGCACATCTTCAAAACAAGAAACCGGCCACCTGCTCGGCAATCTTCTGGGTCTTTTCACGAAGCTCGCTTCCCTCCGGGGCAGCACTGTTGGAACTGATCCTGACGATGAAGGCGTGCTCCCGTACTCTGCTTACGACCTGTTCCGACAACTGTTTCTTGCCGTGTAGGCTGCAAACCAGTGCTTCGTTACCGATGGCGCGTAGCGGCGTGGCATTCTGTCCGCATTTTGCCGCGTACGATGAAAACTCGCGACTCGGGTCCTTCATGGTATCCACTTGGATTCGCAAACTGGCGAGCACGGCACCATCCTGGTGGGAAAATTCGCAAGTGGCGTCCTGCTTGTCTTCCCCGGAACGACTGACGGTAAACGTTACTGCTCCGTTCAGCGCACCCGCGGCAGTCGCGGCGTTGAGCCAGGGGCAGTTTTCACTCGCCTTGCACAAGGCTGGCGTACAGAGAGACAGAGCTAGAAACAGGATCCCGACTAACAAATTATTCTGCCGCATTTCACACCCCCAGAAAAGTTAGCGGCTCAGCGAAAGAACCATCCGCCGATGTTGCCTGGCATCTGAAACTGCTTTAGAAACCCAACCGTCACACTTTTCAAATCATGGCTTCCCAGTCACGCTCGAAGACGGTTTCGACGGAATTCCGGCGAGATCAACAGAGAGGTCCTTGTGCACGTGCCAGGGCACGCTCTCTGTCGAGACCTCAGGATGATCACGCAGAAACTCCAACGAGTAGGTGGGCGAATTGGGATCAGCCTTCTTGTCGGCAAAAAGCGTTGCTTGCTCGGACGCTTTGTCGTCCATTCCTAGCCGGGCATAGATAAGGGAAAGATTGTAGTGCGCGGCTACGTCATCAGGTTCGATTGTCTGCAGCGTTTCGAACTGAGCTTTAGCGTCTTGCAGCCTGTTTAGACGGTAGTAGGATTTCCCCAATTCTCTGCGGGCGTCCGAGGACCGCGGATACTGCGTAACCACCTTCTCCAAGTCAGCCAACTCCGCCTCAGAGTTCCCCGTGCGGCGTTCCACCAGTGCCATGTAGTACAGAGCGCGCGCGTCGTCGGGGCTGCGCGCCAGCGCCTTCTCTAGGTTGCCGCGAGCCGAGCCATATTTTTCCCAGAGAATATTTGTAAGCGCGATATTCGTGTAGCCGTCGGCGTAGTCGGGCCGCAGCTTTACCACTTGCGCGAAGGCGTTGACGGCGTCGGCATATTGCAACTCATCCAGGCACGCGATGCCGAAGTTGTTCCAGCGCATCCATTCGGGATTATCCTGCGGGTCGGGCGCAGCGACCGGGTTCTCGTCCAAATTCAAGGTCCGCGTGCGCGAGGTAATTTCTATGATGGGATAGGCGGGGTGGTCTTTTCCAAACACGTTGTTGAGATAACTCTGCCGTAAATGCCGGTAGTTGACGCGCGCCGTCACATTCAATGGGCCTTTGGCATTCGGCGGAACGCGGAATTGATACCGGACAAGGACGGAACGGCCCGCAGGAACCGTGCTGTCGTAGGCGACCGAGTGGATGGTCCAAACTTTGTGATTGTCCACGAACTGGCCATCCGTATTTACAGGGCGGTTGGTGAAGCTGTGCGCTCGCGGGTCAAGAGCGCCATCTTCCTGGAGGAAGCCGCTGTGATAGATTTCGGCTCCGTCGTCGTCTTTCACCTCGAACTCCACCCAGGCCTCGTATAAATCGCGCACTTCAGGAATGAGCGAGTGTCCGATGTTCTTATTCTGGACGACGACCATAGCCTCGATCGTATCGTTGGGTTTCAGTTGGAATGGAACCGAACCGAGTGGCGCAATCAGTCCATCCGTATAGGCTTTAGTTTCGGTTTCCCAAGGGTCCACCTTCTTGATCGCAAACAGGTCCACGTTCAGGAAGTTGCCCGCTTTCAAGAAGTCGATGGTTTTCTGCAATTGCTCGTCGAAACCGTAATAGAAGGGAACGGCCGTGTTGCCCGCGGTCCAACGGTGTGACGCAAAAGTCCCATTCTTTGCGCCGACCTCAAACAGCGACGGAGCGGAGCGCTTCATGTGGCAATTCTGGCAGGTGGTGAAATCCGCAGAATAGAAAGTCAGTGGATTCCGCTTCGAAAACTTCGAATTCTGCCATTCGTCATACACCGTGAAGGCGCGAATGAATTTGTAATCATTCAGCGGGGTTGGTAAGTTGGCCTTGTGGCAGGCGGAGCAAAACTCTGGCGTGCGGTAAAAGTCTTTCATCACGGTGTGGGCGTGGCGCTCGGGGTGGTCGAAAATCATTTCGTAAGGCACCTGCCCGGGAATGCGGTTCCCATTTTCGTCGGACATGACCGCCGGAATCCCCATCACGAACCCGCCGTTTCCGACCGTGGGCTGTAGTTGTTGAACGGAGTGACACGTTGTGCAGGTGAGACCCTCTTCATCAAAGGCGCGATCCACTTGCGAATTCTGAGTCAGCGCGCCCGACAAAACTCCAATGGGATTGTGACAGCTATCGCAATGGCGGGTGAATTCAATGCCTTTGGTCCGCGCCAGGATGTTCACGCTGGTGCGGTAAAACGGCGTGCGAAATGAGTTCGAGTGCAGCGCCTGACGCCACTGGCGGTAAGCTTCCTGATGGCATTTGGAGCAATACTTCGCGCTGGGAAAGGCGCCGGGCTGGACGAAGTCGTCGCCTACGACCTTGGCATTGCCCGGTGTCGATATATTTCCCGCGCCAAAAGGGAAGTTGTAGGTCTCGCGAATGTGGTCCGCGTAGTCTTTTCGAGTATTGTTCAACTCCGCCTGAGATTGGGGAGTGTAGTTGCCGGGGCGGTTGTTGTCGGGAGGCTGAGGCTGAGGCTGAGGCTGAGGCTGAGGCTGAGGGGTTGAGTCCTTCCTGGCGGGGTAGCTGTCCGACTGCGTCTGGGCTATGCATGGTAAGGCGGACGGGTAACTGCCCGCCAAGATAGCCGCGAACGCAATCTTATGCGCGGGTCGAAATTTCATCGACGCCTCCCCCAGAAAACCTGAATCGGCCCCCACTCCAGAAGTACCTAAGGCAAATCACTTCTACTTGCCAAAGCTCGGCGCAACGCTGTCGTAAACGCTGGGCACCAATCCCTTGCCTTCCTCCACAACAAAGAACCGGTCCACGCCTGACAGAGCCACAGACTCCACCAATCCGCTGGGCCAGTGAATTTCAAGCTTATCCACAGCGGTCGAGTCCCCAATGCCAAAATGCAGACGCTGATCATTGGAGGATTCGTAGCTGCCCCCGCTGAGAACGTCTTCCCGGTGACGCACACCGCCGGCGGTGAGGTAGACGGCTGCTCCGACCGCATCCCGCGGACTCTTGGGTCCGCCGACCAGTTTGAGGCCGACCCAGTGATGCTTGTCGGGATTCACGTTCTGCAATAGAGCCGGAACATGATCGATGCAGTTAATGACGACGTCGATCTTGCCATTGTTGAACAGGTCGCCAAAGGCCGCCCCGCGCCCCGGAATGACTAACGCAAGACCTGTGCCTTCCACCGCGGGCATGAGTTCAAACTTCTCGCCGTTCAGGTTGTGGAATAACAAAGGCCGCTGGGCCCACGACGTTCCCCAATTGTGATGATCGACCTGCGGGAACACGTGTCCGTTCACGGAAAAGATGTCCTTCCATCCGTCGTTGTCGTAATCGATGAACTCCGTGCTCCAGGTCAGGAACGGATACGTGACATCGGCTATGCCCATCTGCGTTGCGATTTCTGTGAACCGGGCCTTGCCTTCGTCGCGGAATAACGGTTTGTAATCGTCGGAGAACGTCCCTGTGTAGAGATCGAGCAAACCGTTGTTGCGATAGTCTCCAATGGCCATGCCCATGTTGGCGACTTCCTGGCCGTCCTGATTCAGCGCAAAGCCGGAAGGAATGCTGAAATCCTTGAATGTTCCGTCTCCCTTATTAAGATAGAGATAATTTGGAGTCGAATCGTTGGCGACCAGCAGATCCACTTTGCCGTCGTTGTCCACGTCGACGAACACGGCCGTAAAGCCATAGCGGCTGTGCCCCTCGTCGGCGACGCCCGCCGGTTTGCTCACGTCGGTGAATGTTCCGTCACCATTGTTGTGAAACAGGTGATCGGGTTCCCCTTTTAGACCGCGCGGACCGCACATAACACTGGCGCCGCGGAACTGGCAAAACGAGATCGCGTTGGGAGCGGAACTCGGCATTGGCGGAAGATGGTCCATGTCCCAGTGAATGTATCCAGGGACAAACAGATCGAGCCTGCCGTCTCCGTCGTAATCGCCGAAGGTGGCTCCGGTGGACCAGTTTCCCAGCGCAACGCCCGCAGCTTCGGCTACGTCGGTAAACGTGCCGTCGTGATTGTTGTGGTAAAGGCGGTTTTTTCCGTAATTGGACACGTAGATGTCGGGCCAGCCATCATTGTCGTAATCGCCGATCGCGACTCCAAATCCCCAACGATCGTTGGTAACCCCGGCCTTTTCAGCGACATTGGTGAATGTTCCATCGTGATTATTGTGAAAAAGCGCGGCGTGCGGAGGCTCGGTTTTGCCACTCAGCGCATCGAAAGTGGACCCGTTCACCAGGTAAATATCAAGCCAACCGTCATTGTCGTAATCCAGCAGGGCAACTCCTGAACCCGTGGTCTCGAGAATGTAGTTTTTCGCGGGAGTGCCCATGGTGTGACGCCACGTGGTCAATCCGGACTTCTCGGCGATGTCCTTAAATATGACCGGGCCGCTTTTCACAAAGCCACCCGCCGTAATCGGACGTTTCTCGGAATCAAGGACTGGCGCAAACTCTCCCCGGGTCGCCGAACCACCCTGCTGAGGTCGAGCGCTCGGGTCTGTGCCAAACGGCGACGAGACGCCAGATGCCTGCCCTTGTGCAGGGGCCACACTCCATAGACAGAGAAGCAGAATTACCGTCTTGTTCATGGCAAGCTCACAGGGTTGTACAAATGATCGATACTGCAGGGCAATATGCGAAATCCATTAGTAGATTCGGGGTATCGGTGGCAGCTCAGGTGCAGTCGGCTGGTTTAGAAGATTGAGAAGAGTCGCTCACTGTCGTTCGAGCCAGGAGATTCAGTGCAGGCGAAGCGCCATGTTCTTCGCTACCTTCTCGGCAGATTTTTGGTAAAGCTGCTGAACGAGATCAAACTCTTGGCCTGCGGCCGCCGTAAGCCCGAGCGTCTGATACAAACGGCCTAATTGATAGTGGGCATCGGTCTGAGAGGGATCGAGTATCACCGCTCGGTGAAAAGCGGCCTGGGCATCCTTGTATCTCTGTTCCCGCAGATAAATGGAGCCCAAATCCAAATAGGCGATGCGTATATCCTGGTTGATCTTCGTTGCCCGGCCCAACAGCGACAGGGCGGCATCCGTGTGATTGCTTTTGAGTGCAATGTCTCCCAAATAGGCCAAGGCGAGCGCATTACTGGAGTCGGCGGACAGTTCACTCTCGAATTCTCGCTTGGCCTCGTTATACTCGCGCAACTTCCAATACAGGTAACCGAGCCCGAAATGAACTCTGGGCTCGTTGGGAGAGATCGCCCCGGCCGCCTCGAATTCGGCAATGGCCTTCGAGCTCTGTCCCAGCCCGTCATACGCTTCTCCCATGAGGATGTGCGCTGCAGCAGAGTTGGGATCATGTTTCATGATCTGCTCGAAGTGTTCCTTACCGCAGGCGGCGTTATTGAGCCACCGGCAACACTCGACAAGAATCTCGTGAAGCTCTAAGTTTCCCGGTTGCGCCCTTGAAACGGGATCGAGATACTCGGCTGCTAGAGCGTATTCTTTGTAGCCGTAGTAACTCATTCCTAGCAAAATACGAGCCTGCGTGCTCGATGGATCAGCTGTTAAGGCAGATTTGAAAGCTGGAGCTGCTGCACGATAATTGCCCTGCTTGAACTCGGCGAGACCAAGATTGAGTTCAGCTCCGGGCATTCCGGGATTGAGCGCCAGGGCCTTTCGATAGGAAGACGCTGCCTCCTGATATTGTTGTTCTTTGGCAAGAACGAAGCCCAGGTGCGCAAAGGCGCCGGCATCCTGAGGATTACGCTGCGTGACCGCTATCCACAGCTCGGCAGCTTCCCCGAAATTGCCCTGGCGCTCAAACGCCAGCGCTTGCTCCGCAGTCTGCGCTTTCGCAAGAAAGGAAAGCGACGCCAGGAGGGCAAACAGAGAACACACTCTCTTCATTCTCTAACTCCGTTTCAGTTATCGAATTTACGATTCGTCGCACATAGCCGTCATGGAACTATTTCCAACATCGGGGAAACTCACGGGCAGGCCCTATCGATTACTTTCAGGATCTTAGGTTCTCTCCCGGCGGGAAATGTTACGTGCTCAAGCACTGTCAGTCTCTAGCCTTTTTCCGCTATTGCTCCGACGCAACGCTGTGCTTGGTTCGCATTTCAACGTCGAGCAATGGTCTCTGCAGGTCCGGTCCTGGCTGGGGGGAAGAACTAGGTGGTGGCATCCTTGCTCGATCCCTAGTATCAATCTGTTATTGCCTCTCGGAGTGGTTAGCTCGAAAATCAGCGGATTTGCGTGTGCCTTGAAATGACAAAGTTTGGCGCCATTCGGTCGGTCACTCTTCCTCTCGCGGTAGTCGCGGTGCTGATCGGGATCTGGACGATCGTCTGGCGCAGCGGTATCTTCCACCCTAGCGCATTTCCTGCACCTCTCGATGTTCTTCGTGCTTTCGGAGAAGAGGCACGGACCGGTCGCCTATTCACCGATCTGATCACCTCACTGTTCCGGGTCACTTGTGGATTTGGGTTGGCAGTGGCCGCCGGCATACCCGCAGGCCTCTGGATGGGGCAGAAGCAGATGGTGCGAACGGCGTTTCTCCCGATTGTCAACTTCTTCCGGAATCTTTCGCCTTTGGCGTGGATTCCCTTTGCGATTCTCTGGTTCGGCGTAGGCGACGCTTCTCCTATCTTTCTCATTTTTCTATCCGCTTTTTTCCCTGTGGTTCTGGCGACCATGGCCGCTGCCGCCAACGTTCCTACGATTTATTCGCGGGTCGCCAAGGACTTCGGAATGTCTGATTCAGAGAAACTGGCGCGGGTTACGCTGCCGGCGATCATGCCGCAGGTGGTCACCACGCTTCGGGTAACAGCGGGCGTCTGCTGGCTGGTGGTGGTGGCGGCGGAAATGATCGCCGGGCGCGACGGGCTTGGCTTTGCCGTAATGGATGCGCGAAACGGTCTCCGCACGGATATTCTCGTGGTCGAAATGATCGTCATCGGATTGGTCGGCGTCGGGATTGACCGTGGCCTCGAACAACTCACCAAAATCCCGAGTATCAGGTGGGGATACGAACGATAGAGAGTCTAAGATAACGTGAATGACCGTTTCCCCGCTGCAGCTTCGTCATGTTTCGCACTCATTCGGCGCTTTGGAAGTTCTCCGCGATTTGTCGATCGAGGTTTTCCACGGAGAGTTCGTTGCGATTGTTGGTCCCTCGGGTTGCGGGAAAACGACATTGCTGAACCTGCTCTCGGGCTTCAACCACCCGACTTCCGGCTCCATCGAGCGGAAGGGAAAGAGTCGGATGGTGCACCAGCAGGACGGGCTGTTCCCCTGGCAAACTGTTTCGCAAAACATCGCGTTGGGGCTGCGGCATGAGAAGAGCAAGCAGGAACGCCTGCAGGAGGTGCGGGAACTGGTACGGCTTATCCGGTTGGAAGGATTTGAGAACAGCTATCCTCACCAGCTCTCGGGTGGGATGCGGCAACGCGTGGAACTCGCGCGGGCATTGGCGGGTTCCTCCGACATTCTGCTGCTCGATGAACCCTTTTCGTCGCTCGACTATTTGACTCGGCTCCGCATGCGTCAGGAAGTGGCGCGCATCCTACAGGAACGGCCTCGTACCGTCGTGCTCGTGACTCATGATATTGAGGAAGCGGCTCAGCTTGCGGACCGGGTGATTGTACTGGGGGAGCGGCCGGCGCAGGTTCGCCATGAGTTGAGCTTGGCCACGCCGCGCCCGCGAAATCCGACGGACTCCGAGGTGGTCGAGGCGACTCGTCAGATCTTAACTGAACTCGATGTCGAGTCGGATTCTGGAGAGTACACCACTGTATAAGCGGTGAGCGCGTTTCGCGCAAGTGTGTTCGGAGAAGGAGTGCACCATATGTTTCGGTCTTCCATCGGTCGCTGGTTCTTGGGAGTAATTGTGTTCGTTGCGGTAGTCGGCCTGCTACGCTTCAAGCCGTGGCGGCCTAAGCCTGTCCAGCAAAGCGCCTCCGAGTGGGCGGACCGGCGCGAGGTGCTGAAGGTCGGTTTCTTGCCGGTCACCTGTCATCTCACGTGCCCGGTAACCGATTTTGCTTCCAAAGCCAGCAAGTCGACCCGATTCGAATCCCAGCGCTTTACGGACTTCCCCACCATGGCCGAGTCGATCAAGGCGGGGCGCATCGAGGCTGCCTTCATGATCGCTCCGCTGGCAATGAAATTGAGGGAAGAGGGTGTTCCGGTCAAGATCTTGTACCTGGGGCATCGCGACGGCTCGGAGGTAATGGTCGGGAAGAATACGGACATCAAAAGCTTGCGCGATCTTCGCGGCAAAACTTTTGCCATCCCCAGTCGTTACAGCAATCAGAACTTGGTCATCCACAGGCTGATGGAAGAACAGGGAGTGCAGCCAGAGGAAATCAAGTTTGTGGAGATGCCACCGCCGGACATGCCCGGCGCTCTCGCCGGGAAAGCCATTGATGCCTACTTTGTCGGTGAGCCCTTTGCCGCAAAGGCAGAGCTCGATGGCAGTGGCCGGGTGCTCTACTACGCCAAGGACATCTGGCCCCATTTCATCTCTTGCGTGCTTGTAGTGCACGAGAAGCTGATCAAAGAGCGTCCTGTCGTGGTCGCGGATTTGGTTCGCGGTATCGCGCAGAGCGGCGAATGGGCGGAAACACATCGTATAGACGCGGCCAAAGTGGTCTATCCCTACTTCCGGCAGGACGAGAAACTGATTCGTTACGTCCTTACGGAACCTCCCGACCGGGTTAGTTATCGCATGCTGAACCCCACCGATCAGGAGATGGAGAGAATCCGTGACATGGGGATCAAGGCGGGAATTCTGACGACGAAGGTAGAGATGAAGGATCTGCTCGATCGTTCTTTCATACCGGCGGACATCAAACCCGCCGACATCGATATGACCACCGCCGGTCAGCCAAACTGATGTTCCAGACCATCTCTAGCGGCGCACGGCAGCCAGAATCTTTCCTGGTTCTTCACGATGACACTACCCGTCTCTTGATTCTTCTTGATCTCTTCCTGGTTCTTCAGAATGAAGGACTGGTTCATTCGAATTGCCTGCTGACTGGCAAGAACTTCTGTTGCTGAAATTACTGCGGTTGACATGGTTGAATCTCCTGGGTGAATTTGAATCTGAGCCAACTCTATTTCCCAAGGTTAGCAAAGTCGGGTGACCTGGATCACAGTCGACGCTAGCACGGGCACACGTGGTTGGGAAAAGGCACTCCTGAACATTGAGCAATTAATACTTTCGATTGGGGTTATTCTCTTGGCGGCCCGCACGCTCGGCTGGATCTTCCAGCGCATCGGCCAGCCACGTGTCGTTGGCGAAATGACGGCCGGAATTGCCCTTGGACCATCTCTTCTGGGGCGGTTCTTTCCCGGCGCCTCTGCCTACGTCTTTCCCGCGGCATCTATCACCGCGCTCACGGTTTTGAGCCAGCTTGGGCTCCTGCTCTTTATGTTTGTGGTCGGCCTTGAGGTAGATCTCAAACGCGTCCTGAAACAACGCGCCGCGGTCGTGCTGATCAGCAATTTCAGCATCGCGCTGCCGCTTGTCCTGGGCCTTGGCTTGGCCACGGCGCTCTATCCGCAATTTGCCGGCCCGCGGGTGGGGTTTTCCTCCTTTAGTCTCTTTATGGGGACGGCAATGAGCGTGACCGCTTTCCCGGTACTCGCCCGGATACTTAAAGAGCGCAATCTTCTCGGAACCGGCTTAGGAACAATAGCGCTCTCTTGCGCGGCGATAGATGACATTAGCGCCTGGTTATTGTTGGCCATTCTCACCGCGATGGTGCGTTCCGCCCAAAGCTGGCACCGCCTTGCGGTTACGCTGCTCTTGCTGGTGGCGTTCGTGGCCGCCATGCTGGGCCCAATTCGCCGCGCGGCATCTTTCTTCGAGTCCCTTTATCAAAAGTACGGTACCGGCGTGGAACTCATGTCTTCTATGGTTCTGATCATGCTCGCCGCCAGCTGGACAACCGAGCGACTGGGGGTGCACGCGCTGTTTGGCGCATTTATGGCGGGTTTAGTCATGCCAAGAAAGGAAGGCATGATTGCCGAACTCGTGGAGCGGATCGAATCCCTCAGCCTGGCGCTTTTGCTGCCTCTGTTTTTTGCGCTCACCGGACTGCGCAGCCACATCGATCTGCTCACAGGGAGATCGATGTGGGGCTACACCGTGGCGATTGTCGCAACCGCCGTCCTGGGCAAGCTCACGGGAGCGGCCCTCACCGCCAGGGCCACAGGAATGAACTGGAAGGACTCGCTTGGTCTGGGAGTCCTGATGAACACTCGCGGGCTGATTGAACTGGTGATACTGAACGCTGGGCTGGAGCTCGGCATCCTGTCACCGCAGCTGTTCACCATGATGGTAATCATGGCGCTGGTCACAACTTTTATGACCACTCCCATCCTGATCGCCATGAAGATTCGGCCCCACTAGAGCTATGCGGACACATGACGAGGCTAGGCAGCCGTCACACCTGTGCACGCTGGGGCCGCTCCGGCAAAGAAGTTAAGAAGCTCCCACTTGTCGATATGATGTTCCACTCCGATTCGCTCGATCCGCCGAGCAAGGGCTTCCAATTGGTTCACACTACCGCGATCGTTGGGAGACCTGCCGAGACTTGCTAAATCAATGGCCAGGCAAGAAAAGCGCCCTAGCAAGTTGTCGAGAACCGCATGCCAAAGATGGCTGCTGGTGGGTATGCCGTGTATGAACAAAACAGGGAAGCCTGATCCGCGAGAAAGCCGATGCATGCGATTCCCCCGTTCACCGCATCGACAAAGCCAACTGCCAACTCGGCGGGTGGCTTCAGCCTTTTGCAGAGTTGATAAGCGATCCACGCAATTGCCCGGAAAAATCCAAGAAACAATCCCATAAGTAAGGAAGAGGCAACTCGCCAGGGCTTCAGGCGCGCGTACACCGCGTTCATGCTCCAGGCGGGGCTGGTGTAGGCAGTTCCTGCGCGTCCCACACCAAAGCGATTCCGGACTGGCGGCTCGTAAACGATCTTCTCGATTCCACTTCTGTATTTGCAAGGGCGGCGAACTTGTGAGAGTCACTTTGGCCGAGCCTTGATTGCATTCGGGCCGCTTGGTCAGGAGTGAACAACAGGTTCCCCATACTCATGCGGCGCAAGCAATCCGATTCCCACACCGGCGTCATGATGCCGGTCCAAGAGTGAGCTTGAAAACCGAGGAGCAGATGGCCCAATTCGTGTGCGGCGACGGCACCCAGCAGTCGCGGCACACTCGTCCCATACTCATCGTGGGCGGCTTGGATTCGATCAAAGAAAATGTCGGCATACTTCCCCGTCCCACTTTCACCGAGAAACGCCTGCCCAAAAACTAAATCCGATGAGGCTTTCCCCTTTGGAATCACACGCAGGACAAACTGACTCATCCCTGGAACCAGTCGGCAGTGCTCTCTCTCCGAGTCTGAAAGTTTTGAGTAACAATTGACCCAGGCCAGCCGTATCCCTGCCAAGCGGAAGATTCTGCCCGCCTCCAATTCCCCGGCTTCCAAAACGGATCGCTGAACGCGAGCGTCGTCGTAAAAGAGAATCTGAACCTCATGCCAATCCTGTGCCGCAGCGACCGAAGCGCCGCACGACAAGACACTGGCCCAGAGCAACAAAACACCTATACAAGTACAAGACTGGCTTTTTGCGAACACCATTTCGCACCTTCCGTGCCTGAAAGGTGGGCCCAGCCGTTGAGTGCCTCAAGGCTCTGCCGATGACGAGCGGGTTAAATCTCGATCACCGATTAACCCCAACCCCGTCTAAGAATTAGCGATAGAGATGACATGCAGAAGAGAACGATCAGAGTGCTAGACTCCGACCTTGTGGCAAGCTCAAATAGCCCAAGCAGAGGGGCACCAAGCGGAGAAGACTCCGACACGGTTTGCTTTGGACTGTTCGAACTTGAGCTTCGAACCGGCCAGCTACGCCGAAACGGGTCCAGGGTCAAACTCCAAGAGCAGCCATTCCAGGTACTCGCTCAGCTTCTTGAAAAGCCGGGTGATGTTGTTACCCGAGAAGATTTACGGGAGCGGCTGTGGCCGGCGGATACGTTCGTCGATTTTGATCACAGTCTCAACGCTGCTATTCGCCGACTGAGGGATGCCTTAGGGGACTCGGCCGAGAATCCTATTTTTGTAGAAACTGTGGCGCGTCGAGGCTATCGATTCCTGGCTCCCATTGCAAGAAAATCTACAACCAAGGACGGCGGGGTTACTCCTGTGACGGAGA
>Ga0209007_1000419_pt1 | contig 17475 bp, 14 predicted proteins | sample JacPinW_OM1H0_O2_FD_187961 | JGI IMG/M metagenome (GOLD analysis project Ga0209007, IMG submission 187961) | Forest soil microbial communities from Algoma, Ontario, Canada - Jack Pine, Ontario site 1_JW_OM1H0_O2 (SPAdes) (version 2) | ecosystem: Environmental > Terrestrial > Soil > Boreal... | reverse complement strand
GCTTCGAGCGCGACGGCGGCTTTTTGCCATTCGTCGACGACCCGGAGCAGGGGAGCGGGCGCGGGCGCGGAATAGCGCAGCGGATATTGCTGGCCTTCGACCTCGAAAAATCGATTGGGTTCGGCCGGCGCCAGGAAGTTGACGACGACTTCAATGCCAATGTTGATCGATGCGGAACCGGCGGCCATGCGGCGCAATGCGACGTCGCACGCAATGTCAAAACCCGCCGGGCTAGGCGAAAAGGCAAGAGTCTTTAGTGCGACCCAGTCGGCGGCGGCTTCGGAAGCGAGCGCAATGCTGGTGGAAGACGAGCCGGTGACCCGGTATCGCCCGCCGGCGAGCGCGGCGTCCTCGTTGAGCCGGACCATCGCGTAATCCTCGTGGTTTTTTTCGCTCGCGAACAGGAGCAAACGGAATGAATTTCGCGGCCATCGATCGTATTGGAGCCAGCGCTCGAGGTGTTCCTCCTTCGCCCGAGTTTGATCGTGGATGGATTGCGCGGCGTGCGAATGCTGTGTGGAAAGATTGCGCAGCTTCGCGTGGTAGGTTTCAGGGCGGCGGGCGAGCGAATTGATCAGCGTGATGTTGGGCGGCCGGAAATCGAGGGCGGAAATCGTGCCTCCGTCGTCCGGCGTCAGCAGCGCGGCGTAACGGTCGGACGTGAAATAGATTTCATCGCGACCGTTGGCGTCGAAATCGAGCAAGGCGGCGTGCGCAAAGGGCTTTTTGTGGTGCGCGAGCATGTCGGCGATGGTTTCGGCCTGTTCCAGCGCAGTCCAGTTCGCGGTACGCAGGTGCGGCGAATAAAGTCCGCCGAATACGCCGTGCCAGTAGGGATCGTTGCATTGACCGCGCAGCAGCAGAGTAAGGGCTTGGCGGCGCGCGCGCCGAAAAGCGCGATCGAAACGGCGGCTGCGCGCCAGGCGATGAACCTTTTGCGAAACGTGCAGCATTTTCTTGTGCAGCAGGTTCGATTCGGCGTATTTCGAGAAAAATCCGCGCCAGATACCCCCGCGTAGGAACGGCATGATGTCCGCGCGTGGCGCAAACTCGTCGAACAAACGGTGGTAGCGCTCGCGGGCCGGCGTGGCGAGCGACCATTCCATCATTTCAGTATAGGAAGCGGCGGGCAAATCGGCGCGGCCGATCGGCGCGTGGGACGCGACGGCATCGCCGGGCGTCGAAGTCACGAGCCAATCGGAATTTCTTTCGATCTCGGAGAAAAACCGGTCGAGCCATCCGTCGACGTAGCAAAGCTTATGGGTTTCGGGCCAGACGCCGAATTTTTCGAGATCATCGCCCATGGCGGCGAAGCCGCCGGGATGACGTTCGGCCGCGCCGCGCAGGAAATCCGCGGTTTCATGCTCGTCGCGGAAAGGAATCAGGTAGCGGAGTGCCTTCAGCCCGGGCAGCACCTTCACCGTGTGCCCGAGATCTTCGGAAATGTAATAACCAAAAAGCTGTTCGAGTTCGAATCCGGCGCCGAGGAAATGATTATCGTCGACTAGGGTGTAATCCACGTCCGCGGACGCAATGCAGGATGGGATCTGCGGCTCCCAGACGCGCTCGGCCAGCCACGCGCCGCTCGGTCGGGATCTGAAATGCTTTTCGGCGTATGCAGCCAGACGCGCGATCTGCTCCTGACGATCTTCGGGAGGAATCGTCACCAAGATCGGCTCGTAAAATCCACCGCCGACGATTTCGATCTGCCCGGAGGCAGCCAGCGTGCGAATTTTGTCGAAATATTCCGGATGCGCGCGCTCCATCCATTCAAGCAGCGGGCCCGTATAGTGCAGGCCGATACGGATCGAGGGATGGCGTTCAAGCACTTCGAGGAACGGCAGGTAGGAATCCTGGTATGCGCGTTCGACTACAGCGTCGAAATTGCCGACCGGTTGGTGGGCGTGGATCAGGAGGACGAGCTCGAATTTGGACACCGCGGGCCTCAGGGACGCGTTACAGAATAACCCGATTCGGGCCAAGCAGCGGCAGAGACTTTGGACTTCATCCGCGCGTGTCGTCAAACGCCAGCGGCGGGGCACAGCCTGACGCGCACCGCCGAAGCGCCGGCGAATCCGGTGAATCGTTCACCAAGGCGCGCCATGGCCACCTCTATGGACGCGTCGGACGCTCCGGCGGGTGCGTAAATTACTACGAGGACGTCGCGTGCCGCTTCGGTGATCATGCTGCGGGTCGAGTCGCTGATCGGGCTGCCAAAGGGGCCGTCGGGATCGGCTAGGACGGGACGGCCTTCGAGGTGCCAGGTGCGTTTGCCGATGCCCTCGTAGCACTCGCCAGTCGTTCCGTGGCGGAATTCGATCGGCGGCAGAATTTTCGCGCGGTCGTAGCAGCCGAGCGGCCAGCCCGTTTCGATCGAGATCAGATTGCCGATGTCGACCACGTTGGAGACACGGTAAAGCCCTTTGCCCTGGACGATTCGGCGGAGCAAGGCTTCCGATGATGGGCGGTATTTGGACGGGTCCATATCCCAGGCGCGGAACATCGACCGGACGGTGCGGGTCGACTCGCCCTCCGCAAGCGTTTCGATGGTGAACTCGCGAAGTTTCCGGTTACAGATGTCGTCCATAAGCCGTGAGAGATTCTCGTCGGTGGGCGCGACGCGAAGGGCGTCCGCTTCCACGACGCCAAGCTTCACATCCCGCAGTTCGATTTTGATTTCCATGGTCGCTCGCGAGTTTGCAGGCTGCTATGATCGCGGGAGAATTTTAGCGGCAATTCAACGGGCGGGCGATGGGAGAAAGCGAAGAATTTCGGCGTGGGATCGCGCTCTTCAACTCGGGCAAGTTCTTCGAATCCCACGAGGTTTGGGAGGAATCGTGGCTCAAGGCGCTCGGGCCCGAGAAGACCTTCCTTCAAGGGCTGATTCAGGTTGCTGCGGCGTTTCATCATCATGGACACGGGAATAGGCGCGGGTTGAGGTCGCTGCTTGCTGCGGGTCTGGCCAAGCTCGATCACTTCCCCGAGACGCATCGAGGAATTGGGCTGGGCAAGTTGCGCGACGATGCGCGGAAGTGGATGGATGAGGGAGCAGATTCGCGGCCCCTACCGCGGATCAAATTCAGCACAGGAGTAAGCTCGAAGGCACGACGGTCTCGCGGCTGAGCTTACTTGCGGCAGGATTGGGAGTGCTTGTTAGAGGAGTTGGATTCCCAAGAGCACAGACAGAAGTGTCCGTGCCACGTACGGCAAATCGAGCCGATGGTTATGCCTTCTTATAGTAGTCGGCGTTGATTTTCGTATAGCCGGTCCACTTCTCGGGCAGGTCTTCCAGCGCAAAAATCGCCGTCACCGGGCAGACAGGAACGCACGCGCCGCAATCGATGCACTCATCGGGATTGATGTAGAGCTGCGTCGCGGCTTCAAATCCCGCTTCGTCCTTGCGCGGATGAATGCAGTCCACGGGGCAGACATCGACGCAGGCGCTATCTTTTGTTCCGATGCACGGCTCGGCGATCACGTAAGCCATCTAACGTTCTCCTAGGATGTGCGCTGCCTTCAACAAACGTTCGCGCTGGGTCTAAGGATACAACCAGCAAACCAATTTTGTATCGGCAAATTTCGCCGCGAAAAGCCTCAGCGCTCGCGCGGGACTTCCCGGACCCGTTACTCGTTTGCGCCACGCAAGTTGCCGTGTCTGGCAGGGAACGGCTAAGATTGTCCCATGGGGTGAGCGACTGTGCGCATGCCAGGGCGAATTCTGTTCTCAATTTCGTTGGTGCTCTTCGTATCTTTCGCGGCGTTTAGCTTCGCTCGAGGGCCGATTGGGGGGGCAAACGCGGCGTCCGTAGCCGACGTGAAGCCCGGCGATCCGCAGCTTGTCGACCTAGCGGGCTACAAGGACATCATCGCGAAGTATCACGGAAAGGGCCTGCTGGTGACTTTCTGGGCCACCTGGTGCCAGCCTTGCCGCGAAGAATACCCGATGATCATCTCGCTTTCCAAAGAGTACGGACCGCAGGGACTCGCCGTGGTTGGCGTGAGCCTGGACGAAGACGCCGACATCGGCCTGGTTCGGCAGTTCCTCGACAAGAGCCAGCCTGGATTTCCCAACTATCGCCAGAAACCGGGAATCGATGCCGATTCGTTCTATCAGGGAGTGAATCCGGATTGGCGCGGCACGATGCCGCAAACGGATTTCTATGGCCGCGATGGCCACCTGGCGCGCTATTTCGTGGGTCAGAAGTCGAAGGATGCGTTCGTGCAAGCGATCCGCCTGATTCTGCTTACCGGCGAGTCGGGAAGCCTTTCGACGCCTGCAACACCAGCGGGAAACTGAACAGTCTTTCTTGATGCGTGGGCCCGTAATACCGGTAGTGGCCGGTAATCTTCCAGCTGAATAGAACGTCTTCCAGCTACGGTCCTGCGATTGATCGAAGCTGCTCAGGCGCTCTTGGCCGAGAGATAGCGCTCGGCTTCGATGGCTGCCATGCAGCCGGAACCCGCGGCAGTGATCGCCTGGCGATAGTGATGATCCTGGACGTCACCGGCGGCGAAAACGCCTTCCACATTGGTCTTTGGGCCGTGCGAGGTGATCAGGTAACCGTTTTCGTCCATATTGAGTTGGCCTTTGAAGACCTTTGTATTCGGGTCGTGGCCGATGGCGACGAAAACGCCTTCGACAGCGACAGTCTTCGTGGTGCCGTCCTGTGTGTTGCGCAGCGTCACCAGCTCCACGGACTTCTTGCTGACGTCGTGGACCTCCTGTATCTCGTATGGCGTGACAAATTCGATTTTTTCGTTGGCATGCGCGCGATCGAGCATGATCCTCGAGGCGCGGAATTCATCGCGCCGGTGCACGAGGTAAACCTTCTTGGCAAATTTCGTCAGGAAAGTCGCCTCTTCCATGGCCGTATCGCCGCCGCCGACCACAATGATGTCGCGATTGCGAAAGAATGCGCCGTCGCATGTCGCGCAGGTGGAAACGCCATATCCGAGAAGATTGCGCTCCGATTCAATCCCCAACATGCGCGCCGAAGCGCCAGCTGCGACGATCAACGTCTCCGCCTCAAACGTTTCCTTACCGGCCACAACCTTGAACGGGCGCTTGCTGAGATCGACCGAAGCCACGGCACCAGAACGAAACTCCGCGCCGAAACGCTGCGCCTGCTTGCGCGTACGTTCGATCAATTCTGGGCCCAGAATTCCCTCGGGGAAGCCCGGAAAATTCTCCACTTCCGTGGTCAGCGCAAGCTGGCCGCCCGGCTCGTATCCGTCCAGAACAAGCGGTTTTAGGTCCGCGCGAGCGGTGTAAATAGCGGCCGTCAGTCCGGCGCAGCCGCTGCCGATGATGATGACTTTATGCACTTTTCTCCCCCGGGCCCATTAGATAACCAGAGTGTGTAGTTGGATTCAGAAGCGGATCCCAAACCGCAATAGTATAGCAATCGCAAGGCTGTCGACCAACGGCTTGCACGAGCGAAGTGCAAGCGCGATAATCCCGCCCGCCTAGCCAGAGCGATGCCCACCACGGCCACACTTTTCCGGCTATTGAGCGAATTCATCCTTCTGCTGCTCGGCGGAATGTTGATCCTGATTGCGCGGACGCGGACACTCGGGCTGCCGGTGTATCCAGCGGCGTTGTTGATTCTCGGCGCGGTGCTGATCTACTGGGGCGTTCGCGTATGGATGCGTCCGCGGCCGCCTGCGGATCACTGGCCTACGCGAATTCAAGCGGGATCGCTGATGCTCGTGGGATTTCTAGTATTGGCAATCCGGCTTCTGCCGCTGCGTTACACGGCGCTGTCGGTAGCGCTGGCCGGAGGCGTGCTGATGCTGCGAGGAATCACGGTCGCGGTTTTATTGGCGCGCGCCAAATCATAGTGGGGGCTTTCGCGTCGTTTAGCTTGCCAGCCGGGAACGTTCCCGCTACTCTCATGCGCTGCGGACCTGGCGAAATCCGCGCGAATTCTCCCAGGCGGTTTCTCCCGGCCGAGATCGTCGACTCAAGTCAACCGACCCAATCGCGAAATTCAGGGGGCGATCATGTTCAAAGAATTCAAGGCGTTTGCGATGCGCGGCAACGTGCTGGATATGGCCGTGGGCATCATCATTGGCGCGGCATTCGGCAGGATCATCACGTCGTTTGTCAGCGACATCATTATGCCGCCGCTCGGGCTGGTCATCGGCAAGGTCGATTTCTCGAGCCTGTTCCTGAATATTTCGGGTACGTCGTATCCCACGCTGGCGGCGGCGAAGACGGCGAACGCGGCTACGATCAACTACGGGGTATTCCTGAACACGGTGATCGATTTTCTGATCGTGGCGTTCGTGATTTTCTTGCTGGTGCGACAGGTCAACCACTGGGGCAAGCCTGCTCCTGCCGCCGCGCCGACGACGAAGGAATGCCCGTATTGCCTGACGCAGATTGCGTTGAAGGCTACGCGCTGCCCGGCGTGCACTTCGGAAATCCCCCCGGCATAGGAGCGAATGCGCGAGCGGCGGCGCTTACGTCCCTGACGGATTGATGCGGCGGCTCTTGATCTCGTTGAGGTGTTCGCGCAGGCGTTGGAGAACCGCGGGCGTGTGTCCTTCCGACATTTCCCGTTCGACCTCGGCGAGTGCGAAATGCACGATGTCGTGGTGATGGACCTCTTCTCCCGGCAGCGGATCGCTCAGTTCCAGCCAGACGCGATGCAGCAGATCGATTTCCTTGGGTGTAAGCCGCGGCGCATGTGGGCCCAGGTAAAAAATCTGTTCCTGTCCCTGGGGCGTGAGAATCTCCAGCGTCACGCGAGGGCGCGGCTCGCCCATGCGTTCCCAGGCAAAACCGATTTCCCGTGCCTGCTCCTGCAGGTCCATCTTCGATGAGCTCCCGGCCACCACGGTGCTCGATTGCAGGTTGTCCGCGGTGCGCAGCACGCCTTCCCACAAATCATTTGCGGCGACGACCGCCAGCCGTACCGGTTTGCCTTCTTTTTCCGCGAGCGCCAGGACTTTCGTAAAAAGCAGCTGCTCGATCGTACTGAAAAGCTGATCGGGCGATAAATCGTACTCACCGGTCGCGGCGCGCCGCAAAATCCGTACGTGCAGGACCACGATTTCCGCTTCGCGCCGCTTGGCACGCCGCAGCGCGGCCTCCAGCGGATAGAGCGCGTACTGCGTGCTGACGGGCACGAGAATATTTTTGGGCGCCACGCCGATGTTTTGCAGTGACAGGTCGCCCGCCTGTGTCAGATTGAATTGATCGAGCTCCACGTGCCGCTCGCCGCGCGTACGTTTCTGGGCCTGAATACGCTTCTCGGAAATCTCGAACACCGCGAAAAGCACCGCCGAGAAGGCGACACCGGAAACCGTCGCAGCCGGCTTCGTGAACAGGTTAACGACCGCGATCGACAACAGCACCAGCGTGATCAGCGCCACTCCGACGGGCAACTCTGTGTTGCCAACGCGAAAATTCAGCGGGACTTTGAATTCGCGGGCCTGCGGCTGCGTATAACGCAAGACCAGCACAGCCGTGCCGTTCAGAACGAAACTCCAGATCACGCCGAAAGCGTAGAGGTTCGCAAGAAACGTCACGTCGCCACGGCTCAGAATGATCATCACGATCTGAAGCGCGACCACCATATTGATGATGCGGTGCGACGTACCGAACCTGGGATGCGGCTGCCGGAACCAGTCCGAGAGCACGCCGTCTTCGGAGACGCGATTCAGAACACCGTTCGATCCCACGATGGCGGTGTTCACTGCGCCGGAGAGAATCAGCGTCCCGACGACCACCACAAAAATGTGGAAGATCAGTCGTGCGACGAAAGGCCCGGTCAGGCTCATCGCCAGGCCGCCGATCAGATTCTCGAAATATTGCGGGCGCGTCTTATCCGGGATGATCATCACCGCAAAAAAAGAAACCAAGGACGTGAACACCATGCTGTAGATGAAAATCACCAGGGCCGCTTTTTTTAGATTCTTAAGCTTGGGGTGTTCGATCTCACGGTAGACCTGTGCGAGCGACTCTGCGCCGCTCATCGCCAGAACGGAATGCCCGAGGCCCACGAATACGGCGACCAGAGTGAAGCTCTGCAGGATGTGGCTGTGCGCGAGCCAGCCGAGCGCATGGTCGCTCATCACGATGTTGCGCGGCCGAGGCGCCGGCGGCAGATGACCGCCGCGAACCAGCAGCGTGTAGCCGCACCAGGCGATCAGCGCGATCACCATGACGGTGGTCAGCTGCATGATCCACAGCGCTTTTTCGCTCGATTCGGAAATTCCTTTGATGTTCTGCCACCAGAAATAGAGCGTGGCCGCCACCGCCAGCATTTCCGCGGCAGCGTTGGGCGCCAACGTGAAATGGACGTGGGCGTAGGCCAGCAGTTCGTTCAACAGCCCCGCCAGATACTGGCCGGCGGACACTCCGCTGATCGGACCGGTGAGGATGTAATCGAACATCAGCGCGGAAACGGAGAATTTCGCCAGCGCCCCGCCCATCGCTTCCTTCACCACGCGGTAGACGCCGCCGCGCACGAACATGCTGCAGCTTTCCACATACAGCTGCGACACCGCGTACGACAGCAGCATCGTAGCGAAAATGAACCACGGCGCCGATTTGCCGATGAATTGTTCCGCTTCACCGCCGGCGTAATACGCGGAGGACGCGAGATCGTTCAAAACGATCGCCGCGGCGCGCCAATAGGAAATGAACGCCAGCATCGCAGTGGTGGCGACCAACACTTTGGCGACCGGACGAACGGTTGGCAAAGAAGGAACGGAACCCGTGGGAGTCGCAGACATAAATATTTAATAAACGTCGAAACTATACGTGGAAATTTGCGCGAAAGGAAGGCGGGCGAGCAGCATCTTTAATTTCAATTGCTTGCATCGCTTCTTTGAATTTGGAAATGCAGCGGTTACGCGGTGGTTTGTTTGGCGGCAGGGCGAAATTCGCGCGCGCAGGCGTCGCAGGGGCACATTTCGCGGAGCGCGGCGAAGCTGTAGATGCCGGTCGAGTGGCTGTCGGAAAACTGGATCTGAATCGCGTAATTTCCCACCGACGTCGCGCCTTTGGCTGTCACCCGGGGCTTGAACATCGGAAGCAGATCGGCGCTGCGGGTCTTGTCCCGCGCTTTCGTTTCGCGCTCGTCGTTGCACGTGGCGCACGGGCAGTTGTCGCGCAGGTAGGGGAACGTATAGCGGCTTGTATGCGCATCAGACCACGTAATGGCCACGCCTTCGCCGGAGGTGACGTGTACCTTCACGTCGATGGGCGTCTTCCGCGAATCAATTGGCAGCGGCATCGACCGGCCTTTCGCCAGGGGCGGCAGTCTGTCCAGCAGGAACAGCTTTGTTGTCCCGGGTCATGTCGACGGAATTCGCAATTTTGTCGGCGGCCATGCTGGCGCACGACACGATTCCTTCGGCGCCGCTCCATGGCGCAGTGAGTTCGGCGCCGCGGCGATTGATTTCGTCGACCGACTTAGGCCGGCCGTCGCCTGATCCCGGGAACACGACGTAGGAAACGCCAGCCCGGCTCCCGCCCCGGCGCGCATCGGACCAGATGCCGAGATTCTCAGCCAAAGCGATCGAACCTTCACCCAGCGCGCCGACATCTGCAAAGATCGCGTAGGAATGCTTCCCGGTTCGCTCGCTGAACACCAGAACAATATCTCCCAGGCGAGCTCCCGCCCGCTCCGCCAGGTCGCCCGGCAATGCGACGTAGGGAATCTGCGTGGCATCCACGAAGCGCGCGGGATCGTTGTGCCGTTTCGTGCGGTCAAACAGCGCGGTGCAGGATATGTAATATCCGGGAAACGGATCATCAGGGCCCTGCACGAAGGGATTGCCGTCTTCGTCTTGAACGATTCCATCCCATTGTCCGGGCTGGCCGGCATTGAACAGGTAATCGAGGCCCGTGTCGTCGGCGTTGTAGGCATTCGGCGCGCCATCGGCGTCGATCGCAAGCCCGGAGCTGAAGAAGAATGCCGGGCCGCCGCCCAATTGCCAGATCGGAGCCTGGCCCCGGAGTTCGCCGAAACGATAAACGTCAAAGTCGAACCAGCGAGAGCTGGTCGGGCAGGCATCCCGTGAAATCGCTGCGTTGAGCGGCTGGGGGCTCTGCGCCAAGGTTGAAGCGGGCAGCGCAAATACGATCGCCAGCGCCAGAATCTGGTTCAACAATTTCATACTCGACTATTATACATCCTCGTGTTCGGCGAGCGCGGGGAGCGGCCCTCGCATCGGGCGCCCGGGCTGATGGCTTGCGCGAATGGAGTCGCTCGGCGGATACTACGCGCCAGCTAGGATAGTCCGCCGTCCGAGGAGGCGAAAACTCTCGATGTCCGTCGCGTATTTGCTTAAAACCGAGCCGTCGGAATACTCATTTGAAGATTTGCAGCGCGATGGCGTCACGCAGTGGGACGGCGTCTCCAATCCGACCGCCGTGAAGAACCTGCGGGAAATGACGCCGGGCGCGCAACTCGTAATTTACGAAACGGGCGATCGCAGATCCGCGGTGGGAACCGCGACGGTCGTGTCGGTGGACGCGAAAGACCCGCGCAAGCCGATTGTGAAGATCAAAGCCGCAAAAGCGATCGCGAAACCGGTCAGCCTCGACGAAATCAAATCGCACAAACTGTTCGCCAATTCGCCCCTCGTGAAAATCGGGCGGCTTTCGGTCGTGCCGATCACCGCCGAGCAGTACAAATTCCTCGCCGGCCGCTAGACGCGCCGCGCGGCGTGCTCCACCGCCAGCCGCCCGTGCGCTAGGTCGACGCGCCGGTCCGCGAGCTCGCCGATCGAGGGCGCGTGCGTCACCATCAGGATGGTGTGCCGGTCCGCATGCAGCTCGCGCAGCAGCTTCAGCACGATTCCTTCGTTGGCTTCATCCAGATTGCCGGTGGGTTCGTCCGCGAGAATCAGCTTGGGCGAATTGATCAGTGCCCGCGCCACGGCCACGCGCTGCTGCTCACCGCCCGATAGCTGGCTCGGCAAATGTTCAATGCGATCGGCCAGTCCGACGCGGCCCAGCGCCTCGCGTGCCTCGGCTTCGTCCGTGGTGCTGTGAAAATACTGCGCCAGCATCACGTTTTCGAGCGCCGTCAGGTAGGCGACCAGGTGAAACTGCTGAAAGATGAACCCGATCTTCTCTGCGCGGAATCGCGCCAGCCCGCCTTCATCCAGCCGCGCCACGTCCACGCCGTCCACGAGCGCGCGCCCAGATGTCGGCGTGTCGAGCCCGCCGAGAATGTTGATCAGCGTCGTCTTGCCCGAACCCGAAGGCCCCATGATCGCGATCCACTCGCCGGATTGCACGTCAAAGGAAACGCCATCCAGCGCGCGCACGCCGCCAAATTCCTTGCGCAGATTTTCGATTTGGACCAGCGGCGCCACTATTCCCCCCGCAGGATCACAGCTGGCTTCACGTTTCCGAGCCTTTGCAACGGCAGCGCGCCCGCCATCGCCACCACGACCATCAACACGATCGTAAGCGGGAAAATTTCCCATCGCGGTGCGATCGATGTCCCAAAAACGCGGCGGCCCATCCATCCCGCCAGCGCCATTCCCGCCACGCAGCCGATCACACCGCCGGCCGCGCCCAGCACTCCGAGTTCGGCGAGGAATAATCCTACAATGCGCGCGATCGTTCCACCGAGCGCCTTCATCAATCCCACGTCTGCGCGACGCTCCGTCGCCAGCGCCGCCATCGTCGCAAGCACGCACAGCGCCGTCAGCGCCAGGATCAGCACGATCATCGAGAGTATCAGCAACCTCGTGCGACCCAGCAGATTCCCCTCCGCATCGGTGACTGCGCGCACAGGCCGGACTTCGTATTGAGGGAACGCGGCTGCAAGATGCGCGGCGTATCTCGCGATACTTGCTCCCGAGCCGGTCACGTTCAGTTGCCACAAAGTCACGAATTCTGGTTGGCGCGTCAGCTTCCAGGCGACGGGCAGGCTCACAAAAATCTGGTTGTCGTCCGCCGCACCTGAATCGATCACGCCCGCAACGTGAAGTGCCGCTCGATTCCCTCGGTAGTCGAGCTGGATCGGATCCCCGGGCGCGACCGCAAATTGCTTCGCGGCCTTACGGCCGATCAGGCAGAGCGATGCGTCTTCGCGCGGCCCGACCCAGTTCCCCTGAATTCGCCAGGTGGGATTCAGTTTGGCAAGTTGGTCGAGCCAGGTGCCGCCGGTAACCACAGGAGTTCCAGAAACGCGCGTCACGCTGAAGAAAAACGGGGCAGCGGCGGCGACGTTCGCGGACTCGGGACCCAACGCGGAATTGCTGAGCGCAAATTCGGGCGGAACTTGAGCGGCCGATGGCGTGCCCAAGCCGCCAAAATCCACGCTCTGATCGGCGTTCTTCCCGGAAACGATGATGTTCGGTCCGAGAAGCCTGAATTCCTGTGTGAGCTTGCGGGAAACATCGAGCTCGACGGTAAGCAGTGCCGAAATCACAGCAGCACCGCTGATCACCGCAACCAGCGCCACCGCCAACCGCCCACGATTGCTGCAAAGAAGCTTCCAGAGCAGTCGGCCGAACACTATTGGCCCCGCAGGATCGGCGCGGGATCGAATCGCGCCGCCCGCCGCAACGGAATCAAGCCGCCGATCAATGCCACCAGCGCCGCGATGGCCAGGATAATCGGCAGCAGGACCAGCCTGGGTGAGGCCGGCGTGCCAAAAACGCTCTCGCCGAGCACGCCTGCCAGTCCCGCGCCCACCGCAAAACCGAGCGCGCCGCCAATGAGTGCCAGCGTCAAATGCTCGGCCAGAAAAAGGGAAGTCACGGACGTATTCGTCGCGCCGATTGCCTTCATTACGCCGATTTCCGCCCGCCGCTCCAGCACAGCCGCAGCCGAAGTGGCCGCAATGGCGAGCGCCGCGGCGATCAGCGCCGCCAGCGTGACGATCCAGAGCAGCGCGCTCACATGCGAAAGGATTTTTCCCTCCGAATCCGCCACGCGCCGGATCGCTCGCACGTCCGTCCCGGGCAGCACCTGTTCGATTTGGTAGCTGATGGACGAAATATAGGGCGAACAGAACCACCGGTCGTATTCAGCAGGCGTCAGCGATTTCGGATCGCGATCGGCGAGCGCATCAGCCGGCTTTGTGATCGCGCTGATGAAAAGCTGCCGGAATTCTCCGGGGTGATTCGAAATCTTCTGCGCGACGGAGAGCGGCACGAGGATCGCATTATCCTCGTCGCCTCCGGTCGAAACGGTTCCCGTGATCAGGAGAGGTACGAAATTGTTCGAGGCACCGTTCTTCCCGATAGAAACAGTCTTGCCGACGGCGAAGGCATCGGGATTTTTCGCGGCGAGTGACGCGCCCACGACGGCTTCTTCCGCGTCGTCTTGAAACCAACCGCCGTGTATCTGCCAGGACGGATGAGTGGATTTCAAGCCGGTCACGAAAGTTGTTCCGTCCGGCACCGGCACGCTGTGTTCGTACCACGCCCCGATCACCGTGACGTTCGTGGACGCCAGCGAGCCGGCGCGGGCAAGGGAAGGGGAATTCGCCGGGACATCCAGAAACGGCGTGAATCCCAGAATATTGTGCCGCCAGAAAATCGTCTTCAGCTTGCCGAGGTCCGCTTCCTGCAAATACGCGCCCTCGTCGACCGGCCGGTAATCCACGCCACCGATTTCGAGCGGCAGGGTGTCGGAAAGGGGGGTCACGATCAGATTCGCGCCCAGGCTTCTAAATTCTCGCGCCATGCGGTCGCCCACTTCCAGCGCAATCGAGAGCGTCGCCGTCGCCACAGCCATTCCAAGGACCAGCGCCGCGGCAGTAAGGGCTTTCCTGCGCGGATTGCGCACGAAGGACTCGCGAACCAGGCGGAAAAACATGTCAGCCGTGGATCATCGAAGTGGAATCGAGGAGCGCCGCAAGATCGACGATTACCTCGCCGCCCGCAACGGTGGACTTCACGGGAATGGGGTTGCAGCCGCCGTGCTCGCCGATGGAGGGGGCGTAGATCGACGCCCCGCAATTGCGGCAGATAATGTTCTGGCCTTCCTGCCGATATCCAGCGCGCCCGCAAATCTGGCAGGCATCGAGTGCCGTGGCGTAGTCGCCATTGGTCTGATGGATTACCAGAAAGCGAATCACGGTACCGTTCACGTCGGCGGTGTAGAAATGCAAACTTTGATCCGTCAGTTCGGTCAGAGGAATTCGCACCTGTCCGTTCTGGGCCACCAGCGTCTTGCTGGGCGCCAATGCATTCACCGTGCGGGCATAGGCAAATTCGGCCGCGAGCGCGATAACCACCAGCGAGCACAAAGTCGCGGCCGCGAAGCTCCAGCGCCGCTGCCGTCGATATTCCCACTCACGCATGCGCCGCTCCGCGGAACTCGCGGCGGAGTCTTCAGTCGGTTTTCGCGCGCTGAACCACTCGCGGAGCACCACCAGCGCCGCAACGCCAAGAATCACGGCGAAAAAGAAAACTTCGTTGCGCACGATCGGGCCGACGTAGGCCATTTCCGCCTTGCTCGACCAGATCCACATCGCCTCGCTCAACTCATGCACGCCGGTGAGCGCCAGCTGGAATGCGACGACCATTAGAATCACGCTCGTCGCCGCGAAAAACCGGTGCAGCGGAATCTTCAGCGTCCCCTGGAAGAAAAACACGCCCACGCCCACGGCGATCGCGATCCCCAGCAGCGTTCCGATCCAGACCTGCACGCCGGCGGTCGAAAGCTCCACCGCGCGGAGGATCAGTACCAGTTCAGCGCCTTCGCGCACGACCATGAAAAACACGAACGCCCCCACAGCCCAGCCGGCGGCACGCTTCGATTTCTGCGCGTAGGACTCCACCCGTTGCTCGATTTCCCCCCGAAGCGTGCGCGCCACGCGATTCATCCACACGATCATGGTGACCACCAGGGCCGAGGCGAGTAACATCAGCAGGCCTTCAAACCCGTCTTCGCTGATGGCCCAGTGCTCGAGCAGCAGGGCCGCGGCGACGCTGGCGGCGCAAGCCAGAAAGACTCCGGCCCAGGCGTATGTGCGCAAGGCGCGGCGGCCCGTCCGATTCAGATAGACTAGGACGATGCCGACGACCAAAGCGGCCTCAACGCCTTCGCGGAGAGCAACTAAGAGAGCGGAAATCATGAAATCCCAGTTGTAAGACGTTTACAACTACAAGGTAAGATTAAATTCTTGTTACGCTAAAATCAAGCGAATTCGGCCCCCGGCCCACGCAACGCAATCCCTGTACAATATGCATCCTACATACGATGGCCAATAGTTTTCATGGTTCCGGGCGCTCCCACGGCGCCCGCGTTGGGCCTGTGTCCGTGGTCAGTCTGCTGGCGCTGCTTGCTCTGGCCGGACTGGTGATCTCGGCTGCGCGGGCACAGGATCCGGTCCCCTCGTCCGCCCAGTCTTCCGACTTTAAGCCGGACGCGAAGAAAGCGAAGGCCGCATACGAAGAGGGAAATCGCGCTGAGCGGCAAGGCGACTGGTCGACCGCTTACACCGAGTATACGGACGCCGCGAACTACGCTCCGGCGAATCGTGACTACGTCATCCGGCGCGACGTCGCGAAAAGCCGCGTCGTGCAGTCCAAGATGGACATTGCCGAGCGCGACGCAATTTCCGGCCGGCTTGACGAGGCACTGAAGCAATTGCTAAGCGCGAGTTTTATCGATCCGCTGAACCCCGCGGTTCGGAAACGGCTGGCGGAATTGGCCACCGCGGAAGTCGGCCAGATTCGAAAAAAGCCGGACGTCGAGCTTGCGGGTGAGCCGAAGCTCGAATACAAAACGGGCACGCGAACCTTTGACTATCGTGGCGACACGCAGGGTGCCTATCAGGAACTCTCGCGCCAGTTCGGCGTCGAGGTTGCATTCGATGTCGATTTGCGTTCGCGCCAAGTCCGTTTCCAGGTAGCGGACGTCGATTTTCCCACAGCCGCGCGATTGCTCGGTGACGAAACGGGAACCTTCTGGCGTCCGCTCTCGGCACGGCTCTTCTTCGTGGCGGACAGCACCGCGCAAAAGCGCAAGGATTTCGAGCCGTCGGTCGTGCGCACCATTCTGCTGCCGGCGTCCGAAACGCCGGAACAGATGACAGAAATAGTTCGCATGGTGCGCGACGTGACGGGCATCACGCGCTCGGACCTGAATACTGCCAGCCGCACGCTCACTTTCCGCGCCTCGCCGCACGCCGTCGCGCTCGCCAGCGATTTGATCGACGATCTCGAGAAGCCCACTGGCGAGCTGATTCTTGAAATCGAGATCCTCGAAGTGGACCGCACCAACGCGCTGAATTTGGGGATCGTGCCGCCGCAACACGCGCAGGTATATACCGTCAGCACGCAGCAGATCGAGGAAGCGGCCGCGTCCGAAGAAGGCTTGCTCGACGTGATCGAACAGGTTCTGGGAACCACGACTCCCAACGTGATCGCCTTCGGCGGTGGTTATACCACTTTCTTCGCCACGCTTCCGAACGTGGCCGCGAATTTCTCGCAAATGCTCTCGCTGGTGCGCACGGGGAGGCGCATCCTGCTGCGCGCGCAGGACGGCAAAACCGCTGATTTCTTCGTGGGCGAGCGTTTTCCGGTTTCTCTCGCCACTTTTTCGCCAAGTTTACTGAACGGGTCGATCACAGGTGCCGGCACCGGGATTAACAATCCGCTGACGAACTATCCGGTGGGGAACTCGCCGTCATTCATCGCCACGAACATTCTGCGCGGCGATAGTTCCTTCAACGATCTGATCGTCGCCAATTCCGCGGACAACACGATCTCGGTCCTGCTAGGCAACGGCGATGGAACTTTCGCCAATCAGGTGACCTACCCGCTCGGCGCAACCACCGACAAGGACCCCGTCTGGATCGCCACGGGCTCCTTCGACACACCCAACGATTCCAACATCGATCTTGCCGTGGCCAACAAGGGATCGAACACCGTCTCGATCCTCCTGGGCCAGACCGACTCCGCCACCAGCCTCGCCACCGGCACGTTCGTTTCCGGCACCGATCTCACCACGGGCAATTCGCCCGTCTCCGTCGTCACGGCCGACTTCCACGACCTCGCCAACACGGGTTTTCTCGATCTCGCTGTCGCCAATCAAGCCGACGACACGATTTCGATTTTTCAGGGAAATGGCAACGGCAGCTTCAAGACGCCGACGGTCGTTCCGCTCATCCCCGGTTTTTCGCCGACCGCTCTCGCCTCCGGGAATTTCACCAACAGCGGTCACGTCGACCTCATCGTCGCCGAGGAATCCAATACCGCCGGCAATGCCGGGCAAATTCAGGTTCTGCTAGGCAACGGCGACGGCACGTTCACGCAGGCGCCCAACTCGCCGTATGCAGCCGGCAACACGCCCGTATTCATAGCCACGGGCGATTTCAATGGCGACGGCGTCACAGACCTCGCCGTCGCCGATAACGGCGCGCCCTCCACGTCGTCTGGCGGCGCGGGCGTCGCAGGCAACGCCGTTTCCATTTATTTCGGGAATCCCAATTCGAGCCAGGTAAATTTCGGCAATGGCACTTTCACGGCGCAGAACCTCTA